>Ga0157374_10005120_pt1 | contig 10996 bp, 15 predicted proteins | sample M25metaG_FD_115308 | JGI IMG/M metagenome (GOLD analysis project Ga0157374, IMG submission 115308) | Miscanthus rhizosphere microbial communities from Kellogg Biological Station, Michigan, USA - M2-5 metaG | ecosystem: Host-associated > Plants > Roots > Rhizosphere > Soil | place: USA: Michigan... | reverse complement strand
TTCGTCTATCGCCGCTACCTGGATTACACCGCGCTCGACGGCCTGCGCGAGATGAAGGCGTTGATCGCCGCCGACGAGCGCCGCGAACTAGGCGATCACCTCAAGCTCGGCCCCGGTGGCATCCGTGAAATCGAATTCCTCGTGCAGGCGTTGCAGCTGATCCGCGGCGGCCGCGAGCCTTCGTTGCGCACGCCATCCCTGCTGCCCGCATTGCATGCGCTCGCCGCGGCGGGACACCTGACCGAAGCGACTTCGGAGCGCCTCGCGCAGGCGTACCGGTTCCTGCGCCAGGTGGAGAATCGCGTGCAGATGCTCGCCGACCAGCAGGTCCATGCCTTGCCGGACGACGCGTTCGCGCGACAGCGCATTGCCTTCGGCTTGGGTTACGCCACGGTCGCCGCGTTGCATGCGGACCTCGACGCCCAACGTGCGCTGGTCTCGGAGGAATTCGAGCGCCTGCTCGCGGCGCGCCGGCGCGGAAGCGAAACACCATCGTCGCTCGACGACTACTGGAAGGCGCTGCCAGATGGCGGCGACGCGCAGGCGTTGCTCGCCGTGGGATTTGCGAAGGTCGATGCGCACGACACGGCGCTGCGCGACTTCGCACGCTCGCCCGCGGTGCGCGCCCTGTCCGGTCGCGCGCGGGGTCGGCTCGATCGCGTGTTGCCGCGACTGTTGCGCGCGGCCGCCGCCAGCGTCGCCGCGGATGTCGCGTTGCCGCGATTGCTCGCGTTGTTGCAGGCGATTGCGCGGCGCGGAAGTTACCTTGCGTTGCTCGACGAACAACCAGCCGCCTTGCAGCGACTCGTTGAAGTCGCCGCGCGCAGCGCCTTGCTTGCCGAGCGCGTCGCCGCACATCCGCTATTGCTCGATGAATTGCTCGACGTGCGCGCGGCCGGCGCGACGCCCACGCGTGCCAGCCTCGCCAGCGAATGCGCACACATGCTCGATGCAGCGCCACCCGACGACGTCGAAGCCGCATTGCATGCGCTGGCAGAGTTCCGCCAGGGCGCAAGTTTCCGCATCGGGCTTGCGCTGATCAATCGGCGCGTCGATGCGCTCGACGCTGCGCGCCAGCTCGCATGGCTCGCCGAAACCGTGCTCGGCGCAGCGCTCGTGCTCGCACGGCGCGCGGTCAGGCACGAAGCAGACGACGACGGCTTTGCGGTGATCGGTTACGGCAGCATCGGTGGCGAGGAACTGGGCTTCGTGTCCGATCTCGACCTGGTGTTCCTGCACGGCGGGGGAAACGCTTCCGACGACGCGCGCCGGCACGCGCGGCTCGCGCAGAAACTGGTCAGCCTGCTTGGCACGACAACCCCGGCCGGCCGCTTGTACGAGGTCGATGTGCGCCTGCGCCCGGATGGCGCGAAGGGATTGCTGGTCGCGAGCGCGGATGGCTTCGCCGACTACCAGCGTGGACGCGCGTGGACCTGGGAACGCCAGGCGCTCGTGCGCGCACGCGGCATCACCGGATCGCCGGCGACGCTTGCGTGTTTCGAGTCGGTCCGTGCCGATGTGCTGGCGCAACCGCGCGATGCCGAAGCGTTGCGTACCGACGTGCTCGCAATGCGCGCGCGCATGCGCGGTGAACTCGACCGCAGCCGCGGCGACCGCTTCGATCTCAAGCAGGGCGATGGCGGCTTGGTCGACCTCGAGTTCCTGCTGCAATACATGGTGCTGGCGCACGCGCACGCGACGCCTGCACTGCTCGCTCCGCGCGCAAGTTCCGAATTGATCGCACGGCTCACGCACAGCGGAATTCTTTCCGGCACGCAACGCGATTCCCTCGTCAATGCGCATGCGGTACTCCTGCAACGCTCCCTCGACTGCACCCTCGACCGCCGCCCGCGCGTGGTGATGATCGACGCGGACATCGAAGCAGCGCGCGCCGCGATCCGCGAAACCTGCCGCGCGCACGGCATGGAATTCGGCGTGGAGAAGTCCGGCGATCCGCGAACTTGATCAGGGCAATGGGGCTTGGCGCAGCGACCCGATGGTCAGGCATGCAATTGCGTGTCGAGCCAGTCGATGTGGGCTTGCAGTGCGTCGCCGAACCCGGCCGCCACCAGCACATCCCGCCAATCCGTATTGGCAATTGCAACAGCGCGTTCAAGCTCCGCCAACGAGCCGGAACTCAGCTTCAGCAGCGCAAAACGAATGCGTTCCAGGCCTTCGGGTGTTGGCACCGCCCAAAGCGGCAGGCTCGATCCACACCTGTGTTCGAGGGTTGCGAAGACAGCTGCGTGGTGCTCGGGCGGGAAGATGTGCCGGACCAGGCGCAGCGTGTTTTCGCTGAGTTCAACGCCAGCCATGTCGTGCTAACGCCATGCCAGCCCCGCTGCCGGCCGAATGCTGTCGGTTTGAATGCTGCATGGCCCCGACAGCCCGCTTGGGCGCATCGTCAGAGCGCATTCCCGTGCTCCTTGAACCACTTCTCGATGGCCTGGACCAGCGAATCGCCACGAGGGCCCACCAGGTCGTCGACCAGCCAACGGTCGGCGGGAGACTTGCGCTGGATAAGCAGCGTGACGCGCTGCGGTTTGCGATGCTTCTTGTCGAGGACGAACGTATAGCTCATCGATACGCTGGCCTTCACCCCGGAGTTGCTCGCCGTCGCGAACACGACATGCTTTCCGACTTCCCCATCCTGCGCGTCCGTCCACGGGTCTGCTTCGAGTGCGCAGACCTGGCCCTGGGCGCATTTGTACTCCTTGTCCAACGCGCCGAAGAGACGCGGCGTGATGAGCGTCTTGATCTTGGCCGGATCCTCCGAGGAAAAAGACGCATGCCCGGAGTAGAACGCTTTCGCGACGGCGGCAGGATCATCGACCGAACAGGCGGCGCGCGCGCCGTGGAATGCCGGCAGTGCGATCAAGCAGGCCAGGACGATGGCAGGAATGAGTTTCATGACGCGCTCCAAGGCTGATGCCGTCGAACCTACCTGCTCTAACGTCAAGAGCCTGGCATGCGGGACACAACGCACGATCGCACCGGAAGCTTCATCCTCGTTTTAGGTCAGGAAGCCTGACGCTAGAGCTAAGCGGAGTGCCGAAAGCCCGTCCGCTTGAACGAATTGTTGGGCTTCACTTCGGCTGCTCGGTGTACTGCTTGCCGTTGTACCTATAGAGATGGCTTTCAAATGACCCGTAACGAGTCGTAATGTCCGGCAGCCCGTTCGTAAATCTGTTGCCCACTTCCATTGTGTCTTGAACGCTGGCTAGAAGCATCCGAGGTCTTTGGGATTCAACTTCGAAAAGCCAAAAAGCAATCGCATGCGCGCCAAAAAAGGGATAGCAGTAGCGTGTTGGCAACACAAGCACGGCAGTGCGTTTGACCGACAAGCGGACAGGAATCGCGGTGAAGTAGTGGCGCATCTCTTCATCAGAAGCTCGCAACTGCTTTTGGCACTCTTGAATCGGCTTTGACGCAATGCCGTTTAATGCCACATCAATAGCAACCGGCACATCGTGATGTTGCGCTGACAGTCCTTCGAAAGCGTATAGCTTTGCCGCAGATGCCTGCGATGCCCATATGAGTGCTGCCACGACGACGATCACTTTCATGAGGTCCACCGGCCGAGCTCACCGGCGCACCGCCGGACTCTGGCGAAGCGAGAGGCGGACAATGCGTTCGGTGAAGCGATCTGCTGGACAGCCGTGCCCGGATTCATCCGTGCCTCGCGATGGTGCTCAGGACTCCCCACCAGGAGATCGCGACCAGGCCAACACGGATCCAGTTGAGGCCGATCCACCGACGCGCCTCGACCTGCAAGCGCTCGGCCGGAGCGTTCGCGCCTCCGTCGTTGAGAAACCGCTCGATCATGGGGCGAAAGTACACCAGCGTCCACGCGACCCCGACGATGGCGCAGGCCGAGGAAACGATGATGGCCAAACCCTGGTTTCCCGTCCAAAGCGCAAGACCCAGCGCAGCGAACCCGCTCAGCGCATACAGCGGAGCCACGGGCACCCAGAACGCCGGGATGTTCATCCGGCTGATCGGTGTCCCGACGAATCCGCGAAAGGACTCCGGCGGCTGCCGGCTCCACGCGGGATGCACGACCACCGCTTCGTACACGCTCGCGCCGAACACCAACGAGGCCATCACGGCATAGAACCACAGGACCGGTGTGTACATTGTCATCCCAACATCTCCGCTGGATTGTCTGCCCGACGCCGGAAATGATCCGCATGGCGAAGCACGTCGGCTCGATTGAATTGTCAGGCGCGTGTCTGTTCTATCCCGTCTCGCATTGCGTCTACAAGAGTATCAACATCAATCTTGCGTAATGTCCTGAACTTGATGCAATACCCCGTCACGCTTGCCTGGCCGATCCTTTTCCCATACTTCTCGGCCAGGTACTTCTTGTCTTTCAGTCCCATGATGTAGACGGAGATTCCCGTCGTGTTTGCACTCGTGCCGATCTGGTAGAACTCCCTGGTTCTTCCATCGGCATACAGCATCGTCTGGAATCCGTAACCAATATTAGGGTTGGAAACCGTCCGGCCGCGCCCGTCCTTGCCATCAAGAAACCACAATCTGCAGTCGGGCATCAGCCCCAGGATGATGCCGTGAAGCTCTTGCATCTCGCTTCGTTTCGGCTCTGGCTGAGCAGCCATGTGGTCGTTGATCTGGTCCTGTACGCTCATGGGATGATCTATCGCTTGGTGACTTGTGCTCGGAATCCGAGCGCCTGACGTTTGTCATGAGCTGCGGCCGCAAGCACGCGAAGCGTGATTCTGGACAACCCCTCGATCGAATACTGGGACGGCACGGCGCGGTGCCGCTCAATCCAGGAATGTCCAGGTGTCCGCGCCATCGAAACGGCGCACCCGGACAGACTCATGGAGACGCGGATCAAAGTTGTTGAGGTTGACGCCGTGCCTGCCGCCTGCTTCGGCGACCAGTAGCGCACAATGCGTGGCGCACCCGCAGGTCTTGCAGCGGATGGTGCGCAGCGTCTTGTCGCCCCAAATGTACTCGGCCGTATTCTCCGGATGTCCTTCTATCCGGACCGTCCCGAACTCGTAGTACGCCCAGAGTCCGCCAAGGCGCCTGCAGAGCGAACAGTTGCACTTGGTCGCCTGCTCGGGCGCTGACGGCAGCGTGAGGCGGACCGCACCGCAGTGACATGAGCCTTGCAGCAGCTGTGTCTCGACCATGATGGACTCGCCTGGATTCTTGTGATGCCCGACGCCGGACTTGACCGGCGACAAGATACAGAAGCGCCGAACGCGCAGACCCACGTGCATCCGCGTCGAAGGACTTGTCAGATTGTACTTTCGACAACCCTCCACAAACCGAAGACAACGCCGGCTGCGACGCCGGTCGCAACGAGCGCGAGCATCAGGACAACCAGCATGCTTGCGACCGAGATGTTGCGGCGCTCGCGCTCCAGGGATGCCTCGGTGATTGGCAAGCGCAAGGGATCGCCCCAGTCGACGGTGCAGGTACCGCCCAGCTCGACCAGGACATCGCAGGCCAGGCGATAAAGCGAACCGCCCTGCAGACTCCAGTCCGTGACTTCCATTCGACCGGCGTTGTCCGGGCAGGGTCGAATTTCCGTTTCGTCCTGGGGACGGCAAACGAAGTGGACACGCATTGCACCCTGTTCGCTTCGGGCACCGACGGCCAAACCGCCGCGGTCTTCCATTCGCGAAGCGATCAGTTCCAACGGCGGCAACGGCCCGGGGAACGCGATGGTTGTGCTCGGCAAGCCTGCCATGTGGAATCTCGCACCTGAATCAAGCCGGGCCACCAAGCGGCATGGGCTTGAATGAATTGTCGGCCTTCGCCTTAGAACACGCCAAGAGCATTCGGCGAGTCCTTTGGGATCTCCTGCGCGATATCCCACATCTCGACGATCCTGGAGCCCTCGAACCTGAGGATGTGCACCACCGCATACTCCTGCTTGGCTTGAGCGCGCCGCAGGTGCGAAAGGACAGCTACACGGTCACCGGAATCAATGACCTGCTTCACGGTGAAGGATTTGTTGGGCTCACTCTTCGCACTTTGCTCCATGGCGACGAGAAGTGACTCGCGGTCTGCGGGGAAATAAGGGTTGTGATGCTTGAAAGAGTCCGCGACATGGCGTTCGTAAGCCTCGCGAACCCTGCCTGAGGCAGACATTTCGAGAAACTCGGTGGCAATCTCGGAATTGCGTTGGCTGGCCATGGGCTGTCTCCGTGAAGGCGAACGCTAGGCTAAGCGACCGTGCGGACCAAAACGCGTGATTGCTTGGGAAATTTCGTCCCGCACGGCCCGCGTGAGCGCCTAGTTTGGCCTCATCTTTCGAGCTAGAGCCTTCTTGAAATAGCCGAAGGCCTCTTCATCATCAACACATTGAGCCGTCGTAAACGGCGCTGGATGTCCGGACGCTGACTGGGCCACCTCGATGCTCGAGCACTTGCCCACGAACATTGTTGGACCTCTTCGTGGATCATTCGCGGGGAAAGAATAGTCCTGAACGTACTCCACAGACCAAAATTGCCTATCGGCGCGTGAAATTCCAAGCGTGCACATGAATGAATCCGGGGTGTGACCGATATACCCAAACGCGACGGGGCGACCTTGCGCTCGGGCCTTTGCCACGCACGCAGCAAGAGTGCGTCGTTCCCCCAGCGAGGCTTGGTAGTGATCAAAGCCACAATTCTCGGTGTTGACTCCAGCGAAGGACAACGCGACTCGCGTCGGCGGGCAATAAAAGTCGTTTGCAGTGGACACCGTGGCGCAGCCGCTCACCGTGGACGCGCCAATCGCCAGACCGACTAAGAGTAGAAACTTCATGTGAGGCCTAACGCTAAGCCAGGCGGACATGCGGGCCGCAGTGATTGATCCCAGCGAGAAACTTCTTCCGGAACAGTCCGATTGAACGCATTGATAGGCCGCTGGCGGGATTCGAAGGTTTCTACTTTGCTTTTTTGTGGCTCGTCGGCTGCCCAGGCGAAACGCTATATTGAAAGAGAACATACACCGTGCCGGCCGTTGAATGAAACTCTTTCAAGGCCGATGCCTGAGAGTAGAACGCATCGAGCTGCTCTTTTGCGGAGTCTGGTGCTTCGCGCGTCCGCATCTCGAACTCGGCCGGCTTGTCGGGAGTTAACGTGTAGCGAATCATGACTCCAAAGCTTGATTGGCTCTTTGAGAATGCAGCGGCGACTATTGGCTTGACTTGCTCGTGCAAGTGCATGAGCTCGGTGTTGTCCATGTTGCGCCCGCAGGGGTCATCGACACTCTGGTACTGAAAGCTCTCAAGTTTGATATTTGGCGAAGGCGTGCCTTGAGGGTCGGGAAGAAAGACACCCATGGCACCGCCTGGGCACAGGAGCGCGTCGGCTTTCTTTTGCTCGGTGGTATGCGCGGGCGGCTGAGCCGCGGCAGCAGCAAGAAGCATTGTGAGAGTGATCGCGATCATTTTGATGGGCCTAATGGCTGAGCCAGGCGGCCGTGCGGGCCGCAACACATGATTGCACCGGAACCTTCCTCCTGCACGGTCCGCTGAGCGCATAGTTAACCGCTTGTATGTGCCAATTCTAGCGAGACATGGGCAGCTGCCAGCGGGCCAAACTCGGACTCGTACTCCTTGAACAGCTTTGCGAATTTGCGACTGCCACGGAATTTTGAGTTCGTGACATAGACGAGCAGATCCGGCTCACGACCAAGCAATTTGAGGATTTTGAGGATCGCAATGCCCTCAACAATTACGGGAAGGTCCAATGCCAAGCGCCGACAGATGAGGCTCTCAATGCGGTCCGAGTGGTAGGCGAACACAGCGCCCTCTTGCAAGAAGAGATCGGTCTCGATAAGCGAGACATTAAAGTACCAGGCGAGGAAGCGGCCAAGTGTTGTCTTGCCCGACCGATCGCGACCGTCGATAGCAATGAGCATGGCAGTTCGCTTGACGAAGTGAGGGGCTATCGTCTCCGCGGTTGCATCGAACTCCGGTGGACGGATCGGCATTGAGGGCTAACGCCTGAAATAAGCCGCGTGGCGAAGCCACGTCGGCTTGATTGAATTGCTAGCGATCTGCTCCGTAACAACAGCTAGACACCCAAAAAAGCGCGAACTCGCCGACTGTAAAACATGCGGAACGGATACAGGATAACCAATACCGTTACCAGCAGTTCCCCTATTGCAGCACCCAACAATTGGTTGGATGGAATTGGAATTTGCGGGATAGGACCCGTGGCTGGATAAGCGCGAGTGTAGAAAACAAAAACCATGAAAAGAATTGCGAAAACGACGCTGCCATGCCACGCCCAACGCCGAGCTTTGACAAGGCCAATGAATAGCGCGGTTGCAAGAATTACGAACGAAACATTAGCCAAGAATAAGAGTGCGATCTGCCACCCTGGCAATGGAGACGCCATGATCCTTGGAATGAGAAGCACAGAGCCAACCAAGCCGATAGTCTGTGGGATTAGGAGAAATACAAGCAGCACTTGCGTTACCCAGACCAAAAATGGGCGGCTTGGCTTCTTGGCAGGAGCGAACTGCAACGGTGTCTCCATCTGTTGATTCATATCGCTAACGCTTAGTAGATCCCGAATTAGGGATATGCACCGGATGTTCAGGTGCGCAGCAGGGCATGTCAATCAAAGAAATCCTACGGCCGATCAAGCGGTTCGCCGACCGTGGAGGCGCTGCATGCGGCTTCAAGTGGACGTGCATATCATCGAATCCGGGGTGCTATGTCTTATCCCCCCGAAAACGCGGTGTCACAAAGAGAGCTGGAGAGTCGAACGGTCCGTCGAATGGACGCATTGCAACTTGCTGTTCAGTCCGCTTGCTTGCCTGCTACTGATGAACGTTGCATCGCGCTGTCGTTATCAACGGCGCTGGCGGGCTTGTGTACGCAAACGCGCTGATTCGGTATGAACGCTCGCTGCTTCAAGACGAACGCCCAGTGCTTCAAGACGAACACCTGCTGCTTCAACACGAGCGCGGAGAACATGTGCTGCTTTGGCGGCGGATGGACCCTGCGGAAGGAAAAAACAGGCCTGCTATTTTCCCAGGGAATGTTGCGGGAGAAAAAAAGATGCTTGAAGCGGATTTTGTGCAGCCTGCGGGCTGCCGAATGAACCTGGAGAAAAACGCCCGCATGCTTGCCGGGGATTTTTCCAACGCTGCGAGGGAAATTCGCATGCATGCAGGGATTTGTCGCAGGATTGCGGAGCTTTTTTTCATGCTGGGGAAATTCCTTCGCAGCCCTGCGGCGTTCTTTCGCAGCCCTACGGCGATTCTCTGCATCCATGAATAATTCTTTTGCAGGCATGCGGACGACTTTTTCCTGTTGCATTCCGTTTGCCGTAGCCATGCGGACGTTTGCTGCAGGTTGTTCCGGGGATTTCGCGTGCTTGAAAAATTCCTCCGCATCCATGAAAAAAACGCCCGCATGGTTGGGAAAAACCGCCGCAATCATGTTCGGAAGTGCCGCAAGCGTACTTTTTCCGCGCGCGTCCTCACTTTTTTCTTCGTGCATGACGCTGATGGAAAAGAGGACATCGCTTTTTAACTCGTGCACGACATGAAGGAAAAAAAGCCGGAGGAACCGATTTTCGCGAAGCTCTGGAGCGGTCGAATCGTCCTGCACGAGAACGTCGTTGTCCTGCAGACAGACCTCCTTGTCCACACGGAGATCTCCGTTGTGGACACCACGAACCTTTTCGTGGAGCACGCGTTGGCGTGCGTGCATGGAACGTTTCTTCGCATGCACGACCAGGTCCTGCGCGTGCAGCACGGCCCTCGTTGTGCACACCGGCGATCTCCGTGTCCACAACAGCGTTGCGTGTGTGGACACTCAGGTTCCCGGTGTCATGCATCGGAACGCGCGTATCCACAGGAATTACCTGGCTGTGCGCAACGAAGTCCGCCGTGTCCACGATCGGAACTGCCGCCTTCGGACTATTTGGTTTTGTGTCCCCGATTTTTCCCCGGCGGTATCGCATGCGCCGTGCCGCCCGGTTCCACAGGCGAACTTCGAGGTCCCTCGCGTTGCCAGGGACGACAAGCCAAAGGTGATCCAACAGCGATGTTCCCTACCGGGAACGGCAAGCAATGGTCGTCCGGCGCGCCTAGCGAACGACGGTGACGGGAACGCGGCTGTGCGCAAGGACCTTGGTGCTGACCGAGCCGAGGAAAAGACTCTTCAGGGCCGTGCGTCCATGCGAGCCCATCACGATGAGATCGAACTTTTCGGCCTCTGCATGCTTCACGATGGTTTCCGCCGCATCGCCAACCAGCATCTTGACCTCGTACTGGACCTTCAGCCGGTTCAGCGCCGAACGCGCTGCCTTGACGGCGTAGGCACAGTTTTCCGCGTGGTATTTCTCGACGCCGTGAACGCCGAGTTTCACCGCCACGGCCCTGAGCAGCGGCGCATCGACGCTGAGCAGCACGACGTGCGATTCCTCGCGCAGCGCCAGGGCAAGCCGCGCGGCGTAACGCGCGGCACGAACCGCGATCGGACTTCCGTCCACTGCAACCAGGATGCGCATGTCGATGCCTGAAGAGTCCTCGGTCGGCTCAGGATATTACGCTCCATGCAGTCGCTGTTGACATGGATCAACCACCGCCCGCGTCGCGGGAATATGTGCGCACCGGATGGGTCGCGGTCTCCGGGCTGTTCAGCGTTGGAGGGCACCGGATGCGACGGTCGGCGTGGCGGATGGATTGCGCTGCAAAGCCTTCAACAACGCAGCGAGCGCCAACGGCAGCAGGAGTGCGAGGAACCACAGCAGCGCAGGCGGCGGGGCAAACCCGAACCATCCTGCGCTCAGTTCGAAACGGGTCGCGACGGTGACCACGATGAGCGCCATCAGCGCGTAACCCAAGAACTGGCTGAGGGCGAGCGAGGTCACCAGCAGCAGGCCCACGATCAGTCCGATCGCCTGGGGGGCCGAGATCCAGGCCGAGACCAGTCCGCGCTGCCCGACCGGGACCTGATCCGAGATCGTCGCGGTGAGCGCGGCGCTCAGCACGCAGAATCCGATGAGGG
>Ga0157374_10005119_pt1 | contig 10998 bp, 7 predicted proteins | sample M25metaG_FD_115308 | JGI IMG/M metagenome (GOLD analysis project Ga0157374, IMG submission 115308) | Miscanthus rhizosphere microbial communities from Kellogg Biological Station, Michigan, USA - M2-5 metaG | ecosystem: Host-associated > Plants > Roots > Rhizosphere > Soil | place: USA: Michigan... | reverse complement strand
GCAGTCGACGTCGTAGAGCGAGTTAATTTCGCGAATGATGGCCGGCATGTAGTCGTCCATGTAAGTGGAGAACATGCATGTCTTGAAGAGACGTGGCTCTTCTCCACTGAATTGCACGGAGCCGTCTTTGTGGCGCATGGCCCACTCAGGATGAGCCTCGAGAGCGTCGCCCCAGTTGAGGTCGGGGCTCATGCGGGCAACGACACGCATACCGCGCTTTCTTGCCGCGGCGACGCACTCGCCGAAGAAGTCGCGACCGTTGAGGAATTTTCCGTGGCGGTGGAATTTGACCTTGGAGGGATAGAAGGCGAGGATGCCGGTGACGCTGATGAAGACGATGTCCGCCTGGGCCCGATGCCAGTAGTCGGCCCACTCTTCGATGTTCATCACGGCCGGATCGTGTTCGGTCATGTTGCTCTGCCCGACACGACGGACACGCTGCTGCCATGGCTGGCTTGAAGGGTCGACGGGAGGCAGTCTTTTGGGGAGCGCGACAAGGTTGGGCGCGGCGCTAATAAGACCGGCTTCGACGAGGTCTCCTGTTGAAGCAGTCTCGATGGCATCGAGCTTGTGGATGGCGGCGGAAACTGGAATGGCCGCGGCGCCGGTCTTCAGGCCCGTCTTGAGGAAGTTGCGGCGGTTCAGCATGAGGCTCCCCGTAACAATTGTCTTCGGAGGAAGTGTAATTGCTGCGGATTGATCGAACCAGGAGATGACGCGAACGAAACCTGGCGATTGAATACGCAGAAATCGAACGTGTGGTCAGAAGGTAGTCAGCTTCACTTTGAGGAGCACATTTTCATCGGACTTCAGGTTGAGGCCGTAGTCAGTTTGGTCTCCGTTCCAGATGCGGGCCATTTTCCAGTTCCCTGCTCTGTCGAAGCTGCCTTCTTCAACTTTGAGCCAGAGCCGCTTTTTGCCCGTAGCGAAGGTGGGAGCGAAGTCGACTCGCGCGTGATGTCCTGCGACGAGATACTCGTCCGGGCCAAGCTCGAGAATTACCACGCCGCCGTCGGGAGGTGAATTCCCTTTTGGCTGCATCCAGTTGCCGAAGGACGGCATGCCATAGCTGACAACAACTTCCCATTTGCCGGCGGGAACTCGCTGCGTGTGGTTGTCAGGATCTTCGCTGACGCCAACCAGCTTGCCTTCGAAGTTTGCTTTCGCAATCATGGAGGCAATCGGCGCCAGCAGTGCGTATTGCAAGGCAACGGGTTTGAGAGCGCTAGATTCCATTGCCTCAGGGCCGGCGGGAAGATTGCTATAGCGAGTGAGGTCGAGGCCGAAGGGAGACCAACCTATGGCTCCGTGACCAAGCGCCGCGTAGAGGTAGCTTGCAAAGGCGGCTGCATTGCCGGTCTCGGGGATCAGGAGTACGTTGTCCTTCCGCGCGTAAAGATCCATGACCCGAATGTATTTCGGATATTCGGGTAAATAGATGTCGGGAGCAACGAGGTCGATCGAAGGCGAGGCGATCTTCCAGAGCGCGATGTTGTTATCGGTTGGCGCGCCGGACTCGTAGCTCGGCGCTTTGCCCGGATTGATGGGGTCGCGCAGCGCGGCGTTCACGTAGAGAGGGACGGGGTATTCGGCTTTGCCTGTTGCGGCAACCTGCTCGATATAGGCGGCGGTGTACCAAGCTTCGAAGGATTCGTCGGCGTCGTCGCCGAAGACTTGACGCCAGGTGCCCGGCTGCTTGCCAAGACCTTTTGCGAGTTTCTCAGGGACTTCGGCGTCATATGCTTTCTTCGCTTCAACTCCGTTGTCGCGAACGCCGCCCCAAACGCCTGGCTCATTCTCGACCTGGACCATGATGACGGTTCGCTGGGGATCTGCATCTTTCAAGTGCCGCATCAACGAACGGAAAGCGGTTTTGTCGGCGGCGAGAAGGGCCTGGGAGAACGGAGAAGGAGAATCTACCGTTTCTCCTTTTTCGTTGCGCAGGAACGGATATTTGTCCTGGTCGAGCTTGATCCATTCGGGGGTGTAGTGGGAACTGCCGTTTTTCCAGGTGCCGAACCAAAGAAGGACAAGACGGACATGATGTTCGCGGGCCTGCTTGAGAAGAAGGTCGACGAGGCTGAAGTCGAAACTGCCCTGGGTGGGCTCCATCTGCTCCCAATAGATCGGCAGTTCGACTGTGTTGGCATGAAGCGCCTGAGCCGCGGGCCAGACTTTATCGAGGTAAGAGGGCCACGCGCTGGAGTTATTGGCCTGAAATCCGAGGATGAGGTAGGGCGCGCCGTCGACCATGAGCGCGCTTCGGCCATCCTTCTGCACGATGCGCGGGATGGGATGCTGAGATGTTTTCGAGGTGTTCTGCTGCTGGCCGTTCGAAGCTGAAGCAAATGCGAACGCCACGAAAACTGCAAACACCGATGCCTGGCCTATGAACCGCGGTTTCGCACACCAACCCTGTCTCATCTCTCTCCTCAAGTGCATTCGGAAGCATTGCAAGTATACCGCTCGATAACTTGCTGATCGTGCAGGCGCGATTACACTGAAGGGACACGGAGCCTTGTTACTTCATGGATAAATTTGTTATTCGCGGCGGGAATCCGCTGGTTGGGACGGTTCGCATATCGGGCGCCAAGAATTCCGCGCTTCCCTGCATGGCGGCGGCCATTCTGACCGAGGAGGAAGTGATCCTCGAGAATATTCCCGACGTTCGCGACATTGAAACCGAGCGGAAACTGCTTGTCGCGATGGGCGCAGAAGTTGAGTTGGGGACCGGTAGCGCCGACCACCGGACGCGTATCAATTTTCGTACTCTGTCGAGTCCAGAGGCGAAGTACGAGATCGTGAAAACGATGCGCGCCAGCTCGCTGGTTCTAGGGCCGCTGGTGGCGCGGGCGGGTCTGGCGCGGGTAGCGATGCCGGGCGGATGTGCGATTGGCGGGCGGCCAATCGACCTGCACATCAAGGGTCTCGAGAAGATGGGCGCGACGATCGCGCAGGAGCATGGATATCTGGAGGCGCGGGCCGACAAGCTAAAAGGCGCTCACATTGTGTTCGACAAGATCACGGTTACGGGGACCGAGGATCTGCTGATGGCTGCGGTGCTGGCAGAGGGCGAAACGCTGATGGAGAATTGCGCACGCGAGCCAGAGGTTTGCGATCTGGCCGGGCTTCTGACGGCCATGGGCGCAAAGATTGAGGGGGCGGGGACTTCGACGATTCGAGTGCAGGGGGCGACGAGTCTCACGTCGGCGCACTACCGAATCAATCCGGATCGGATCGAGGCGGGGACGTTTCTTATCGCTGGAGCGATTACGGGAGGCGACATCACTGTGGCCGACTGCAATCCGGATCATCTTGGCGCAGTGATCTCGAAGCTGGGAGAGGCCGGCGCGATTGTTGAGATTCAGGGATCTGATGCAGTACGCGTGCGCAGCAGCGGCAAATTGAAAGGCGCCGATATTTCGACGGAAGAGTACCCGGGGTTCCCGACGGACATGCAGGCGCAGTATATGGCGCTTGCGACGCAGGCCGATGGCGTCAGCGTCATCAAGGAGAACATTTTCGAAAACCGTTTCATGCATGTGCAGGAACTTGTTCGCATGGGCGCGAACATCAAGGTTGACGGTCGTACGGCGACGGTCCGCGGTTCTTCCCCGCTGTCCGCTGCCGCGGTGATGTGTTCAGATCTGCGTGCTTCGGCTTCTCTTGTGCTGGCTGCCCTGGTGGCCGATGGCGAGTCGATTCTGGATCGCGTGTACCACATGGATCGCGGCTATGAACGCATCGAGCAAAAGCTGGAGAGCGTGGGAGCGCAGATTCGGCGCATGGGTAATGTCTTTGGATGACGTTCGGCACGAGACGGAAAAACCATGATGGAAAAGCTTGCGCAAATCTTTGATGGCTGGAACGGATACCAGGAGAGCCTGTGCCGCGCGGTCGCTCCGTTGACCAAAGAGCAACTGGCTTTCAAAGCTGGAGAGGGTATGCGTTCGATGGGGCATTTGATCCGGCACATCGCACTCGGACGAATCACATGGCTGGCCCGGATTGAGCCGATCGGGATTGATGAGACCCTGGCGGGCGTGCCACGGTGGTTTACCGACGGTGACGGTAACCGGCATGTTGATGAAGAAAGGGTGTCGTGGGAGGATGTCCGGGGTCTGGCCGACTGGCTAGCCGTGTCGTGGCGACCGATTAACGATTCTCTGAATGCCTGGACTGTCGACGATCTTCTGCAATCGTACCCGTATCGATTCCGTGGGACAAACTATCTGATTTCGCGCCAGTGGGTGCTGTGGCGCATGCTGTCGCACGATATCCATCATGGCGGGCAACTGGCTCTGCAGCTTGCGCTGCAGGGGATTCCGGCGTTTGAACTCCGCGCGCTTGGTGGGCATATCACGGAACCACCTCTTCTCCAAACGAACTGACCTCTTACGCAGCCGGTTACCCGGAGTTGTGACTCGGGTCACGGCTCTGTGCACGCTCTGGCGCTAACATCCTCGGCTAACGTGCGCGTTGTTGCGGCCTGCTCATTCTCCTACCGCACAGATCACAATTCGGATCAACGGATTGAAGGGAGGCTTTCCCATGAAGCACAACGGCAAAAAGATCGTCATCATCGGCGGAGGCATCGCGGGGCTCAGTGCAGCGGTATACGCGTTGAAGTGCGGTTACGAAGTTCAAGTGCTCGAGATGCACGACATGGCTGGCGGCCTTGCGATGAGCTGGCGTCGCGGCGGGTACACGTTCGAGACCTGCCTTCACTGGCTGGTGGGATCAAAACCAGGCGGTGAGTTCAACAGGGTGTGGAAGGAACTCGTCGATCTCGAGAAGCTCACCTTTCTCAACCCGCATGAATTTGTGCGCATCGAGAACGAGACGGGTGACAGCCTGCGCCTCTATACAAATGTCGACATGCTGGAAGCCGAACTGCTGCGACGCGCTCCCGATGATATTGTTGCAATCCGCAACTTCACTCATGCGATTCGAACGCTGGGCAAGTTCCGGCTGATTGACCCATCGGGTGGGATCGCAGACAACTGGTTCAACATGCTTCGCGATATACCCGTCATGCCTCTGTTGATGAAGCTGGGAAAAATGAGCGGGAAGGAATATGGCGCGCGTTTTGCCGATCCTCTTTTGAGGAGCTTCTTCACAACCGGAGATATGGGAAAGCTGACGGCAATTGCTATGGTTCTTTCGCTGGCATGGATGAACGAGCAAGACGCGGGCTATTGCATTGGCGGCTCTCAAGCGCTGATTGGCCTGTTCGAGGAGAAGATCGCAGAGCTTGGAGGCACGGTTCGTTTCAACGCAAAGGTGGAGCGAGTGCTCGTGGATGAGGGCTCTGCGGTGGGTGTGCAGCTTTGTGGGGGCGAGGCAATACCGGCGGACTGGGTGATATCCGCCGCAGACGGCCATGCGACGATCTACGAGATGCTGGGAGGCCGCCACGTCGATGACGGCATCCGCAGAATTTACGCCGATACGGAGAGTTTTGCCTCGTACGTGCAGGTTTCACTTGGTGTTGCGATGGATCTGAGCGACCAGCCGGCGATGCTGACCAGGGTTCTTTGTGCGCCGCTGGTTGTTGATCCTGAGACGGAACTCCCCAATCTGGGGTTCCGGTTCTTCCATTTTGATCCAACGTTTGCGCCTGCGGGCAAAACCGCAGTTACGGCGATTCTTCCGACCCGCAATTACAAGTACTGGCAGAGTCTGAGGGCGGAGCAGCCGCAACGCTATCGGGCGGAGAAGGGCCGGGTGGCCGAGGCGGTCATCGGGGCTTTGGAGGGACATCTGCCAGGAGTTCGGGAGTCGATTGAAGTTATTGACGTTTCAACGCCCGCGACGGTCATCCGGTATACGGGAAACTGGAAAGGCTCCCAGGAAGGCTGGCTGATGCTGCCGGGCGCGGGGATCAAGCCGTTTCCAAACACTCTTCCGAATCTCGACCGCTTCTTCCTGATTGGTCAGTGGATCATGCCTGGCGGAGGGCTCCCGTCAGGACCGATGACAGCCCGGCCGGCAATCAAGGCGATCTGCAGGCGCGATCATGTGCCGTTCGATATCCAGCCAGAGATGCACAGGGAGGAGCCTGTGACGGTCTAGGCAGAAAATGCCGGGAACAACCTCAGCGGTGGCCGCGTAGGTAGCTCCATGAGAGTTTCTGTCGCTCTAGCTGGCGCTGTTTTTTGCAGCGCATTTGGCGTTTCGGCGCAGACCGCCGTGACATGCGATCAGACGCTGACGGCGCCATTGCATGCGAGATCGTTGCTGGGAATTGAGTCGCGTCCTGCCGGTATCGAGATTGTGGGAACGGATGAGGAGACCATCCACGTGACCTGCGATAACCACAACAGCGACGACGGGAGCGGGAGCCGCATACGACTGCGTTTCTCGCCGAATGCAACCGGAGGCAAGCTCAAAATCGAAGGCGAGCATCTGCGACACGGGAATGGGGCGCAGATCCGAATCGAAATCCCAAAGAAGACGAGCCTGATGGTTCGAATGGCCGCCGGCGAGGTGAAGGTGGACCAGGTGTCCGGCGACAAAGACATTGCCATATGGGCGGGCCAGATCACGGTCTCGAATCACAACTGGAACTACCGCAGCGTTGATGCGTCGGTCAGCATCGGGCAAGTGAACGCGCCGATGTATAACGCAAACAAAGGCGGGTTCTTTCGCGGTGTCGAGAAATCGACCCAGGATGGCGAGTATCGGCTGCACGCGCACGTGACGACCGGGCAGATCGATTTGCAAGGAAAGAGAGTGCCGGCGGGTGGCCCGCCGCAACCGGATTGAGTTAATGCGTCGGGTGAGAGTTAGCGGGAGAGGTGTAACTCAGCGCCAGCTGACTGCCACATGCCAGCGGAGGTTGTACTTCAGGGTCTTTGCCAGGACGGTTTCGTATTCGACCAGTTCCAGTAATACCGGCTGGGTCTCGGACCCGAATGAGGCAGCGGATTCGGAGAGATATCCGATCAATGCACGCACGGTAACCAGCCCCTCAGCCGGATCAAACCATTGAGGTTCGGGTAGATGATGTGCCCATTCTGGGTCTCCGGCGCCTTGCTCTAGAAGCACACACATCGAGTTCTCATCCGCAGAAAAGAACTGGAGCAAAGGGGAAACTCCCAAGGACTCGGCCAGCCTTTCCAGCGCATCTTCATTGCGCGCAAGGGCATGGCCGTTGACGAAGATGTCAAAGCCGGGGTCTTCCCCTTCCACCACGATGTATAAGCTTGCCGCCATAAGTTGACTAATTGGAGACCAGTTTCCCTCAGGTTTTCCAAAGGTTCAATAGTTCTGGCCGAATGCAAGATTACGCAAGTTTGATATGCACCCAGTTAGCTATACAACAAAAGGGTAAGCATCTGGAGTCTTAATCAGAAACGCAACTAGAATAAAAGACACCATCTTGTTGTTGTTTTGCTGAGGAACTTTCGTGGTTGATTGGAGCAAATTACCGGACCTGGCGGCAGTCGCGGCACTTACATGCGCGTTTGCGTCTGTTGCACGCCGGGGCCAGACCACCACCTCTCGCCACTGGCTGATGGGGTGGGTCTTGATTGCTGTCCATTTCGCCGCCCAGATCTTTCAGCAAAGCCCTGGAATCTGGGGAACCCTGGCGATTGATATTGGATTGATCAGTCTCACAGCAGCGGGCGTGGTGTTCATGTGGGCCTCTGTTCCGTACCGTCTGGAGCGGTCTAGCCAGCTGATGCTGGCTTCGCTGCTCATTACGAATACCTTGTACGTGATTCTGGCGGGGATGAACCATCCAACCCGGTGGGCTATGAACGTGGCCGCTGTACTTTTTGGCGCGGCGCCCCTGGCAATCGCCCTGGGTGCGCGGCGGAGCTTCACGCATGTGCTGCGGTGGCTGCTCGTCGGTCTTTATTGCATGTTGTCGATTTTTCTTCTGGCATTCCAGAGCCGAGCCGGCAACGGTCTAGGCCTGGCGGTGAGCGCCGTTCTTTTCACTGTGTATTTTGGATGCTGCATTCATGTCTGGTACAGCTACCGAGGTCGAGGGAGCGCAGGTTCCCTAATCAGCATTGTCGGGTTTCTGGGATGGTCGGCTGTTTTCGTCCTGGGCCCGTTTGCCGACGTATTTTCACCAGGCAAGCGCATTGAGAGCGAGGTCTGGAATCTGCCCAACTACGTGGTGGCGGTGGGCATGATTCTGCTTCTGCTCGAAGATCAGATCGAGCACAACAAATACCTTGCCTTGCACGATGAACTAACCGGGCTGCCGAACCGCAGGCTGTTTCTCGATCGCCTGGCGATATCGCTGGAGCGTGCCCGCCGAATGGAGTCGAAGGCTGCTCTGCTTGTTATTGACTTGAACCATTTCAAGCAGGTCAATGACAGCCTCGGTCATCACGCAGGCGATTTGCTTTTGAGAAAAGTGAGTGAGATCTTTTCAAGCCGCGTGCGCCGCTCCGATACCGTGGCCCGTACAGGCGGCGACGAGTTCTCGCTGATCCTTGAGGAGCCAACGAATCGATCGAATGCGAAGCTCGTGGCGAAATCGCTGATGGAGATGTTGCGGGAACCGATGCAGATTGGCGATCACCTCGTGCAGGTGGGCGCGAGCATCGGAGTGGCCGTGTTTCCCGATGACGCCGAGGATATCGAGTCTTTGTGCATTGCGGCGGATCTGCGTATGTATGACACCAAGAACGAATCGCGCGAAGCAAGCATCGAACGGCTCCCGGTGCGGTCGGAGCGGGCTCCCGAGTCACGCGGCGGCGAGAGCGTTGGTTTTAAAATGGCTGCTCACGCTCCCAAAGCCTGAATCGACTATTGCCATCTAAAGAAGAAACGCCCGGAAAATCCGGGCGTTTCCTTTGAGGCGTATTGGTTACCTGACGCTTCGGATCAGCCTCTGCCGCCGCTACCCTGACCGCCGCGACCGCCGCGACGACGACGGCGCCGCTTGTTGTCATTGGCAGCGGAGCCACCGGGTGCACCGGGACGAGGTGCGCCTGCCTGCCCGGCCGCGACCGGAACGCCATCGGCGCGGTTGAAGTTCGGCTCGTTCTCTTCGTCGATTTGCTCTCCTTCTTCCTCGTCGAAGTCTTCTCCACCTTCAATCAGAATGGTGCTCTGGTTGGTTCGGGGCTGACGCTCGTCGAACTCATTGCGAGGGCGCGACGGTCGGGGAGGAGGAGCATCTGCCGATTTGCTCTCAGCTTCGCCGCCGCCGTTCTCCGCGGGCGCGCCAGAGGATGCAGCCAACTTGGCTTTCTGCTCACGGATAAGCGCCTTGCGGCTGAGCTTGATGCGGTTGCCCTCGATGGCGAGGACCTTGACCATGACCTGATCGCCCTCACGCAGCTCGTCCTTCACTTCCTTCACGCGATGTTCCGCGATTTCGGAGATGTGCAGGAGTCCGTCGGTACCCGGGAAGAGCTCGACGAACGCGCCGAATTCCGCGAGACGGACAACTTTGCCGAGATAAACCTTGCCAATCTCGGGTACAGCGGCGATGTTTCCAATGATTTCGAGTGCGCGCTTGAGGCCGTCTGCGTCGCTGGAGGCTACGCTGACCTTGCCGGTGTCGTCGACATCAATCTTTGCACCGGTCTGCTCGACGATGCCACGGATGGTGGCGCCGCCCTTGCCGATCAGGTCGCGGATTTTGTCGGTTGGGATCATGATGGTCTCGATGCGCGGAGCGTACTGCGAGCGCTCAGTGCGCGGACCGCTCAGTTCCGCATCCATCTTGTCGAGCAGGAAGAGACGGCCGCGCTTGGCCTGCTCCATGGCCTGCTGGAGGATTTCGCGGGTGAGGCCGCCGATCTTGATGTCCATCTGAAGGGCGGTGATTCCCTTTCGGGTCCCGGCAACCTTAAAGTCCATGTCGCCGTAGTGATCTTCTGCTCCGGCGATGTCGGTGAGGATGGCGTAGTCATCGCCTTCCTTGACCAGACCCATGGCAACGCCGGCGACTGAGCCGGAGAGTGCGATGCCCGCGTCGAACAACGCCAGGCTGGCGCCGCAGACCGAGGCCATCGAGGATGAGCCATTGGACTCGAGGATGTCAGAGACGATGCGAATGGTGTAGGGCTGATCGGGTCCCTCTGGAAGGACAGCGGTGATGGCCCGCTCGGCCAGTGCTCCGTGGCCAACTTCACGACGACCAACGCCGGTCATACGTCCTGTCTCACCAACGCTAAAGGGCGGGAAGTTGTAGTGAAGCATGAAGTTCTTCTTCTTTTCGCCCTCAAAACTCTCGAGACGCTGACCTTCATCGGCGGTGCCGAGGGTAGCAGTGACAAGCGCCTGAGTTTCACCGCGGGTGAAGAGAGCCGAGCCGTGAGTGCGAGGCAGGACCTTGGTCTCGATCGAGATCGGCCTGATTTCGTCGAAAGCGCGACGGTCGGGACGAATGCGGTCTTTGGTGACCTGCTCGCGGAAGGTGCGCTCGCGCAGAGCTTCGTAGTAGTGGGCGAGCTTCTTTTTGGCATCGGGTTCGTCGGCAGGCAGTCCGGCAGCCAACTCGTCCTTGATCTGCTTGATCAGGGAGTAGCTCTCGATCTTGCTGTGCGTCTTGGTATCGAGGGCATCCTTGAGGCGCTCGCCAACCTTGGCGCTGATGGACTTGTAATATTCCTCGTCGAAGACAGGAGCGTTGAATGCGCGCTTCTGCTTCCCTGCTTTGGAAACAAGCTCTTCGATTCCGGCGACGATCTTCTTGATTTCTTCGTGGCCGAATTCAATGGCGGCGAGGATGACTTCTTCCGTCTCCTCTTTTGCATCGGACTCGATCATCACGATGCCGTCCTTGTGGCCGACGACCATGATGTTCACCGAAGTGTTGGCGCGCTCTTCGTAGGTGGGGTTGATGACGAACTCACCATTTACACGGCCAACGCGTACGGCGCCCACAGTTGCTCCGAAGGGAATGTCGGAAAGGGCCAAGGCTGCAGCCGCGGCATTGATGCCGATCACGTCGGGGTCGTTCTGCTTGTCAGCAGAGAAGACCAGCGCGATGATCTGGGTTTCATTGCGGAAGCCCTCAGG
>Ga0157374_10005115_pt1 | contig 11002 bp, 3 predicted proteins | sample M25metaG_FD_115308 | JGI IMG/M metagenome (GOLD analysis project Ga0157374, IMG submission 115308) | Miscanthus rhizosphere microbial communities from Kellogg Biological Station, Michigan, USA - M2-5 metaG | ecosystem: Host-associated > Plants > Roots > Rhizosphere > Soil | place: USA: Michigan... | reverse complement strand
CCTGATCTGGCGGTAGAGCCAGAACTCATAGCGGTCGGCATGGAGCCCAGTTGATTTGCCGTCGCCATCGAAGGTCAGCAGGTACGGCCGCAACCGCTTCGGCAGCGTGGCCGCCGGGCACTCGTCCAGGGGCCGCTGCGACAGGCGTTGCTGCTTGGTGAATATACTCTTAGCCCAGGTGAGCGCTACGAGCCACGGATTGTCGGACTTGTCGCTCGCGAAATCGAGCGCGCCGAACAAAGGTCGCAACTGCCGACGGATGCGGTCAGCCAAACCATCAATGGCCAGCCAGTGCCGGGCCAACTTGCTCGCCGGCTTCACGCTCATGCGCTGCGCGGTGCTTTGCAGCGTATCTTTCGGCATAATTTTATATGCACGCCGACGCACGTCGCCAAACGGCGTGCGATCTGCCACGCTGTCATCGACGTAAAGCGATAGCAGGCGGCCGACCCGCGGCGTTTCCTGCTGCCGGCGTAGCTGTTCGGCATCGAAGGATTTCTTTGCAGCAACGCTGCTTTCTTCCTCCAGTTGCTTCATATGGTAGGCAACCGCATCGACCAGATTGTCGGTGAGCTGGCGGTAGCGTAGCCAGGCGTAGCAAAGCAGATAAAGGTTGGTCTGCTCAGGACGCAGACGACGCAGGTCGTAGACAGTATAGAAATTGGCCAGGCTCGCGTAATGGAGCACATTCTGCTGGGAGATACCAAGCTTCGGCAAGAGGTCCTTGGCAATGCAGTAAAGTGATTCAAGTTTTGTGCGCTTTTCGCGCTCGTTCGCCATTTGCCGCCAGCGGAAATCTTTGGCATCCTGACGCAATACCGCCAATTCGGAAAGTGCGCCATCGCGCGTGATTAGCTGTGCCAATGTGGCCTTGGCGGCATCATCTAGCACTTGTTCAAGGCATTCACCTAGACGGCGGCGTTCTGCGGACAGTGCGCCGCTGATGGTTTCCTGCAACGTAGTGTATGCTGGGCGAACAATCTTTTGCTCGATCAGCCAGACGATCAACTCGGCGGCGACGAAACCCGGCGTTACGTCGCGCAGCACGATCTGCGCGGCCTGCTGCGCGAGTTGCGGCAGAAAATCGCCAGACCATGGCTGATAGCCGAACCGCTCGGTGATGAGTCGGCGTTGGGTGTAATGCTCGTGGTTGGTGACTGCCTTGTGCTCGAACACCTCGCCATGAAAGTAGCGGCTCAGCACGAAGCCGATATCACCCTCAACGTTGGCCCATTCGAAACGAAAGAAGGCTTGCTTGGCCTTGAAGTAACCGATCTGCAAAACACAATACACTTGGGCGTGAAGGCCGGGGCGGCTGGTAGCGAGCGATAGTTCGGACTCCGACAACGACAGATATTCTAGCTGCTGGGCATCGTCGAAGTCCGGCAATCCATACAGCGCCTCCTGCTCGGCATCGGATAGAACGGAAAGAAGCTTATTCTTGTTGCCCATCAACCGTTCTTCACGCTCCGTGCCAACCAACCCGTGCCAGTGTTTCGATCAGCGTCGTGCGCTTGACCTCGAAGTTGCGGCACACCGCCGCTTTTGACATGCCGCTATCAAGCGCGGCGAGGATGACATCGAGCTTCTCGCCCGTAATCGCAAGCGGTCTTCCGCCGAGTCGGCCCCGCCGCTTGGCGGCAGCGAGACCAGCAATTACCCGCTCGCGTGTGAGTGCTCGTTCGTATTGCGCGAGCGCGCCAAACACCTGGAACAAGAACTCGCCCGATGGCGTCGTGGTGTCCATGCTTTCGGTCAGCGAGCGGAACCCTACTTGTTTTTCCTTCAGCGAGTTCACAATGGTGAGCAGGTGCGACAGCGAACGGCCGAGCCGGTCCAGTTTCCAAACGACGAGAACATCGCCGGGTTGAACAAATGCCAGCGCCGTTACCAACCCCGGCCGATCATCCTTGGCACCGGAGGCGCGATCCTCGAATAAGTGGCGGGCATCGACGCCCGCCATCAACAGCGCGTCGCGTTGTAAATCGGTGGTCTGCCGATCGGAATCGGTAGACACACGCATGTAGCCGATTAGCATATGCGAAAAACCTATAGCCTATGGTTTGCGTATGCTATACCATAGCGACATGGTTTTCCGAATTTTTTTGACAAGGTTGGCGACGTACTTAAGGTGACTAGCTTAGTCATGTCGGAAAACAACTGTTTTACGACAGTTGGAAACACCCCAACGCTATACGCCCCTTATGGCATCTTCAAATAGGTTCATTCACTGAATAATCTCGTTTTGTTTTGTGGCAAAACGATCACTGCGGACATGTGTTTTTTGAAACATGCCTCATTTCATAAGTGCTAAAAAGAAACTATGTATACGTACACTGAAGGACATTGCAGGTTAATTAGTATCGGTACCTATATTCCTAAACAAATAATTACCTCTGCAGAATTAATGCGGGAAATCGAATCTGAAAAGCGATTCGGAATCTCTGTCGAATGGTTGGAACGAGTGACGGGCATTAAGGAGCGTCGCTTTACAGAAGAGAGCTTTAAGCCTTCAGATATGGCTGTTATTGCGGCAAAGGAAGCGTTACAAAAAGCCAATTTATTAGCCAAAGATATCGACGCCATTATTTATTGTGGTTTATTTCGTGATTATCTGATTGAACCTGCTACCGCCCACGTAGTGCAAACAAAACTCGGATCCAAACACGCGTTAGCATTCGATGTAACAAATGCATGCCATGGATTTATGAATGCTATCCATTTAATGGATGCATTAATTGCTACGGGGCAAGCAAAGACTGGATTAATTGTGACCGGCGAAAAGCCAAGCACCGTGGTTCGCATGGCATTGGACAAAATAAGAAAAGTTAATGATCGGCATCAATTTATTCAGTTATCTTCTGGGTTAGGCCTGGGTGATGCGGGTGGTGCTATCGTTGTGGGAAGGAAAAAGGATCCTACCACAGGCTTCATGGGATTTATGTTGCGATCTGAAAGCAATTTATATGCACACAGTACCTGCGGAAATGAAGTAGAGACTACCTACCTTCAGGCGGATTTAACTCCGCTTATATCTCACGGAATTCGCTTATTAAATGAAATGTATCCCGTTTTCATGTCAAAGTTGAACTGGGACTCGGAAGACATTTTTGCCTACGTACAACATCAAGCTAGCAAAAAAATGCTTAAAGAGATTGCGGAATATTGCCACGCTCCTCTAGCCAAGTTAGTCGATACGGTTACTTATTACGGCAACCTCGTCTCTGCCAATATTCCGCTGAATTTACAGTTTCTTAATAAAGACAGAATGCCAACTTATGGGGATAAAATATTATTAACCGGAGGAGGCAGCGGTATCGTCGTTAGTAAAGCAGGCCTAATATGGGATGAAGGCTAATTTGGTAATTTAACTAAGGTATAAAAAACCTCTTTACTTTAGATATCTAGATTTCGAATCGTACTAAAGTTTAGCATTACCACCTGCGCTCGATTTTTCGAAATTGAGAACAGGAATAGCATATGGCAAAGTTCAATTCCTGTCAGTTGAATCAAAATAAAGGCAACCAAAAAATGCTCACTACTGACCAGCAAAGAGAATTTGATCGCATCTTAAGCGCCTGGGAAAACGATCCAACACAACTTTCCGATGAAAAACGAAGAACACTTCCTCAAAATCAGTCTATCGTTGATGAATTATTGGCCAATAACAACATCCCCCTAACAAGAAAAAATTTACAAAAATTAGGAGCTGCAGATCGGCTAAGGATCTATCAAAAACGACAGTTATATGGATTGCAATTCATTTTCTTAAATAATCTTGGATTGACACGTATACCTAATGAATTGTTTAGCCCCCCTTACTTTCAACGCCCCTTTGGATTGCATCTTTCTGATAATCGTCTCAAGGATTTTTCTCTTAAAAATGTACCTTTCGCATTAGTACTTTATATAAATAATCAGTTTCCTAAAGAAGAGGATCGTGGCTTAGAAAGTTTAGTAGTAGAAAATGTTCCTCGAATGCAAGCCTTGGTTGCATCCAGAAACCGCCTAAAAACTATAGTTTTGGATAAGCTAAATGGTGATCAACCGGCACCAAACTTCTTACATCTTGTCCTAGATCGTAATTTGCTTGAAAGCCTAGTGTTTCCACACGGCACTTTACCTAATCTTGACCACATAGCGGTCAGTCAAAATCGTTTGATATCTGTAGATTTGACGCCACTACCTAACTTACAAGTTTTAGTTATCGATAATAATGTTAGTGCTCAAGGAAAAAAATTATCTCATATCGAATTTCCCCGAGATGATGACGGAAAGAATAGAGTTACTACTTATGTGCGGGCTCAAGACAATAACCTTCCGTTGGATGAGTTTTCTATCTTAGTAAATCTCCTTGAACTAAACGTCGCTAACAATGATATTAGCGGCAAAGTCGACTTAAAAGAACATCCGCATCTACTTGTAGCTTATTTTGCCCGCAACCCTAAGATTATCGCTATCGATACCAGTGAAGCCTCACATCTAGAGCAGTTGGACGTAGACGAATGCACACGTTTAGCTAAATTGGAATTTGGTAATACCAAGCGATTACGATTGATATGGGCAAACGATACCGAATTATCAGAGCTGGATCTACAACAGCATCCGGACTTAACACTGTTACACGCGACTCGTAATAGCGTCTTACAGACTATTCGTCTTCATCCTCATGCTCAAATCGATAGCATCAAAATAGAAAATAACCCTCAGTTACTTCTCGAAACAATCCTCCTTGATGAGGCCTCCCTATTACAAACACACGTCGATCAGGGAGAGGATAAAAGCATTTTAAGTTCACAAAAAAGCCCTAGCATAGATATCGCTAATCCTACACGCGCTCTTTTTTCTAAAATAGGAAAGTATTTTCCACAGCCATCTCATTGCCTTTACATGTTAGAGAAAGTTAGCGATACAACTTTGCGTGAGGAACTTATTCGCGAAGCCGCTCTTCACTTTTCACAGAAAGCAGGCCATCCAATCAACATCTCTCTAAATAAAGAAGAAGTTGATCGCGCGATTGCCGCATGGACTATGCAAACTAAGCAATTGGGTTTTGTCATAGAAGATAGCGACGAAATTGAATTTAACCACCTATTGTCTCAATGGGAAGCTCAAGAAAAACAGAATCCACAGTCAATGCTAGAAGACTACGAAGCTGAGGTGGGTCAATCTCTACGTAGTGCGCGCTCAGGAAAACTAACATGGTTGCGATTAATCGGTCTTGAACTTGAAAGTATGCCTCCGGTTTTAAATCATCGATTTTTTCCTCAGTTAACCATGCTTTACGTCGCAAGCAACAAATTACGCTCGGCGGATTTTCTTGGTCTGAACAATCTTCGAGCACTAATGTTAGACGGTAATTCTTCTCTCGAAGGCGTTGAGATAAATCTAAGTCTCTTTAAAAACTTGCAGAGGTTATCAGGGAATTTTGCGCGAATTACCCATTTAGATCTATCAAGTGCCATTAGATTGCGAGAGCTTTCGCTTAAAGGGAATAACCTTTCTAATGGGGAATTGAAATTAGCGGTGATACCGGAAAAATTTGTTGTAGATAACGAAGGCGAATTGAAAGGCAGAATTACAGTAGCTGGCAAAGTGTATGTTCCCAATGAAGTTGATACAGCGGAATTAGCTGGCTATGTAGAAGGATTTTGCAAGATTGACGGGAAGCAAGTTTCCGATGAATCGTTTTTTGCAGCGGTGCGTTACTATGTAACGGATCCGGCGCAGCAACTTTACTTACTAAAAACAAGTCAACGGATTGCCCAGCACATCGATCAGTTACCGATTAATCGCGATGATGTGGAGTGGTTCATCCAATTGACTGAAAACGCTGAGCGACATTTCCCTCAGTTGAAGCAATCACCGGATATCGAAGCGCAGTTTCACGAATTACGTCAGCGGGCTGAACACCTGTTGGAGAGCGATGAGCGGGAGTTACAACAAACGCAAGATCGATGGCTCGACGAAAAAAAACAACCCATTCCCGATTCGACGGATCCCCAATGGACTAATTATTTTAAGTACTCGTTAGAGCAATGGGTGCTGAAAGGCAATCCGTATACGACGGAGCGTGCGGAACGATTAGAAATTAAAGAAGACCTCTTAAGACGCTGGCAAATGCGAGCTCAGGCGATTCGAAACGGCGCGACGGAAAATGAGCTGAAAGCCGCCACGCATACCAGAATTCATTGGGCCAATAAGCTTTATAGTGAAGTCCCCGAAGCCATTAGCCTGATGACTTGGGTGGAGGAAATCGATCTCAGTAACAACCGGCTACCTTATTTACCAGAATCGTTGTATCGACTTTCCAAGTTGAAACGATTGAATGTCAGCAATAATCCGGCATTGTCCCAACTTCCCATTCGTTGGAAACGAAACCAACTCCCGGACGATAATTTCGATCGTCAAGGGACGCCGTTAGAGACCATTGCCCCTGCGGCATTTTCTATTCTCGATAACATCATTCCACCGGAAACTGCCCCTGGAAAAGTGATCGATGGGCAAGTGGATGAAGTGATCCTGCTCTTTGAAGAGCGCTTTGAGCATCCCCGTGCATTATTCGAAGCGATCTTAGCGTTTCGAGATGATCGAATCGAGCGGAGCAAACTGCTCGAACGAAGCGCGGTCATTCAAAGTTGGTTATTGGAACAGCCATTGCCCGATGTGCCGACCAATAACCAAACTATCGCTTATCGGTATTTAAAGGCTCGGCAAACAGAAAGAGAACAACGTGAAGCGCGAATTCGAGATGAGAAGATCGATCGCGATAGTCCCGTTCTTTGGCCGCCTCGAACCTTAGAGGATGACCTTGCTATTGTCACTCATGTGGATCGAGAACAATTTATCCGCCATTCGGTGGATGACGGGCAAAAAGCGACCGCCCGTCAGTTGAATCAAGAGGCTACTGAGAAATATGAACAGACGTTAAGCGAGTGGGCGGCTGAAGTCCCTCCGACGGGGCCCGATGCCGTCAATATGCGTTATGCCAAAGCTGCCGTAAAAGCCATTTTATTGGAATCCCGATTACACGGAAACAGTCGATTGGATTTGTCGTCGGAGGCCATGTTACGAAAAATTCAGGATGGCGGTGCAAAGACATCGTGGCAACGAGCCGTCCATTGGGCCACGCATAAAGCGTTCGGGACCGATCCTGCTGAGCCACCGCCTTTTGATCCGAGCCGCTGGCCGCTGCAAGTTGAATTACCCCCCGAAGCCATGATGGGGGTTTCCCGCATTAAGGAGGGAGATTTTACCGGTTGTGATTTTAGCAAACCCGATCCCAGGAATCCCGATCAGCCTTTAGCGGCTCGGTATATTGGCATGCTGCAACTGGCTCGGCGGTTAGATTTTCGAGGGACCAAGATGAAGCACTTGCTTCGTCTTTATACCATTCCTGCTTGCGTAACTCGCTTAGATAATAACCACTTCGAACCGAAAACCCGGCGATTGCTCCGCGAGATGCAGGAGGCCAATTGGCGCGTTGATGTTAATCGTCCCCAACAGATTAAACAGTTCATAGAGGGACCATTGGAACGATGGCGAAGCGGGCAAGGCCTTGAAAAAGACCATGTGTACTACAAAACGATTATTGAAGCCATTTCGCATGGCGCCGCCGATACGCCGAGTGAAGTGACCAGTATCGAAGAGCCGAAGTTTAATTTACCCAGTGATGGTAAAACAAAAATAACGGCGTTGCCGGACGAGCTTTTTTCCATGCTGCCGTCGAATTTGACACGTTTTTCTATCAGCGGCCATGCATTGACTGCACCCTTAGATCTCAGTGAACTCGCGGCGTTTACGAAGTTAAAAGATATCGATGTCAGTAATAATCAATTATCAACGATCCATGTTTCTGGACTACAGACACTGACGGAACTGGAATCGTTCACGGCAGAGGATAATTCATTAAAAGAGTTGCCTGATGGCGTTACCGCATTAAGGCTTGCGGCCGCCATTCGTCTAAATGGCAATGGATTAAGCGAGTGGGCAAAAAATCAGCTGGAGCAACGCCGATTACGCAGTGGCACACCGATTGAATATGACGGTCGGGATGATAATCCCTTCAGTCAAAAAGTAGAGACGGAGATTCGAGAAGTCAATCACCATCGGCAAATGGCGGATCATAGCGATCGACTGGAAAAGATGATCAATCGGATCATGGGCTCCACGATTCAGGATGTTAGTATCCAAATGATAAAAACGAACCCTGCCGCCCGTGATTATTATGGCCAATGCAAGATGCTGGTTTATTCGTATGTGGACGCTATTTATTCACAGCGAGATCCCAAATTGCCGGCGCCGAACAGTAAGGAAGCGATCGATATATTGGCGCGAATAGCGCTTAATGCGGGCCTTAGTGCGGGATTTGCTTCGTTGACGGCGGGTGTTGGCGCCGGATTGGGGCCCGTGGCGGGTGCAGCTATTTCCGAGGCCGGAAAGAAACTCGGCGAAGAGCTTTACCAGCTGGCCAGCAATCACGTCGCGGGCGTAAAACCTACCGAGCAAGCGGTCGCGGATGGATTGAAGACGCTTATTCGAGACTATGAACTCACACCGGAAAAAATCGAGAATCTTAGCGACACCATTGCCATTACGGCGACATTGATGAAAATGGACTCGTTGGTTTTGCCGCCGGTTCCAGAAACCCCGCCAGAGGCTTCAGTCATTCCGCCAGCGCCTGTTAAGGAGAAACGTTTTAAATATTTGCGCTCAAAAATTCCTAAAAAACTGAAATGGACATCAAAACGAAAGCAAAAAGGTAAAGAGGCCGTTACCGTTACACCGAAAGAATCCCATCCTGGCATTCCGATTAATGAGCAGGCGGCTGACGATGTCTTGGCCATTGTTAGGATTATGACATCTTCGAAGGATATGCCACCGAAAGAATCGCCCTTCGATGATCGTTTGAAAGAAACATTGCATCGATTTTGCGTAAACAACAAAATTCCCTTCAAACCCGAACTATTTACGCCGGTACTGACGACCAAAGAGACTACCAACTTAACGATGAAAGACATGTTGACGTTGGTTTATGAGAGTGCCTTTGATCCACTGGTTAAAGGCGGAATTCGACGTGCGCCAACCGGATATTCGGGAACGTTGGAACAGCCTAAGTCATCAAGCACCGTTACGCGATCGTCGATTCGGCGCGCACAACAACTTCAACTTGAACGTCAACGGCTCATACTGGAGCAGCAGCAACGTGAGTTAGCGCAACAACAACAGGAAAATGAAGTGGTTCGCAAGGAAATGGATGCGTTAAAGAAGCAATTCGAGACCTTTATGGCGACCGTATCGGGGCAATCGAAGTCCAAGGAGCCTCCTACTACCGTCAGTACCATCGATACCAATTTATTGGCTTCGTTACCGAAGAAACTACGGGGTGTGATCTTAACGGAAGCGGCGGTAAAGTCCTTAGAACAGGGGCAGTTGGTTTCTGACGACATTCTACGTTTCATGGGTAATGGATTGAATGAGCAATACAATCAATCCCAATTGGATAAGACAAATCGAAGTTATTTTGTTGATCATGACATTGCGAGCGGTGTTGCTAACGATCCAAATTACGCAAAGACGCATCCGCGCCAAGTAGAACAATTAAAAAACACAGTTAGGGATGTTTCGTTATTATTTTTCCCGATCAAGCCCCCCGGGTCATCCTCTCCGGCGCTGCTTGTTTGCGATAAACAAGAGCCCGATCATCTCCGCTATTATTATTACGGTCCGAGCAATCCCAATCCGGATCCGCGAGACACAACGAGTAAATATGCAAGTAAAGATGCGGTCCAAGCTATCGTTAATCGGATTCACCCGATCGTTGGGGCAACGTCAGGGCAGAATGCAGCGATTTCTCTGGATAAACTGCCAGAGCGTTCTCCTGAAGATCAAGGTTTGCAGCTCCTCGATTTAAGTGCCGCCTTAGCAGCAAATCGCACCCGACATGCCGACTCATTACCTGCAGAGTTAGGCGATCACGATATTACGCCGGCTAAGAATCGTCGCGAGAAAACGCTAATGGACATTCAGGCGCATAGCGGTGAGTACATCTCGAATCCATGGAAGCACGTATCAGAAGATAAGCGTCAAGCGCTTGATCAAAAGCTTAGCCATGCATTACATCTGCCTTCCAATAAAGTGGACTTGCGAGTTCCCGAAACAGGATTTTCAGGGGAAGTTGTTTGCATCGAAAATAATGTGGCTTATTTCCGACCCTACCATGTAACACAACAAGGCGACGAGTTTATGTTGTCGGCGATGGCTGCCAAGAAGCATGGTGTCGATGAAAACCATCGCACGATAGATAAGCTCCCAATCTACGGTATCCCGATCCAATCGGCCGCTTTAGCTCAAGCAAAGATAGGCGACTTATTCCACATTGACGGTATCGATTCGCTATCCTCTCATCAGGAAACGCAAATAAAAATTAGGCCAATTAGTACCAAAGATTTGCCCGGCATCATTGGATTAAATCAAGTAGATGCCACGTTATTAGGGAAGCATTTAACCGAGACGGATCGGCAGAAGCTTGCGCTTAAGATTCGTGAGAATTACCCAGACGCGCCTAAAAACAGTCGTGGCGAAATTCAGGTGAGGTTCCGTCTCTGGCATCCCACGAAGGTGAATGAAATTCGAGCCAATCCAACGACTCAAATGACGGATGACAGTGTTCTATTGGAGCATGACGAAAAGATCGGGGGAAAGGGAAATGGTACCCCCCGATTCTATTTTGTTACGAAGGAACATATTGCCCAATGGAAGGAATCGCATGTCGAGGCGCAAAATCATCATAAGGAGAATAAGCCAACAACGCCCTCGCCTAAAAGATAAAACGTTCTATCTGCTAATCGCCAATTCCGTGGTAAGGACTCACGCAGCATGAACGTGAATCACAGCTGACAAAAAAATCTGGGATTGGGGCTTACTACCCCATTCCAGGACTCGTCTATGAAACCGCCGGCGGATTCGTGAGCGAAGTTTGTCCCGAAGCCGCTTATGCTTG
>Ga0157374_10005114_pt1 | contig 11002 bp, 8 predicted proteins | sample M25metaG_FD_115308 | JGI IMG/M metagenome (GOLD analysis project Ga0157374, IMG submission 115308) | Miscanthus rhizosphere microbial communities from Kellogg Biological Station, Michigan, USA - M2-5 metaG | ecosystem: Host-associated > Plants > Roots > Rhizosphere > Soil | place: USA: Michigan... | reverse complement strand
TCCTGCGGCGACGCAGGTATGTGCGTAACCGTGGAGCCCGTAGCGGGTCACCTTCACCCGCGTGCGAATGCGCTCGAACGGGCGCGCCTCATTGAACAGATATGGGTCGGTGGTTGAGAGCCGGGCATCGCCGAGGGTTGTGCATTCGCTGGTGCGCACCTCCAGATTATTTTCGGCCCCATAGAGCCAACTGCCTTCGCTGTTGCCGACATAGGTCTCCCCCTGCACCGGAGCATCGATCACTCCGAGTACCGGCTTTCCGTTTTTCAGCAAAGCGATGAGGGTGGTCCATGTCGGTAGACGGCACATGAACGACCGTGTGCCGTCCACCGGATCCAGCGACCATGCGAGGTTCGAACTACCGCCGGTGGCCCCGAACTCCTCTCCATGAACGCCGTGATGGGGAAAGCGCTCGTGGATCATATCGCGCATGACCCTCTCCGCTTCGCGATCGGCTTCGGTCACCGGATCGAAAACGCCGCTCCCTTTATCCTCAACCGGGGCGCCATTGCGCCAGCGGGGGAGCGTCTCCGCTCGGGCCGCGGCCGCGAGCTTTAGCGCGAAATCGATGAGTTCGGCGGTCACGCTTTGGCCCTAAGCGGGCGCGAACGCCTGGTCCAGAATGTTCGCCAACATCCGGTCGCCATGAGTTGTCAGGATCGATTCTGGGTGAAACTGGATTCCCGTTTGCATTGCCTCCGGATCGCTGATTCCCATCGCCATCCCGTCAATGTGAGCGTGAACGACAAAGCGGTTCGGCAGCTGGCGCGTACAGAGTGAGTGGTAGCGGCCGACGCGGACCGGGTTCGGCAATCCTTCGAACGCGCCGCGGCTGTCGTGCTCTAGCAGGCTGGTCTTCCCATGCACTGGCTCGGGCGCTCGGCACACGGTGCCGCCCGCTTCCTTCACGATCGCCTGATGACCGAGGCAGATTCCGAGCATGGGAACTCGTCCCTTCGCTAGCGAAATCAGTTCCATGCAGCAGCCGGCATCTTCGGGCCTTCCCGGACCGGGCGAAAGGACAATCACCGCCCCGCGTTTTTCGGCGATCTCCAACGCTTCGGAAGCGGCCACGCTGTTGCGCAGCGTCTGTCCGGTGCAGCCCAGCCGCTGAAAGCTCTCGACGAGGTTGAACGAGAAGCTGTCGAGGTTGTCGATCAGAAGGATTTCGCGCTTGCTCATTGCTCATTGCTCCGATCGGCGGCGGCAAGGATGGAGAGCAAGGCCGAAGCTTTCCGTCGTGTCTCGTCGGCTTCTGCCTCGGGATCGGAATCGTGGACGATTCCAGCGCCGGCGCGAACGAAGGCGGTGCCATTCTTGACCAGTGCCGAGCGGATGACAACGGACGTATCCATGTCGCCCGCTGCATTGATCCAGCCGATTGCGCCGCCATAGGGACCTCGGCGAGTTTTCTCAGTAGACCGCAGGATCTGGGTCGCGCGGATTTTCGGTGCGCCGCTCAGCGTGCCCACGTTGAGGCAGGCGGCGAGTGCGTCGAAGGCATCGAACCTCTCGGCGAGCTTGCCCGTGACCGAGGAGACGAGGTGCATCACGCGCGAATAGCGTTCGACGGTCAGCAGCTGTGGGACCTTGCGCGTGCCGGGCTCGCTGACGCGAGCGACATCGTTGCGCGCGAGATCGACCAGCATCATGTGCTCGGCGAGCTCCTTGGCGTCGAGCCGCATTTCGGCTTCGAGGCGGCTGTCTTCGTCATCGCTCGTCCCGCGGGGGCGAGTGCCGGCGATCGGTTTCACTTCGATCGCGTCACCTGTCACCCGCACCGAGGTCTCGGGCGAGGCTCCGCACAGTGTGAAATCCGGCCCTCGGACGAAGAAGTGATAGCCTGCCGGCTCAAACGAGCGGAGCGCAGCGAAGGCAGGAAACGAGGCGGAGCAGTGCATCGAGAAGGTGCGCGACGGAACGATCTGATACACGTCGCCCGCCGCGATATGCTCTTTCATGCGATCCACGACCGCGATGTACTCGGCGTCTGAGAGATCGACCGCGACGTCGCCTGGCGGGACTGGTTTGATCGATGTTCGTTCTACCGCCTTTAGCTGCTGGCAGACTTCGACCAGCTGCTCGAGACGGCTGACCGCATCGTTGGCGGTACGCTCGGCACCGTGTTCCGGATCGGCGAAAGCCGTACAAAGGAGGCGCGGCGGCGATTGCGGCGCAAACACCACAAGCGAATCCGGCACCCAGAAAATATAATCGGGAAAGCCGGTCGGGTCTTCGGGGTTTTCAACAACGTCTTCGCCGAATGTCGCCTGATCGAACGCAACCACGCCGAGCACGAGCGCTTGGAACGGTTCATCCGACTCGCGCACTCCGGCGTTCTCCAGCAGAGCGCGTAGCGCGTGGAGCGGGGCAGGTGCGAGCAGCCGCTCTTCGGCATCGAGCGTAGTCGGTTCTGGGAAGAGCAGGTCGAGCCGATCATCGCTGCGGCTTTTCACAAACTCTGCGGAGGCTGTTTCGAGGGAGCGCAGCAGCGCTCGGCCATTCGCCGACAACGCCTGAAGCATAACGGCCCCGCCGCGACATTCTGCGCGCGCAGCAGCATGCGCCATGATGAGGGTGCTGCCGTCCGGCGCTTCGAAAAGGCCAGTATCCGGAGTCTCACCGCGACCGGTTAGCGCTTCATAAAGATCGAGCGGATCGAGCCGTCGGCTTAGCCGGCGCTGCATGACTTTCGCAGCCTTATTAGAACCGCGACCATGCATCACAGCGACCGTCCCACTGCATTGGCGACGGGCCTCAGAGCCTGCACCATCTCCGCGAATTGATCCGGGTAGAGCGATTGCGCGCCGTCGGACAGCGCTGCGGGAGGATTCTCGTGCACTTCAACCATGATTCCGTCTGCGCCGCACGCAGTCGCCGCAAGCGCCATCGGTGTTACCAATTCGCGCACTCCGGTTCCGTGCGAGGGATCGACAAGTACGGGCAGGTGCGATTTGCGCTTGATGTACGGCACGGCATTGAGGTCCAGAGTGTTGCGGGTTGCGGTCTCGAACGTGCGGATCCCGCGCTCGCACAGGATCACCTGCTCGTTGCCGCTGCCGAGGATATATTCCGCCGCGAGCAACAACTCCTCGATCGTTGCCGAAAGGCCGCGCTTAAGCACGATCGGTTTGCCGCAACGGCCGACGGCGCGGAGGAGTGCGAAGTTGTGCATGTTGCGTGCGCCGACCTGCACCGCATCGGCATGCTCGGCGACGAGATCCAGATCGGCAGTATCCATCACTTCGGTAACAAACGGCATCTGAAGTTCGGTCGCGACTTCCTTGAGCAAAGCGAGCGCGGCGGGCCCGTGGCCGGCGAAACTGTAGGGGCTGGTGCGCGGCTTGTAGGCGCCGGCGCGCAGAACCGACGCTCCGGCCTCCTTAGCGGCGCGGCCGCTGGCTAGGAGTTGCTCGCGAGTCTCCACCGCGCATGGGCCGCCGACCACGACAAAACGGCTTCCGCCGATCTGCACGCCGCCGACATCGACGATCGTGTCGTGGAGGTGCATTTCCCGGCTGACCAGCTTGTAGGGCGCCAGGATCGGCTTCACCGATTCAACGTCGGGATCGCTGTCGAGCGCCAGTTCAGCGAGAATACGCTCGTCGCCGAGCGCTCCGAGTACCACTCGTTCGCTTCCGGGCATGTGCAGCGGTTGGAGGCCGGCACTGGAAATCCGGTCGAGGATCCGCTGGGCGCTGTCGGCTGGAGCGTTGGGTTTCAATACGATGATCATTGCGAAATTCCTGTCGTCATAAAAGAAAAGGCCCGCCGATGCGGCGGGCCTCTTGAAGCTGGTGGTCTGAAGCTTTGCTGGCTCTCGACTATCCGCCCGTGGCACGCGCCGAATCGGTCGCTGAAGACCAGCGCCACCAAAGACCAGCGGTGCGAACGAATGTTGTCATTGCAGGCGCGTTGGTATCAGCGCAGCCGCCGGGCAGTCAATCCGCCGCTTGACAAAATGTATCTCAAACGCGATTCGGCCGGGCGTGGCGAACATTCGCATCTTCGGCGGTTGGTGGCGCGAGTCGATTCTCGCGGCGCGATGGCGTGGCTGGTGAGCTCGTAACCGAAACTCCCAACCAATCATCGGCCCGCCCAACGGCGGGCTTTTCTTTGCCTGAGGACGTGATTTGAAAAGCACAAGCGAAACCCAGGAGCCGGTGCGGCGCCCCGTCGCGGACGCCGGGCCTGTGCCGAACCCGCTGCCACGGCTGTTGAGCGGCGAGGATTTGTCTGCCGCAGACTCCGAGCATCTGTTCGAGCGGCTGGTGCTCGGGCGGCTCGAGCCGGCGGAAACGGCCGGGATGCTCATCGCTCTTCGGATGAAGGGGGAGACCGCCGAGGAAATGATCGGCGCGGCACGCGGACTGTTTGCCGCCGCGAAGCCGTTCGACCGGCCCGATTACCTGTTTGCGGATTGTTGCGGCACTGGGGGCGACGGCTCCAGCCTGATCAATGTTTCGACGGCGGTTGCATTCGTCGCAGCAGCGGCGGGGTTGCCGGTGGCAAAACACGGCAATCGCAGCATCAGCTCGAAATGCGGCTCAGCGGACGTTCTCGAAGCTCTCGGCGCCAAAATCGAACTGGATCCGGAACGCGCGCGCGCGATTCTCGACGAGACCGGATTCTGTTTCCTGTTTGCACCGGCCTATCACCCTGGAATGAAGCACGCCGCGCTCGTACGACGACAGCTTCAGGTTAGGACCGTGATGAATTTGCTCGGCCCCTGCGTCAATCCGGCGCGGCCGCCGGTGCAGCTTCTGGGAGTCGCCGATCCGAAGATGCTTCGCCGGATCGCGCAGACGCTCGACGCCATGGGGGTTCAGGAAGCACTGGTGGTGCATGGTTCCGGGCTCGACGAGGTCGCCCTCCATGCCGAGACACGCGCGATGCGCCTGTCTGACGGCGAGATCACAGAAATCACGATGACGCCTGACGACGCCGGGCTCGAACGGGCACCGCTCACCGGAGTCACCGGGGCGGACGTCGGAGAGAATGCGGCGCGGTTCCGGGCGCTACTGGATGGGGGTGGCAATCGTGCCGAACAGGACATCACCATCCTGAATGCGGCGGCACTGCTTTGGACTGCCGGTTTGGCCGGCCGGTTGCGCGAAGCGGCGGATCGGGCGCGCGATGCGCTGACTTCCGGGCGAGCTGGCATAGTGCTCGACTCATTTATCGAGGCCAGCAATGGTTGACGGAGTTCTCGGCGAAATCATCGCCCGCAAGCGCGGGGATGTCGCGGCTCGTCTGAGTGGCGCGAGTTTCGAGCCGCAGCCTACGACGCGCAGTCTTAAGCGCGCACTTTCTCAACAAGGCACGCGCTTTATCATGGAAGTGAAGAAAGCTTCGCCGTCGGGACACAGGAGCGGCGTTGCGGTCCCCGATGCGGTACGGGCGTATGCGCCTATAGCGGATGCGGTCAGTGTGCTGACGGATGCGCCTTACTTTAACGGCTCCCTCGAAGATTTACGGACGGTGCGTTTGCTATTCGATGGGCCGATCCTCGCGAAGGACTTTGTCGTCGATCCGCGCCAGGTCACCGAGGCACGTGCGCACGGTGCGGACGCCGTGCTGGCGATTGTTGCGGCGCTTGCCGACGAAGAGATCGCGGCGATCATGGCCGAAGCGCGGCGCCTCGGCATGGACGTCCTGGTCGAAACGCACGACGAGGCGGAGCTGAAGCGGGCGCTGGCGCTCGGCGCGGAGATCGTCGGAATCAACAATCGCGATCTGAAAACTCTTAAGACCGATCTCGCGGTGACAGAACGATTGGCCCCGTTGGTGCCGCAGGACCGGGTGCTGGTCAGCGAATCCGGCGTTCGCGAGCGGGCGGACGTGGAGCGGCTGGGACCAAGAGCCGATGCGTTCCTGGTCGGTTCTTCGCTGATGGCATCGGAAAATATTGCCGAGGCGCCACGGGCGCTGGTGCACGGCCGAGTGAAGATCTGCGGAGTCACCACGCCAGAAGATGCAGGCCTCGCCGCCGAGGCCGGCGCAACGCATATCGGGATGATCTTTGCCGAGCGAAGCCCGCGAAAGGCGGCCGAATCGGCTGATGAAATCGCTGACCTTGCACGGGCCAAGGGTGTGAAGGCGGTCGGCGTTTTCCAGGATCAGACGCCTGGCTTCGTCGCCGCGACCGCCGATCGGCTTGGGCTCGATGTGGTGCAGCTGCACGGGAGTGAAGACGTCAGCGCATTTCGCGGTATCGCCAGCGAAATCTGGGCAGCCTGCGCGGTCGGGGACGAATCCGAACAGGAGCGGGAAGGCGCAGACCGCATCCTCTACGACACGCGCGCGAACGGCCGCAGCGGCGGGTCCGGGAAGGCGTTCGACTGGGGCAAGGTGTCAGGGCGGGCGCAATTGCCGAGCGCGTTCCTGGCGGGTGGCATCGGTCCGGCGAATGCGCGCGACGCGCAGCGGGTGGGCATCTATGGGATCGATGTGAGCTCGGGCGTCGAGGCCGAGCCCGGCCGCAAGGATCCAGAGAAGGTGAGGGCATTGTTCGGATCGTTGCGCATCGCAGATCGGAGGGCTTGCTGATGCTGATGGACGGTCGCTTCGGCCGGTTCGGCGGCTGCTACGTCCCCGAAATCCTCGTGCCGGCGCTTGAGCAACTCGAGAGCGCGTTTCTCGAGGCCGAGCAGGATCAGGAGTTTCAAGCCGAGCTCAATGAGCTGCTTGCCAATTACGCCGGTCGCCCGACGCCGCTGACACTCTGCCGCAATCTGGGCAACGAGCGTGCGCGCATTTACCTGAAGCGTGAGGATCTGCTCCACGGCGGTGCGCACAAGACCAACCAGGTGCTCGGTCAGGCATTGCTCGCCAAGCGCATGGGCAAAACGAGGCTGATCGCCGAGACGGGAGCCGGGCAACACGGCGTTGCAACGGCGATCGTCGGCGCGCTCTTCAGTCTGCCCACCCGCATTTACATGGGCGCAGAGGATGTCGAGCGGCAGAAGCTCAACGTCTTCCGAATGCAGCTGATGGGCGCCGAAGTGGTGCCGGTGGAAAGCGGCGGGCGAACGCTCAAGGACGCCATCAACGCGGCGCTCCGCGACTGGACCGCCAGCTTCGCCGATACTCACTGCTTCCTCGGCACCGCGGCCGGCCCGCACCCGTTCCCGACGATGGTCCGCCAATTCCAACGGGTGATCGGCCGCGAGACGCGGGCGCAGGTGATTGATCTTGAGGGGCGACTACCGGACGCAGTCGTCGCCTGCGTTGGCGGTGGTTCCAATGCGATCGGTATCTTCAGCGACTTCGTGCCCGACGAGGAAGTGGCGTTGATCGGTGTCGAGCCCGCGGGGAAGGGCCTGAACGGTGATGAACATGGCGCGACGATCCTTCGGGGCACGCACGGGATTTTGCATGGGGCGGAGACTTTGGTGCTTCAGGATTCAGACGGGCAGGTGAACGATACCTGGTCCGTTTCCGCCGGGCTCGACTATCCAGCGGTGGGGCCGGAGCATGTGCACCTCAAGGACATCGGTCGCGCCGATTATGTCGGAGTGACCGACGATGAGGCGTTGGATGCCTTCGTGAAGCTTGCGCGCAGCGAGGGGATTATCGCGGCATTCGAATCGTGCCACGCGCTCGCGCACGCCCTGAAGATAGCGGATGAGGCCGAGAAGGAGACTGTGCTGGTCGTCAACATTTCCGGACGCGGGGACAAGGACGTTGTACAGGCACAAGCATTGCTCGGAGAGAAGCTTTGAGCCGCTACAAGAGCATGTTCGAGCGGCTCGCGTCGCGCGGGGAGGGCGCGTTCGGCGCCTTCCTGATGCTCGGCGATCCGGATGTGGAGACCAGCGCGGAACTGCTCGATGCGCTGGTCGAGGGCGGGGCCGACATGATCGAGGTTGGCATTCCCTTCTCAGATCCCGTAGCCGATGGGCCTGTGATCCAGGAAGCGGCGGTGCGGGCGCTCAAGGCGGGAACTCGAGTCGACGATTGCTTTCGATTGCTGGGCGAGTTTCGGCAACGGCATTCGGAAATCCCGGTCGGAATCCTCACCTATGCCAACTTGCTGACCGCACGCGGCCGCGACCGTTTTTGCTCCAATGCTGCTGAGGCAGGCGTGGACAGTATTCTCGTTGCCGATGTGCCATTTCTCGAGGCGGAGCCCTTTGCCGAGAGCGCCCGCGAAGCTGGCCTCGATCTGATCATGATCGCGGCGCCGAACACGCCGGGACAAACGCTGACCAAAATCGCGCGACTGTCTTCCGGCTACACGTATTGTGTCGCTCGTGCGGGGGTGACGGGCGTTCGGGACGATCTTGCGCTGGAGCACGATACTTTGTTGTCGCAGCTCAAAGCGCTGAAGGCGCCGCCCGCGGTGCTCGGCTTCGGCATTTCGACGCCGGAACATGTACGGCAGGCGCTCGAAAGCGGCGCCGCGGGAGTGATCTCCGGTTCGGCTATTGTGAACGTGGCGAAAGACGGGCCTGACGTGGTCCGGAAGTTCGTCGCGGAAATGAAAGCGGCGACTATTCCGCTGCAACCAGCTCGCGCGAGCGCGTGACGAAGTCGCCGAAGCGTTCGCCGGGTTGGCGCCTGCTCGCGTAGGCAGAAAGCTTCTCCGACAGGATTTCAAGAATCCGCTCCTCGGCTATATTTTCCGCCGCGAGGTACGACAACCGTTCGCCGTGGAAACCGCCACCGAGCCAGAGGTTATACTTTCCTGGCGCCCGGCCGGTCAGCGCGATCTCGGCCACATAGGGCCGCGAGCAGCCGTTCGGGCAACCGCTCATTCGGATTGTAATCGGCTCTTCGGAAAGGCCATTGTCGGCTAAAATCGCGTCGATCTTTGTGACGAGGTCTGGCAGATAACGCTCGGCCTCGGCCATCGCCAGCGGGCAGGTGGGGAAGGCGACGCAGGCGATCGAATTCAGCCGGAGCGCACTTCCGCCGTTGCTTTCATCCAGACCATGCTCGGCGAGCAGCGCTTCGATCTTCGGACGGTCTTCGGCTGAGACGCCAGCGATGATCAAATTCTGGTTGGCCGTCAGCCGGTAAGCGCCTTTGTGCACCTCCGCGATGGTGCGGAGCCCGCTCATGATCGAGCGGCTCGGAAAGTCAGACACGCGCCCGTTTTGGATGAACAGCGTGTAGTTGAAATCGCCGCGGTCCGTCTGACGCCAGCCGAAGCTGTCGCCGTTGGATGTGAATTCAAACGGCCGCGCTGGCTCGAACGACTGACCCATGCGCCGCTCGATTTCATCTTTGATCCAATCAAGGCCCTTGTCATCGATCGTATATTTGAAGCGCGCGCGCGGCCGCTCGGCTCGGTTTCCGTAATCGCGCTGAACGCTCATCACCGCGTCCGCGCATTCGATCAGCCGGTCTTTCGGGATGAAGCCGATCAGGTCCGCAAGTCGTGGGTAGGTATTCGGCTCATTGTCGGTTCGGCCCATGCCGCCGCCGATTGTGACGTTGAAGCCTTCGATTCCGTCTGGCCCGGTGATGGCAATGAACCCGAGGTCCTGGGTGTAGATGTCGATGTCGTTCGAGGGAGGGACAGCAAACCCGATCTTGAATTTCCGCGGCAGATAGGTGGGGCCGTAAAACGGCTCCTCATTCTCGGACGTGGCGACGCGCTCCTTGCCGTACCAGATCTCATGATAGGCGTTGGTCTTGGGGATCACATGGTCGCTGACCTGTTTGGCGAGCGTCGCGACTTCTGCGTGAACCATTGAATCGGCTGGGTCCGAAGTTGCCATCACGCCGCGCGAATCGTCGCCGCAGGCGGCTATCGTATCGAGCAGCACTTCGTGCAGACCCTGGATGGTCTGGCGAATGTCTTCCTTGACGATCCAGTGAAACTGGAAAGTCTGGCGGGTGGTGAGACGGATGGTGTTGCTGCCATGCCGCTGTGCCAATTCGTCGATCTTGAGCCATTGCTCGGTCGTGCAAACTCCGCCGGGGAGGCGAACGCGAACCATGAACGTATAGGCCGGCTCAAGCTTCTGCTTGCGCCGCTCTTCGCGGATATCGCGATCGTCCTGCTGGTAGATGCCGTGGAACTTCATGAGCTTGTTGCTCTCGAAGGTCACGCTGCCGGTGATCCGGTCAATAAGATCGAGCGCGATGTTCCCGCGCAGGTAATTGCTGCTCGCTTTCAGCGTCTCGTCGGGCGACAGCCGCTCGAGCGGCTGCGAGATGTCCGTACTGCGGTCGACCATGTGGATACTCAGTATACGTCTTTTTGATAGCGATGCTCGGTCGAAAGACGGCGGACATAGTCTTCGGCGGCGTCACGCGAATGGCCACCCTCGGTTTCGATCACTCGAACAAGTGCTTCGTGCACATCGCGCGACATCGCTTTCTCGTCGCCGCACACATAGAAATGCGCACCTTCCTCGAGCCACGCGTAGAGTTCGCGTGCCTGTTCCAGCATCCGGTGCTGGACGTAAACCTTCTCTTCGGTGTCACGGGAGAAAGCGACGTCAAGGTTAGTGAGAACTCCATCCTTCAGCCACTGCTGCCATTCGATCTGATAGAGGAAATCGCTGCGGCGGTTGCGCTCGCCGAAGAACAGCCAGGAACGGCCGGCGGCGGCACGCGCCTCGCGCTCCTGAAGGAAAGCGCGGAACGGCGCCACTCCAGTGCCTGGGCCGACCATGATGATCGGAACGTCGTCACCTGGGAGGCGGAAGTGCGGATTTTCCTGAACATAGACCGGGACGGCGTCGCCCATCTGCAGGCGGTCGGCGATTTGGGTCGAGGCGACGCCGCCGCGGTCCGTGCCGTGCAGATTGTAGCGCACCGGAGCGATGGTGAGGTGCGCTTCCTCATTGACCGCAGCCTGGCTCGACGCGATGGAGTAAAGCCGGGGTTGCAGCGGCCGGAGCCCGGCCAGCAGGGCGTCGGCGTCGACGCCATCGACGGGAAAGCGGCGGACGATGTCGGCGATGTGATGTTGCTCGAGGTAGCGGACGCGTTCCGCCGCATCGGCGGTGACGAGCGCCTGGAGTTCAGCAATTCCGCTCAGCTT
>Ga0157374_10005111_pt1 | contig 11005 bp, 5 predicted proteins | sample M25metaG_FD_115308 | JGI IMG/M metagenome (GOLD analysis project Ga0157374, IMG submission 115308) | Miscanthus rhizosphere microbial communities from Kellogg Biological Station, Michigan, USA - M2-5 metaG | ecosystem: Host-associated > Plants > Roots > Rhizosphere > Soil | place: USA: Michigan... | reverse complement strand
ACCACCAATGTGACGATCGATCCTAACCTGCGAGCCACTGCCTCGATCATCGCGCGACAGGACCTGGTAGTCGCCGGGCTCGGCGCAGTTCCCCGCTTCCTGGAGATCTTTGCGCGTCTCGATCTGACTCCTGCTGCACGCACGCGCTACGAAGTCATCAGTCATTCCGAGATCTTCGACGGAGTTCGCGTCAGAAAAGGCCAGATTCTCGCTGTTATCCGCCACAACGCACGCGTGCTTCTTAGTTGCGAGCGCGTGATCCTGAATTTAATGCAGCATCTCAGCGGCATCGCTACTCTCACCCGGCAATATGTCGATGCGATCCAGGGAACTAAGTCACATATTCTTGACACACGGAAAACCGTTCCGGGCCTGCGTGCGCTCGAGAAGTACGCTGTATTGTGCGGCGGCGGTACTAATCACCGCCTCGATCTCGCATCAGGAATTCTGATTAAAAACAATCACATCTCGCTGGGCGGTGGGTTGCGCACCGCAGTAAAGAACGCGCTTGATAAGCGCAAAACCGGTGGCCGCGTTCAGGTGGAGGTTCGCACGCAACAAGAACTCGAAGATGCTCTTGATGTGGGCGCCGAAGCCATTCTGCTCGACAACATGACGCCCGAGCAGATCAAAACGGCGGTGGAGAGGATTCGCCAGGAAAATCGCTGGATCCCGGTCGAAGCCTCAGGAGGCATCGTGCTCGATAATATTCGAGCCTACGCCGAAGCCGGTCCGGACTTTATCAGCGTCGGGGCGCTGACACATTCGGCTAAGGCAGCCGACATCTCAATGAGCATCGTCGCGGAGCAGGCATAGCGTGTACGACGTTGCAGCACTCGAATCCGCCTTCGTCCAGAGCATGTATGCGGGCAAGTTCCACTACACCTCTATTACAGGGTCCACGAATACCGATGCTCTTGCGGCCGCACGCCAGGGAGCGCCACACGGATCGATCTTTTTCACGGATGAGCAGACCGCGGGCCGCGGACGCGGTGACCACGGCTGGCAATCCGACGCCGGTCAGGGACTTTATGTTTCCGTTATCCTGCGTCCAAGCATTGCCATCGAGCACATGCCTCTGATTCCTCTGGCCGCGGGACTAGCTGCGGCGCAGGCCATCGGCATCACGGCGGGCCGGGAAGTGGATCTGCGATGGCCGAACGACCTCCTTATCGGCGAGCGCAAAACAGGTGGCATCCTGGTCGAATCGAGAACAGAATCTGGAACGGCGAGCTTCGCCGTTGTCGGCATCGGAATCAACGTTCATCAGCGTTCGTTCGATTCAGATCTGTCAACGCCCGCCACATCGCTGGACCTCGAATCGGGACGCATCATCAGCCGCCAGGCGCTTCTGATCTCCCTGCTAGAATCGCTGCAGCACGAGACGTGGGCACTGCAGGATCCCGGGTTGCGTGCGGCAATTACGGCGCGCGTAGCGCATATGTCGTCCTGGATTGCGAACCGCCGTGTTGAGGTTCACGGACCGCAAGCCTGCGTCGGCGTCACCGCCGGCCTGGATGAAAACGGTTTCCTCCTTGTGCGCACAGATCAAGGACTCGTGACCGTTCAAACCGGCGGCATCCGCGCAACAAAGACAGATAAGGAAGACGATGCTTCTGGCAGTTGATGTAGGCAACACCAACACGGTACTTGGGCTCTACCGCCTGGACGAACAGGCCGGACTTCCTCCGAAGGGCAAACCCGTACCGCCGAAGGAAAGGTTCGACCTCGCCGCACATTGGCGCCTCACCACTCATCGTACGCAAACAGTCGACGAGTATGGCGTCTTCTTCGTGAAGCTTTTCGAAATGCACGGGCTTTCGCCGAGCCAGGTAACGAACATCATCATTGCATCGGTTGTGCCTCCTCTGGATTCAACACTGCGCCAGGTCTGCGAAACCTACTTCCATCTAGAGCCTCTCTTCGTTGAACCCGGGATCAAGACCGGCATGCCTGCACTCGTCGACAACCCGACCGAGTTGGGCGCAGATCGCATTGCGGACTGCGTTGCCGCCATCGAGCGCTACGGCGGGCCCTGCATCGTTGTGGACTTCGGCACCGCGACGAAATTTGAGGTGATCTCTGATAAAGGCGAATATCTGGGCGGCGCGATTGCACCGGGCCTTGGTCTCAGCGCGGAGGCACTTTTCTCGCGAGCCGCGCGCCTGAGCCGTGTCGACATTAAGCGTCCCGCGAAGGTCATCGGGACCAACACGATCGGGCACCTGCAAAGCGGCCTTTACTACGGTTATATAGGGCTGGTGGATGGCTTTCTGGAGCGTATCTTCACCGAACTTGGGCACAAGCCTCGCGTGATTGCCGCCGGTGGTCTGGCACATATGGTCGCTGCAGATTCGCGCTACATCAGCGAAATCGACGATCTTCTCACTCTCGATGGCCTGCGCATACTCTTTGAGCGCAACCGCAACGTGCGCCCTCGCGGACGCACGCACTGAAACTGCCGTGCGCAATTACTTCAATTATTTCACCGAGATCGAGGAGCGCTTTCAACAGCGGCGCGGCACCATCCTTTTGCTTTCGACCCTCGATTGGGCGCTGATCGAGACATGGCGGGACGCGGGGATCCCGATCGAAGCTGTGCTGCGCGGAATCGATACCGCATTCGACAAATATGAATCGCGACAGAAGCGCGGACGCATGCGTCGCGTCAACGGACTTGCATGGTGCGCACAGGCAGTGATGGAGGCCTCAGAGGAGTTGCGGGAAGCGAGTGCCGGCACGGCGCAACCTTCAGCCGACGCTCAGGCCGAAACCGGTTTCGAACATGAGCGCGTCGCTTCGCATCTGGAGACCGCAGCCGAGGCCCTTGAGGGTTCCGCAATTGCAAATGCTGCCTGCACAGCCACGGCTGCGCGAATCCGCGAGCTTGCGGGTGAAGCGCGTGCCGCAAAATCTTCAATGACCGCAGCGCAGGAGATGGAATCTTTCGAGCGCATCCTGACGGTTCTGGAGGAAAAGCTTTTCGCCGCGCTCACTGCAGCGGCGCCCGAAGATCTGCTCGTCGCCCTAAAGGAACACGCCGCCCGTGAACTGGCGCCCTATCGCAGCCGCATGGGCGCCGTTCAACTGCGCCAGGTCGAGCATCAGTTTGTGCAAAAGCAGCTGCTGGTGCACTACAGCCTTCCACGGCTGAGCCTCTTCTACATGAGCCAGCAATGAAGCGACGCCGCCGGCAACCCACGACTCCGAAAGTGGTAAAAAGCGCTCTCGTACAGATCGAAAAACCTATCTATGGCGGCGCTTTCCTAGCGCGTGTCGAAGGCAAAGCCACTTTCGTTCCGCTGACATTGCCCGATGAGCAGACCCGCATTCGTATCGTTGAAGACAAGCGCAGCTACTCAACCGGCGAACCCGAAGAGATCATTTCTGCGTCAGCAGATCGCGTTCAAGCCCGTTGCCCGCACTTCGGCATCTGCGGCGGATGCAGTTATCAGCACGCGAATGATGAGACGCAACTCGTCCTCAAACAACAAATACTTCGCGAGACTCTTCAACGAGCGGGACTTCAGCCACCGGAACAGATTGACGTTCTCGCCGGCGAGCCATGGGCCTATCGCAATCGCATCCGGCTCGCGTTCGATGCGAGGAGACGGGTTGGCTACCGCGGACGTCGCTCGCACGACATCATCGCGATCAAGGAATGTCCGATCGCTGCGCCCTTGCTGGAGAGGGCTGCGCTCCGTGCAGCCGAAATCCTGGGCAACACCGGCTTGTCATTTCGTCCCGCCGAATTGTCACTCTTCTGCGACGCGGAAGAGAACTCCCTGCTGGCCAGCATCTACGTCAACGATAGGGCAAGAGAGGGATTTGATCGATTTGCGGCTGCGTGGAAGGATGAGGTTGCCGAACTCGCGGGCGCGGAATGCATCTTTCAAGATTCTTCTGGGGAGGTCACGAAGCAGCTGGCCCGCTGGGGAGAGGACTCTATTGTCTATCGCTCGTCCGGCTTCGACTATCGCGTTGATCACGGCTCGTTCTTCCAGGTGAACCGCTGGCTGCTTGATGCTCTCGTTCATAAAGTCATCGGCGGCCACCGTGGCCGTCTCGCCTGGGATCTGTACGCGGGGGTGGGCTTATTCGCGCGGCAACTCACAAAACAGTTCGAAGAGGTGATCGCGGTGGAGTCCGCGCCAGCCGCCATCGCGGCCCTGACTTATAACATCCACGGCACGGTCGGCCGTAGTATGGACAACGATACACTCTCTTTCCTGAAAGGCCAGACAGCCGGAGCGACTCCGGATCTGATTGTGGTGGATCCTCCGCGGGCAGGGCTCGGCCCGGAAATCACTGCGCATCTGAGCGAGATCGAAACACCGACTCTGGTTTACGTTTCCTGCGATCCTTCTACCCTGGCACGCGATCTGAAGGCGCTCGTCGCATCGGGATATTCTCTTGATTGCGTGACGCTTGCGGACTTATTCCCGCAGACCTTTCATTTGGAGACGGTCGTCACATTGCATAAGTTCTGATCCTGATAGGCTTGCGGCCATTAACGAACTCAAACTTACCGGGCCGCATGAAAGCTGAACAGATCCGTCGCGGGCGAGTTGCGCTCCAAACAGACAAAGAACCCCGCATCGGGGCGCCGCTCTTTCATGCTGCATGGCTATTTGTCATCGGTATCGTCGTCGCCCATTACATATGGCTCCGCCCTGCCTGGCTGCTTCTTTCGCTTGCGCCAGTTGCGATTCTCTCCGGCGTCGCTGCGATTCGCGCACAGCGGCTGATCTGGCTGCCCGTTGGAGCCATGTGGTGCATACTTGGCGCCTGGTGCGCGGAAATGGAGCCTCAGCCCTCACCTGATCCGGTGCTTGCGGCCCTTTCTGACGGCCTGACACGCACTGTTGAAGGCACAGTAATCGACGCAGCACCGATCCGAAATGAGACGAGTGCAGAGACCGACGAAATTTCCGACGATGGGCCCATTCAGCGCATCGACGTGCTTGTCTCGTCTCTTGAAATCGTCTCAGACACCGAGGATGTGCAGAGACCCAGCTCCGGCGTTGTCCGCATGACGATCCGATGGCCACCGGATACGGCGGCACCTGCCGGACTTGGTTGCGGGCAGCGGATTCGAGCCGATGCACGGCTGATGCTTCCCGATGTCTATCGAGATCCCGGCGCGTGGAACTACAGAGACTATCTGCTGGAGAAAGGCATCACTTCAAGTGCGTCGGTCAAGGCAGATCGTGTGGTTTCGTTCGCGCCCAGCGTCGGCAAGGATTTCAACTGCCGCATCACAGGATTGCAACACCGAGCTAGTACGCGACTGCTTGAGCTACCGTCAGCAATGCAGAGGTTTCCTGCCGCTCTCCGCCTGAGTGGTGACGACGCAATCATGCTCGCAGCCATGGTCACAGGCGATCGCACCTATCTGACGCACTCACTACGCGAGAGCTTTGAGCGGACAGGGTCCTTCCACATGCTCGTGGTATCTGGACTGCATCTGGGCATCGTTGCTGCCTGCATCTTCTGGACTACCCGCAGACTGCGTCTTCCGCAGCTACCCGCCACCCTGATCACCATCACTGCGTCGCTCGCCTATGCCCTCTTTACTGGATTCGCAACTCCTGTGCAGCGGTCGCTATGGATGGTGACGCTGTACATGGTAGGACGACTGGTCTACCGGCAACGCAACATACTCAACACCATTGGCTTTGCGTCTCTGTGCTTGCTTGCGTCGAGCCCGCGCAGTCTATTTGAGTCGAGCCTGCAGATGACGGTACTCGCAGTTGTTTCCATCGGAGGAATAGCGGTACCTCTGCTTGAGAAGACGGTGCATCCTTATCTGAACGCTACACGCGATCTGCGGATGGTTGCACTCGATGTGAAACTACCCCCCGCACAGGCGCAATTTCGCGTCACACTTCGCATGTTCGCTTCCGCATTGGGCAAAGCACTCGGCAAGCCCATCGGATGGAAGGTGTTTCCCTGGACCATCCGGGCCGGCCTTCGCTGCTACGAAGCGCTTGTCGTCTCCTGCATCGTTGAGCTCGCAATGGCATTGCCGATGGCCACATACTTCCACCGCATCACGGTCTTTGCTCTGCCGGTGAACATGCTGATCCTGCCACTGCTCGCGATGCTCGTGCCCAGCGCTCTGCTGACTCTGTTGTTGACTTTTGTCTCCCACTCCTGTGCCGCAGTCGTCGCATTGGTGACTGCATCGCTCCTGCATGTTGGCGTAGGCATGATTCATCTTTTCGCGGCGATCCGAAGCGGTGATTTTCGGATTCCCGCGCCGACTCTCGTCCAGACCATAGCATTCTGCATTCTGCTAGGCGCCAGCGTTCTGCTTGCGTGGATCGGAAATCAGGCGAGAACCAACTGGTTTCGACGAGGAGCATGTATCTCCATGCTGCTATCTGCGATAACGGTCGTCGTGCCCCGCCCCATCGATCGCCCCCACGACGCGCTCCTCGTCGAAGCTTTTGATGTGGGCCAAGGAGACTCTCTACTGCTGATTACTCCCGACGGGAAGACGCTGCTTGTAGACGGAGGCGGATTCGGTGGAGCGCCTCGCGAAGCCGCGCAGAACTTCGATATTGGCGAAGAGGTAGTCTCCCCGGCACTCTGGTCGCGTGGTATTCGGCACCTTGATGTGGTGGTGTTAAGCCATGCGCATTCTGACCACATGGGCGGACTTCCGGCCGTTCTGCGTAATTTCAAGCCAGACGAATTGTGGGTCGGCAACAATCCGGCATCCGAACTTTACATCGCTCTCCTAGAAGAAGCGCAGAGTCTGGGCGTTCGCGTGCGATCGATGCGCGCGGGTGATCATGCGCAACTCGGAGCTGCCGGCGTCAGAGTTTTAGCGCCATTAGAGGGATACAGGCCGGGTCTCGAGCCAGGTAATAACGACTCGCTGGTGTTGCATGTCGCTTATGGCGCCACGTCGGTACTGCTGGAAGGCGATGCCGAGGCGCCGATAGAGCGAGGCATGCTTGCGGAACAGCCTCTCAAAAGCACACTGCTGAAAGTGGGGCACCACGGCAGCGCTACCTCCACGCTGCCCGACTTCCTGTCACGCGTCTCTCCCCGCTTCGCTATTATTTCGTGCGGGCTGCACAACCACTATGGACATCCACGCAGCGAGGTTCTCCAACTCCTCCAGACATCCCATGTGCGTTCATTTTCTACAGACATCAATGGGGCAGTCTGCATCGAGCTGAACGGAACGATCGCTGGGGCTCAAGCCTTTTGCGGTTTGCCGAAAGACTAGCGCGAAATCGGTTACCCAAGAACACGAACCAATACCTAAACGCTTAGAACCGCATTCGGGCGCCAAACTGGAATTGCCTCGGGCGATTGAGGTCAGTCGCATTGACATCCAGCGGCTTGCCGAACTCTGTTTGCCCGCTCTTCAGCCCGGTAAGAAAACTGAGGCGTGGCATGGCACCATTCAGCGTTCCCTGTTCGATGGAATACCCCACAGTCTCGACCTGCGTGACGTTCTGGTGGTTGAACAGGTTGAAGCTCTCGGCGATGAGCTCGAGCTGCCGCATCTGCCCAAGGTCGAAGCGCTTTGCGATCCGCAGGTCTGCTTTCCATGTGGCGGGATACCGGTAGGTGTTTCGTCCAATCCCATACACGCGGTTATCGCCACCATACCCATTCATCCCCGTGCTCAGGCCGACAATCGCCTGGCCACTCATGTTGAACTCTTTCGCAAGTGTACCCGTCGTATGCATGGTGTAGGGCAACCCGCTGTGGAACTGGCCGACGCCACTCATCATCCAGCCATTTACGAAGTGACCCGCAGATGTTGAGAGCTTCCATTTCGGCTGCAATATCACTGCAGCGGTAGCGGAGTGCCGAACATCAAGATCACTTGTTCCGTATTCCTGCTGAAAGTCGGTCGGATCGAGAACGCTTGGACCGCTGATCTGCGATGACTCATTCGCATTCCAGTCAGCCGCGTGCCCAAACGTGTAGCGGCCGCGGAAAGTTAATCCGCGCGCATTCCGAGAGATGCGCACCATCGCCGCCTCGTACGTAGAATTGGCGCGGCTGAATATTTCCAATACCTGCTGATAATTCGGATTCAGTCGGCCTGTAGATGGCGCAATAGATCCGTAGGACGGCCAAGATGCGAAGAACGGAACCGTGATCTGCGGCGTCTTGATCGGCCCAGATCCATTGCCGTCTACGACCATATATGTAATGGTTTTGGGATTTGCAGCGGGATCGATGTTGGCATCCATCGTCACCGGCAACCTGCGGCCAAGACTGGCGACTGCGGTCGCCTCTAGATGTACGCGGCCCGGGAGTGTCTCCTCAAGCGACAGCTCAGCCTGATGCACCTCGCTATTGTTGAACGAAGGCGCAAACTCAACCGCACCGGGCTTCACCACCGTGCCCGGCTCACCAGCCAGCACGTACGGGAATGGCGGCGCGGCTCCGCCGCGCAGATTGTCGGTAGGCCTCATGAAAAAGTTGAGATCGCCTTTCATCGAGCCGGTCTGCGTAAGTGCCGACTCGACGACCGCATTGGGAGTGCGGCTGAAGTACATACCGTATCCGACGCGAATAACGGGCCAGCGGCTCTCACTCGCACCCCAGGCAAATCCTGCACGCGGACCCCACTGGCTTCCCAGGACGGGCAATTTCTGTGTCAGGGGAAGATCTGGATTGGCGACCAACCGGATCGGGGGTGGTAGTTGTTCGCGTTCCCAGCGCATCGCGAGCGTAAATACAGCTCGCTTGCTTGCCTGCCATTGCGCGGTCGCATATCCTGCCCAGTCGTTCGTGCTGAGCCACCATTCCGATGGTCCCATCGTCTGCGAGTAGTACGAGTAGCAAGGCAGATAGCCGAGCCCATGCAGCACTCCCGCGGAGTCACGCCAAGGCCTGCCTCTCTGATCGCAGTTGTGCTGATCCATCGGATTGAGCTGGCCGTTCAAGCCGAATGCAAAGAAGGCCAGCGAGTCCGAGGCAAAGTCTCCGATGCTGGAGTAGTGATATGTCCCGGTCTGATTATGCAACCGAGTAGTTGCATCGAATTCATGGCGGAAGTCTCCGCCAAAGTTAAAGCGAAGATCTCCCCGGAGCCATTTCAGGTGCTGTTGCACTGTCGAGACGTCTTCACTTGGATAACGGCCTCGCCCAAATCGCGCGGGGTTGCCGATGGTGAATCCATCGCGCGAATCCACGACGATCTGCGGCAATTGTCCCCACGAGTTGATGTTCAGCGATTGCTCAAACTCCGAAGGACTGCCCGGCTCCGCTTTCTGGACCTGACGGCCAAACGAACCCTGGGTGGCTGCCAGCAAGCTGGGGGTCACAGAGACTTCCCATCTGCCAAGCAGCCAGTCATTCGACTCGTCGATGGACCCGGAACTGTGCGTGCCGTATGCCTGCCACTGCCTTGTAAAGCCCCCGCCGGGCGAGTTGACTCTCCTGCCGGATCCCTCCAATGTGAATCGATGACGCGGACCTGCACTCCAATCCAAACGGCCGAAACCGCTCAGCCGAAGAGACGAACGTGACGCGGGCCCGAGCAAGCCAGCCAGCGAAACCAGCAGCTTGGAATATGCGCCCACACCTTCTGTAACCGGATCGGCGCTACTCAGGCCAAGCTGCGCGCTTAAAAGCTGCATCTGGTCGTTCGACGGCTGCGCGAAAAACTGTTCCGGGTGACGGACCGATGCGACCGCGGGGTTGTTCCGCTCGTTTCCATCGAGCGCTCCAAACCAAAACACATGTCGGCGATGAATTGCACCACCCATCCCGACACCCCATCGCAGCTCAAGGTCCGAGGGCGTATATAGCGTACCCGTGAATGTCGGGACCCTTGGTCCTGATCCGGGCGTCGTCTCCCTGACCCACCTGGTAAATGGATTCTGCGCCGCAAGAAGTCTCTGACGATTCGACAGTACGAATTGGCCGTGGATGTGCTCAGAGCCGCGGTGGGACTGGACGTTGATCGACGCATGGCTCGGCTGCGTCATAGCGAACCCGCCGGCTCCGTATCGCTGAACAAGGCTGATGGCGCTATCGCCAGCGAAGAATTGGCCACTTCGCTCGCGAGATGCATTGCCAAACGCCGAACGCATGCGCAAGTTGTCGACGTTCCATTCTGAGCCGCGAGCTGAATTTGATCCGCGTCCTTCCTCTACCTCGTCGTTGGATGATTGCCGCGCATCACTCAAGACGTCGGCCCAACTCCCGCTTGCGGGCAGAGACTCCAATTGAATCGAGTCCACCGTGTCGGATGGGTGCTCGGCCGCTTCCATTCGCGCTGCAGAGATCTGCGCTTTCAAATTGGAGCGCGCCGCGAGAGCAGAACTTTGAAGAATGGCGAGACCGATCGGTTCGAGTTCTGCGAGATCTGAGCCACCGGCGAGGTGGAGGGGAAGGATCGAGACCTCTGAAATTGGAAGAGGGCCTGGTCGCTTCGCATGTGCGGTAAGAGGCAAGCCGGCAAGCAATGCCAGTGGAAACGATGCTTCGAGAATCTCGCTCTGCGGAGTGAGCGTTGCCTTCCGCGCGGCACGCGCGAGCAGCTCTCGCCGGTCCAGCAGGAGTGCAGATTCCGATTCGTCTTCCTTCAAAAAGACAGACGAGCCCACGCTCGCTTTGCGCGAGCCCCCAAATTCGATCACTGCCTGGACGCGCGACTTATGTCCGGGAGAAACTACAATTCCGCCCACCTGCCCACTGCCCTGATTGCTCGACGCGATCAGCGTGTATTCGCCTTCCGCAAGATCCTGGAATCTGTACCGGCCTCCACGCGAAGTTATCGCGCTGATCGAAGATCCCGTGACCACGTTCCGCAGAGTGACGGTCACATTCCCAAGAGGATCCGAATGGGCATCGGTAAGCGTTCCAGTCAACGAGCCAGTCGGCAATTGCGCGAAGGCGCGAAAGGGCAGGAGCGCGCCGACAACGATCAGTAATCCGCAAACAGCGAGCTGCTTGCTCCCGAATTGCATTTCCATGGGGGCCAGCTTGCGGTCAAGAAGTAGCTCTCGCCAAAGGCCTT
>Ga0157374_10005110_pt1 | contig 11006 bp, 7 predicted proteins | sample M25metaG_FD_115308 | JGI IMG/M metagenome (GOLD analysis project Ga0157374, IMG submission 115308) | Miscanthus rhizosphere microbial communities from Kellogg Biological Station, Michigan, USA - M2-5 metaG | ecosystem: Host-associated > Plants > Roots > Rhizosphere > Soil | place: USA: Michigan... | reverse complement strand
CATTCCAATATTGTACTTCCGCAGGCGGGCTGTTACTTCGATCGAACCCGTAGAAATCCAATCCGACAACTCAGCGACTCTGCAGCGCATCCTAATTCCCGACTTTTGCATGCATTGACTTTCAGGAGTGAAAAGAAAGCTATGAAGACCATTAGAAACATTGTGGGAACGGTGGGCCTGCTCTATGCCGGCTACATTTTGATTGCGAGCATGAAAGACGTTCGCCGCTATATCAGAATCAGCACCATGTAAGCTGGTGTGGGGACGGACACTTTTGTTGTTGCCCGTGCTCTGTAAGAGGTCGGGTTTTTTACGATAGAGGGCGTTCGCAGGAAGAGAGTCCAAGTCAAAGGCGTCGGACAGAGCCTGCCCTGAGCGAAGTCGAAGGGAGTGTCCGACCCACACTTTTGTACCCACACTCTTGCGGCTACTTCCTTTTCAGCAGGAAATAGGCCGTCGTCAGCACGATCATGTAAACGGCGCCGCTGATCAGCGTCAGGTGGGAATTCCAGCCTGTCTCCAGAACCGCCACCAGGATGAGCACGAATCCCGAGGCCGAACCCCAGGCTCCCAGCGGGGAGCGCATGGGTAACGCGGCCAGTTGACTGGTTGAGAGCTTCCGCCGGAACTGGACATGCGCCGCCAGCGATACCAGCCAGGACAGCAACATTCCCACCAGCGCGGCACCCAGAATCGAGACGAAAGCATTCTTCGGCGCGCACTTCTCTAACACAAGCGCGACCACGATGCCGTAGGACGAAGCCAGTACCGCCAGCCTCGGAGACCCGGAGGCATTCAACTGTCCCAGGACGGCGGGCGCCCATCCCGTTCGCGCCAGGGAAAACAGCACGCGTGAAGCAGCATAGAGGGCCGCATTGGCGCCGGACAGCGCGGCGGTCAGAATCACAAAGGTCATGATGTGCGGCGCCGCCGGGACATGAGCGTGCCGGAACACGGTGACGAACGGGCTCTCGGTAACCCCGGCGCGGTCCCATGGCATCACGCCCACCAGGACAACAATCGCTCCCAGATAGACGGAAGCAAGTATGGCGAAAGTCAGCTTGACGGCGCGGGGGATTCCCTGCGGCGAACGCGACTCGCCCGTGGTAATGGCCACAAATTCAATTCCGCCAAAGGTGTAGAGCGCGAAGCCAATGGCCAGCAACGGGGCGAGGGCGCCTTTGGGAAAAAAGCCGCCATGCGCGGTGTACTCCGGCGTCACCCGGCCGCTCAACAACAGCCCCGCTCCCAGCAAGACAAAAGCCGCGATGGTGGCGACCTTGATCATCGCAAACCAGTATTCGAAACGGGCGTAGTTGCCCACACTCCGAAGATTGATCAGCAGCAGGAAAGCGGAAAAGATCAGCACCCAGAACAAGGCCGGGACGGAAGGAAACCAGAATGTAAGATAGGTGGCGGAAGCCACCAACTCCGCGCCGATCGAAATCGAGATGGCCGCCCAATAGCCGGCGCGGGCAATGAACCCCGCCCACGGGTTCAGGTAAAGATCGGCATAGACCCCGAACGACCCGGCAGCCGGATGCACGCTGGAGAGTTCGCCCAGTGCCAGGGTCACGGTCAGACCGATAAAAGCGGCCAGAACAAAGCTGAGGATGACTCCGGGTCCGGCGATTTCGAGAGCTGCCGCCGATCCCAGCAACAGGCCGGTACCAATCGACCCGCCGACAGCGACCATGGCCATCTGGCCGGCGCCGAGCTGGTGCCGCAGTCCTCGCTCCTCCCCCTCGGCCGGCATTGGGCACCTATAACAGAAACCGTTTTCTCAACAAAGACATATTCGCTCATGACTTTCGTAATCCCCACCGTACCTGACTTCGTTGCCGCTGCCGGAAGCGCCCCCTAAAATCTCACTTGGGTTACTACGTACGTTACCCGTGTCTCTCATGCCAGATCCGAGCAAGCGAATGGACCGAGCCGAGATCGCCCGTCGCGTGGAGCGCGCCGAAAAGCTCTTGCAGAAGGGCAAGACCAGCGAAGCTCTGGACGAATACTTGCAGGTCCTCGCGGAAGATCCGCAGAACGACAATGTGCGCCAGATGGCAGCCGATATCTGCCTTTCGTTGCAACGCACTGCGGAGGCGGTGAAGCTGCTGGGCGAGCTGTTTGAACGGCAGATCGCGGCCGGGGAGAACACTCGCGCCAGTCTTACCTACAAGAAGCTGGCCCGCTACACCGTTCCCACCAGCATCCAGCGGGTGCAATTCGGGCAGATCCTCGAAACCTCGAACCGGAAGCTCGCGCTCGAGACCTACGAGAGCGCACTGGAAGACCTGAGCCAGAATGGACGTCAGCAGGATTGCCTTATGGTGCTGAGGCGCCTGGTGGTGCTGGAGCCCGCGGAACGAAACTTTTTGCGGCTGGGCGAACTCTGTTCACAAACTGGCGACAAAGCAGGCGCGGCTGCTGCCTTCCTCAAGCTGGCCGAGATGACGGAAGCCTCCGGCGCCAACGCCGCGCAGTGGTTTGAACGAGCCTACACCGAAGACTCCACCGACCCCAAGATTGCGCTGGGCTATGGCAAGAGCCTGATCGCCCAGGGCCAGGTCGGGGCGGCGATTTTTGTCCTGGAGCCCCTGGCCAAGGTGAAGGACGCAACCCTGGAGACACGCGAGACCTATGTGAAGGCGCTGCTGTCCGCGAATCGCCTGAGCGACGCGGAGCCGCTGGTCTGGGAACTGTTCAAGGCGAATCCATCCCGCCAACAGGAAGTGGCAGACCTGATTGGACGGCTGGTGGATGCGCAACAGGATGCGGAAGCGGTTGCCCTGGCGCGCAAGCTGGAACAATTCCAGCACAATCGGGGAGACCGCCGCGCTTTTGTCGCGATGATGCAGGATGTGGTGGGCAAGCATCGCGGTTCGCCCGATCTTCTGGAGTTCATGAGTGAGTTGTTCAATGCCTCCAATCGGGAAGGAGACTATTGCCAGACTCTGCTCAAGCTTTTCGATCTGCACTGCGGCATGGGCAACTATGCCAAGGCCGCCGAATGCCTGGATCGCGCTGCTGATGTGGACGCCTACGAGCCGGGCCACCAGAAGCGTCTGGAATTGTTGCGAGGCAAGATCGATGAAGGCCGTTACAAGGTCATCGCCTCGCGCTTTACCAGCATGGCGAAAACCTCGTCCGAGCCCGCCAAGACGGAAGGGCCGACGCTGGGTGCCGCCGCCCTGCAGGACCTGATGCTGCAGGCCGAAATCCTGGTGCAGTACGGCATGCGCACCAAGGCCATTGAACGCCTGCAGCGCATTCAGGAACTCTTCCCCCGCGAGGAAGAACGCAATCAGGACCTGCAGCAGTTGTATCTGGCCGCGGGCATGACGCCGCATCGCGCTGACTCTGCTCCCCTGCCGCCCGCGGGAAAAGCAGGCTCCGCGGCCAAGGCGCCGCCACCAGCGAGAACGCCGGCCCCGGCGGAATCCGCCGACGTCAACAGCTTCACCAAAGTGGCCGACATTACCCGCAAACTTTACCGCCAGACCAATGCGGATACTGTCATGTCCACCGCGGTGGCTGAAATCGGAGCGCAATGGAAGCTCAGCCGGTGCATCGTGGCCACCCGCAAGCCGGGCATGGTGCCCAGCGCGATCAAGGAGTACCACAGCGAAAACTTGAAGCATGGAGAATTAAAGGCTTTGAGCAGGCTGGTCACGGTCGTGCAGGACATCGCCATCAGCAAGGGCACGCTGACGATTACCGATGCACCCGCCGCGCCGGAGTTGGAGGAAATTCGCGAAGTCCTGGTGGAGTTGGGCATCACGTCGTTGCTGGCGTTGCCGCTCAGCGACGGCCAGGACCAGATGGGAGTGCTCCTGTTGGCGCAAAACACCGCGCGGGGCTGGCACTCCGCCGACGTGGTCGTGCTCAAAACCATCAGCGAGCAGATTGTGATTGCCCTGACCAACGCCGGGCTGCGTCGCCTGGTCAAGAGTCTGTCGGTCACCGACGAGCAATCAGGGTTGCTCAAGCGCGCTTCCTACATTGATCTATTGATGGCGGAAACGCGGCGCGCGGTGCAGCAAAGCACGCCGGTGACGGTGACCTTGATGCAGTTCGGCAAAAGCGCCGCCATGTTGAAGGAGCACGGGGAAAAAGCCGTGGAAGCGGCCATGCAGCAGATTGGCCAGCTCTTTGCCTCCAACATCCGGCAGAATGATCTGGCTTTCCGTTACGGAAGAACCACGATCGCTCTGGTGCTGGGCGAAACCGGAGAGAAGGAAGCAGTGATGGCGATAGAAAAATTGCGCAAACTGCTTGCGGACGTAAAACTCTCCGACGAAGTTGTCCCCTTCAGCGCCGGCCTGGCCGAGGCCGTGGTGCGCCAGCAGTTCGATCCCGTGGATATCGTCACTGAGGTCATCAACCGCGCCGACAAGGCGCTCGACATGGCGGTGGCGCAGGGCATGGGCCGCATCGTCAGCCTGCCCCCGTTGGTGGCGGCCGCGGCCGTCGCGTAGCAGTGGGCCAGAGACTCTTGTCCGCCCCGCACACCCAAGAACAATGCCCCACCCTTTTTTTGCGATTCTTTGCGTTCTTTGCGGCCTCCTTTGCGAACTTTGCGGTAATGGGTTTGACCTCGCCTACCATCGCCCAAAAATTCCTAAATCGCAAAGGACGCAAAGAGAGCTGATAGGCTAAAAACCTGCAGCCTGCTTGTAGCAGGCACCGCATCCTCGCTGATAAACTAACCAGTTTGATTGCCGCACACTGGACCATTCTCATTTCAAAGAGCACCAGGAAGCCTGCATGCTGAAACCCGGCGACATCGCCATCGTTAGCGGGGCCCGCACGCCTTTTGGGCGTTACTGCGGCAAGCTGAAAGACTTTACCGCCCAGGAACTGGGCGCCATCGCGGGCAAGGGCGCCATCGAACGCGCCGGCCTTGATCCCAGGGAATTCGATCACGCGGTTTTCGGCAACGCCCAGCAAACCTCTGGCGATGCCATCTATGGGGCCCGGCATGTGGCCCTGCGCGCAGGCCTGCCCATCGAGACGCCGGCGCTCACCGTCAACCGGCTGTGCGGCAGCGGCATCCAGGCCATCGTCAACGCCGCCCAGATGATCCAGTTGGGCGAGGCCAACCTGGTTCTGGCCGGCGGCATGGAAGCCATGTCGCAGGCCCCATTCACCATTCGCGGACGCGACGGCTTCAACCTCGCACCCGGCGGTAGGATGGAAGATTCGCTTATGGTCGCCCTGCTCGACTCCTATTGCGGCCTGTACATGGCGAATACCGCCGAGCTGTACGGATCTCAACAGGGCATCACTCGCGAAATGCAGGATGAATTTGCTCTGCGTTCCCAGCAGCTCGCAGATGCAGCCTATAAAGAAGGACGTCTGCAGGAAGAACTGGTTCCGGTGGCGCTGAAAAATTCCAAGGGTGAGGCGACCGGCGAATCCCTGACCGAAGACGACCACCGGCGCCCGCAAACCACGCTCGAAGGCCTGGCCAAGCTCAGGACCGCCTTCGGAAAAAACGGCACGGTCACCGCGGGCAATGCCAGCGGAATCGTGGATGGCGCAGCTGCGGTCGTCATCATGTCGCTCGATGAGGCCGGCAAGCGCGGCATTAGGCCCCTGGGGCGAGTGGTGAGCTGGGGCATTGCTGGAGTCGATCCCAAAGTGATGGGCCGCGGGCCGGTTCCGGCGACCAAGATTGCCCTGCAGAAAGCCGGATTGACTCTGGACTACATTGATCTCATCGAAGTGAACGAGGCTTTTGCCGCGCAATACCTCGCGGTTGAAAAAGAGCTGGGCCTCGATCGGGAAAAAGTAAACGTCAATGGCGGCGCAATCGCTTTGGGCCATCCGCTGGGGGCGACGGGCACCCGGCTCGTCATTACATTGTTATACGAACTCCGCCGCAGAAAGAAGAAGTATGGGCTGGCGACGGCGTGCATTGGCGGTGGGCAGGGGATTGCGATGGTCGTGGAGAGCATGCACTAGGTTCTTGAACCGGAGGACAATGAGTACACAGAGGAAGGACGTCTCCCTGATCTCCGTGTCCTCCGTGGTTAAAAAGGAAAGTCATGGACATCAAAAAAGTCGGCGTTCTCGGTTGCGGCCTGATGGGCTCCGGTATCGCGCAGGTCGCTGCCACAGCCGGATTCGACGTCACCGTGCTCGAAGTCGAGCAGAAGTATCTCGACAAGGGTTTTGCCGGCATCGAGAAGTCGCTGGCGAAATTTGCCGAGAAGGGCGCCCTTAAGGAAACGCCCCAGGCTGTCCGGGCGAGGCTCAAGGGCACGACCAGCATGCAGGACTTGGCCGACTGCGACATCATTGTCGAGGCCGTGATCGAAAACGTCGATGAAAAGAAGAAGATGTACACCGCGCTCGACGGCATCGTGAAAAAAGATGCGATCTTTGCCTCGAACACGTCTTCCATTTCAATTACCGAGCTGCTGACCTCGACCAAACGTCCTGAACGTTTCGTCGGCCTGCATTTTTTTAATCCGGTGCCACTGATGAAGCTGGTTGAGGTGGTGCGAACCATCGCGAGCGCGAGCGACGTGTACGATGCGGCTTACGAATTTGCGAAAAAGCTGGGCAAGGTTCCGGTGCGCACCAGCGACAAGACCGGCTTCATCGTGAACCGGCTGCTGGTGCCGTATCTGCTTGATGCCATCCGCGCCTACGAAGAGGGTGTGGGTTCGATCGACGATATCGACAATGCCATGAAGCTGGGCTGCGGCTATCCCATGGGCCCCTTCACCCTGCTCGATTTTGTCGGCCTGGATACCACGTATTACATTACGCACGTCATGTACGACGAATTCAAAGAACGCCGTTTCTCCTCACCGCCGCTCTTGAAACGGATGGTCATGGCGGGATGGTACGGCCGAAAGTCAGGCAAGGGGTTTTACGATTATTCGGACCCGGCGAATCCGAAGCCGAATAAGCTGTAACTTCTTGGCCACGGATTTACGCGGATCAACGCGGATTGGTTTTTTAGTTGTCATCCTGAGTGCAGCGGAAGGACACATGTATTTCCACGCTGACAAAATGCATAGATTCTGCCCTCGCTCAGAAGGACAGCTTTTGCAAGCAAATGGCCTTCAATGATTAGATCGATTGAGGTCGCGGCGCTGGCGAAGTCCGCCGAGGACTTTAGGCTCCTCGTCCAGTTGTTCGATTTGTTAGGACTCCGTAAAGGCTTCGCTGGTGAAAACGAGAACGCCCTTTCGGCGGAATTCATTCCTTTGCAGGCGACGCTGCAACTTGTGCACCGAAAGAACGATGGTCCCGATGTGGACCTCACACTGATGATCACCGATCCGGATACGGCGTCTGCTCTGGTTGCAAAACATGGTTTCGTGGTTGTTGCTGATCACTCTGGCCCCGAACCTTCTCATTTGATCCGGCATTTTGACATCAAGCTTCCGGGGGGGACTCGAGTGCGCGCGATTGGTCCGAGGGTGGTCGAAAATGTGATCGACACCCATCATCTCGCGCTGGAGGGAAAGCTCAGCGCATCGGGAAAAAGTTTTGCCTTAGTAGTGAGCCGCTTCAATTCGTTCATCACTGAGCGGTTGTTGGCAGGCGCTATTGACGGGCTGGTAAGATGCGGAGCAAAGCTATACAAGGATATGGAAACCATCCGCGTGCCCGGCGCTTTTGAAATTCCCTCTGCGGCCCGCACCCTTGCCGAAACCAAAAAATACGACGCTATCATTTGTCTCGGATGCCTCCTGCGCGGCGATACCGCGCACTACGATGTCATCGTCAACGAAGTCGCCCGCGGCATCGGCCAGTCCGCGCAGGAAACCGGAGTGCCGCATGCCTTCGGAGTCCTCACCTGTGAAAACCTGGAGCAGGCCATCGACCGCGCCGGACTGAAGATGGGCAACAAGGGATTTGAAGCGGCGCTGGCGGCGGTGGAGATGGCGAACCTGACAGCAGTCGTCGGTCGTCAGTCGTCGGTCGTCAGCAAAACTGTCAGCTCTCAGCTTTCAGCTGTCAGAGAAAAACAAAAGTCAAAACCTGGTACCCGCCGCGCAAAGCGCAAAATCAATTCCTGACTTCATCGGTTGTACACTGATAGCTGAAGGCTGACAGCTGACAGCTTCCCATGGGAACCCGCCGCAAATCCCGCGAACTTACTCTGCAAATGCTTTTCCAGTCTGATATGGGAAAGCAGACTCCGCAGCAGGTGCGCCAGACCTTCTGGCGTGAGCGCGGAGACGTGGGCGCAGATGTCCAGAGTTTTGCCGAAGATCTGTTCCGGGTCGCTACCGACCGTGCCGGCGAAATCGATGGCCTGATTGAAGGTCACGCCCAGCACTGGCGTATGGAGCGCATGGCCGCCGTCGATCGCAACCTGATGCGGGCCGCGGTGGCGGAGCTGCTGGGCTTCCCCGACACGCCTCGCGCCGTGGTCATCAACGAAGCCCTCGAAATCGCCCGCAAATTTTCCAGCCCGGAGTCGGTGCAATTCATCAACGGCGTGCTGGACAGCGTAGGCAAGCAGCTGGAAGGCAGTCGGTAGGCAGTCGTCAGTCGTCGGCTCAGAACACTACCAACCAGAGGGAATCTCTACATCGTCGTTCCGATTGCACGAGCGGGGACGCTCGCGCCCACATGTCCTGGCCGACGACTGATGACCGACGACTGACGACTGCTTTACGGCTTGACCGCGATCAAGTCCGGATTGCAGGTGAAGGGCACGCCATTGCACAGGCCGGCCCGGAAAATCGTGGTATCGGTGGGGAACGAAATCTGCAGAATGTCGCCGCCGTTCTGGGTGTCCAGAATATGCACCTGGCCGTCGGCAGCGGCGATGTAAAGCCGGCGGCCGTCGGGGGTCAGCGAGGCCTGGATCGGGATGGCATCGCCGGAGAGTGGAATGGCGGACGACGTCTGGTTGTCGATATTGAACACCAGCACACTGCCGCGATCGCTGGCCAGCACGTAGGCGCGGGCCGCGTCCTGCGACACGATCAACTGAAGGGGCACAAAGCTGCCCTGGCCCAGATTAAAGGGCGTCGCTGTACCGCTGCTTGCGGTTGAATTGCAGCCGGTTGGCGCGCGGGCCACACGGAAGAGGTCGATCCCAGGCGAATCCACCGCCAATACACTGGTGATCGTGGTGGCGCTGCCGGCGGTCGGGGGGTCCGCCAGATTGACTGCGTCCCGGGGAAGCGCTTTAAGGAACAAGGGAGTCGATGGCAGCACAACATTATTAGTCAGCGCGGAACTCAGTCCGCATGTGCTCCAGGCCGTGACTGAGGAAGAACTGGATCCGCCGGCCACGAATGCGAATGCCCCTTCCGGAGAAAACGACACATCCCTGGCGGGCGCAGTGAGAGAAATCTTTTTCAGCGCATCCTGTGCCGACCACACATACAGATTCGGGCCGGCGGCGATGAAGGCCCTCAGATTGTCCGGCGAAAAGTCGGCCGCAGTTGCTCCCGCAATGTTAAGCGTGGTGCCAGTATTAGTGGTGGTATCGAACACGATCACCTGGGTGGCAGGCGGAGCAGTGTTGCTTCCTGGGACCGGCACCGCATTGGGGTCAGCACCGGAAAGGATCACTTTCTTCCCGTCGGGAGAAACCGTCAGCACCTTCCCGGTCACGGACTTGAACTGGGTCACCGTGGGCGGACTGGCGACCGTGATTTGCATCAGCCCGCGGCTTCCGAAAAATGAAAAATCCGTGCCCATATAGGCCTTCGCGCCCTGGCGGTCGAAAACCAGAGAGTTCGGCGTTGCCGGCAATCCGACGGCCGCACCCACGGTGTTGTTTGGCGAGCCAATGGGAATCAGCAGGCTCACGCATCCGACCGTGGTGGCGCAGTTACCCGCAGGAGAGGTAGAAAATCCGGTGCTTGATACGTAAACCGTGGGCGTGGTCGTGGTAGTGCTGGCAGGGGCGACCACTACATCGACGGCGCCCTCCGGATAGATCGGAAGCAGGGGCTTCAATCCAATATTGCAGGTTGGCGGAGTGCAGGAAGCAACCACGGTCGCGCCGCCGGCTTGCGGAGTGGCAATCGAACCGGAGGTGGCGGACACAGACGCTGGATTCGATGAACTCCAGGTCAGGGGCACACCGGTGATGGTATTTCCCTGGCTGTCCACCACGGTGGCGGTAGCCGTCTTACCACTGCCCGACGTTACGTTGATCGAATTGGTAGTACTTCCGGTGACTGCCAGCGTAATCGATTGCACGGCGCAGGTGGTGAAATCGAGAGGCTGGCTGTTTACATTGCCGTTGCTGGCCACCAGCGAGGTTATTCCCGGAGTGTGCGCCGTCGCTTTGACTTGTCCGGTTGCCAGTCCGGTTACGGGGGCGCTGTCGGTGGCGATGGCCAGCGTGGTTACATCGTTGTTGACCGACTGCCAGGTAAACGGCCCTACGGTGCCGGTGATGTCCAGCCCACGGCTGAAGGCGTTGGCCTGGTAGTTGAAGCTCTGACCTTTGGAAAAGCAAGGTCCGCTCGGCGGGGTCTGCTCCGTGACCGGGCTGATTACGATCTTGTCGATGTGCTGATGCACGTACACGGTTGTCGGGGGACTGCTGACCCCGTGCGACCTGGCGGTCACCTGGGCCGTTCCAACCGGGCCCGGAGTGCAGATTTGCGGCGCGGTCAGCGAATCCCAAGTGCCGGCGCACGCTAACCCGTTGGTAGCAATGGTCAGGACGGCGGTATTGCTGGAAAGAAACGTAACCGGAGTAGTGATGGTTGTGTTCGAGCTGTTCCGGGGGGTCGCAGTGAAGGTCTGGGTGGCTGCGCCTGCGTCCAGAGAAACCGGGTTGGCGGGCGAGAGGCTGATACTGGCCGGGGTCGGGAAGTTCGTGCTTCTGGTCGGGCTGGTGCTGCTGCAACCGGTCAACCCGGCGATAAGACTAACAGCAATAAAGGTGAAGACCAAGCGGACTATTAAGGACGACCTACCCATGCACCCTCCCCGCCCAGTTTTACCCACGGGGCGAGCTCTTTTATGGAAAGCCCCAAGTGTAGAGGCTAGAATTTTTTTCAGCAAGT
>Ga0157374_10005109_pt1 | contig 11009 bp, 12 predicted proteins | sample M25metaG_FD_115308 | JGI IMG/M metagenome (GOLD analysis project Ga0157374, IMG submission 115308) | Miscanthus rhizosphere microbial communities from Kellogg Biological Station, Michigan, USA - M2-5 metaG | ecosystem: Host-associated > Plants > Roots > Rhizosphere > Soil | place: USA: Michigan... | reverse complement strand
GAGGTAGAAGACCTGCTAGAAGAGAAACTCAAGTACTTTATGGATAATCCTCAATTGGTTCAATCTATTGTCGGCTATCACTGGATATTATCCGCCCTTTGATGGGATAAATGGTATGAGGACGATTGGCGCGCTTTTCCGTTGGCCTACTGCGAATTGGTACTTAGGAGAGTCTGCTTCCTTTTTATAGGAGAGAGGAAAGTGATAAATTGCTCATCTTTTTGATTGTAAATATATATAAAAATTACATTAAATTTTGGCAATCCAACTGAAATCAAAATTTTATATATAGTATATCGATTTGACCTCTGGTCTTAATATAGAGAGGGATGTTCCATGTTTCAGCTGGGAAACCGTTTTTACAATCAGTTTAATTACAATAATACGGTTATCTATAATCAGCCTCGGTATGCGCCACAACAGCAAAGGCTGCAACAGCCTGTTTTTCGCCAGTCAGGGAACAGCAACAACTATCAGTTTGATACGGGCAATTTTGGCCTGAATAGCGGTTCCTTTGGATATGGCAATACCCCTGTTTTTCCATCTTTGGGTAACTTTTTCAACAATTTTGGCAGCTTTTTCAGTAATTTTGGAAACAGTATCGCCCAGTTTTTCAATGGTCTGTTTAATCAGCAGCCTAATTATGGTAACGGTTCTGGTTCGCCATATAATCCTTATCCTCCCAATGGAATGCCTGGTGGTACCTATCATCCTAATCACGGCCACCATCATGGTCATATTCCTGGCACCACCCCGGGCAGCACAACGCCAGGTAGCGGCTCAACCGGTGGTCAAGGCGATGTTACTCCCACGCCAACGACGACACCAACACCGACAACGACTCCAACGCCAACCACTACACCTACGCCAACTACTACTCCAACCCCAACGACGACACCTACACCAACTACTACCCCCACGCCAACAACGACCCCAACCCCGACGACGACACCGACTCCAACCACTACCCCCACGCCAACAACGACCCCAACCCCGACGACGACACCGACTCCAACCACAACGCCAACACCAGGCAATTTCGATCCGGGTACATTGCCGATTAGTCAGGTTCCTGTGGACGCCAATGGCAACTTAACCCCACAGTTCCTGCAACAGATGTTAACGCCCCATGCCACTGTCAATACCAATCTGTTCGATAGCAGCGACCCGTCCGGTTTAAGCAAATTTGCCCGCGTTGGCATTCGCTTGCTGGGTCATGACCTCTATGACGGCAAGATTAACGGGGATAGCATACTGCGTACGTTGTTAGCACCCACGCAAAGCAATAACACGGCCTTCAACGTTACTCCGCAGGAAACGGATATGGTCCGTGAATGGGGTCAGAAAGACCTTCAGGATGACGGCAAGATTAACGGCAGCGCTGAGCTCAAACTGATTGAAGATGTCTGGCCGACCACCGATGGCGCCTCAATCTCCGGTTTTGCCGCTGGCTTGAAAAAGACTGACGCCAGCCTCAACGCGAATGAACTGTTCCGCACCACTCCGGACGTGACCACGCCAACGGGCTTGCAGCAGTTTATCCAGTCATCCGGCGCCAGTGCCACAGACCTGTTGAACTTCTCGATGTGGGGTCACCGGATTCTGGATAAGAGCAATACCGCACAAGGCATCGCGAATTCAGCCCTGACCGACCCGACATCCATCGACTTCGGTCTGACCAATGCACTACCGGAAACCAAAGCCTTTGCCCAGCAAATCGCCAATGACCCCAACGCGAAATCCACGGTTGGACTCGGGGTATTGAACTTCCTGACCAGTCAGTTGAATAAACAGTAAAGGCTTTCATTTCATACAAATTTAAAACCCCGGCTAGCAGCATAGTCGGGGTTTTTTAAATGAGCCGGATTTTATGCTCTGCCCGGCTGGGCCATGAGTTCGTTCAGATCCGTCTTTAAAGTACCGTTCAGTGCCTGTAACAAAAAACTCAGCGCATATTGACTGAACCAGTACTTGATATCCGCCCGGTTGTAGCGGGGATTGACCAGTACTTTTTTTACAATGGTGTGTCCGGCTTGCGCATGCGCCATATTGGGACCGGTAATGCCAATGTAGGCCAAACCGACCGGTTTTTCCTCCGAGCCGCCGTCCGGGCCCGCGATGCCGGTGATGCTCAACGCCCAATCCTGACCGGTGTTCCGTTGGGCCCCCTCAGCCATCTCCGCAGCGACCTGCGGACTGACGGCTCCGTATTGGGTGAGCGTTTCCGGTTTGACGCCCAAGTACTTGGTTTTTTCCACATTGCCGTAGGTGATCAGATTGATGAAGGTATAAGCGCTACTGCCTGGAATGTCGGTTAAGCGGCTGCTGATTAACCCGCCGGTGCAGGATTCTGCCACGGTGAGCCCAAAACCGGAATGGGTCAGCTTCTGGCTGATGCAGGCTTCCAGCGTAGTATCGTCATCGCCGTAATAATATTGACCCAGCCGATTGAGAATTTCTGTTTTGACTGGTGCGAGCAACTTTTCAGCTTCGGCTTCGGATGCGGCTTTGGCGGCAATTCGCAGTCTTACTTCCGCCCGACCCACATAGGGCGCGACTGTGGGGTTGGCATTGCGCATTAAATCGGAAAGTATTTCGCCCAGCTTGGATTCCCCGATGCCAAAAAAGTTGAGGTGATGGCTGAGCAGAATTTGCGGGATTTCATGGTCTTTTTGTTGTTGGGCGCGTATGAAGTCTGCTCCTTGGGACCACATGGCATACAACTCCTTGGGTACGCCGGGGAAAGCCAGAATCAGGCAGCGCCGGTTCGTGCCCTGTTCCGAGACATCCCAGGCGATGCCCGGCGCGGTTCCGACCGGATTGGTGATGGTTAACGCGCCTTGAGGTTTTTTGGCCTGTTTCAGGTTGGTGTTCGACATGGGCATGCCGCGCGCGATGAAATAGTTCTGGATGGTTTCGACGGATTCCGGATCGGCTTCAAGCGGGGTTTTAAAGTAATCAGCCAGAGTGGCAATGGTTAGGTCATCATCGGTGGGTCCCAATCCCCCGGTGAAAATCAGGAGTTCGGAGCGTTCTATCGCCTGGCTGATAATCGATTGAATGCGGCCAGGGTTATCGCCGACGGCCACATGGTAATGGACGTCCACACCCAGGCTGGCCAACTGTTTAGAAATCCAGGCGGCGTTGGAGTTAATGACGTCGCCCATCAGCAATTCGCTACCGACTGCAATAATTTCCGCTTTCATTATTGCGCTCCCTATGGCCTAATTAGGCTTTGATGATCGTAAAGCCAGCCTGTACGGTAGTCAGTGTATCGAAATTACGGATCTCAATCTACTTGAACCTGTCGATAGTCTGAATGAGTGCTTTGGGAAAGTACGCCACAGAGGGCTTTTTTGGTTTTTTGTAACTAAATCTTCACAAACTAACATCAGGTCTTAAATGATTGTTTTTATGCTTATACGAATATTGCCTGGTGGCAATTGGATAGAGAGAGACAGAGAGAGTTCAGAGCGACATAGGCAGGGTCTCAATTTTTGGGTTAGGACATTGGCTGGTGTTGAATTGAATCATCATGCTATTTGTCCGGGTATTGATTACCCCACAGAGTTTAAAAGATATGTGTGTAGATGTAAAAGAGTAAATGGTAGATGCGTGCAGCCGGGACCTTGATGGTTCCGGTTTTTTTATCTGCAGGAATTCGAAAAGTTAAATTGTGTCTATCCACGATCCATGAAGGTCGAAAACAGGGGGCTGGTGGTCTGCTCTATGGGTAGGAAAAGTATTTTTATTTTAAATGAAATAAAAGTTAAAGAAATAACATCAAATTCCAAGTCGGAGTTTTTATGCTTATACGAGAGAGACAGATACGTTTAGAGCAGAAAGAGAGAAATAAGAGAGTGAATTAAATGATTGGATATAGGCTGGCAACCCTATCTTTAGCCTTGGCTGAATTTCTGGTTCAACGCTTGGATCAATTTGGTTTTATCTTGGGTTCTGCTTTAGCCAGGCGTTTTTTGAATCCGGTGCCCGAACTGATTGTGGTCATCTAGTTGATGATGACGCACCGGCTTCAGAATATGTGTGTGCTGAGTAGAAGAGAGAGACAAATAGAGAGATTCAAGAGTAGAAGGTAGAAAACAGGTTAGCCGGGGAGCGAATGCCCCCGGCGTCCTGGTCTATTAACTGAAGAATGACTGTTGTGTTTAACGATGAATGCATGAACTTGCATTGAAATACGTGAGTCGTATTCAAATACTCTGAGGCTTGTTCAAGTTCCCAACGCTGGACATGATCGTGGCCGTTACGGTGGCCTGAATTAAGGTGCCCAACTGTTGGCCGATTCCCCGCATGATGGTTCCGCCGGATCCGGACAACACGACACCGGCCAAGGCGGCGACGCCAATACTTTGAAACGGATGCTGGCGCACCATTCCCGGCCAGTCGATATAGGCTTCCAGCCGATCCTCAAGTCGATGCGCAATCTGGTTGATTTCCTCGCTTTGACGCTCCAATTGGGAGCGCAGTTCAGAAGTGGTGGTCATGGTCGTTACTCCTTTTGACCTTTTTTCGGTTGACCTTTTATTGAGCAAACAAAGAACTGAGCCGCGATCTAATCCACCTCGATGTCTTCACTGTTTTTATGCAACTCCCTGACCATGATCATGGCGGCAATGCCGGCGAGGCATAGGTAAACTAACATGGTAACGGCGGATGCCCATACCAGGCTCATGACTTGCCACAAGGCCAAAGTCAGGAAGATGCCGAAAAACAAGGTGAAAAAACTGCCCAGTAACAGGCTGATCCCACCAAACAGGATAGCGCCCGCCATTTTTCGACTTTCAACCTTGATCTCGGTCTTGGTCAGTTGAAGTTGCGTGCTAATCACGTCACTGACTTTGCTAAACAGTTCGCGTAGCAGATCGCTAATGGCGACACGCTCAGTCTGTCCCGGATAGGATGACATTACGCTCATGGGATAGCACTCCTATACAGGTTTTTCAAAATAGGGCCGTCGTTTTTAGTCACGACGGCCTGATCCGATGGAGAAGATTCTACCGACCAACATTCCTAGTACCAAGCCAGCTATCAGGCTCTTACCGGGATGTTTGCGGATCAATTCCTTGGAGGTGCGCACCACCGCTTCGGACATATCTTTCGCATCGTGCTCTTCCATATAAAGGGCCAGATTTTGAATGCGTTGAGAGGTGGTTCTCAACCCTGCGGAAGTTTTGCCGCGCGCGTTATCAATACGCTGAGTCAGTTGATTGCTTAAGTTCGAAGCCTGTTCGCTAAACCGACCTTTTAGCTCGCTGGCCTGCTCGCTCACCTTGTCCTTAACTGCGGTAACGCTGCTTTTCAGTTTCTCCGCATTGAAATTATTGTTATCTCCGGGTTCCTGCCCAACCCCGCCGGGACCGGTTTGCCCGTAATTTTGCTCATTGGAATTATAGTCTTGTTCACTCATTTTGAATCTCCTTCCCTAACTTTGATTGGATGATTTTCAGGTTGAAATACACTTTTCAAAGCTGACAGAAATGTTTGTCGTTCCCCTTCCGTTTGGGTAATTGAAATGGATAAAGTCTTCACTTACCATTGTTCATTTTTGAGACTGTGCGGCAATTCACCACTTGGCTATGGTTTGCCGACTAAGCATCTAATTTTCGCGTTGCGCTTTGCACCAATAGCGCTAAATAACGGTATTATCGGCGCGGGATGATCAAGATGTCTTGTCATATTGTGCCTAAGACCGGAACCGGAATTCGTGCGGATAAATCCGATGACGTTATGCCGGCGTGACCTCTTATCGTTAGTCCATCAGGCAATTGATGTTGAGCCCGATGCCGGTTAAATTGGTGTGGCTGATTTCGATAGTGGGTTGTTCATGATACTATCTGTTCCTGAGTTTGAACCGGTCTCTTGTCGGGTTTGGACCGCTGTGGCTTTGATGCAAACGGAGCAGGCCAGTTTCTCCCGGGGAGATTGGCGCAGTCTATTTAGATACTCCTAGAGGGACTTTGATGTGAAGGATACTTATATACACTATGGCGCGCAACATTCAGTGCTGCATGAGCGGAATTTTCCGCATCATCTGAAAACCGGCATCTGGATGTGGTCCGTATTTTCGGAGGAAAAGGAGCTGGATTTTAACGGATATCTGATCCAAACTAACGACGCTCGATCATTTATCGTCGATCCGCCCTGTGCCGGTCCTGACGTGTTGAATGGATTTACCCCCTTGCCCAAGGCGGAGTTCATTTTCCTCACCAATGCGGATCATCAACGCGCCGCTGCGGATTTTCGGGAGCGGTTTAAACTTCCGATCTATGTTCATGAAACGGATGCGCCGTTGTTATCCTTAAAGCCGGACTTGACCGTCCAGGATGGGCATGAATTTTCCAACGGCTGGCGGGTGATTCATCTGCCGAACCAAAAAACGCCGGGAGAGGCTGCGTTGTATCATCCGCAACAACAGACTTTGATTTTAGGAGATGCATTGATTGGAAAACCATTCCAGCAACTCTCATTACTGCCGCCGGAAAAATACCGCGATCGCCATGCCGCTTTAAGCGCTTTGCATGAGCGCCTATCCGGCTTGAGTGTCCAGGTGCTCCTGCTTGGCGACGGTGATCCGATTCTGTTGGATGCCGGCAGTATATTGAAAGATGCCTTGATTGAGCATACGAGCTAAACGTCTTTGCGTTGAGTTCCGAATCCTCAGCTTTCCTGGGGTTTGACGGCCGGAGGCCAGTCAGCCCGGACGCGCAGGCCAAGCTTTTTTTCGATAATCGATTCGGCTTTTGCGGGGATTCCGGAAGGCGCCGGTCTTACGCGGCGTCCCAATCGGAACGTTTGTTCTTGTATATGCTTGACTTTGCGGGAAGCTTCTTCCGGTCCTAACTTCAAATAGGTGCTTCTGATATCGCGCATGTGCTCTATACTGGGCGCCATGGCGCTGGCTTGACAGGATCTCAGGTAGTCGTTGATCTGGGAAATCAAACCGACAATGCGAGAAGCAATCAGACGACGGTTTTCCTCGCTCAGTAGCATCAAGTAAGTGAGCGCCCTGTGAATCAGGGGATTCTGGTCATATTCCCGCTTCTTCTGTTTGGATTTGTAGAGCGCCAGAATTTTGTCGCTGCCCAAGGATTTTGTGTTGTGCATGAGCTCGTTGGCGCGATATTCGGATTCCGCAATTCTGGCGGTACATTCGGCTACGAGGGTTTGGATTTCCCCGGGAAGGAGCAACAACAAGTGAATGGCTTGAGAAACCAAGGGGTCTTGATCGTAAAAACGTTTTTTTTGCATATGCGCCTCACCGCCTGGGTTACAGGCTTCTTCAACGTGCAATGGGCGGGCTGATTCCTCTCAGGCTGAATCAGAACAGACAAAGGTAGATGTTACAAACCGATTTAATTTACTTATCCGCCCTATGTAATAAAGGCACCATCAATCTCAAAATTGCCTAAAATTTACGCGTATTGCCCGGATAGCCTGTCCCATTCAGACTTGCTATCCGGGCAAAATATAGAACCCAATATTGATATGATTATGGAGGTAAACGCAGCTTTAAAATATGGGCCAGGCTGAGGTTAGAAGCGATTCATTCCTTCAAATCTGGCTAAGGTTTTTATTTTAAGTTGCAGCGTATGCCTCAGACGTTGGTCGAATTGGCGATATTCCTGATCCATGCCTCGGATATCCTTGGAGGAACGAATTTTACCAATGATGTGCTCCCCCAGCACCTCTGCGATAAATTCCTCAAATTCTTCCGCATCCGCAAGCAAAGATTCGTCATTATTTGGAATCAGCACGTCCGTAAAGAAACGCTCTAACGCTTCCAGCAGTCTGCTACGGGATTTGCGCTTACGGAAAGTTTGAAAATCAATGAATGTATTGGCGGCCATAGTTTGCCTCCTTACTTTTGACTCTGAGCGTTGAACTGTGGCTTATTAAACGTCAATCCCGGCGCTTTAACTATTGGCCCTTGGTGTAAAAGCCCAACTATCCTAAAGTGCAGTGTTTTATTCCACACCGACTAGTCAAACGCTTATGACGGTATGATTCTCAAGGGCTATGCAGGCAAGGTTATTCGCGGGAAGTGGGGCTTTTGTTCATAGACTCAGCAGTCTATCAGCCTATGACCAATTGGTGGAGTGACTGGCCATCTTCAGGGTAAATCGATTGGGGTGCGAGTGAATCAAAGCTGGAGAAAAGTGTAATAATAGGAACAAATTGATTTTGATCGTGGTAAGGGTTACACGAATCAGCGGATAGATTGAGGGGATAGAAAAAGCTATGGAGCATCAAGTGGTGGGAGAGGAGCGCTTAAGTTGTGAGTTCGCCGAGCGCCTTACGCTGGAGCATGTGTCGTGCGACGGGTTACAGTCACAGCGCAATGGCCAGTTGTGGGAAATGCAGGAGCGACACTATCAAAGTTCAACTCAACCTGATGCTGTGAATATGAATAACCGCTTGATTCAGGCGGATAATCTGGTTGCGATGCAGGCTTTGTTGCCGGAGTTTAGCGGAAAAATAAAGTGTATTTATATTGATCCTCCCTATAATACGGGAAACCAGTTTAGTCACTATCATGACGCGGTTGAATCCTCCCAATGGTTGGCGTATATGCGGCCGCGTCTTGTCCTGATGCAAGAACTATTGAAGGACGATGGCGTCTTGCTGGTATCCATCGGGGATGACGAGGCGGCCTATTTAAAAGTGTTGCTGGACGAAATTTTTGATCGGGTCAATTATTGCGGCACCTTCATTTGGGAAAAAAAGCGAAAGCCGTCATTTTTGGATCGGAATCTGGGATCGGTGACTGAATTTATTCTGGCGTATGCGAAAAACCGAGCGTTGATTGGCCCTTTTATTGGCGGGCAAACGGCGTTACATAAAAGGTACCCGCTGAATAATACCGGTAACGGGATCAAGGTCCTCCAATTTGAAGCCGGGGCGGTTCAGTTTGCATGCCCCGATGGTTACTACCACCCTCAGGATATGTCTTCCGGGATGATTATCACGCGTTTGCTCGATGGCGTTGAGATCGCTCAGGGTCGTAATGTTAACCCTTTTCGGCTGGAGGGGGAGTGGCGGTACTCGCAGGAACGGTTGAATGAAATGATGCGTGACGGGGAGCGAATAACGATCAGTAAAGTTCCTTTTCGCCCGAACTATATTCAATCCCGCCAGAAGCAGAAAAAAATGCACAACTTACTCTGTGCGACCCGATATCCCGGCAATACTTATGAAGATGCCACGCAGGAAAGCAGGGCCTTGTTCGGCAGGGATGCGTTTGATTATCCCAAGCCGGAACGGTTGTTGCACATTTTACTGAATGCAGTGACCGTTCCTGGGGATTGGGTGTTGGACGCATTTGCCGGTTCCGGCACGACGGGCGCCGTTGCGCACAAAATGGGGCGACACTGGATTCTGATTGAGCAAGGCGACCATGCATACAGTCATATCTATCCACGCCTGCAAAAGGTGGTGGATGGTCAGGATCCCGGTGGCGTGACTGAATTAGTGGAATGGCAGGGTGGCGGAGGTTTTCAATGCTTTGAGGCAGAATCTCAGAATACCCCGTAGAATTTCTAAGCCAAACGACTGAACTTTATGTTCAGTCGTTTGACAAGACTTCAAAGTTTTAAATAAGTTATATTGCTGTTCTGATGGGAATCTCCGTGTGATACAGCGATCTATTTTTCAATCAAGGTTTTTAAGGCGGGCTGATATTTGTTCGGTGTGAATTCATAGTAGTGGTATTCCGCAATCCCTTCCTTTTGAAATGGATCTTGCGCAAAAATCGCCTCAACTTCCTGCCGGTTGGCTGCGTTGGCGATAATCACGCCACCGGTTTGAGAGGTTTGTCTCCCGGACATAATCAGGACGCCTTTGGCGTAGTATTCATCCAGAAATGCGCGATGAGCCACCGTATGGCGTTCAACTTCTTCAATGGATTTTTTGTATTCCAGGATCACTGCAAACATAGGGTTCTCCATATTTTTACTTGATAAATTCAATCATTCCTAATCGGGTAAGGGGACAGGAACTGAAATCAATGCACTTATATATGGGCTTGTCCAGTTATTGATCCATCCAGCGATGTAACGCCTCAAACGTTTGCGCCGCCGTGGTGACGACCTGATCATCCTGAGCGCCGCCTTTCTGGTTGCCGTCGCCCAGGCTGGAGTCCAGGTAGGCTTTGAAAGTTTTCCAGCGAGGCATGGTATCTTGGCCATAACCTTCGTAATAGCTTAAACCGGCGCCATCCAGATTAAATTGTTCCCGCAGCCGTTTGGCGATAAACTGTGAGCCATGCGTGGAACCTTCCATCACATATATGCAACCTAAAACCTGGGGCAGGGTTTCCAGCTGCGGTACATAGTCACATTGCGGTATGGCGGACAGGGTTTCATCCGTGTGACCAAAATGTTTCAGGTCTTTTGTTAATAAGGGAAGTTTAAAGCGGTTCTCATAATCCAGTGCTTCCATGACTGGAACATGTTTGCGAAATGCCAATTCGAGCGGCTGATAAAATCCGTAGAACCGTTCCAGAATTTGTTGGTATTCTTCAAGAGTAAAGTCCGGTTCGCCTAAACGGCTAAAACGTTTGGCATTTTCGATTGCCTCATGGTGATGGGCGGTTTCGTTGCGTAAGCGTTCACTAATCATGGTTCAGCAATTCCTTTTATGAAACGGCTTTACCATAACAACGTTATATGTTGCAGGTCAAGCGAAGGCATGAGTGCCAGTGCTAAAAAACGGCCTGTATCAATCTGATAGAGATGAATACGCTTTGGTATATGGCCTGCGTGTTATCTATAGAGGAATGGTCGCTTGCTGGAATAAGCTCGCTCGTCTAAATGTAGCTGACCTCAAAGTTTAGCTTGAGCTGAGCGTAGCTGATGGATTCTCTTCTGACGAGCGGGTGACATTGATGACGCCATCGTCTGTAATTAACAGCGTATCGGCAAAATGGGCGGAGAGTGAACCGTCATTCGTTATGAATGTCCATCCGTCCTCAGATTCCCGGTAGGCCGGAT
>Ga0157374_10005105_pt1 | contig 11010 bp, 9 predicted proteins | sample M25metaG_FD_115308 | JGI IMG/M metagenome (GOLD analysis project Ga0157374, IMG submission 115308) | Miscanthus rhizosphere microbial communities from Kellogg Biological Station, Michigan, USA - M2-5 metaG | ecosystem: Host-associated > Plants > Roots > Rhizosphere > Soil | place: USA: Michigan... | reverse complement strand
CGGCCGGTTTGGACTTGATAAGCAGTTTCATGGCGACCTCGAGGGCGGGAGCAAAGGCGAAATGCTCGGCGCCGGGAATCTTGCTACAGGCACCGCCGGCTACGTGGCCATCGAGCAGATCACAGGAAAGCTTAACGGCCGTAATGGCTCTTTTGCCCTGCAGCATTTCGGCACCATGGAAGAGAACAAATTCGATCTGATCGTGAAGGTTGTTCCCGGCTCAGGTTCCGGCGAACTCTCTGGAATCTCAGGGAGCATGACCATCGCCATCGCCAACGGCAAGCACTCTTGGAAGTTCGACTATTCGCTTCCTCGAGTTTCCAGATAGGCTTCACCTCTTGTTGACCGGTAGCGGCTACGATAAAGTCATGTCCCGGTTTCCTGCAGGTCAGACGCTGCTTATCGACGCAGATGACACTCTCTGGGAAAACAACATCTATTTCGAACGCGCAATCGCTGCGTTCATCGGCTTCCTGAACCACCGCGAATACTCCGCCGCCGAAGTGCGGCAGACCCTCAATGCCTGCGAGCACGAGACCATCCTTGCGCAAGGCTACGGGTTGCCGAGCTTCACGCGCTCACTCCTCACCTGCTTTGAGCGCCTCAGCGCGGAGCCGATGGATGATGAAAAGCATCGCCTCGTAGTGGGATTTGCTCAGACCATCGCCGACCAGAAGATCGAACTGCTGCCACACGTCAAGGAGACTCTTGGTGAATTGGCCTCGCGACATATGCTCATCCTGATGACCAAGGGAGATCAGGAAGAACAGACAAATAAGATTCGCCACTCCGGCGTGGCTGAGTACTTCTCCGCAGTGGAGATCGTTCCCGAGAAGAACCCTGCGGCCTACCTTGACGTTGTTGCGCGCCATAAGCTTCATCCACATTCAAGCTGGATGATCGGCAACAGCCCCAAAAGCGACATCAATCCCGCTCTTGCCGCCGGACTGCACGCCGTTTTTCTGTTACATAAAGACACATGGATTCTTGAACATGCCGAGATTTCACCAGCGCCGGCGGGCCAGCAGCTCATCGAGCTTGACGGATTTGAAAAACTATTGGTGTTCTTTTAACCAAATGCCCCCATTCATGTTATTCACATTTCGGGGTAAGATGGGGTATGCATCAAACCCCCGCTTCTGATGCTGTGAAGAACGGCCGTGTATTCCCTGCCCCGCCCCGTGTTCACTGGGCTGTTCTGCTCGTTCTCATTGCCTCAGCCGAAGCGCTAGTCTGCTATCTGTTTCCCGCACCCTACCGCAACTTTGCAATCTATGCCGTGGCAGCAGCATGGCCGACCTATCTTTGCATCTGGATTCGCCGGCTGACCCCCCGCGCCAGTTCCCTTTACTGGGCGATCGCTTCAATCGTAACGGGGTATGGTTTTCTTTTTTCATGGCTGTTGGGAGTGGTGGTGATCTTTGAGCTCCGTGAGGAGTTGTTGGATCACTACAACCGACGGGAGCCGATTGGAATGCGCCTGAATTGGCTGCTGACCATCCTCGGTTCGGTCATCTACTTCCAATTCGCTCTGAACAAAGTCGCTCGTCAAAAAGTCGCTGCGCGTGAAATTGGAGTGATTGAGTCAGAGAGGTCTGTCCCGGCGTAGCGGCGAGCACAAAGCTATTTCTCTCTCTTCCTCATTCAGCAAAATCCTCATGGCATTGCGTATCCACAGCGCGAGCGCTAGCCTGCGAACTTTAGGCGGGCGCCCGCAGTGACGAAACAGAAGCTACTTGGCGACCTCGCCCTTGCAGCCGGGGTGACCGCACTCACATGCGATCTCAGCCGTGTCTTTGTGATTCTCGCAATAGGTACTGCAGTATTTCTTATCGGTCATACAGGTGCAAGCTGGGTGAGCACACTTCTTCTGATCAGGCATAGTTAGTCAATCTCCTTGGGAATGCCCGGGTTGGCGATCCTAGACCTTGGATGCGCGTTTGGGACTGGGAACTGGCTAGTCAAAAAAGTGCAGGTTATTCCTACATGGCGGCTGGCCGACATCAGCTACTATCGGACGTGATGAGCAGGCACATGCAAGTGCTATGGCGGTCCGCCCTAATGGTCGCGCTCTGTCTGTCACTCCCTTCTTTGTCGTTTGGACAAGTCAAGGTCCTTATGTCCGGTGGATTTTTGGCTGCTTACCAGGAACTTGTGCCGCAATTTGAAAAAGCTACCGGCATCACGATAACAACACTGAGAGGACCGTCGCAGGGAAAAGGCCCGGACACGATCGGCGCACAATTGCGGCGCGGCGTGAAGGCGGATCTCGTGATCATGAATCGTGAAGGCCTTGAAGAGTTGCTCTCAGATGGCCGCGTTGTTGCTGGAACAGAGGTTGACCTGGCCCGCGTTCTCCTGGGTCTGGCAGTCCGCCACGGAGCAGCCAAACCGAGGATCGATACTGTTGCAGCATTCAAACACGCTCTCCGCTCTGCGAAGTCCATCTCCTCGGATAGCAGTGCAAGAGTTTACATCATCACAAAGATGCTCCCGCAACTCGGCGTGGCCGATAGCGTATTGCCTAAACTGGCGAATGGGGGCGCGTCTGCGGTTGCCGATGGTGGATCCGATTTCGTGATTCTTCCGGTAAGCGAATTGCTCCAGGCAGAAGGGGTAGATTATGTCGGCGCGATCCCTGCGGAAATTCAACATGTTTCTGTGTTCTCCGCGGTGCTAGTCACGGGGTCACAGAGACGGGAGTCCGCGAGACGATTGATCGACTTCTTAACATCCGAAGCCGCAAGTACAGCAATCAGGAAAAGCGGGATGCAACCGGCGAGGTTGCGAGAGAAAGAATGATCTAAGCCGCAGTCTGTAAGGATCAACAAACTGTGGTGGGTGCAGGGAGAGGTCTGAACCAACGTTGTGCTCACTAGGTGCAAGAACTGGCGTTCCAGCGGCCGTAGTCCCGAAGCTGGGCACGAGGGAGGCCTCCGTCAGGCGACGTGTTCTTTTCACTTTCGCGGGAAAGGTCCGGGTGAATTCTTATCTCCCTCTAGGAATGCCCTATTTCGTTGCAGGGATTGAAATGTTGTAGACGCGCTGGGTCGCAGTAAGGCGGGCGGTCTCGATGCTCTCCCCTGCAAGGATCTTCAGGAACAGACTCGTATGGCCTCTACCGTCAGTGATGCGTTCGAGACAAGTGCACTTGGCGCGTAGCCAGCATGCGTCATAGCGTACAAAGCTATTCTGTCGGCCACTAGTTCGGCACTCTCGGCATCGGCGTTGAATCAGTCAAACGACGTCCGGCCAGAAAGGTCTTCTTCTAGATACGCGTTTGTTGGTATCGTTTGCGGACTCTTTGCTGCCCTGTGGCGCAACTGAAGTCGTGGCCTGGCGCTTCTTGTGGTCAACGCGATTTGGACTGAGGCTAGGGTCGCAGCTCACGCAGGCGCGCCGTGATGTTCTTTATCAATCTATTTAGATGCTGCACCAGGGTTTCTGCTAACCGCGCAGAAAGTCTTTGATCTTTTGCACGACTACGTCGCGACCTACGTCGGAGATGGCGTTAGTAAGGGGGATCTGCTTGGGGCAAGCTTCTACGCAGTTCTGGGCGTAGCCGCACTCCTGGATTCCGCCATCGCCAGCGAGAGCGCGAAGACGTTCTTCCTTGAAAACCTTGCCCGTGGGATGGTTGTTGAAGAGCTTGACCTGTGCGATGGTGGCGGCTCCAACAAAGTTCGTATTTTCGTTGAATTGCGGGCAGACTTCCATGCAGCATGTGCAGGAGATGCAGTTGGAGAGCGGGTAGTTCGCTTCCTGCTGTTGGGGAAAGACGCGGGGGCCGGAGCCCAGATCGTACGTTCCGTCGACTGGAACCCATGCCTTGACGCGCATCAGGTTTTCAAAAAGGACAGAACGATCGACCTGGAGGTCTCGGACAAGAGGAAACTTCGAAAGTGGCTCGACCTTGATGGGCCGCTCGAGATTGTCAACCAGGGCCGAGCAGGCCATGCGCGCTTTGCCGTTGATTCTCATCGCGCAAGAACCGCAGATTTCCTCTAGGCAGTTCGAGTCATAGGTGACCGGCGTCGTGGGCTTGCCTTCAGCGGTGACGGGGTTGGCAGCTATCTCCATCATGGCGGAGATAACGTTCATGCCCTGACGCCACTCGAGCTCGAAGTTCTCCCAGATGGCCGGAGTGTCCGGTCCGGCTTGACGCTTGATTTCGAATTTGACGGTCTTTGTCATTTTTCCTCAAAGCAGATTTCAGTGCTTAAGTGTCAGCTTTTCGAGCCCGGATGTACGGCTCGCATGGCCAGTATTCGTAACGGTCGATTGTGTCCGCCGGATCGCCATCAATAAGCGCGCCGAGTTGGTCCTCTTCTTTGCTTGAATGACTCCGACGTCGTATGTTCCTGCTGGATCCATCACAGGACCGATTACAACCGCGAATCCCTTGTTCATGAGTTCGGTCCAGTGCCCAATGTACGCGCGAACGTTGCGCGAGGCGGGATCAATTTCACGAAGAAGTGCTGGGCCAATGAATTCCCCTATTTCGCCGCGTCGTAGCGGCGCGGCCTTGGTTTGATGAATTGCGTGTCAACGTCTTCGAACTCGAAGCGCGGTCCTTCCGGAGCTCCGGTGAAGGCGGCCTTGGTGGTTTTCAGGAACTTCTCGTCGTTACGATCGGGGAAGTCGGGTTTGTAGTGAGCGCCTCGTGATTCATCGCGGAGCAGCGCACCCTTCACAATGACGCGCGAGAGTTCGAGCATGTTGTAGAGCTGACGCGTGAAGGCGAAGCTGGTGTTGGCCCACTGGCTGCGATCGGCGAGGCTGACGTTCTGGAAGCGATCGAGAAGCTCGACGATCTTTTCGTCCGCCTGATTCAGGCCCTTGTTGTAGCGGATGACGGTAGCGTGCTCGGTCATTGTGACGCCGAGTTCGCGCCACAGCCTGAACGGATTCTCCTTGCCCTCGTTCTTCAGCAGCTGCTGGTTCATCTCGGTCTGGCGCGCGATTTCGGCCGCCGCGCCGCCGTCCCCGTCCGCTGCACCGAGATTCTTCGCGTATTTGAGAGCAATCGGACCGGCAGTAAATCCGCCATAGATGCAGCTGACGAGCGAGTTCGCGCCAAGGCGGTTAGCTCCGTGGTACTGGTATTCGCACTCTCCACAGGCAAAGAGACCCGGGATGTTGGTCATCTGGTTGTTGTCGACCCAGAGGCCACCCATGGTGTAGTGCATGCCGGGGAAGATTTTCATCGGCACTTCGCGCGGGTCGTCGCCAACGAACTTCTCGTAGATTTCGAGGATGCCTTCGAGCTTGCGGTTGAGAGTCTCGCGATCGATGTGAGTAAGGTCGAGATAGACCATCGGCTGGCCGTCGATGCCTAGCCCGTTCTCGTAGACAACTTTGTGAATGGCGCGGGTGGCGACATCGCGCGGAACGAGGTTGCCGTATTTCGGATACCACTCTTCGAGGAAGTAGAAGCGCTCCGACTCGGGGATCTGCTTCCAGGGGCGCTTGTCTCCGGGAATGCGCGGGACCCAGACGCGGCCGCCCTCGCCGCGGGCCGACTCGGACATCAGGCGCAGTTTGTCTTCACCGGGAATCGACGTCGGATGCACTTGGATGAATTCGCCATTGGCGTAGTAGGCACCCTGCTGGAACACTGCGGATTGCGCGGAGCCGGTGCAGACAACGGAGTTCGTGCTCTTGCCGAAAATGGCGCCGTTGCCGCCGGTGGCCAGAATGACGGCTTCAGCCTGAAAGGCGCGCACTTCCATGGTGCGCAGATTCATGGCGACGATGCCGCGGCAAACGCCCTTCGAGTCGAGGATGGAGGAGAGGAATTCCCAGCCTTCGAACTTGTGCACGTGTCCGTCGACTTCGTAGCGGCGGACTTGCTCATCGAGTGCGTAGAGAAGTTGCTGGCCGGTGGTTGCTCCGGCGAATGCGGTCCGGTGGTAGAGCGTGCCACCGAAACGGCGGAAGTCGAGGAGGCCTTCGGGTGTGCGATTGAAGGGGACACCCATGCGATCGAGAAGATCAATGATGCCCGGAGCGGCCTCGCACATGGCTTTGACAGGGGCCTGATTGGCGAGGAAGTCACCGCCGTAGATAGTGTCGTCGAAGTGCTGGGCGGTGGTGTCGCCTTCGCCCTTGAGGTTTTTTGCAGCATTGATTCCGCCTTGCGCGCAGACAGAGTGGGAGCGCTTGACGGGGACGATGGAGAAGAGGTCGACGTGTCCGCCTGCCTCTGCGATCTTGATGACTGCCGCGAGCCCGGCCAATCCGCCGCCAACCACGATAATTCTGGGTGCTGCCATTCTGTCCTTTCAAGTGCTGCTTCTAGCTCCGGGCTAAAACAAAAAATCAGGAACCAGCAGGGATGGGCGGGGTGAAACGTAATGGTGCCGCTACCCGGTTCCAAAAGTTGATCTGGCCGATGGCCGTGGTTAGAAATGCAACTTCTCGCTCTGAGAAATGCGCTGAGACGCGCGCGTAGGCTTCATCGTCGATGTGATGCTGATCCAGGAGGGTGACGTGTTCGGTCCAGTCGAGCGCGGCAACTTCACGGTCGGTATAGATAGCGGCTTCGCGCCACGTGGCGAGCAGGTCGAGCTTGGCTGCGGGAATGTTGAGCTTGCGGGCATCGTTGAGGTGGTACTGAACGCAGAAGGCACAGCCGTTGATTTGCGAGGCGCGAACCTTGAGCAGTTCGATGATCTCCGGCTCGATGCCAGACTTTCGGAGGGCATGACTGATTGCCGCCATCCCGGTGGCCATCTCAGGGATGATGCCCTGGAAGGCTTTGTAATCAATGCGCGCGTTGGTGGTAGCGGTTTCGGGCATTTTCATCTCAGAGGCTCGAGTTCAGATTTCTATGCGGTCTCATTCGCACGTCTTGAAAGTCATACCCTGACACAACCAAGCGAAGCTAGACACTGTTTCCGACGACCGATACATGCGTCTGCACCATCGCGACCGGTGAGATTTCGGGAGCGTTCCGATACTTCGGGCTCACGAAGGCCCAGATGCTCGCGAGTCCCATAACGAGGAGAAGAACACCGAATGCTCCGCAGATGTAAGCAAAGCGCTTGCGGGCGACTTCGCCGGACGTAATTCCCCACTTCGCTGCGAAGAGCCAGATGCCATATGCGAAGTGCCAGCAGATGGCGATCATCGCGATGACGTAGACGGCGAGCATGAAGGGGTTGGCGAGTTCCATCTGCACTTTGTGAAATGCCGCGCCGGGGTTTTCAGGAAGACTAACGCCCATGAAGCGCTGCCGGAGAACATGCTGAAGGATATAAAGCGTCGCGATGAGACCCGTCCAACGCTGCGCAACATACATCCAGTTGCCGGCCCAGGGGTAGTACACGACGTTCGCCTTGCCGCGGAACCAGATGTAGAGACCGTAGACAGCGTGGTAGAAGATGGGGATAAAGATGAATGTCCACTCGAGGACCCGCACCAGCGGCAGCGAATTGAGAAATTTGACTTGCGCGCCATAGGCAGCCGGCCCATGAACGGCTTCGAAGTTCGAGACAAGGTGCTCGATGAAGAATGCGCCAATCGGGATGATGCCGAGGAGCGAGTGAAGTTTGCGCCAGATAAAGCTTGTTCCCTGGCCGGCGCGAATCGGCTGCACGCCTTCGCGAAGTTGGGGCGTGGCAGGATTTTGGGCAGTTGCCATTGAGATGAAGCTCCTAAGTGCTTCGGGTGCAGAGTCCGGAGCGGTGGGTGTCTCAGATTGAGGGACGGCGTATCTCGTGCAATTCCAAGTGCATTATTCGTAACGCAGATAGGGAACGTCAAGCTCGCGACCGGTGTTCTGTTCGGCAGGTGAAACGATCGCCATCAAAAGGGCCGCGGATGCGGTACTTTTGCTTGCTCCATGATCTCGTCGTTGATACTCAACAGGCACGTAGCGCGAATCATTGTTGGAGCTCCTTCAACATTGCAGCGAGTGCGCGTCCACGATGGCTGAGGGTGAGTTTTGTCTGGAGGTCGATTTCGGCCATGGTGCGCTTGAGCTCAGGGAGATAGAAGAGCGGATCGTAGCCGAAGCCACCGGTTCCTCGAGGAGCGTTCAAGACAACGCCCTTGACGGACCCGTCAGAGGTGTGTTGGACACGGCCATCGCGCGCAGCAACAAGCACACAGTGGTAGCGTGCATTCCGCTGGTCTGCTGGCCGATCTCCGAGTCGCTGCAGCAGAACCATATTGTTCCAGACATCGGTGTTGTCATTCGCGTCAGGCGAGTCGACGAGACCCGCGTCTGCCGCGAATCGGGCTGAGCGAACTCCGGGTGCACCGTCGAGAGCGTCCACTTCAAGGCCGGAGTCATCGGCAAGCACTAGCTCCCCGGGCGCGAACTGGGAGTAATACACAGCTTTGATCGTGGCATTCGCAGCAAACGTCTCACCGTCTTCTTCCGGAGCCTCGATGTCTGCCAGGCCGGGAAGAGGCTCCAGACAGACGCCATGAGCATCAGCGGCGGTTTTGAAATCGCGCAGCTTTCCCTGGCTAGTTGTCGCAACGTAGAGGCAAAGGGCCATGAAACGAGTTTAACCGCCCCGATGTTTTGGAAATGCGAAAGGAAATCTCGCTAGGGATGGCTTCTGAAACTAACATTGGTTGAGGCGTGAGGTACGGTATTTGCCGGAAACTCCCCGAGATGGGCTAACAAAGACTTCGACTCCGGAGGACGCGTTGAGATTCTGGGGCGTTTACAAGTTGATGGTTGGCGCGCTAGCCGCAGCGGAATCGCTGCTGGGAATGCTGCGGAGCGTCAACGCTCCGGAAGCGAGTGTCTGGGGGGCGTTGACGGTGGCGGCCTCCATCCTTCTCGCAATCGACGGTCTTGAGCGGCAATTCGATGAAGAGCATCGCTGGCCGTTTATCGCCCTAGCTGGCATCGTTCCGATCTGCATTTCTATTCTCTCCGGCGACTGGCCATCGAAGCTATGGATGTTCGCGCTTGCGATGGGTTTTGTGGAGTGGATGTTTCAGGAGCTAAAGCGAACCGACGGACGGACTGAGATAGGGACTCTTGCGTGTTGCGCGGCGCTGGCCATATCGCTGGCCAATACGTCAATCATGATTTTCCGGCAATATTGGGACGCGCCGCAGTTCTGGCCCCTCGGTCAGATCTTTCGATTCATGTTGCCTATCGCACTGCCCTGGACACTGATACTTATTCTCCTCGCGCATTCGGCACGCGAACTGGTTGCCCGCGGGACAGGAAACTCAGCAGTTGCTCTGGCAGCAAAAGCCGCCGATGACTAAGAATGAAAATGCCGGAGCGCCTGGCTCCGACATTTCGGGAGCTTGAGATCCCTAGTCGATCGTCTGATTCAAGCGAAGATCGCGGGATGAGCCTCCCACGCTCACGGTGCGCTTGCTCCTCGCCGTGATCCATTTCTGATCCTTCGTCGACCAGTATTGCAGTTGGCGCGGGGGAACGTGGAGAGTGACGGTCTTGCTTTCGTTGGGACCAAGATGGATTCGATCGAATGCCGCAAGCGAGCGAACCGGGAACTGTACGCCCTCTGGGATATCGCCGGGCGCTCCCAGGTAAACCTGGGGGACCTCATCGGAAGCGACGGAGCTTTTGTTTTTGACGTTGACCTTTACATCAAGACCACCATCGGAGGCTTTCGCAACGCTCAGGTTGGAGTAGTCGAAGCTCGTATAGCTGAGTCCTTGACCAAACGCGAAGAGCGGCTCGATGTTCTCTTTGTCGAACCAGCGGTATCCTACGTTGACGCCTTCGCTGTAGATGGTCTTCTTCTCGGGCGGATGCTTGCTGCGTTCCGGATGCTTTGGATCGGTTGCCAGATAGTCTTCGAGACGCTTTCCCCAGGTAATAGGCAAACGCCCCGCTGGGCTTGTCTTACCAAGCAGGATGTTTGCGGTAGACCATCCGCCTTCATCTCCGGGCCACCACATTTGGAGAACGGCCTTCACCTTGTCGACCCATGGCAGCGCAACAGGCTGGCTTGTGTTGAGTACGACTACCGTGTTTGGGTTGACCGCGGCAACTTCTTCTACAAGTTTGTCCTGTTCTCCGGGCAGACCGAAGACAGGTTCAAGCCGTGCCCAAACAAATATCACGGCGACCTTCGCGTGCTTTGCGGATTCGACGGCGTGTTCGTGGTCAGCTTTCCGCTGTTCTGGTGTGTACCAATTGAGGCGAACTTGCACGGGTGAACTCGACGTATCGGCGGAAGTGGTGATCTCTATCTGGTGAGGAGCGGCGGTCAGTTCAACCGCGCGGCGTACGTTGTCGAGACCGTCTGTGGTCGGAATGGCATTATCCTGGTTGGCCTGCAGAATATCGCCGTGAACGCCACCTTGAAATGCTCCAGTGGAGGCGAGGCGTCTGCCATCGAGCTTGACGAATGCGTTGGTACCGAGCGCCTGAAGATAGATCCAGTAGTTTCCAGCGTGAGGAGGAGTCAATGTTCCGCTCCATGTGACAACGGAATTGGGCGCTAGCGGATTGTGACCCTTAGTGGTGAAATCGAGCGTCTCATCGATGTGCGTTTCGCCAGATTTGCCAGTGCGGAGTAATCCCGGCTGACCGTCATGGGTGAGCACGGCGGCGGGAATCGGCGAGCCGGTCATGTCGTCGTCGACTGCAAAGGCAATATCCGAGACGCCGGAAATGTTTCTCATTGCCGCGAGAGGGCCGACCTGGCGCTCGGGCAAACCGACGGAGCGTTCTCCGTTGATACCAATTGAATCAACCTGCGCTGCTGTGGGTCCGATCAATACAACCGAATCCAACTCATCGCGATTCAAGGGCAGGATGGCGCCCTCGTTCTTGAGAAGTACGGCGGCGTCTTCCCCGGTTTTCTCGATGATTCTGGCGTTTTCTTCAATCGACTGCTTAGTGACCGCGTGCTTCAATTGTCCATCCATGTAGCCGAAGTGAACGATCTCATAGAGAACGCGCCCTGCAGCTCGAGTGACGGTGGCTTCCGTTACGGTTCCATCCTTCAATGCCTCAGGCATCTTCTTCGGGCTTAGCTTCACGCCCCAGTTGCCGCCGCT
>Ga0157374_10005104_pt1 | contig 11011 bp, 12 predicted proteins | sample M25metaG_FD_115308 | JGI IMG/M metagenome (GOLD analysis project Ga0157374, IMG submission 115308) | Miscanthus rhizosphere microbial communities from Kellogg Biological Station, Michigan, USA - M2-5 metaG | ecosystem: Host-associated > Plants > Roots > Rhizosphere > Soil | place: USA: Michigan... | reverse complement strand
TTCGTCCGGTCGATCAGGGCTGAGAGAATGCGCTCACTCTTTTCCTCGTCGCCCTTGCAAAGCCGCTCGACTAGCGACGCGGCGAGCATCTGCCCGCTGATCGCCTTGTCTGCTTCCTTGACCGCGGCGAGCTCGGCGTGGACCGCATCTTCGGTAAACATCTGTTGCACGATCAAAAACTTCGCGAGATGATCGTTGGCGACATCGGGACTCTGCACCGAAATGGTGCGGCGCCCTTGGTAAGCACCTCGGCCCTCGATTTCGACTAATCCCGCTCCCTCGGTTTGTTTCTTGGGATAATCAGACGCTTGAATGAGCGCGTTTTCCGCCGTCGCTCGGGCGGCCTTTTGGCCGGATTGGAGAAGCCGACTCTCGATCTCGCCTGCCATCGCCAGGATCTCCGTAGCATGAGGATCAACCGCGAGAACGGCCTCGCATTCCTGGAGCGCGAGGGAATAGGAGCCGACGTTCTTATAAGCCTCTGCCAGCCGGCGTGAAATGCGAAGGAACTCTTCGTTCTTGCCGAGCTTTTGATATGCCACCTTCAGGATCTCGAGCGATTGATAATCGTCCTGCTGCGTTTGAGTGATAATCTCAAACATCTCAATCGTTTGGAGAATCTGGCTACGCTCCTCTTGTGATAACGTGTGTTCCAGCACGAGGGCGTAAAAAGCTAGAACCGTGCCGATTCAACCGGAAGGGCCGTAGTTTCGAAAGAATGCGCGGGTTCGTCCGCAACCCAGCTTCCGTTTCGAGTACGAACGCGGCTCGCGTGCCCATTGCGGCCTCGGCAAAAGAGTTGTGCGGATCGCAAATGTGGGCATATCGGGTTACTTGAAGCCAGCAACTCACCTGCACAGCCACTTATGCCATTCTTTATCATGCAACTGATCGGCCGGTCGCTCATCGTTTATCTGTGCGTCGCTCTCGGGCTCGTCGCTTCCACTGTGGTCGCAGAGGAACAAGCCGCCATGGCCGCGGAGAAAGCCGCAAAGCCGCTCAAGATTCTGATTCTCGGCGGCACTGGATTCACCGGACCGTTCCAAGTGAAGTACGCGCTCGCGCGCGGGCACAAGATCACGGTCTTCAATCGCGGCAAAACGCATCCGGACGAACTGCCGCCGGGAGTCGAGCAGTTGGTCGGCGATCGCAACGGTCAGCTCGACGCCCTCAAGGGCCGCAAGTGGGACGTCGTCATCGACAACCCGACCATGCTTCCGAAATGGGTGCATGATGCAGCCGAGATCCTGAAGGGCAACGTCGATCGCTATATCTTTATCTCGACCATCTCGGTTTATGCCGATGCCTCAAAGCCGGGCGTCGACGAGTCCGCGCCGCTCGCCCGATACGATGGGGTCGACGCCATGAAGGAAACGCGCGACAGCGTGATTGCGTCCAAGTTCGCCCTTTATGGTCCGCTCAAGGCGCTCTCCGAAAAGGAAGTGGAGAAGTGGTTTCCGGGAAAGTCGCTCATTATCCGGCCGGGCTTGATCGTCGGACCGGGAGATGAGACCGACCGGTTCACCTATTGGCCGGTGCGGATCGACCGCGGCGGCGAGGTGCTCGCGCCGGGGAATCCGGGTGACCCGGTGCAATTCATCGATGCTCGGGACCTCGCGGAATGGACGATCCGTATGGCCGAGCAGGGGGCGACCGGAGTTTACAACGCCACCGGGCCGGCCTCTCGCCTAACGATAAGCGAAATGCTGAACGGAATGAAGAGCGCCCTCACTGCGCCAGCGAGCTTCACCTGGGTGCCGGCCGATTTTCTCGAAAAGGAGAAAGTCGCACCGTGGTCCGACATGCCGGTCTGGGTGCCGCCGAACGGCGAGGATGGTGGGATGGGCGCAGTCAGCATTAAGCGCGCGCTCGATCACGGGCTGACCTTCCGGCCGCTGGCGGAGACGGCGCGCGACACGCTCGCCTGGTTCAAGGCGCAGACTAAAGAGCGTCAGGAAAAGTTAAAGGCCGGCATCACGCCCGAACGTGAAGCCGAGGTCCTCGCCGCCTGGAAGAAAAAATAATCGTTCGCAAATATTCCTGGGAAGAGACCTGTTGCGCTATGGCGTGGTTAAAAAAGGCGGCATCATTGTGTCGTTAGTCGAAAGGTCCAATCAGGCAAAACTCGACCAGCACGGGATCCGTGGCGCGGCGCTTGGTGTTGAACCCAACGGCAGCGAACTGGCAGAGATCGGAAAGCTGATCGACCAAAGAATTATAAAAGTCATGGTATCGCAGGTCTTCCCTCTGGCTGATGCCGCCCAGGCACAGCAACAGGCCGCTACCGGTCACACGCGGGGCAAGATCGTGCTCCGTGTCGCCAACGATCCGGCCGGGCGGATGAAATAATCACGATTGCTTTCGCTCTCACGGCCCGCTTCCTTCGTGACCCTGCTCGACCTGGTGTGAGAACCTAACGACCTCATGAACCGCGCGCTCACACTCCTGCAGAAAGCCGTCGACGTCCGGCCTAACGAGGTCAGGGCGCTCCTGACAGCGTGCCTTTTCAACTTCGTCATCCTCGGCAGTTACTACGTCATCCGCCCGATTCGCGACGACATCGCGGCGGCGGGGGGAGTCGAGAATCTCTCCTGGATGTTCACCGGCACGCTGGTCGTGACGTTGCTCGCGAACACCGCCTTCGCCGCCACCGTCGCGCGCATGCCGCGCCGGAAATTTCTCCCCATCGGTTACCGCTTCCTCATCGCGAACCTGCTCCTCTTTTTTTTCCTGATGCGCTCGGCCGGGCCAAACCCAAACATTTGGGTCGGGCGCGCCTTCTTCGTCTGGGTGAGCGTGTTCAATCTCTTTATCGTCACGCTCTTCTGGGCCTTCATGACGGATCTGTTCGACAGCGAACAGGCGAAGCGGCTCTTCGCTTTCATCGCGGTCGGAGGTCAACTGGGCGCGATCGTTGGACCGCTCTTTACCGCGTCGATGGTGAAGCATATCGGGACGGCGAATCTCCTCCTCGTCGCGGCCGCCGGCCTCGAGATCGCGCCTTGGTGCGTAAAGTTTTTCCCGGCAGAATTTGGTCGGGCCCGCGTTGCCGGCGGAGGCGCTGACCCCGTTCCGAAGGATGCCGCTCGACGCCCGCCGGGGTCATCGACCCCGGCTACAGCTGGCGCCGAAGAGCCGATCGGGGGCAGCATCATCACCGCCTTCACCCACGTCGCGCGCTCGCCTTATTTGTTAGGCATTTGCCTCTTCATGGTCCTCTACGCGATTACGTCGACCTTTGTTTATTTCCAGCAGGCCGATATCACGAAGGCGCACTTTCACGATCGTGGGGCGCGCACGGCTTTCTTCGCGCAGCTCGATTTGGCGGTCAATACCCTGACGATTTTCGGCCAACTATTGATCACGGGTCGCTTACTGAAATGGTTCGGGGTCGGCGCAACGCTCGCTTTTCTTCCGCTCTTGAGCTTCTTCGGTTTTATCGGGATGGGCTTGATGCCGACCATCGCGCTGCTGGCGGTGCTCCAGGTGATGCGACGCGCGGGAAATTTCGCCATCACCCGGCCCGCGCGCGAAGTCCTCTTCACCGTCATCAGCCGGGAGGACAAGTACAAGGCGAAGAGCTTTATCGATACGTTCGTTTATCGCACCGGCGACCAGGTCGGCGCGTGGTCCTACACCTTCCTGACCTGGTTCGGGCTCGGACTTACCGGGGTATCCTTGGTGGCCGCGCCCCTGGCCGCGGCCTGGTGCGGGCTCAGCATCTGGCTTGGCAAAAAGCAGGCCGCGATGGCCGAAGCGAATATGGGATAGGCCCTAATATTCCGATCAGCAGGTGCGCCGCCGATTCCCATCGGGGCGCAATGACCCCTCCCACATTAGACCTCTCTCTCTTCACTCAGGCGACGGCCGGTTTTGGCAATAAACACATCTTCCAGCGTCGGCTTGGCGAGTGTGACGGAATCGATCTCGCCCGGGAACGTCGCCACCAGTCGTGTGATAAAGCTGGCGCCCTCCGGTTGCTCGATTCGCACTTCATCGTTCAAGACACTGACCTCCACGCCTAACGACTCGACAATACGCTGCGCCAGGGTGGTCGCATCTTTCGCCCGCGCGCTGATGACCTCCCCGCCGATCTCTGCGCGCAGGATCTCGGGCTTGTTCAGGGCCACGATTCTCCCGTGGTCGATGATCGCGACCCGGTCGCAGCGCTCGGCTTCCTCCATCAAATGAGTCGTGAGCAGAACCGTCACACCCTGCTGATCGCGCAGTCGGTAGAGTGTTTGCCAAAGATCGATGCGCGCACCGGGATCGAGCCCGCTCGAAGGCTCGTCGAGCAACAAGAGCTCCGGCCGATGGAGCAGACTCTTCGCGATCTCAACCCGCCGCTGCAATCCACCCGACAGCGTCTCGACGAGATCGTGGGCGCGGTCGCGCAAATTGAATTCGATCAGAAGATGATCGATCCGCTCGCGCAGTGCAGCACCGGCGAGGCCGTAGAGATGGCCCTGATGGGCAAGGTTCTCCCGCACCTTCAATTTCTTGTCCAGGCTCGGAGCTTGAAAGACAACCCCAATTCGGCTTCGCAAGGCGCCGGTCTCGCGGACGAGATCGAGACCGAGAATGCTGACCGAGCCGCTGGTGGCCCTGACGAGGGTGGAAAGAATGCGGAAGAGAGTTGTCTTGCCCCCACCGTTCGGGCCGAGAAGCCCAAAGATTTCGTGGGGCGCGATCCGGAGCGAAATGGCGTCGAGCGCAAGCCGCTCGCCGTAACGATGAGTGAGATCACTCGTGACGAGCGCCGGGGCAACGGTTTCCAAAGCGGCCATGAAGGAGACGGTAGCGGGAACTCTGGGGAGCGCACCCGGGCTCCATGCGCCCCCCGCAGAGCCGCCCGCCACCGGTCCACCGACTCGTTAGGGGATTAGGCCTACGCGAGCCTGTTCCTCGCTGTCCGCATCGACATGCCGCTAGTGGTACCCGCGGGCTCTTCCTTCTTCTGCGCGCCGCCTCGTGGATCTTTGCGCGTTGAGAGATCGCGCACTTTGCGGGATGGTTTCTTGCGGGTCAATTTCGTTGGTTTGATAGCCATAACTCTATTTTCCTTTGGTTGTTATCCGCCCAAAAGGGGTAACTCCGTTCGCCCTCCCTGACAAATTTTAACGGCGCCGAAGACAAGAGGCCCGTCCCTTTACACCACCCGCGGGTGGTCGCAAGTTCGCCGATGCCAAACCTGGCCAGTTGGATTCGCCGCCGCGACGAGAAGTGGTTTCATCCTATTCTCGCGACCCGGCCGGAGGTCAAGCTGCACAACGCCGCGCGCCGACTGGTCGCCTTGGAGGAGATGGATGCCCTCCTCCTCACGGGCGGGAACGACATTGGCAAGGAATTTCTCCGCCAGCCCGTGCCCGATCCTTCCGTCCTGGAGAAGCCTGATCCGCGGCGCGATCAATGGGAATTCGCCGCCACCCAGAATGCGCTCGAGCGCGGTCTGCCCATTCTCGCCATTTGCAAGGGCCTGCAACTGCTCAATGTCGCCCTCGGCGGGACGTTGCGGCTCGATATTGCCGGGCACAATCGGCCCGCCCAAAAATCGCACGACATCCAGCCGCTGCGCAACGATCGCTCGGCCGCGCATCGATTTGAAAAAGTGAACAGCTCCCATCATCAGGCGATCGACCGGTTGGCTCAGGGCTGCACCGTGGAATCGTGGTGCGCGACCGATGACGTGATCGAACAGTTCCGACTCGATGACCGGCCGTTTGGGATCGCGGTCCAGTATCACCCAGAACGCGGCACGCTCTATGGTCCGCTCTTTGCAGATTTCCTGGGCCGGTTATCCTAACGACTAACGAAATGTCCACACCGCAGAACACGATTGCCATCGTCTATGATTACGACCAGACGCTGAGCCCGAGTTACATGCAGGACGAGGTCGTTTTTCCGACTTTCGGGATCGATGGGAAAAGCTTTTGGCGACGCTGTTCCGAGTTCGTCAGGGATCAGGGCTATGACAGCGAACTGGCTTACATGAAGGTGTTGCTCGACACCCTCGGGATGGACCGGCCGACGAACGATGAGCTGCGCCGACTCGGCTCCAACCTGAATTTCTACAAGGGCCTTCCGGAAATGTTCGATGATTTCCGAGAAAATCTTCTCACACCCGAACAAACCGAGCAGGGCATCACGGTCGAGCACTACATCATCTCCTCCGGGATGAAGGTGTTGATCGAAGGCAGCCGGCTCGCGCCCTATGTGCGCGCAATTTTCGGCTGCGAATTTGCGGAGGACGAGCAAGGCCGGATCACTTTCCCAAAGCGCGTCATCAGCCACACTCAGAAGACGCAGTTCCTTTTCCGCATCAATAAGGGACTGCTCGATATGGCGCAGGACGTGAACGATCACATGGAAGCCGACATCCGGCCGATCCCGTTCCCGAACATGATCTACCTCGGCGACGGCCCGACCGATGTCCCCTGCTTTACCGTCATGCGCAAAAACGACGGGCACGCCATTGCAGTTTACAATCCCGACGATCCGGAACGGGTCGGATTCAAGAAATGCTACCAGCTTTCCACGCATGCCGACCGGGTGCGGCATATCGCGCCGGCCGATTTCCGGAGCGGCAGCCATCTCCGCCTGCTGCTCGAGCAGATGGTGGACGAAATCGCTAGCCGAATCGTCGAGCAACGCCGCGCCGCGATCGAGATCGGTACCGTGCGCGCGCCGCGGCATTGAGCTGCGGCCCCCGCGCAACGCCGGCCGAGTCAGGCTGAAAGCCTAACTTCCTCCCCGATAAACGCAGCGCGCCGTCGGCGTCTCGTGGATCACGATCTCGCACAGCCCGGGCAGTTGCGGCGCCAGCTTCTCCCAGAACCATGCCGCCATATTCTCGATCGTCGGATTCTCCAACCCCGCCACCTCATTGAGATAAGAGTGGTCGAGTTGCGCGATGAGCGGTTTCATGGCCGCACCGATCTCGGCGTGATCGTAAACCCACCCCGTCGTGCGCTCGACGTCGCCTTCGACTGAAACTTCCACCTTAAAACTATGCCCATGCATTCTGCCGCACTTGTGCCCCGCCGGCGCCGCGGGCAAAGTCTGGGCCGCTTCAAAGGTGAAATCTTTCGTTAGGCGAGCACGCATCGCGGCGGGAAAATCGCATCGGAGAACGTCGCTGTCATCCAGACGAGGATTGACCACCGCCCGGCGAAGCGATTACCCCTTTCCCATGAGATTCAACGCCCTCGCTCTCCTCAGCCTCAACCTGGTGCTCTTCCTCCCCGTCGAGGCCGCGCCCGAACAGAACATTGCCGCCGAACTCAACGGCAAACTTGTCGCCCTGCGCGGTAAATCCGCCCTTCCCTGCGCCGCGCCTGATCTGCCGCAGGCAAAATACATTGCCCTTTATTTCTCGGCTGGCTGGTGCGGACCCTGTCATCAATTCACGCCTGAGTTGGTGAAATTTTACAACGAAATGAAGCCCAGGTATCCCGGCTTCGAGGTGGTCTTCATGAGTCGCGACCTGGGCCAGAACGCGATGGAAAAATATATGGCCGAAATGGCGATGCCCTGGCCGGCGCTTCGCTACGGCGCGGTGAAAAGCGACCAAGCGCTAACCAAGTATGCGGGCCGCGGAATCCCCGACCTCGTCCTATTGAATCAAAAAGGGGAAGTGCTTTCCGATAGCTACGTCGGGGCCAACTACGTCGGCCCCTCCAAGGTAATGAACGACTTGAAGAAGCTCCTCACGGGCAACTCCAGCGGCGTCGCTTCTTCCGATCTCTCCACCCCCGCGCCGATCACGGCCGCGTCCAACCCACCCGAGCGCACCCAGATCAAGTCGCCCAGCGGCACGAATTGGGACGAAGTCTTCAAGAAGAAATCTCCCTGACGAGCGGTCCTGGTTGCCCTCGCTTCCTCTTTCCTGCGAAAAAGAGCACGGTGACGAGCAGGAGAGGAGCAACCGCAGGACTCTGGCATCTCGATTCGCCTTTGCTTTTCGCCTGAATAACTTTCCGCCGCGCCATGGCGTCGAGCATCACCGAAACCCATCTCACCCAGAGTGAGCCGCACCCAGGCGCATCGCCAGCCGGTCCAACCGTGCTCGCGATTCTTTTCGCGATCAGTTTTTCGCACCTGCTCAACGATACGATTCAGTCGCTCATACCGGCGATTTATCCCCTTCTCAAAACGAGCTTTCATCTCAGCTTCGTCCAGGTCGGCTTGATCACGCTCGCCTTTCAAATGACGGCCTCCATTTTGCAACCAATTGTGGGTTGGTACACCGACCGGCGGCCGAAGCCCTACTCGCTCGCCTGCGGGATGGGGCTGACCTTAGGTGGGCTTGTTCTTCTCTCGCACGCCACGCACTACGCCATGGTGGTGGCGGCCGCCGCGCTCGTCGGAATGGGATCATCCGTTTTTCATCCCGAATCCTCGCGCGTTGCGCATCTTGCCTCCGGCGGACGGCATGGTTTCGCGCAGTCTCTGTTCCAGGTCGGCGGCAATGCCGGCAGTTCGTTAGGGCCACTCCTCGCTGCTTTAATCGTGGTTCGGCACGGTCAGAGCAGCGTGCTTTGGTTTGCCCTCATCGCGCTTCTCGGCATCGGCATTCTCTCGGGCGTCGGTCGCTGGTACGGCCGGCATCTGACGGATGCCAAGGCGCGTCGGATAGCGGCGGCCGCGGTCGCGCCCATCTCGCGCCGGGTTTGGTTCGCCCTCGCCGTTCTTGGCCTGCTTATATTCTCAAAGTATTTCTACCTCGCCTGCCTAACGAACTACTACACCTTTTACCTTATCCACAAATTCCATCTTTCCGTGCAGGGAGCGCAATTCCATCTCTTCCTTTTTCTCTTCGCCGTCGCTCTCGGCACCATTCTGGGCGGTCCAATCGGTGACCGTTACGGGCGTAAACTCGTCATCTGGGTTTCGATTCTCGGCGTCGCGCCGTTCACGATCGCGCTTCCCCATGCCAACCTTCTCGGGACAGGTGTCCTGACCGTCATCATCGGGATCATTCTCGCTTCCGCCTTCTCCGCCATTCTGGTCTACGCGCAGGAACTGGTCCCCGGAAAAGTCGGTCTGATCGCGGGTCTCTTCTTCGGGCTCGCCTTCGGCATGGCCGGAATTGGATCCGCCATCCTCGGCGAGTTGGCCGATCGCACCGGCATCGAACATGTCTTCTACCTTTGCTCGTTTCTGCCGCTGATCGGTCTGCTCACCGCATTTCTCCCGGACGTGCGCAGTCGCAAGGCATAACGACAATCGGGGTCGGCGCACGAAGTCAGGCTGGAAGCGTGGCTTCCGAGGAACACACCCGTCTCTACACGCCCCGCTCGGTTGGCGTCCAGATGAATTTGTGCATCTGGAGTTGAAAACGAACCGGCAGCTTGTCGGCCAAAATCCATTCCACAATCTGGCGCGGATCGATCCGGCCGAAGATCGGCGAGAAAAGGACGGCGTGGCAGCGCTCTGCCAGCCGATGATCACGCACCTGCGCGCGCGACCATTCGTAATCTTCGCGCGAGCCAATCACGAATTTCACTTCGTCGCGCGCGGTCAGATGCTCGAGGTTGGAAAACAAATTGCGTGTGACTTCACCGCTCCCGGGCGTTTTCAGATCCATGACCCGATGCACACGCGGATCGACCATCGAGATATCGTGCGCACCGCTCGTCTCGAGCAGGACGGTGCAGCCGGCGTCCGCGAGCAGCGTCATCAGGGAAAGAACATTCTTTTGCAGGAGGGGTTCGCCGCCGGTGATTTCGACCAGCGGGCATTGGTAGGCAAGGACTGCGTCCATGATCTCGCCTAACGTTTGCTTCCTCCCCTCGTAAAAAGCGTATTCCGTGTCGCAATAGGTGCAGCGCAGATCGCAAAAAGTCAGCCGGACGAAAACGCAGGGCAAACCCGCCCAGGTGCTCTCGCCCTGCACCGAGAAATAAATCTCGTTGATCGTCAGCTTCTTTTCCCGGTCGGACATACCAAACTAGCTTATCACTGTAGCGGCCGCTGTCTCAGGGGATGAACGAGACGACTATGAGCTGAGACAGCGCGCGCTACACCTCAACCCCAGAGCCAGACGAGGCGAGCCGCAAAAAAGAGCATGACAAGCGCGCTGAGCGCTTGCGTTCCCACTTGCCAGGCGGGCTGGGCGAAAATTCGCGCGCCCAGTTTCAGGGCGGTGCAAAGGACAATTGTCCAGGCGAGCGCGCCTGAAACTACCGCCGCCGCGAGCGTGAGGGAGCCGAGAAAAGTGGCGTGTTCCTGGGCTGCGCCCTGCCCGCCGACGACCGCAAACCAGAAGCCGATGTTCCAGGGACTCGTTAGGGCAAGGATCAGACCGAGGAAATAGCCGCGGCCCGGCGATGATCGACGCAGAGGTCGGTCGATCACTGCTCGATGCGCATGCGCGACCTGCCAGGCGCCGCGGGTGAAATTGAAGGCGAGAAAGAGCAGGAGCAGGAAACTGATGACCCCGAGCGCGAGATGCAATCGAGGCGAAGCCAGTAACGCGCCCGCGCCTGCCGCCACCCCCAGCGCCCAAATGAAATCGCCGGTGCACGCTCCGAGGCCAAGCTGCCACGCCGCCCAAAAGCCCCCGCCCTCCCCGCGCGGCAAGAGCGCGCGCCGAATCATCTCAGCGTTGACCGGTCCGGGCGGCCAGGCGACCGACCAGCCAAGCACGAGACCATTCACGATCGTCGCTGGCGCGAGCGAATCCATCGTTAGGGCAAACCTACATCCCGCACTTCTCCTTCGCCTCCGCGTAACTCGAACGGACGCGTTCGAGACTGGCGAGGTACGAATCGAGCCTGGGCGCGTCGAGAATCCGGGAAAGGTTCGCGGGCGCGTAAAGTCGGGAGAAAATGGCGTGCACGATTTTCGTCCGCAGAACGCTGCGTTCGCCGTAGCCGAACGGAATGTTGCTCGACCAGAAGCGCACGTAATCGAGTCCCATCTTCTTTTCCATCCCGAGATAAATGACAGAGTGCCCGTGCTCCTCCCGGCCGACCTCCGGCGACCAGAAAATCTTCATAAAATCGCCCGG
>Ga0157374_10005103_pt1 | contig 11011 bp, 12 predicted proteins | sample M25metaG_FD_115308 | JGI IMG/M metagenome (GOLD analysis project Ga0157374, IMG submission 115308) | Miscanthus rhizosphere microbial communities from Kellogg Biological Station, Michigan, USA - M2-5 metaG | ecosystem: Host-associated > Plants > Roots > Rhizosphere > Soil | place: USA: Michigan... | reverse complement strand
TTTTACCAGTCAGGTACGCTTTCGGGCAACCCGGTTGCGATGGCGGCCGGCATAGCACAATTGAACGAACTATTGCGCATGGGCTTTTACCGCGACCTGAATAACAAAGCCGAGGAATTTGCCGAATCCATACAGCGTTTTGCCACGGCAAAAAATTATAAGTTTAAAGTGTTCCGGATCGGGTCGATATTTTGGTTTGCCTTCACCGACCAGGAAACCATCAGCCGCGCGGACGAGATCGATCCGGCCAGCATGGAAAAATTTAAGATCATGCACCGCGAATTGCTGAACCGTGGCATATACCTTGGCCCATCGGGATATGAGGTGGGTTTCGTATCATCGGCACATAGCAAAGTCGACCTTGAAAAAGCAAAACGCGCTATATTTGATAGTTTGGATTTAGTTTTTAGAAAATGAAACGACCGTTTATCATCTTCTATGCAATTATAGTTTACGCCACAACCGAGCTGGTATGGTGGGGGTATATGCTGGTGAGCCTGCAACCGAAGCGTACAGCCATGATCATCGGCGAAGGCAGTGTTTTTGCGCTGGTTTTCATCGTTGGCGCTATCAGTTTACATAAGTCTATCCGTAAGGAACGCCGGCTACAACACCAAAAGAAGAATTTCCTATTATCGGTAACGCATGAACTGAAGTCGCCCCTGGCGTCCATCAAGCTGCTTTTGCAGACTATTCAAAAGCGCGACCTGACAAAACAGCAGATAAAAGACTTCATCGACAAGTCGCTACTGGATATTGAACGCCTGGATGACATGGTGGAAAACATGTTGCTGGCTTCAAAAATTGATAACCGGTCGTACACTTTCCCGAAGGCACAATTTAATCTTTCGGCCCTTGTAGATACCGTGGTAAACCGCCTCCAGATCAATAAATGCGACATTAATGAGCAGATCATCAATGCTGAAATTGAACCTAAAGTGGAAATTACAGGTGATAGATTTGCATTAACATCAGTAGTGACCAACCTGATAGAGAACGCGATCAAGTATTCAAAACCGTGTGAGGTGGTGGACGTAAAACTCTACTCCAAAGACGGAAAAGTGTTCTTTGAGGTGGCTGATCACGGCATAGGGATAGCTGATACGGAGAAAACCAGAATTTTTGACAGGTTCTACCGGGTGGGTAGCGAGGAGACCAGGAACACTAAAGGGACGGGTTTAGGTCTGTATATTGTAAAAGAAGTACTTGATAAGCATGATGCGAGTATAAAAGTGATAGATAACGACCCTTCCGGCAGTATATTTGAAGTGGTGTTTGCGTAAAGGTTTGACGTGGTACGTTATACGTCATGTAAGAAAATGATAAAACGTAATACGCAGAACGTAAAACGTCTAACTTAATATTGTAGACATAAACATAAATCTGAAGATCACATGCCAAACAGAAAAAGAATATTACTGGCAGAAGACGAAGAGCACTTGCTCGAAGCCATCAAACTTAACCTCGAACTGGAGGGATATAAAGTAAGTACCGCCAATAACGGTAAAAAGGCGCTGCAGAAGTTTAAAGAAGAACGCTTTAACCTGGTGATACTGGACGTAATGATGCCCGAAGTGGACGGATTTGTGGTGGCTGAAACCATCCGCCTGGAAAACTCCGAGGTGCCTATCATGTTCCTGACTGCCAAGAACACCAACGAGGATAAAATATCGGGCCTGAAAAAAGGCGCTGATGATTACCTGACCAAACCCTTCAACCTGGAAGAACTGATCCTGCGCGTGAACAACCTGGTGAAACGCGGCCTGAAGGGTGAAGAACTGAAAGAATTTAACAGCTACAAGATCGGCGACAAGACGATACACTTCAACTCGTTCGAGTTAGTGAACGGCGATAGTTCGATCACGCCTTTAACCAAAAAGGAAACCATGCTGCTGAAGCTTTTGATCGAACGCCGTAACGAGGCCGTATCGCGCGAGCAAATACTGGAAACCGTGTGGAACTATGACGTTTACCCGTCAACCCGCACCATTGATAACTTTATCCTGACTTTCCGTAAATACTTCGAACCAGATCCCAAGAACCCGGTTTATTTCCATTCTATCCGTGGCGTAGGTTACAAGTTTACCGATAATCACTAATGCATGTTTAGCAACAAGGCAAGGATATTAGTGATAGCGGTATTTGTGGCGATGCTGATATTCTTTGCCTGGAAGCAGGTGGTGGAGCTTGCTGCGTTCAGCGCGTTGATGATCGTTATGATCATCGTCGAATATTTCAGGCAGGGAACGCTGGTTTTAGCTGCAAGGCATTATCATGATAAGGATTATGATGGCGCCGAGGCTTTGTTAAAGCAGATCAGGAAACCTGAATGGCTGATGGATAAACGCCGCGGCATTTATGAGTACATGCTGGGCAACATCAACCTGCAACGCCAGGATTATGAACAGGCCGCTATTCATTACGACCTGGCATCAAAATTTCCGTTACGTTCAATAAATGATCATGTGGCAACGCTGGTGCATGCAGCTAATATCCAGATCCGGTTAGGCAATAATGATAAGGCGGAGCAATACCTCGTGCAAGCCATGACGCACGAGGAAAAGATGACCGCCAAAATGAAAGCGGTGATCGAGAAATTGAAACAGGAATTAAAGAAAAAATAAACCTGTAGGGACGCATAATTATGCGTCTCTACGATTATAGATACATGATAAATTCTCTACTGATAAAAGCCGCGTTTTCGGAGCCTACAGAGCGCCCGCCGGTATGGATGATGCGCCAGGCCGGTCGTTTTATGCCCCAATACTGGGAGATAAAAAACAAGTATTCGTTCCTGGAAATGTGCAAAACGCCCGAAATAGCGGCTGATGTGACCATGTTGCCGGTTGATCTTTTGGGTATTGACGGGGCTATACTGTTTTCAGATATCCTGGTTACCGCCGAAGCAATGGGCGGCGATTTAAGTTTTACCAACGGCATAGGTCCAAGGTTCTCGAATCCTGTGCGAAGCGAGGCTGACATTGACAGTCTGGATACTGAAGTCGTGCACAAACTGCAATATGTTGCGGATGCCATTAAAGTAGTCCAGCAAAGATTAAACGGCAGCATTCCGCTTATCGGCTTTGCAGGCGCGCCATTTACTGTAATGAGTTATTTGGTAGAAGGCGGATCATCCAAAGATTTCAAGCTGACCAAACTGTTCATGCATAATGAACCAGAATTGGCGCATAAGCTTTTATCCAAGATCGCCAAAGTGACTGCCGATTACCTGAACATGCAAATAGCTGCCGGTGTGAACGCCGTGCAGATATTCGACAGTTGGGCACAGGCATTGGCGTGGGATGATTATCGTGATTTTTCGCATAAATATATTACCGAGATCATCAGCAAGCTGAACCGCAAGGATATCCCGGTGATCTCATTTTGCAAAGGCAGCTCAGTTTTCGCGCCGCTGATGGCCGAAGCTAAACCGGATGTGATCTCCATCGACTGGAACGTCGACCTTAAGGATATAAAGCAGCGTTTGCCAAAAGGCATAGCGGTGCAAGGCAACCTCGACCCGCATATTTTGTACGCAGATAAGAAGGTGATCAAAGAACGTATCTACCGCCTGTTCGAAAGAATGAAGGGAGAGAATGGATTTATATTTAATTTAGGTCATGGCATTATGCCGGACATACCGTTCGATAATGTGAAATACGCGGTGGATATTATAAAAGAGTATAAGTATTAAAGCCATTGTCATTGCGAGCGCAGCGCGGCAACCTCCTCGTAAGCATATCGACGAGGTTGCTTCGTCGTTCCTCCTCGCAATGACAAATTTGTTAATATGTACAATTACATTTTAGCTATACACATCATCTTCGTGGTCTGCTGGTTTGCAGGGCTGTTCTACATTGTACGCCTGTTCATCTACCATACTGAAGCACAGGATAAACCGGAACCTGAAAAAATCATCCTTTCCAAACAGTTCGAGATCATGGAACGGCGGCTTTGGAATGTGATCGCGATACCTTCAATGGTGCTGGTTGTAGCTGCCGGCATTACCATGCTCAGCCTCATGCCCGCCTGGCTGCAGCAACCCTGGATGCATATTAAACTTACATTTGTTGTCCTGCTGATCATTTACCATTTCATCTGCCAGAACAAGATCAAACAAATGCGCAACGGCATTTTCAAATGGACCTCGACCCAACTGCGCATTTGGAACGAAGTGGCCACAATATTCCTTTTTGCTATCGTTTTTCTGGCGGTACTGAAGGATTCGCTAAGCTGGATCTATGGTATCATCGGCATCATCGCCTTTAGCGTGATCATTATGTCGGCAGTGAAGGTGTATAAATATTTTAGGTTGAAGAAGTAATCAGGAAATTTCTCCTTTATAGAGGTCTTCAATAGGAAAGATCAAATCATAGTCGTTCCAGTTCAGATTGCCGTCTATCAATTGGAATTTTTGGAATAAATCTTCATTCAAGTATTTATTGATGGAAGGATGTAATGATTTTGAAAGGAAAGCTGCGAAATCAATGGTCTTTTCAATGCCATCAGTAAATATCACTTTGATAGCATAATTCCCAAGATACAACGCTGATTTTATTTCAACCGGCACAGTATCTACAGCTGCATCAAAATCGCGTATGATCTTCATTTCAATTTCTTAGTTATCTTTTCGAAAGAAACATCTTTGTGGTAAACAAAATAATCGACCCATTTTTGGACAATTTGCGCTCCGTAAACCTCAAGAACCTTTTCAAAGTCTTTTAGTCTGACCGCGTCTAATGGCTTCTTTCCACTTACAAATTTAAGCCGAATTTCAGAAATCACCCCATTTACGATGTAAAATTCAGCCTTGCTTTCTAAACCTGCGTACGAAGCATGAACATGAATTGGTTCGTGCTCGTTAGAGTAAAAGAAGATTACAATACCGAGATATTCAAATATTTTTGGCATAACTCTTTCTTAAGCTAAATATACCATTATTTCACCTCATTCACGGCGATCACCACACTCGTCCTCCCCTCCCGCACTTGCGGATTGATGCCCACCGTCATCAGGAAATCGCCACTATAAGTTGCTTCTTTTATGTTCGATTTACCGCCGGGATACAAATTGATCTCCTTAACCGCATATTTCTTAGTCGGATCAAGTCCTTTCAACTTGATCGGCTGATGCGTACCAGTATCATACCGGTTATTCACCAGGTAATTGAACATGATCGCTTTACTTTTGGCAGCGTCCACATACATGATCGAAGCTGCATCATTATCCCAGGGACTTTGCAGCCGGTATTGTTCGCCATGCCAAATTGCTTCTGAATAAGCTTTATAGTTTTTGATAGCATCCTGGCAAAAGGCAAGCTCGTCAGCAGATAACTTACTTACCGGGATATCAAAACCCAGCTTGCCCATCATGGCCACATCCACGCGGTATTTGATCGGTTCCTTGCCCCAATTGGTGACATGGTTGGAACTGGTCAGTGCGGGATACAGATAGGAATACTCCCATTGAATAAATACTCTTTCCAACGGTTCAGTGTTATCGCTTGGCCAGTACTCAGTAAAATATTGCAAGGCGCCATAATCTACCCTACCACCACCACCGGAGCAGAGCATCATCGGAACTTTAGGATATTTCGCCCTGAGCTGCTCCAAAACTTTGTACAGCCCTTTTACATAATCGACATAAAAGTTAGCCTGATCCTTTTCGTAAGCTGAATAAACGTTATACATCACCGCGTTGCAATCCCATTTGATATAAGCCAGACCAGGATTTTTGGCGAACAAACCATCAACAGTATTGAACACAAACTCCTGCACCTTCGGGTTGCTCAGGTCCAGTACCAATTGATTGCGCATCGCATATTCATCGCGCTGCGGTTGTTTCACCGCCCAATCCGGGTGCTTTTCATACAATTCGCTTTTGGGATCAACCATTTCAGGTTCAACCCAAATGCCAAACTTTACGCCTTCGCCTTCCGCTTGTTTTACAAGGTGGGCTATGCCATTTGGCAACTTGCTTTTGTTTTCCTGCCAATCACCAAGACCTGCATGATCGTCATTACGCGGGTATTTATTGCCGAACCAGCCATCGTCTAACAGGAACAAGTCGACGCCCAGTTTTTTCGTATCCTTAAACAGTCCGGCAAGCTTATCTTCATTGAAATCGAAATAGGTGGATTCCCAATTATTCAAAAGCGTTAACCGCGGGCCTTCACCGTCGACAATCTTATATTTTCGTCCCCAATCTTGCAGGTCGCGGCTTGCTTCGCCTGCACCGTGGTGCGATAAGGTGTAAACCAATTTGGGTGTTTCAAATTCTTCGCCCGGTTTTAGGCTATAGTCCGAAGCATAGTTATTGATACCTGCGATCAGGCGTAGATTATCCGTTGGGTCGACCTCAAGGTCAAACCTGAAATTGCCGCTCCACTCCAGGTTTGCCAGCAGCACATCGCCATCATCTTCCGCAACCGGTTTGTCCAGCGAGATCATGAACGATGGCGGCTGAAAAATATCCGCACGGGCGCCCAACTTGCTGTCCAGTGTTTTGATGCCGTGCGTCAATTGCTCCTCTTCCGGGCGCATCTCTTTGGCCCATTCGCCGTGATATTGCTTCAGCCAATAGCTTTTCGACTGGATAAGCAGGTTTGCAGAAGCATACTTATTCAGGATGATATTCCTCTTCTCATGATGTTCAATAGTGCTCCATTGTTCTATCACGTCTTCAGCATAATAGACTTTGTAATGAAGAACGACCTGTACATAATAAATCGGGTCCTTTAAATTGATATTGACCTGCGACAAATCATCGCTGATCTTCTCAACCGACTGACTGACATATTTCAGATCGACAGACTTATTCCCATCGGCATGGGTAACCGCAAAAGCTGGCTCCAGCAGGTTGCGGGTAGTACCGGTGTAGGTCGAATTGAATACGCCATTCCCATCGAGGTGGAAAAAGTGCTCTGTATGCTGATATTCATTTTTATCAGCCAGCTTTTTACCGAAATACACTTCGTTGAGGTATCCATCAGTGGTTACCTGCAACACAATAGCATTGCTTTTAGTCTCTATCGGGATGAAGGTGCTTTGAGCATTCGCCGAAACTGAACCAAATAATGATATCGCGACGATTGCCTTTATAAATATCTTAGTCATAGTTGAATTATTGTTTATAGATCACCCCGTCCTTCATCACAAATTTCACCTGCTTCACGGCCTTAATATCTGCTGATGGGTCCCCATCGACAGCTACCAGGTCGGCCAGGAAACCGGTTTTGATATTACCGAGATGTTTCAAACCAAACACATCTGCGTTTACAGAAGTAGCCGAGCGCAGCACGTCAAGGGGCTTCATGCCATAATCAGCCATTAGCACCATCTCGCGCGCATTGTCGCCATGCGGGAAAACGCCCACATCGCCGCCCATGCATATGGTGACTCCTGACTTAAGCGCCATGCTGAACATCTCGCGTTTCTTTTTAATGCTTTCCGGCTCGGGTACGTTACCCGTCCAGCCGTAAAAATAACGGGTGGTGGCATCGGTTGCGGCCAGTGTCGGGCATAAAGCGATACCCTTCTCCTTCATCGCGGCGAACAGCTCAGGCGTGCCGCCATCGCCGTGCTCAACGGTGTTCACGCCCGCTGCTATAGCCCTGCGCATGCCTTCGGTGGTACTTGAGTGCACCGCTACAATGCGGCCGCTGCTATGGGCTACCTCCACTGCAGTTTTTAGTTCCTCTTCGGTGAATGTAGGGGCTGCTGTATTATTCGCCCCCCAGCGGTAATCCACATATAGTTTAATTACATCTGCTCCGTGTCCAATTTGCGAACGCACGGTATGGCTTATGCCGTCTATACCATCAGTTTCCTCTGCGCCCTGGATATACACATTATCGGTAACACTTTTGGGTTGGTAACTACCAGTCGCAACGATAGCCCGGGTAGCGGCCAATATTCTCGGGCCGGGGATAACGCCTTTATCGATGGCGGTCTTCAGGCCAACATCATCATAAGCGGCCCCTTCGGTTCCCAGATCGCGGGTGGTGGTGAAGCCGGCCAGCAGTGTGGCATAGGCATGGTTCACCGCGCGGGCGGTACGTTCTGCGCGGGGTTCCTTCAATACCTGGTCTTCCCAACTGGTTTCATTATAAGGGTGCAGGAACAAATGTGAGTGCCCTTCGATCATGCCCGGCATCAGGGTACTACCCTTCAGATCGATAATCTTCGCCCCCGCCGGTGCATTTAACGTTGATGGTTCGCCAAAGGCTGCAATGCGGTTGTTTTTTACCAATACCCACCAACCGCTGTGCATATCCTGGCCGTCGAAAACGCGATCGGGTTTGAGCAGCGTATATCCTTCAGGAGCATGTTGTGCGAAGGCACAGGTAAACAGGCAAGTGATCGCTAATGCAAGTAAAACCAGCTTTTTCATAAGTTAAAGATAGAGGGGTGTCAGCAAATAACTAAAAATATTTTGAAAGCCGTGCAACCATTCGGTATTGAATTTCATCTTACCTTTAAATGATGTTTTTGGAGCATAAATATACTTTAGACGAATTGCTGAAACGCTGCCTGGCCGGCGAAAGAAAGGCCCAGGAGATGCTGTACAAACAATTCGCCTCAAAAATGATGGGTGTGTGCCTGCGCTATGCCGCCGACCGTATGGAGGCCGAGGACATGCTGCAGAACGGCTTCATCAGGGTGTTCCAAAAGCTGAGCGACTTCAGGAACGATGGTTCGTTTGAAGGTTGGGTGCGCCGGATCATGGTGCACAGCTCGATTGAATATTACCGCAAGCATCATAAAATGTTAGTACTTGCAGATGGCGACGAACTGCCGACCGAACCTTCGGTAAACCCGGTGGCCATGGCTAACCTGGATGCCAAAGACATGATGGCGATGGTGCAGCGGCTGTCGCCGGGATACAGGATGGTTTTCAACCTGTATGCGCTGGAAGGTTACTCGCACCGCGAGATCGGCGACATGATGGGGATATCGGAGGGCGCATCCAAGTCGCAGCTATCAAGGGCGCGCAGCATTTTGAAAGGTTTAATTGCAACCACGGAAGGAAAAAGATATGGATATGCAGGATAATGAGTTTGACGGATTGTTCAGGAATAAACTGGACGGCTTTGAATCGGAACCCTCAGAAAGAGTTTGGACAGGCGTGGATGCCGGGCTGGAGGGCAAAAAACGTCCTGTGCTGTTCTGGCTGAGCTTAGCAGCAAGTATTGTGGTACTGATCACAGCGGGGATGCTGTTTATGCCGAAAGGACATAGGGACGAGCATCCGGGTAACACGATAGTGAAAAACACTGCTCAGCCAAAAGCGGCAAAACCTGTAGAACAGGTTGCTATAGCTCCGGTTGCTGTGAAAAAGACTGAACCAGTTAAAGCTGGTCTAAAAACAAGGATCGCAACATATAAAGAACAAGAGATCGTTGCCCCGGCACCTGTGAAACCGGAGGAGGCGATAGTTAGGAATGAGCCGGTAAAACCAATTGAACAGCCGGAAATGATAGCTTCGGCAGTGACGCCGAAAGCAGACCAGGTAAAATCAACTCCTGTAGTGCCAGGACCGGAAACGCCGCTGGTGGCAAAAAGCAATATTGATATTGATGCTGTGGCGAATACTCTTAAACCAGTACTGGCGGCTAATGCACAACCACAGGTAAAACTGACAACTCCGGCAGTAAAGAAACACGGCATCCGCAACTTCGGCGACCTGGTGAACCTGGTAGTGGCCAAAGTGGATAAACGCAAGGACAAAGCCATACAGTTTACCGATGACGAAGACGGTGACGGATCAACACTCACAGCGGTCAACATCGGCCCGGTGAAGCTGGCGAAGGATAGATAGAATTGAATGATTTAGAGACTAATTAATCAAATAACCGCGTCGATGTAATCACCAAACCCATCGGTGCAATCAATAACAATGAATATGAAACGTTTACTAATTACCGCGCTGCTATGTGCGGGCGCTACAGCTGTGTTCGCACAGAACACCAAAACCGACTCGGCGAAGTCGGCAACAGATACTGCAAAAACCAGGGGCTGGCACTGGAGTTCCGGCGATTCGTCAGATACCACGGCACATCATAATGATGACGATGACAACAACTTACATTACAATTTCGGCCATCACCGCCACCACAGCGACCATGAATATCCAAGAGGCTTTGCAGGCATAACGTTCTCCCGGTTCGACCTTGGTCTTACCACGCTCATCGATAATGGCAGCTTCACGCTGTCACCCAAAAATGATTTCCTGAGCTACAGGCAGTCGAAGACCAGCAATGTGGGCTTTGATGTTTTCCAGATGGGTATGAAGGTAAGTCCCAACTTTAAGTTCTACCTGTCCGCCGGCTTCGACTGGACGCTGATCCGTTTGCGTAATAACATCACCATCCAGCCAAGCACGCCAACCCTTACCTGGAAACCGGATAGCATACCGCTGAGTAAGAACCGCTTCTCCTCCAGCTACCTGCGCATACCGTTTTCATTCGATTTTCATACTAACGAAGACGCGCGCGGCAACCGCTTCCACTTCGTATTCGGCCCCGAAGGCGGCCTGCTGATCGACGGTATGGTGAAACAGGTAAGCGACCTTGCCGGCAAACAAAAGATCGACAACGGCTATCACTTTGCCAAGTTCCGTTACGGCACCTTCTTCCGCATGGGCTACAGCGGCTGGGGTATCTATGCCAAATATTACTTCAACGACATGTTCGAAAACAGCCCCGACCAGGCAGGATTGAGGAACTTCTCCTTCGGCTTTACGTTTGGGTTCTAAATAGTCCGAAAGACCGCATAAGTCCGGAAGTCCGAAAGAAGGGTTTCCGGGCTTTTACTTTTAAGCCACCTCATCAACATTTTCCTTAATCGGCTTCCGGACTTACGCGGACTTTCCGACTTTCGGACTATCTTTGAAAAATGTCGTTCCTGCAAACCACATCACTCAACAAAACGTATCCCGGCGGCGGAGGAGTAAAGAACATCAGCCTCGATATCCAGCCCGGCCAAGTGACGGCCATCATTGGCGCCAGTGG
>Ga0157374_10005100_pt1 | contig 11018 bp, 9 predicted proteins | sample M25metaG_FD_115308 | JGI IMG/M metagenome (GOLD analysis project Ga0157374, IMG submission 115308) | Miscanthus rhizosphere microbial communities from Kellogg Biological Station, Michigan, USA - M2-5 metaG | ecosystem: Host-associated > Plants > Roots > Rhizosphere > Soil | place: USA: Michigan... | reverse complement strand
GCCGCGGCCACCGCCGCCTCGACGTCCACCCCGGCCGGGCGCGGCCCGAGCGGCGGCCCGCCGAGCAGGCGGGCGGTCAGCATCGCTGTCGTCATCGGGCGCTCCTCGCCGCGGGCGGCACCGTCGAGGGCACCGAGGCGGCCTTGATCCGGGCTCCCACGGCGACGGCGACAGCGCCGATGGCCAGCAGCGCGAGCAGCAAGCCCCAGGGCGTGCGCGCGTCGGTGCCGGTGGTCAGGTAGTGCAGGACCGCGACCGGCCAGGCCGCGTACGTCAGCCAGTGCACCGCGCGCCAGGTCCGCACGCCGAACCTGACCCGCAGCAGGCTGGTCGCGATCACCACGAGAACCAGGTCGAACGCGATCGTCCCCAGCCCGACCCACGCCGGCCGGTACGCCGACGCGAACGGCACCAGCGCCGCGTACCAGTTGATGTCGACGTAGTTGTCGAGCACGACCGCGCCGACGTGGACGGCCAGCGCGCCGATCGACAGCAGGGCGAGGTCGCGGTGCAGGGCCTGCCGGGCCCAGCGCGGCCAGGTCGCGGACCGGGTCGGCGCGATCGAGCGGGTTCCGAGCACGACGGTGGTGGTCAGCAGCACCAGCGCGACGATGCCGGCCGCCCTGGACACCAGCCAGAGCACCCCGACGGTCATCGCGGCCATCCCCCGACGGTGTGCACGGTCCCGTCGGTGCCGACCAGCCGGGCCGGCAGCGGCGCCCGCTGCAGCCAGTCCAGCCCGCGGACCATCGTCGCGGTCGCGGCGATCTGCGCGTCCAGGCAGGACGCGGCCGCGACGGACACCGTGCGCCAGGGCGTGTCCGCCGGCAGTCCGGTCACCGGGTCGACGATGTGGTGCAGCCCGACCCCGCCCCGCCGCCACCGGCGGACCGAGGTCGAGGACGTGGCCAGCCCGCCGGTCCGGATCCGCACCGCGGGCAGGTCAGGGTCGTCCGCGGCCGCGTCGTCGGCCAGCCGGACCGTCCAGCCGCCGGGCGGGCCGCTGCCGGCCACCGCGATGTCCCCGCCGAGCGAGACCAGCACGCCGCAGCCGGCCGCGGCGGCCGCGTCCCGGGCCGCGCGGTCGGCCGCGTACGCCTTGGCGGTCGCGCCGAGGTCGAGCACCACGCCGGCCGGCACCCGGACGGTCCCGGCGTCCGCGTCGACCTCGACCGCCCACCAGCCCGGCACCCGGCGGATCACCAGCGGCCCGGCCGACTCGGCCGGCACCGCGGGGAAGTCACGGTCGTAGCCGAGCCCGGCCAGCGCGCCGCCCACGGTCGGGTCGACCGCGCCGCCGGTCACCCTGGCCGCCCGCAGCGCGGCCTGCACCAGATCGAGCAGCAGCGGGGACGCCGCGGTCGGCCGGCCCGACGCCAGCCCGGCGACCTCGGAGTCGGCGCGGAACCGGGAGGCGACGTCGTCGAGCTGCTCGAGCTGGCAGCGCACCACCTCCACCGCGTCGCCGAGCCGCTGGGCCGCGGTCACCAGCACCCGCGCGGTGGTGCCGATCGCCGGGAAGCTGGCGATCCCCCACCGCGGTGCTGGCGCCCGCCCGGCCGCAGCACCGACCCCGGGCGGAGCACCCGGCGCCCGCCCGCCGCCGGCCGCGGCCGAGGCACCTGCCGACGCTCGCCCTCCGCGGGTCGCCGTCCGCGATGCCACGGCGCCCCCCGAGATCAGCGTGACTTCAACGATCGTGCGGGCGGCTCCTGTGCGGAGTCTGTGGGCCGGGTCAGCCGGAGGTGAGGATCAGGTGTCCAGCGCGTCCAGCTGCTGCCGGAACCAGTCGGCCGGCGGCAGCGCGGTCGCCGCGGACAGCAGCCGCTTCCACCGCTCCTGCCGCTCGGCGGCCGGCATCGACAAGGCGGCGTGCAACGCCTCCGCGGTCTCGGTCACGTCGTACGGGTTGACCAGCAGCGCGTCCTGACCGTACTGGTCGGCGATGCCGGCCTCCCGGGACAGCACCACCGCGCAGTCGTGCTCGGAGAGCACGACCCCCTCCTCGGCCACCAGGTTCATCCCGTCCCGGACCGGGTTGACCAGCAGCACGTCGGCCAGCCGCAGCGCGGCCAGCGAGCCCGGGTAGTCGTTGGCGACCTCGAGCAGCACCGGGTCCCAGTCGTCGGTGCCGAACTCCTGCTCGATCTCCCGGCCGGCCCGCTGCACCGAGGCGGTGTACTCGCGGTATTCCGGGATGTCGGTCCGGGACGGGTACGCGTACGCGACGTGCACGATCCGCCCGTGCCACTCCGGCCGGAGCCGCAGCAGCTCCCGGTAGGCCAGCAGGCCGCGGACGATGTTCTTGCTCAGCTCGGTGCGGTCGACCCGGGAGATCACCTTCCGGTCGCCGATCACCTCGCGCAGGTGCGCCAGCCCGGCCTCGGCGTCCTCGTCGTGCGCCTTGGCCCGGATCTCGTCCGCGGCGGTGCCCAGCGGGTGCACCCCGGTCCGGACCGTCCGGCCCTGCCAGCGCACCGTCCCGGCGGCCAGGTCGACGTCGGCGTCCAGGAAGCGGTCGCAGCAACGCAGGAACGCCTCCGACCAGCGCCGGCTGTGGAACCCGACGTGGTCGGCGCCGAGCAGGCCGGTGAGGATCTCCCGGGCGACCGCGGTCGGCAGCATCCCGAACTGCTCCGGCGGCGCCCACGGCGTGTGGGTGAAGTGCGCGATGTGCAGGTCGTCCCGCTGCTCGCGCAGCTGCCGCGGCACCAGGTTCAGGTGGTAGTCCTGCACCATCACCTTCGCCCCGGGCGCCGCCTCGGCGGCCAGCGCATCCGCGAACGTCCGGTTGTAGCGCTCGTACGCGGCCCACAGCCGCCGCCAGCCGGCGTCGAAGACCGGCGTGTTCGCGCTGTCGTAGAGCAGGTGCTGGATGAACCAGATCGTCGAGTTGGCGATCCCGTTGTAGGCCCGGGCGAACGTGGACGGGTCGAGCGGCAGCATCCGCACGTCCAGCCCGCCGGTGTCGTAGCCGGCCTCGCCCAGGTGCCCGTCCGGGGCGCGGCGCGCGGCCGCCCGCTCGCGGTCGTTGAGCGCCGCGCACACCCACAGGCCGTCGACCTCGGACAGCGCCGAGACCATCCCGCTGACCAGGCCGCCGCCGCCGCGCCGGACCTCCTCCCGGCCACCCGCCCCGGCCGAGATCGACACCGGGCCGCGGTTGGCGGCGACGAGCAGGGACCGGGAACCGGAGGCAACCATGCCGTCTGCGTACCCCAGAACGCGCCCGGGAGCTACCGGTGGGTGCGGACCATGCGCGCCGCCGTCTCCCCGGCCTCGCCGGCCGGCACGGTGACCTGCTCCCGGGTGGTCAGGTCGCGCACCGCGACCTCGCCGCGGGCCCAGTCGTCCGGGCCGACCAGCACCGCGACCAGCGCACCGCCCCTGGCCACCCTGGTCAGCTCCTTGCCGAGCTTGCGCTGCTCCAGCGCGACCGTGGTCCGCAGGCCGGCCGCCCGCAGCCCGGTCGCGACCGCACGGGCCGGCCCGAACAGGTCCCCGGCCAGCGGCAGCACGGCCGCGTCGGTCTCCGCCGCCGGCCCGGGCAGCAGCCCGTGCGTGGCCAGGAAGTCAGGCAGGGTCACGTCGCCGACCGCGAACCCGATCCCGGGGATCTGCTGGTTGGTGAACAGCCCGGCCAGGTCGCTGTACCGGCCGCCGCCGAACAGCGCTCGCGGGTTGGCCGGGTCGGTGTCGAAGATCTCGAACACGGTCCCGGTGTAGTAGTCGAGCCCGCGCACGATCAGCGGGTCGTACGAGACCAGGTCCGGCACCGTGCGCAGCACCGGCACCAGCGTCGAGCGCTCCAGCGCCTCGGCCGGCAGCCGGTCGAGCAGCCCGAGCCCGGAGCCGAGCGCCTCGGACAGCCGGGCGAACTGCTTGTCCGACAGGCCGAGCTCGGTCGCGTCGGCGGCCAGCGTCTCGGCCGGCAGCTTCTCCCACCGGTCGATCAGCCGGGACACCGCCCGCACCTCGGCCGGCGGCACCTTCACCAGGTCGACCAGCATGCTCTCCAGCAGCACCCGGTCGTTGATCCGCAGCCGCCACATCCCCGGGCTCGCCCCGAGCGCCGCGAACATCGCGTGGATCAGCTCGACCAGCTCGATCTCGGCCTGCGCCGACTCGGTGCCGAAGATGTCGACGTTGATCTGCCAGTGCTCGCGCAGCCGCCCGCGCTGCGGTCGCTCGTACCGGTGGCAGTTGACGTTGCAGTACCACCGCGCGGGGAAGGTCAGCTCGTTCGCGTGGCCGGCGATCATCCTGGCCACCGACGGGGTCATCTCCGGGCGCAGCGCCAGCCGGCGGCCGCCGCGGTCGGTCAGCGTGTAGAGCTGCTGGTCGGCGATCTCCCGGCCGGACTTGGCCTCGTAGATCTCCGCCGACTCCAGGATCGGCCCGTCGTAGCGCTGGTAGCCGAAGCTCTCGATCACCCGGTAGAGCCGGCCGAACACCTGCTCGCGCACGGACATCTCGGCGGGCAGGAAGTCCCTCGTTCCGCGGTACGGCGCGGTCGGCAGCAGCTCACTCATGGCGCATCGAGCGTAGGGCATCTGTCCCGACCCACCGGCGGCGCGGGCCGGCGTGCAGATCCACGGTGAAGCGGGCGGCACGGCCTACCGCATCGCCGCCTTGTGGTCCCGGCCGCGACCGACCCGCGGCATCCGCAGCGTCGGCGCTGCCGAGCGCGCGCCGGACAGGTGCCGGGCCGCGTTGATCAGGGCCAGGTGGCTGAACGCCTGCGGCGTGTTGCCGACCTGCTGGCGCCGGCCCGGGTCGTACTCCTCAGCCAGCAGCCCGACGTCGTTCGCCAGCGCGACCAGCCGGTCGAACAGCTCCGTCGCCTCGTCGTGCCGGCCGATCCCGTGCAGCGCGTCGGCCAACCAGAACGAGCAGGCCAGGAACGCGCCCTCGCCGCCGGGCAGGCCGTCGTCGGAGCTGCCGGCGCCCGGCCGGTAGCGCAGCACGAACCCGTCGGCGCGCAGGTCCCGGTCGATCGCGCCGACCGTGCCGGCCACCCGCGGGTCGTCCCAGGGCAGGAACCGCACCTGCGGGATCAGCAGCAGCGCCGCGTCCAGCTCCGTGGACCCGTACGCCTGGGTGAACGTGTTCCGCTCGGCGTCGAAGCCCTTGGTCAGCACCTCGTCCTTGATCTGCTTGCGGATCGCCCGCCACCGGTCCACCGGCCCGTCCAGCCGGAACTGCTCGACGCCGCGGATCATCCGGTCGAACGCGACCCAGGCCATCACCTTCGAGTGCACGAAGTGCTGCCGGTCGCCGCGCATCTCCCACAGCCCGTTGTCCGGGTCCTGCCAGTGGCCCTCCAGGAAATCCAGCAGGTGGATCTGCAGCGCCCACGCGTCGTCGCTGTTGGACAGGCCGGCCTCCCGGGCGAACGCCAGCCCGTCGAGCGTCTCGCCCCACACGTCCAGCTGCAGCTGCTCGGCCGCCGCGTTGCCGATCCGGACCGGCGTCGAGTCCTCGTACCCGGACAGCCAGGGCAGCTCCAGCTCCGGGATGCGCCGGCTGCCGGTCAGCCCGTACATGATCTGCAGCTCGGCCGGGTCGCCGGCCACCGCGCGCAGCAGCCAGTCGCGCCAGCGGCCCGCCTCGGCGATGAACCCGGCGCCGGCCAGCGCCTGCAGGGTGAGCGCGGCGTCGCGCAGCCAGCAGTAGCGGTAGTCCCAGTTGCGCGGGCCGCCGATCTGCTCCGGCAGGCTCGTCGTCGGGGCGGCCACGATCCCGCCGGTGGGGTGGAAGGTCAGCGCCTTGAGCACGATGAGCGAGCGGCGCACCTCCCCCTGCCACGCGCCGTCGTACGTGCACTGGGCCATCCAGTCGGCCCACCACGCCTCGGTCTCGTCCACGGCCGCGTACGGTTCGACCTGCTCCGGCCGGCGCAGCCAGGACGGGTGCCAGGTCAGCACGAACGGCACCCGCTCGCCCGCGGACACCGTGAACTCCGAGTGGGTGGCGAAGCCCCGCCCGTCCAGCGGCGCCGGCGTGGACAGCCAGGCCGAGTCCGGCCCCGCCACGGCGACGATCTGCCCGTCGACCCGGCGCACCCAGGGCACCACCCGGCCGTAGTCGAAGCGCAGCCGCAGCACGCTCTGCATCTGCACGGTGCCGGAGATGCCCTCGACGATCCGGACGATGTCGGTCGACTCGGCCCGTGTCGGCATGCAGTCGACCACCCGGACCATGCCCTCGGCGGTCTCCCAGAACGTCTCCAGCACCAGCGTGTCGCCCCGGTACTGCCGGCGGCTGCAGGTGCCGCCGGCGGCCGGCGCGACCAGCCAGTGGCCGTTCTCCTGGTCACCGAGCAGCGCCGCGAAGCAGGCCGGCGAGTCGAACCGGGGCAGGCACAGCCAGTCGATCGAACCGTCCCGGCCGACCAGCGCCGCCGTGTGCAGGTCGCCCAGCAGCGCGTAGTCCTCGATCCGCCCGCTCATCCCGTCTTTGTACCGTCCCGCGGGCGGTCAGCGGGGCGGCTGCGCGCAGTTGCCCTCAGCCGAGGTCGGCGAGGATCTGGACGGCGGCGTTGTGCCCGGCGGCGCCGATGACCGAGCCGGCCGGGTGGCAGCCGGCGGCGCCGGCGTAGACGCCGTCCACGCCGGTCGCGTACGGCATGCGGTCGGCGAACGCGATCGAGTTGTCGACGTGCATGATGTTGGCGCTGGTGATGCCGAAGTGCTCGCGGATGCCCGGCGGCGCCAGCGCGTGCACGTCGACGAGCAGGTCCCGGGTGCCCGGCGCGTACGCCTCGACCAGGTCGAGCAGCCGGTCGACGTACCGGTCCTGCTCCGCGGCCCAGGACGAGCCGGCGACCTCGTGCGGCACGCCCTGCACGAACAGCGCCGAGGAGTGGTTGCCGGCGTCGTCGGCCAGCGACGGGTCCAGCGTCGAGTGCAGGTACCACTCCAGCGGCGGCGCGTCCGGCAGCCGTCCGGCCGCCGCGTCGTCGAAGGCAAGCCGCAGCGCCGCCAGCACCGAGCCGTCGACCGCCGGCGGCAGCAGGTGCACGGTCGTGCCGTGCTGGCCGCGCCCGGGGTCGGGCAGCGCGGCGAACCGGGGCAGCCCGGCCAGCGCCAGGTTGACCTTCATCGTCTGCCCCGGCGAGCGCTCGGCGTACCCGTCGATGCGGGTCCGCAGCGCCGGCGGGGTGGCCGCGCCGAGCAGCCCGGGCAGCCGGTAGACGTCGGTGGCGACCAGCACCACCCGCGCCGGCACGACCCCGTCCGCGGTGGTCACCCCGGTCGCGGCGGCACCGGTGGTGTCGATGCCGGTCACCTCCCGACCGGTACGGATCTCGGCGCCGGCCTTCACCGCCAGCTCGGCCAGCCGGGCGGTCACGGTGCCCATCCCGCCGCGGACCACCATCCAGGTCCCGCCGGCCCCGGGCAGCCGGCACATGTTGTGCACCAGCAGGTTGTGGCCGGAACCCGGCGACCAGGGCGATCCGGTCAGCCCGGGCATCCCGTCGGTCACCGCGTACATCGCCAGCACGGTTTCGGAGGCGAACCCGAACCGGTCGAGGTAGTCCATCGCCGAGCCGCGGACCATGGCCAGGAACGTGTCCCGAAGCTCCGGTCGGACGTACCGGTCGGCGGTCCCGCCCAGCGGCAGCGGCGGCGCCAGCCAGGCCGGGGCCAGGTCCTCCCGGAGCATCGCCAGCTCGACCCCGAGCGCCTCGTCGGCCTTCGCGTCGGCCTCGGAGAAGAACTCGACGAACTGCCGGCGGGCCGCGTCCCGGGACCCGCCGAGCAGCAGCGACCGCCCGTCCAGGGTCGGCAGGAAGTAGTGCGGGTCGCGGCGGACCAGCGGCAGGTCGAGGTCGAGGGTCGCCATCAGCTCCGGCGGCATCAGCCCCAGCAGGTAGGCCCCGGTGGAGGCGGCCAGCCCGGGCGCGCGGTCGAACGGGTGCTCGGTGCGGCAGGCGCCACCGATCACGTCCGCCCGCTCCAGCACCTGCACCGAGAGCCCGGCGCGGGCCAGCATCGTCGCGGCGACCAGCCCGTTGTGCCCGGCCCCGACGACCACGACGTCGGGCTGTGTCCGCTCCTCGGACAGAACGCCAGGCGCACGCGCCGGGCGTCCAGCCCTCGTCGCTCCCCGCTCGCCCTGCGGGCCCTCGGGCTCGCTCATCGGTCAGCCACCCGGCGGACGAACTTGAGGCCCGACCAGGTCGAGTCCACGGCGGCCACCTTGACGTCCACCAGCCCGGCCGCCAGCCCGTGCGCGCGGACCACGTTCTCGTCCAGGTCGGTCGCCACCCCGCTGCTGCGCTTCGGCCAGGCCACCCAGAGCGCGCCGGCCGTAGTCAGCCGCGGCAGCTGCGCGGCGAACCGGCGGCGCAGCGCCGCTCGGTCCGGGCAGAACGCCAGCACCACGTCGTACGGGTGCCCGCGTTCCGGCCGGGACCGGACCACCGCCCCCGCCGGCGCGGCCAGGTCGAACCCGGCCGGCGCGCCGACCAGCAGCACCCGGCTGCCGTCCTTGACGCCGAGCTTGGCGGCCAGCGGCTTGCCGGAGTAACCCACCGCTGCGGTCATGAACCGACCGTACCGTCAGGCCCGGGCGCAAGCGGGAGCTAGCCGGTCGGACCGGTCTGCTTGGATGGTCAGGATGTCGGGGTTTCTGTGCCCGGTAGTCGGTGCCGGGGCAGGTGAACGGGAGGGAGACACCCGTGACAGACCAGCCGGGTCGCATAGTGGTGGCCGGCCTGTCCAAGTCGTTCGGCACGGTCCGTGCCGTCGACAACCTGAGCTTCACGGTGGAACCCGGTTCGGTGACCGGCTTCCTGGGTCCCAACGGGGCCGGCAAGACGACCACGCTGCGGATGCTGCTGGGGTTGGTCACCCCGACGAGCGGCACCGCGACGATCGGCGGGGTTCCGTACGGCCACATCCCGCACCCGATGCAGACGGTCGGCGCGGTGCTGGAGGCGTCGAGCTTCCACCCCGGCCGCACCGCCCGCAACCACCTGCGGGTCTACGCGGCGGCGTCGGGCATCCCGGACCGCCGGGCCGACGAGGTGCTGGCCCAGGTCGGCCTCAACGACGCGGCCAACCGGAAGGTGCGCACGTTCTCGCTGGGCATGCGGCAGCGGCTCGGGCTCGCGTTCGCGCTGCTCGGCAACCCGCGGGTGCTGCTGCTGGACGAGCCGGCCAACGGCCTCGACCCGGAGGGCATCCGGTGGCTGCGCGGCTTCCAGCGTGCGCTGGCCGACGAGGGCCGCACCGTGCTGGTGTCAAGCCACCTGCTCACCGAGGTGCAGCAGTCCGCCGACCGGGTGGTGATCCTCAGCCAGGGCCGGCTGGTTCGCGAGGGCTCGGTGGTCGAGCTCGAGGCGGGCGCCGGCGTCACCGTCGTGGTCCGCACGCCGACGCTGGACAAGCTCGCCGACGCGCTGGCCGCGGCCGGCGTGACCGCGACCCGCAGCGGCGAGAACGAGCTGCGGGTGCCGGGCGGCGACGCCGCCGCGGTCGGGCACACGGCGTTCGAGGCCGGCGTCGAGCTGCACGAGCTGCGCACCGAGCGGGCCGACCTCGAGCAGCTGTTCTTCCAGCTGACCGAGGGGCAGTTCCAGGCACAGGACGGCCGGATCCCGCCGGGCGGCGTGCCCGGTGCCCCGCCCGGGCAACCGGGGATGGCGCCGGCCCAGCACGTCCGGATCACGCCCGGAGGTGCCCGGTGACCGTCGCCCTGCGCGCCGAGTCGCGCAAGCTGCTGACCACGCAGGTCTGGTTCTGGATGTTCCTCCTCCAGCTCGGCCTGACCCTGCTGGTCGCCTGCCTGGTGTCCGCGTTCAGCAAGACCACCGACACCGGAGTGCCGATCGAGTCGGTGCTCAACGGGGTGGTCGGCTTCTCGGTGCTGATCGCCTCGGTGCTCGGCGTCATCGGGATCACCGGTGAATACCGGCACCTCACCGCGACGCCGACGTTCCTGTCCGTGCCCCGGCGCGGGACCGTGATCGGCGCGAAGCTGCTGACCTACTTCGTCGCCGGGCTGCTGCTCGGCGTCGTCGCGGTCGCGGTGGCCGTCGCGGTGGCGGCGCCGTGGCTGTCCGCCCGCGGCTTCGAGGTGGATCTCGGCTCGGACAACGCGGTGCGCATCATGGTCGGCGGCATCGTGGCGTCCGGCATCTGGGGCGTCATCGGCGTCGGCGTCGGCGCGCTGCTGCGCAACCAGGTCGCGGCGGTGGTCGGCATCGTGCTCTACCGGTTCCTGATCGAGGGCATCCTGTCGGCGATCCCGAAGGTCCAGAACGCCTACCCCTACCTGCCGGGCGGGGCGACGGCCTCGCTGCTGCAGGGCCAGGACACCGGCAACGGGGCGCCGTTCACCCTGCTCTCACCGTGGGTCGGCGGCCTGCTGCTGCTGGGGTACGGCCTGATCTTCGCGATCCTCGGCTCGATGCTGACCGTCCGCCGCGACGTGACCTGACCGGCCGCGCCTGGCGACCGGGACCGGGCGTCTCCTGCTGCGCACACCAGCGGGAGGCGCCCGGTCTCACCTCGGCCACCCTGCGACCCTTCCGGACGGTAACCTGGCTGGGATCTACAACCCATCGCGGAAGAGGCGACCGCAGGCGTGTCGACGCAGAGTGCCCCCAGCGGCTTCGGACCCAACGACTGGCTTGTCGAGGAGATGTACGAGCGGTTCCTTGACGATCCGGACAGCGTCGACACCGCCTGGCACGAGTTCTTCGCCGACTACTCCCCGGACAAGGGCGGGTCGTCCCGCCCGACCTCCGACCAGCGGACGGTGCTGCCGCTCGGCGGCAACGGGGCGGCTGCGCCGGTGCCGGCCGCGGACGCGGAGGCGAGCGCCACCGCCGCTCCCCCGAAGACCACCCCCGCCCCCAACGGCGCTCCGTCCGCCGCCCCCGCCACCACCGCCGAGACGGGCGGAACCGACACCGGCCGGGCCGCCCCGGCCGCAAGCCCCGCCGGAACGACCGGCCCGGCCCCGACCGGCCCCGGCACGACTGGCACCGGCACGCCTGGCACCGG
>Ga0157374_10005097_pt1 | contig 11018 bp, 10 predicted proteins | sample M25metaG_FD_115308 | JGI IMG/M metagenome (GOLD analysis project Ga0157374, IMG submission 115308) | Miscanthus rhizosphere microbial communities from Kellogg Biological Station, Michigan, USA - M2-5 metaG | ecosystem: Host-associated > Plants > Roots > Rhizosphere > Soil | place: USA: Michigan... | reverse complement strand
TTGGAGGTGATGTCTCACGTTCGATGGTGTAAATAATACTTGGGATGATGATACTGTACAGACACTACATGACATTACTGTTGCCATTTTTGCTGCAGAAATTAATTGTCAGAAAAAGAAGAAGATACTTAGCCATGTATTGTATCAAAGTCAACACAACAACATCCATTTCATTCAATTTATAAAGAAACTCATCTATATTTTCCATTCCATTCGTGTCTCGTTTACTTACTTACAGACCAAGGAATGGCCTGAATCTGAAGGAGGATCATCAATCATTTTACCAAATATTTAATATATTTTTAATTCTTAAAGAGATTAAAAGGTAAAATTATTTAATTCTCCTCCAGTCGGTCATCAAGTTTTAATACAACTTTTTCAAGAATTGATGTCTGAGATGCCACAAGATTTAATGGGCATCTCGTAGCATGTTTGTAATAATTACTGCTTTATATGGATATAGTCTGTAAAATGGCTCAAGGCAGCATTAATGGTTCCAGACCATCCAAAGCATCTTATGATTCTGATTCTGATTCTGAAAGCAAAGGATCCTGATTATGATTCGCATCTTTATCTTTCGTGGGATCAGGTTTCATGCTGACTTGGGGTTTCACTGAATCAAGAGTAGCCCTCTGTATCCCACTTGTCCTCCTCTTTCTCTTCTTCACAACCAAGACAATGAAGACCAAGCAGACTGTGGAGACACAAACGAGAGAAACAACGAGTAAAATGTTCCAACAGGTTAGCCATGACCCAGGGTCCTCATCCTTTTCTTGGACGGAAGGTTCTCCATAAGGACTTTGTTCTGCTCGCACTTCATTGTCCGTATCCTCTTCAGGTTCACTTCTCCCATGGTAATCAGGATGGTGTGATGCTGGAGGCAGTCTTGTAGTTGTGGTAGTTGTAGTAGTAGTGGTGGTGGTAGTGGTAGTAGAAGCCTTTATAGTGGTAGTGGTTGGTTCAGGTGAACCAGCGATAAAAGTTAATACTTTTGAATCAGTCTGTTTAACTTGGAAGTCTTCAATCATGTTTATGGGTTGGTTAAGAGACATGACATGAACACGGACCCTGTCTCGCGAATCAGTTTCCATTTCTTTGACGAAGGAGACCAAGTATGGGTAAAAGTCATCATGTTTCGGCCAGACATGTAGAAAATTCGAACCATCAGTCTCTGCATTGATCTTGTCTATGGTGTAGAAAGAATAGTGAGTAAAAGTCCTTCCATTTATGTTAATGTGAGCTGTCTGTACGAGAGAATTCGCTTTAAAGGAGAACTGGTCACTTGACATGTCCACCTCCTCCAAATGTCCATCATCTCCTCTGCCATAAGAGATGTAAGATCGTGACCTGACATTATCAGCAGAGTCAACTGTTCCCTCTGCGACAAGAATGTAGTTGAGTTCGATTGATCTTGGAATCAAGTGCTTCTCTTGAGTGATAAACAACTTTATTCCTTGAACGGGATTATCAAGTTCCCTTTGGGTGTAAATGTTCCAAAAAATAAAGGCTGAGGATTTAAATGTCTGAATAGACATGAATGTCTCGCAGGATTGATCAGCGAAACAGCCTTGAACTGCTCCCAAAGAAATGGTATCTCCTCTGCTTCCCATGCAAAACAGTCGAGATCCGATCTCCTCTGAGTTTGTTCTGGGAGGACGGAAGCAGTCGGGTAGATTTGAAGGGAAATTTGTTGATCCATCTGGAGATGATTTCGCCGGTAAAAGAGAAATCATACAACAGAATAAAATCCCTGTTGTTTTTGAGAATGAAAGCATGATTGTTTGTTGGAAATGATAGTAATTTGAATGACCAAAAAATCTCGAAACAGGTTGATGAGTCACACCAACTGAATCAAAGGGTTTGCGAAGGAGGAGCAGATGAATGAATTAATGGTTGACAAAGGGAATCAGTCAGGATGCATTCTTTCTTTCTTTGCACATGAAAAGCTACTAGAAATGATAGAAAATAGAGAGAGACTACCTGATCACAAGGACTGTTGCCATTGTTCACTCGTATCCTCCCCACTTGACTTGTCAAGAGACTGTCGTGTGAGTTGAGTTGATATTCCAACCTGACAGCATGACAGTATGAGTGTGTCGTGAGTCCTCGTTGCTCTTGATATCCCTCGTCATTATTGTGTTTGTCTATGACCTAAAACGATTAGATCATACACTTTTCACTCAATACTCTCACTTGTTAAGGGGGGTAACAGAGATTAACAACTTGAAGTATCTAACTCACAGAATACAAAGAATGACACGTAAGAATAGCTTCAAACAACGAAGCACATTTTAATGGAAATGACAATGAAACCAAGAAATTAATCACTGACATTATACAGGTATGTATGTTTAGATACATACCTGATAGTGATGATGGTGCAAAGTATTTTCAGTCACTATTAATAATGGCATTGACAGCAAAAAGTTTCTCATTGTCATTGTCACTATCACACTGCAATGATGATGGCGATAAACAAGTAATATTTCATCCATGAATTTGTTTTTTTTTGTTTTTGATTTAAAAATTTGCTAAACATTCACGTCTTATTGACGTAATCAATTTGCGCATAAAACATGTGTTAATTGCAACACTATTGTTTCCTTATCCAGGCAAACGATTAATGCTCTTGATTGGCATGATCCTGTGGTGGTCATTTCAATTGACGTCAAACTTCCTCAGTTGATGTTCAGGATGAAAAACAAATTTTGAAACTCGAATTCATTCAAATGTAAAGTCGTTAAGATAATTGAATTTATTGCTAAACTGCTTTGTGATGTAAAGGTGATTGACAGATCATTCAGATTACTTTCGGGCATATCATTATAAAATTTATATAAGGAATAGGTTAGCGAAGAATTTAAACATTAAAGATGAAGATCTCTTGGTGCATTTTAGCTGCAACCATTTTAGGAGTTGCAGCTGCTTATGCTATGATTCCAAAGATAGATACTAATGAGGAATCTCAAAATACTCTTGAAATGTTCTCCAACCAACATGAGTTCTCCATCAAAAGTGACCAAGTCAAGGACAACCAGTTCCTAAACAGTTTGATAAAAGACGGGTATGCGATCACTCTAATGGAACCAACAGAGGACGGGCAGGATGTCAAGGTTAGATGTTACAAGAGAAAGTGGAAGTGCTAAGACTAAGACCGGGACATTGTATTACATTCATTTGTATTGTCCAGAGGTATTTATTCTCTTATGAAGTTAACAATAAAGCAAATGTTGATTAATTACAACATGAGGTTATGAATGAATCAAAAAAGTTGGAGAGAAGACACATGAAATAAATGTTCGTACAACAATCATGTTATGCATTGGGTTGTACTATTTTACACGTCATATACGTCAGGTCAAGGAGTTGTATCACTCCTGTAACATAGGTTTCAATGTCCTCTCAATAGTGTGGACAGTCTTGAGATGTTTTATCATGTTGGAAGTGGAGCCAGAGGTATCCTTGTATGACAGGAGTTTCCCACACTTCCGACATTTGACAGACCCCTTTCCTGTTTCTGTGAAGTATTCCCAGACAAATGATTGTTTCTTGCGAATCAGCATAATTGAGTTGTCTTCTCCATGACCAGAGGCAAACAGACCCATGATCGCAGAGGCATCCACGACTGAGGCATCAATTACTTCCTCCTCCTCCTCTTCTTCCTGCTGTTCTTCCTCTTCAATGAGTTCTGATGTAACCGTTTCCTGTTCACTTGTTCCTTGAGATGCACCAACCACTTCTGCCATCGATAGTTCCAGTATCCGAGTGGCTGTCCCGTCCCCTCCATCCTGTGTTTCTGTGAGTATCTGTTGTCCGTCAGGTCCAGTCGTCGCCACGAGTTGTTGTCCGTTGTTTCCATGGATTAAGAGCATCTTCTGAGGAGAAGACATGTCCAGGTCATCATCCTCTGACACCCCATCCTGAGAAACAGGTCCGTTTCCTCCAGACAACCTCTTGACTTTAGGTCTCTTGCGCTTCTTCCGCTGGAATGACTGGACAGGGGCATCGTATGATGCAGACCTCGTCATCATCTCAGCCAACTGTTTGATCTGCAGGGTCTCTGCAGTCTTGAGTAGGGATGGCAACTGGTCGTGGTTGACAGTGACTTCTCCCCGATACATAAACTCGACCAACGACTTGAGGTCTTGGAACCTGACATCCTTGAGAATCACAATGGGATGTTTGCAAGGATTTGCCATGAATAGCTGTTGGAAGTATGGAGAGCAGGCAGCCAAGACTAGCTTGTGAGCCTTAAGGAAGTTCCTGTCACATCCAATGGTAACGTCGACAAGATGTTCGCTCTCATACATTTCCTGGAACATTTGGACGATGGAGGCCTCATAGTTGTTCCATTTCAGACAGAGTTGTGCCATTTTTGTCACTGAATCAGGATAATTGTTCTCAGAAAACTTTTAAAAAACTTGCACGGAATCGAGTGTCGAAGTCCTGATGAAAAGAGACTACGATTCCAGTTCAGGACCCGAACAACAATATAAAGTGAACGACAGAAGATGGCGGATCCGGATAAGACTGTGAGAGACATCTGACGTGACTTCGGATCCAAACAAGTCTTGTGACAGCAGTTCAGTCTCTCTCTCTCTCTCTCTTCTTGTCTTTCTTTCAAGAGAAGCCTATCCATTTCATCAAAACAAAGACATGGATGGTGTTTCCAGATTCAAGTCTCTTTACAGGGACACCAACGAACTGGACGGGGTTTCTAGATTCAAGTGTCTCTATCCTTACACTGACGTCAAAGACCTTCCCAAGGCCTGGTCTTCAGTCGATCGATCCCCATGGATCTCTTTGTCTGAAAACAATCTCAAGGCCCACTATAAAGGGAGTGGTAAAGGACACAAGGATGCAGCTGCAGTCAGAGCAACATGTTCGATCCCTCAGTCCTGTTTACTCTACTACTTTGAGATGAAAATTATATCCAAAGGCAGGGATGGCTATATGGGCATTGGATTGGCTGCTGCGGACGTTAACATGGCCAGACTGCCTGGATGGGACAAGAACTCATACGGGTACCATGGAGACGATGGACATTCCTTTTGTTCTTCAGGCACAGGGGTCTCTTATGGTCCCACTTTTACAACTGGAGACGTGATTGGATGTGGATATAATTTGGTTGAAAATACTTGCTTTTACACTAAGAATGGCCTCAATCTCGGCCGAGCATTCTCTGACTTGGCTGCTGCCCCTCTCTATCCCACTGTTGGACTTCAAACCCCTGGAGAGGAAGTGGAGGCCAACTTTGGGATGGAACCTTTTATTTACGACATCGAGGACGACATTAGGGCCCTCAGACAACGGATTACGAACTGCATTATTCACTTCCCTGTCCCCTTCTCTGAACTGCAGTCAACCATGAATACTCTTGTCCAGTCATGGCTCGTTCACAATGGATACTGCTCGACTGCTCAAGTCTTCTCTGCCGCAACCAAACAACCCTTTACAGAGAATGTCATCCAAATCAAGCAGAGACTAAGGATACAACAGCTCGTTCTTTCAGGCAGAATTGAACAGGCCATTCGAGTCACCGATAAACTTTACCCGGATGTCTTGCAAAACAACCCCAACCTCAAGTTTGCCCTCAAATGTAGGCAATTTATTGAGATGATTGACGGGGCCAACAGATCATCAGCCAAGTCTTCTGAAAATAATGCATCTGCCAAACAACCTTTACAGCAATCATGCTCTCAAGACAAGAGTGAACAGCAAGTGAGTAATTGTAAGGGTAAGGAGACCTCCAACAGTCGACACAACGTGATCCTGCCATTCGATCAAAGCAGTAATTCCTCCAACGGTCTCTCACCTTCGAGACCCACTAGACAACAGTCATCATCTGCATCGAATGCTACTACTCCTCGAGTCAGTACCAGGCAGATGGTCAAAAACAAGATGCAACAACAAGACCATTTGACCAACTCCTTCAACAGTGACTGCAATGGAAACTCTAACCATGGTTTCGAGTCTGAAGAGGAAGACTTTTACGAAGAGGATACCAATACAGATACACCGATTCAGAACAATAACGAAGAGGTTGACCTGATGCAGATGGAAACTGACGAAGTGGAGAATGGACACCTATTGAGTCATGGAATTGACGAGGAAGAGGAGGAGGTTGAGGATGGCCTTTTACTTGCAGTCTCTACTGAAGAACTCCTTTTATTTGGTCGACAACTGAAGGCTGAGTCACGAGACATCTCAAACAAGTATGGAGAGGCCGAGCCCTCTATCAAACTGCTGAACCATGCCTTTGCCTTGATTGCATACCCGAATCCCAGGGACACTGAACTGGGATGGTTGCTCAACCCGTCTGAACGAGAAGTAGTCTGTCAGCAGTTGAACAACGCAATTGTCATGAGTGAGATGGCCTCTGGAAACAGAAGTAGCCAGTCATACTCTCGTCAACCCCATCTCGAATCCATCATCAAGCACTGCAAGACCCTCTTAAAACTCAACAACCAGTGGGGAACTTGGTTGGTGGACAAGCTGTGACACAGAAAAGTAATATAGCCATGTTAGGATGGTATACTTCATTGGATATGTAGCCATGCTTAACCACAAGTTTTGTTGTGACCACTCGAGTGACATTTAGCTCCAGTTATCTCTTGTCTTCAACTCTTTTTTGATACATAAACACTTAAACTCAAAATAACGAAAAGAAAAACAATTATGACATGACTAATACGATACACAAGCAAAGCATCATGAAATGACTGTATGATGATCGTTGTTCTCTCATCAGACAAGTGACGAAGGTATTCGTCATTATCAACGAATAAATTGGATAATAATGACAGAATGACAGATCTGTGTTGTAATGTACTCTAAGATATTACTCGACGGCAGGAGTTGTTGGTGCAGTTGAAGTGGATGAAGTCTCTCTCAAAAGAGGTTCCTTTTCTTTGATGGAAACTACTTTGAGTCCTTGTCTGTAATTTTGTTGAGAAATCTTGGCCGTAAACATCAAGATCTTTTCCATTTGGTTTTGGGTCTTTGATACCTTCTTGAGGTTAGGCTTCTGGTATTTCCCAGGTCTATTGTTCACCTTCTCTGCCAGTTCTCGGATCGTAAAGTCCTTCTTGGCAACGGCATACTCGAGGTCGTACTTCTCACCTTCAAGTGTCTTCATTTTATTGTGATATTCTTGGCAAATTTGTTGGATTTGCGCTGTTTTCGTTTTGATAAAATAAAGTTTGATAGTAATAATGTATTAGAAGATATACAGGTATCATTTCATTCCTCACCTTCATTTGCGTTGGCCGTATCCCTTCTGGTCCCACATCTCTCTTCCAAGATCTTCTTCTTCTCTGCCTCCTTCCTAGCCTTTTCAATCTTCATCTCCTCAGCTGCCTTTTGCCGGATCATCATCTGGTTTTACCCAAGAAAATTGTAATTTAAAAGCAATTAATAATGACGAGTAATTAATAACTTTAAAGCCTTTACCCTCAGTTTCCTTTTCCTGGCAGGAGTCATGAATCCTCCCTTCTTTCCCTTCTTCTTCTCTGCAGCCTCCTGTTCGAGTCGGGCTCGATCCTCGGCCTTCCTTCTATCCTTGTCCGACTGATTGATCCATTATTAGTAGAGAATATACAATAAAACAATAGTTAGAACATCATTGGTTCTGTCCACTCGTTTACTTACCAGAGACATGATGATCTTTTTAAAGTGTCAAGTAAATGTAATAATTAATAATCAAATGTTTAACATGTTTTACAATTTATCTGGTTCGTAGTCAACTGGTAAATGAAATGATGCTGAATATAAAACAAAAGTCAAGAGACAAAAGGGCTCTCTAGAATGAAGAAAAGAAGAAAGAACTTGAAGAAAGAACCTGACTAAAGGATGAAGGAAACAGTGTCGACGGAGAGAAAATAGGAATCTCATTAACTCTCACACAACACTACTTGAGATCTTCTTGCGTACAAGTACAACGTCATGCCTTGTTCTCATGTTTCTCTAGAAAAGAAGGAGACTGAAGCCACATTTGGGTTTTGTTTATACATTCAGTACGACTTAATCAGAGCAGTAAGGAAGGGAAGGGGAAGGTCCATGAATTATATCCCGAGGTATTTATATCTGGGCTTTATGTTGGCACAGACCTTGGCATACTCTGTTTGATACGACAGAATATTACAGAGAGTATGCATATTAAAGTATGAGTGAGACATCTCTGGGAATTTGATGTAAAGAATCCAAGTTTTTATTCCTATTAAGATTATGTTTGTTCTTAAACTTGTTATATAACGAAACACAACTATTTCAATTCGCAAAAACACCATGAAGTGACTGTTTGTTCGTTTTCTCTCTCAAATGATCAACGAATAAATTCGATAATAATGACAGAGTTTTAATGTACTCTAATTATTACTCGAAGGAGTTGGTGCAGATGAAGTTTTTCTCAAGAGAGGTTTCTTTTATGGAGACCACTTTGAGTCCTTGTCTGTAATTTTGTTGAGAATTCTTGGCTGTAAACATCAAAATCATATCCATTTGGTTCCGGGTCTTTGATACCTTCTTGAGATGAGTTTAACGAGCAAAAAGCGAGGGCTTCTATCAATTCCTACTCTTCATCATCGACGGCGACGTCTCCTTCCGTGGCCTCTGATTTTGTGTCCACGTCCTTCTTCTTGGTTCCCTCAGCCCACTCGGGTTTTTCCTGGAAAGATTCAATGATATATACATAGTCAAAATAAATTAATCTCACCTTCTTCTCGTTGTCTTCTTTCATGTCAAACTTCTTGACAGTCTTAAGACCCATCCTATGGTTCATTTGGTTTGCTTTCGCCGCAAACATCTTGATCTTCTCCATCTGTTGCTGGGCCTTCGATACCTTCTTGAGCGGAGGCTTCTGACTGTAGACATAAAAATAAAGTAAATTAGAGTCAATAATGATCACAAACGAGTTCTAATCATGACATATGTATGTCTCAAGTGATGGACTGCTCTCTCATTCTATGTACTTGACTTCGACAAATTTTCGAGTCGTAACTTTGACAGTCAATAGAGTAGTAGACAAGAAAAGTGAGGGCGTAAACAGTAAACGTAGTAGAACTGAAGGTTTAAAGAATACTTACAATTTACCACGAACATCATTAACTTTGGCCGAGAGTTCTCGTTTCTGTCGACGACGAGAAGGAGGAAAACACGAGACGAATGGGAGGAGAAGAGACAAGTTGTTAATCATTTGTTCAATCCATTTGAGTTTAAACATGAAAATAAATCATAAATACCGACCTCAAAGTCCTTCCTGGCAGTCTGGTACTCCAGGTCGTACTTTTCTCCCTCCAACTTCATTATCCTGGTGAAGAGATCCTTGCAGTAGTGTTGAAGCTCGGCTTCATTGAGTCCTTCGACATTCTTCTTCGTCCCAGTCCTTTCGGCAAGAATTCGCTTTCTCTCCTCAGCCTTCCTGGCCTGTTCCTTCTTGAGCTCCTCAGCTGCGAGGGTTCGGATGAGGTTTCGAAGCTTCTTCTTCCGGGCAGGGGTCATGAAACCCCTCTTCTTCTTGGCAGCTGCCTGTTCCATTCGAGCCCGGACTTCAGCACGTCTTTTCTCCTTCTCATCCTGTGCAAGTCATTTTGATGGAGACAAGGTTTAAAAGACGATAATGCAAATGGATAATGCATTTTCGAAGGATACAAGAGAAGCAATTGGTTAGAACATTCTGGTTGAAGTGGTACTAAAGAGTCAAGTAAATGTAATAATTAAATGTTTACCATGTTTTACGGTTTATCTGGTTCTTAGTCGACTGGTAAATGAAACGAGGCTGATGATAAAAACAAAAGTCGAATATCAAGTCAGTGTCTCTCTAGTAAGGAAGAGAGAACTTGACTTAAGGATGAAGGATACACTGACGACGGAGAGAAAATAGGAATCTCTCTCACTCTCACTCAACACCACTTGAGATCTTCTTGCATGACATGTTCTCATGTTTCTTTCGAAGGAGACTGCTGCCAGATTTGGATTTTGTTTAGACATTGGGTGCTGCTTTAATCAGAGCAGTAAGGAAGGAAGAGGAAGGTCCATGAATTGTATCTTGAGATATTTATAGCCCACTTGTATCCTGGCAAACACATTGTCATACTCGGTTACGATAAGAACAGCATCTTAATGTTCGAGTGCTCTCTAAGATCTCGTGTTATCTGTCGACATTTTATTAAAGAATTTCTCTCATACCATGTCCTGAGATATCTCTTGAAAAATAGATAAAGTTTACATCTTTCCTTTTTGTAATAAACATTATGTTTGTTCTTCTTGAACTGTCTCATCAGGATAATCGTGTTTGATTCTCTTGAGCTTCTTTTGAGAAAGTTGTTCCTCCCGTTCCATCTTACGATCCAGGTAATGTTGGACATTATCAAAGGCTTCTTTTCTGAGAGATTTGAGCAGGTCTTGGTCAGAAGGGACTGAAAGAAGGTAATCTTGGAATTCTTGACTGCCTTCGATCTGTTCAATAAAATTTGGATTCAAAGACTTGGCTACAGATCCCTCTTGTGTTAGAGAAACTAAGTTCAATCCAGTTCGAGTTACAAGGATCACTTGGTCTTGCAAATGATTGAACAGGGTTATGACATCTGATGCAGGGAATGTACTCTTCAACTCAAGTGTATGGGTTGTATGTTTAAAGGAATATATGGATACATAAGGATGATCAAAAAAGGATACAAGAATGTAATCCTTGATGCGAATTATCTGTTTGACTGGTTGTTTAACATCAATAGACTGCAACTCATTTCCAGTCGAGCACTTCCAAAGTCTCAGTGTTGCATCGCCAGATCCAGAGACTATGACATCTTCCCCAAGAACTGCAATAGAGTTGACAAATTCCTTGTGTCCGAGACAAAACGACTGGATGTTGTACGAGTTTGGGTAGTTTGTAACACGAATCTTCTCATCCCGATCACATGTTACAATAAAGGTTTTTTGTCCCGGGATAACAGAGACGTCAAGGATAATGGAAACATGTCCGAGAAGGAGTTTCCCTTTCAAACAATTGGTTTCGGAGGAGG
>Ga0157374_10005092_pt1 | contig 11021 bp, 14 predicted proteins | sample M25metaG_FD_115308 | JGI IMG/M metagenome (GOLD analysis project Ga0157374, IMG submission 115308) | Miscanthus rhizosphere microbial communities from Kellogg Biological Station, Michigan, USA - M2-5 metaG | ecosystem: Host-associated > Plants > Roots > Rhizosphere > Soil | place: USA: Michigan... | reverse complement strand
TGAACCGCAGTTGCACGTGAACAATGATTGGGTGATCTATCCAATGGAGGCGCGCGTGATGAGCGCGACGGTTAGTGACGGCGTGAAGTCACCCGTCACTCTCGACCAGCTTTTATGCGGAGGCCTCACACCTTCGGCTTCGCCTGAGGTTCGGCGCATGCACATCCGCAACGCTCAGCAGGACGTCGCTTTAGCATCAGCGGCGCCGGAGGAAGACCTTCGTAGGCTGGGGGTCGGAACCTGCGATGCTCCGCTGTCGAACGATCCAGAGTTGTACCTGCGCGTCCGCGACTATTTGCTTCGCCTGCGTTAGACTGAAGAAGCTAACACGCGCGGAGAGATGGCCGAGTGGCTGAAGGCGCACGCTTGGAAAGCGTGTTTAGGGGGAACTCTAACCAGGGTTCGAATCCATGTATATCCGCCATCCTTGTAAGCGTAATCGTGAGGTGAGGTTCATTTCGCTGCGGGGCCCTTCCCAGCCGTTGGAGCCGACTCCAGCACCTGCAAGAAGAGATTGTCCATTCCGCGTAGGATCACCGCGCGGTTCCGCTCCAAATTCACCGGCTCTCCGCCCGCCGATACAACCGTCGCTCCCGCCGCCTTCAGAGCCTTTACCACCGTATCGAAATCGCCGACGCGAAGCCGAAGCACGCCCGACCCCGGATCGTGGATTTCCGAGTGCACCGGTTTTCGGTCGACATACTCTGGATTCCCAAAGTCGACTGGAAAGGCATCTCCCGGAACGAATAACCTCCCCCCGCGGCCCGTAAACCCAAGCGCTTCTGAATAAAACTGCGTCGTCCTGTCGACATCCTCCACAGTGACGCCTAGCCGCACGCCTGTGGCAGGCCCAGGGAATTTACCGGGAGTCTGCTCCAGTTCCACGAAAATTCCATCCGGATCGCGTACTACCGCGGTGCCGACGCGGCTCGCGCTGATCCACTCCAGCCCTTTTATCCGAGACAGCCGAGTTTTCGCTGCCTCCAGATCCTGTACGGGCAAAGTCAACGTGATCGCACCCGGATCAAAAAACCGCGGCCTCACCGGCGTCGCATTCAAGCCTTGAAATTCCACGATCTCCACCGCCATGGGTGAGTTTGGAATCTTGAAACTCGCCACCCGGCTCTGCGCGCCCGGAGCGTCGTACAAGCTCGAAACCACCGCATTCGCCGAAAAGGCGCGAGGCCCCGGAGCGCCGGTCATCTCCAGCCCAAGCGCGTCGTGATAAAATTCAATCGACCGTTCCAGGTTCGCCACCACGTGGATGAAATTACCCACACCCAACACGCCCTGCCCCATCATCATCGTGGCCGTCAGAAAAAATCCAGTGACGATCAGTCTCTTCATTGCGACTCCAGCTTTCCGCCCAGTATAACTACTGTTGGCCAAGATCTATACTTCCTTCTAACTGTTGAATGACCTGTTCGAAGAACCTGGCCGCTACGGCACCCGTAGTCAATTCTCGATGCCAGGACATTGACAAAATCGCCGATTGCCGGGGTACGCACTGGCCTTCCACTACCATTGGTCGGGCCTTCACCTTGCCAAATGCAAACTGGACCGGCCAGCATGTTTTCACGAGAATGCTTTCGACGCCGTACTTAGCGGGTGAGGTGATGGCACAGCTCCCGCCGCGAAACCGAACCCACAACTTTGGGTGCAGACCGGTAGCGCGCGCCAGCATCGCACCTAGGGTCGGAGGGAATCGCTTGAGCCGGTTGAGTTGCACACTCTCGCTCGGTGATGATGCTACCTGCGATAACGCGTTTGCAATCCCATCCAAGCCGAGTTGTCCTGCGTTCCGAATGATGCTCGCATAAGCGATATCTAGATCGCCGTCAACCACCTCCACCCCCACTGCCATATCGATCTGGTCAAACTGCACCCAGCGATAACCGATAGGACTTCGGTACACGAAACGATTAAGTTTGGGGTGGTCTTTCAGGGCACGCACGATCGAAGCGATCACAAATGCTGTATAGCTCGGCTTGAGCCGGCCTTCGGCCTGCCGACGATCCCTCTCCAGCTCTACCGTAGTGAAATCGACTAACTGAGAAAACGCGACAACGTCCTGATTCCGCCACCCCTTCACCAGTCCAACCTGGGTACTTAGATAGTGATTCCGAGGTAACAGCCGGTAGGTGTCCATACGCGTTAGCATACGCCCACTGGCAGTAAGGTCGCGGCTTGAAGCCGCTGTGTTGACTTAGGATGCTTTCCCGAAAATCAGTGCGGTTTCCGTCGCCGCGGATCCGTTCCGCTCCTGAATTTCTCGCACACGCGAAGTGCGCACAATGCCTCGTTCAGGATGAAAAAATTCCATCCTCATATCGCGCCCGATAAAGCGGATTTTGAGCAGTGGCGTTCCCCACGTCGATCCGTGAAAGCTGACAAGAACCGGTTCGGGGCAGATTTCCGGATGACCCGAAATCAAGACCTCTCCATCGCCGCGATGCTCGATCCGGTATAAAGTATTCGAGGTCTGGACGTCCAGAACCGCCCCGACCGGAAGCTCGTCTAGAGCCACGCCACCGTCAATCTCGGACTGGCAGATGGCGCTATTAATCGCGTCATCAAAATTCGCATGAGGCTGAAAAGGTTCCGCCACTGGCAACATGTTCATGGCCGTCCGTCACTCTCCGCCATCTCAGATGCATTCCGCTTACCAAATGCCACACACTGATTTTGCAGCACTTAGCTCTTTTCAGGGTGAACTTGGATTTCCTCAAATGTGCCATTTCGCCCTGAACCAGGCGAAATTACGGTAGAGGTTTCAGCTCCGGCTGCGCGCCCTCCCCTAAAGGGTACCGGTCGACGTTGAGTAACATGGAGACCAATTGGTAGTAGCCCATGACCGAGATCAGGTCCACTACGCCCCGCTCGCCCACGGCCTTGACTGCCGTCTGAAACGTCGCATCGCTCACTTGCTTGGTCCGCAGCAATTCGGTTCCGAAACTATAGACAGCGTCCTCGTCGGGCTGCATTTTTGCAGGACGCTTGCCCACCGCGATCGCATCCACGATAGCCGAGTCCAGTCCCGCCGCGAGCGCTGCCCGCTTGTGCGCGTTCCATTCAAATTGAGCAGTCCAGTAGCGTGCCGTGATGATAATTCCCAGTTCGTTCAGCTTCGATGGCAGCGACGAATGAAAGCGCACACCTGCACCCAGTCTCTGAGCCAGGTCGCCGATCTCGGGACTCCGCAGAAGAACGTTGAACGGTCCACCGGTCCCGCGCCGTTCGCCTGCCAGAAGATTTTCGATCATGGTCTTCTGCGCGGGCGTCATCTGATCGTATTTGAGGGGCTTGAAGCGGTCGCCTGCCAGGACGACATCGCGAGGATTAGGCGCGGCTGCCTGCTGGGCGCCCAGAATCGTCGCCAGACCGATCAATGCTGGAATGGTGTAAGAACGCATGCTGTAGACAGTATCACGCCACAACGCGAGTGTCAGGCATGCCACTTGGTACGCCGATGCCGGTTGACAAGCAGGCTTAAAAATCGGGCGGCTTAGCCCGCAGACTAGCCCTCTACTAAGCGTCGGCCGCGTTCGAACAAGTCTGCGGCATCATCCGCCATTTTCCGGCCTTTTTCAAACAGATCGCGGCCTTTGTCGATCGCCTCGCGGCTGACATCAGCGAAGGCTTCTTTTCCATGCTTGGCTTTCTTGCTGATATAACGCCGGGTATCCCTGCCGGATTGTGGAGCGTAGAGTAATGCGACCGCAGCGCCGAGCGCCGCCCCCGTTAGAAACCATACGAGCCTATCTGACTTTTCCATATCCTCATTCTACCGATCCCCAGACACGCCGTGCTCCGCGCTATCCTCAGGGCATGCCACACGATAAGAAGAGTGACGAGCAGAAAACCTCGCATGCGCTAGATTCGGTGATCGTTTTCGAAGGTTCGGGCACGACCGCCGAGATAGAGGCGCTAGGAATTCAAGCGGTGCTTGAAGCGGAGGGAATTCGCGTGGCGTTGGGAGGTGAAACCAGCTTCCCAAGTCTACCTTGGACCGTTGGGGTGTCGAAGGCAGATGCGCCCCGTGCTTTGGAAGTGATCGCAGAAGCCAAGAAGGCTGGTCCCAAAGCCGCGGCTGAAGCAGAAGCCGAACAGGAGCGATCGCAGAACTAATCTTGTTCATACGATAGACTCCCATGAATTCATGACCGTGCAGCCCATTGGCATCCTGCATCCCGGAGAAATGGGGAGTGCGGTGGCCGCCACCGTCCGAAACAGCGGCCACGAGATCTGGTGGGTCTCTGAAGGACGCAGCCATCGTTCGCGGGCGCGCGCCGAAAGCGCCGGATTCACCGACGCGGACACGTTAGTTCGCCTGTGCGAAAGCTGCCCGGTGATCCTCAGTGTTTGTCCGCCCGAGTTTGCGGCCGGTCTGGCCGATCAGGTTCTCGCCCATGGCTTCCGCGGGATCTATCTCGACGCCAACGCAGTTTCCCCCGCGCACAAACAAGCCATCGCGGCGCGGATGCAATCGGGCGGCGTCCGCTTCGTGGATGGAGGGATCGTCGGCCTGCCTCCGAAGGCCAAAGGTCAGACCTGGCTGTACCTCAGCGGTGAGCATGCGGATTCTATCGCCTCTCTTTTCGAAGCCGGGCCGCTTGAAGCCCAGGTGATCGGCGCCGAAGTGGGCAAGGCGTCGGCGCTCAAGATGTGTTATGCGGCGTATAACAAGGGATCGATTGCGCTGCTGACCGCGGTAATGGGCGCAGCCGACCGCCTGGGTGTGCTCGAAGAACTGAGGCGTGAGTGGGCTCGCCCGGGTCGAACGGCCGGGCCAAATGAGGGACACGTTCTGCGTGCGGCGCCGAAAGCGTGGCGCTGGAGTTCGGAGATGCAAGAAATCGCGTCGACCCTTGAGGCCGCCGGTATGCCGCCCGCGTTCCATCAGGCCTCAGCGGAAATTTACGAAAAACTGCGCGACTTCAAGGACGCGAACCCCACCATCGACGAAGTGCTTCAAAAACTGCGGGCTTCATGACCGCCCCGGGCCTTCCAAGCGTGGCACGCTACCGGGTGGTCGCGGCGACCGTGGCTCTGGCCGGCGTAACCTATCTCGACCGGGTGTGCGTGGGCGTGCTGGCTCCCTCCATCATGACGGATCTGCGGATCACGCCCATCCAGATGAGCTTCGTCTTCAGCGCTTTTACCGCCGCCTACGCGTTGTTCGAGATGCCGACGGCATGGTGGGCGGACAGAATCGGCAGCCGCAGGGTTTTAACCCGCATCGTTCTCTGGTGGTCGGCCTTCACCATGCTGACGGCTGCGGCCACCAGCTATGCCGTGATGCTGGCGGTACGTTTCCTCTTCGGCGTGGGCGAAGCTGGCGCCTGGCCTAATGCGGCACGCGTATTCTCACGCTGGATTCCTCTGCGCGAACGTGGGCGTGTACAGGGAGTATTCTTCGCCGGCGCGCACCTGGCGGGCGGCCTGACACCTGGATTAGTCACCTTGATCGCACTGTACCTGCCGTGGCGGATGGTCTTCGTCGCCTTGGGATTTGTAGGATTAGCCTGGGCGACTTTCTGGTACCGCTGGTTTCGCGACGAGCCGCGCGAGCATCCATCGGTGAATGCCGCTGAGGCTGATCTGATCGAGCAAACACGCGGCCTGCCTCCTGGGCCGCGGCACGGCGATTGGCAGGAAGTCTTTCGCATCCCCAGTCTGCTGCCCCTCTGCCTGCAATACGTCGCCAACAGCTATGGATACTACTTCTTCATCACCTGGCTCCCTACGTACCTTGTCAAGGCTCGCGGTATGACGTCGGCCGAGCTGGCGATCTTCTCCGGGCTTCCGCTCACGCTGAGCGCCATCGCCGACGTGACCGGCGGATTCACGACCGACGCACTGTGCCGGCGCTTGGGCGTTCGCAACGGAATCCGCGGTATCGGCGTTGCGTCGTATCTATTCGCCGCCGCGGCGATGATTGCAGGCACGCTGGCAGCTAGCCCACGCATCGGTGGAACCCTGATCGCGATAGGCGGGGCGTTTTCGATGTTCACTTTGGCTCCGAGCTGGGCCACGGCAATCGGCTTGGGCGGCCGCAATACCGCGCTGCTGAGTTCGGTGATGAACACGGCGGGCCAGGTGGGCGCGTTCTTCAGCCCGCTGGTGCTGGCGTTTCTGGTGGATCATACCGGCAACTGGAGCCTGCCATTGCACGTGTTGTCCGGTCTATATGTGATGGCGGCAGTGTGCTGGTTCCTGATTCACCCAGAACGGCCTATGCCAGCGACTCCAGCACCGCTTCCGCATGCCCGGCGACCTTCACCTTCGGAAACACGGTAGCGATCTTTCCTTGTGGATCCACCACGAACGTGGTTCGTTCGATGCCCATGTACTTTCGCCCGTACATGCTCTTTTCCTTCCACACCCCGTAGGCTTCGGCGATCTTGTGATCGGGATCCGGGACGAAGGTATAGGGAAGACCGTACTTTTCCGCGAACTTGGCCTGGGCCTCCGGCTTGTCCGGCGAGAGCCCCACGATTTCCGCGTTTTTCTTGGCGAACTTCTTCGAAGAATCGCGGAATTCACACGATTCCTTGGTGCATCCGGGCGTGTCGGCTTTGGGGAAGAAGAACAGCACCACCGTTTTGCCCTTCAGTTTCGAGAGCTGGAAAGCCCCTACCTTGATTTCCGGGGCGCGATCGCCTGCTTGGAGACTCATATGCGGAGATTGTAAACTAGAAGGCATGAAGACGTCACTGTTTGCGTTGGGCGCCATGGGACTCCTGATGGCCGGGCAAGTGTTTGGAGCGGATGCGGCCAAGGGTAAGTCCAACTTCGAAGACAATTGTTCGGTCTGTCATAACTCGGATAGCACGGAGCGGAAAATGGGTCCCGGCCTCAAGGGCTTGTTCAAGCACGATAAGCTCGCGAACGGCAAGGCTGTGAATGAAGCCAACGTAACAGGTATGATTAATGAAGGCGGGAACGGGATGCCTCCGTTTGCCGACACTCTCACCAAGGCAGAAAAGGACGATATCGTCGCCTTTCTGAAGACTCTGTAAGTTGTCTGCGTAGTGGTCCACAAGCTGTCCCCATCGTCTAGCCCGGCCTAGGACATCGCCCTTTCACGGCGGTAACGGGGGTTCGAATCCCCCTGGGGACGCCATATCATCGGATCGCCAAACAAGTATAGATGGCGGATAACGAAAAACTTGAGTGGTGCTTCGCCGTCCATAATCACGCGGGACTCGCCGAGGTGCGAATCCGCTCGAACGGGGACGTTGTATGGACTTGCGGTCAAGCCCAATGGCTCTGCCTCGACGGAATCAGTTTTCCTACTTCTGACGCGCGTCTAGTCGAAATCGTCAGAAACGATATTATTCAGATCGATCTGACCTGCTCAAGTCCTGCAGCCGAGTCAGTTGCTTTTGTTCCGACGGTTCGCCCTAGCAGCGACAAGGAGATCCTGACCTCCACAGCCTCTCGGATACGAGGGGATGGGCACACGCAAGCATGTGGGCCCATTACGCCGCCGATCACCACGGGATTGTACTGGCTTTTGACCGGCGAAAGTTGCTTGAAAATGCGGTGGCGGCGTTCAGGTCTAAAGGACAGCTCTATTTTGGAAATGTTCTGTACATTGCCCCTGACAATCCTGCAGGCCTGCTCCCGTTCTTAATTCCCTACAATAATTGGGTTTCGCGATCTCCACACGCTAGCGCGCAAGAACATCTCCAAAGACATCGGGGCTGGCTGTTTTTCACGAAGCATTTGATTGGGCACCAGAGAACGAGTGCCGGATCGTACTCCATACCCAGTCAACTCAGTTAGCGCTCGTACTCCCGGGAGCTGGCGCGTTCGCACGTGACTGCCTTGCCTAGCGCGGCGGCCCGATCACTTCCGTCCCGCGCATCTTCAGATCGCAGGCGAATATTTCCAGCTTTCTGAGCCCCCACAATACGTCCACCGTCTGGCCCGGGTCGCTGGTGCCGGAAACCGCCTCGACCATCGCCCCGGCGGGAATTGAAACCGACATGCGGTTTCCATCCAGAGCTTCGATCCCCAATATGCGCTCGTTTAGTTTGAATCGCGTGACGGTTGCCATCGTGCCTCTTCCTGCGCGAAGAAAAGGTACAAGGTAACGCTTGTAGCGGAAAGCTACTTTAGATCGTGCACCGCTAGTATAGCGGGTTTAGTAAGATTGCGGAGAAAATCTTTGTAATATTGATGGCTTCCATAGTATTTGCGGAGAGTTTCAACGCTGTTTCCGTGTCGGATCGTCCAATGCGACCGAGGATCTCCCCGCCGCGGTGCTTCCGCTTCTGATCTCATTACAGCCCGCAGTTAGGTCAATCGCGAACATCGTGAGCATGCGGCCGTTCCAGAGGATATCGATCATTTCGTTTCCTTCGCCATTGGGGCCTGCCAGGATGCGAATGATTTCTCCCGCCGGGATGGTGATCCAACCCTGTCTGACAACGGCGTCCAGCGCCAGGGTGGGCTTCGTCAGCTCAAATCGTTTGTTGCGTAACACGAGACCCCTCCTACTGCTCGAAGAAAAAGAGCCCCCGTTAAACTCGCTGTTTTCAGCGGCGATCCTCTCAGATCGGGCAAGTTGATTATAGGGCAGGAATTCCGTAAAAGCTAGGGGTCTCCCTAGTGCCATTTGTCCATATTTGGTCAGCCTGACCGTCTGACGCCTGGCGGCTGTCTGGAACCGACAGTCCGAACCCTATAAGACCATTTGCTTGCTTCATCTAAGACCACGGTGATCAATCTGCTTTGGCAATGGAATACAAATGGCAGTAACCCAATCAAAGATCGAGCTCGGAGACAGAAAAACCATACTCGTGGTGGATGACGATCCAGCCATATTGAGCTCCGTTTCTGAAATGTTAGGCCGTGATTACAACGTTCTCAGCAGCAGCGGCGGCCAGGAAGCGCTTCAACAGTCCAAAGACTTCAAATCCGAGATCCATCTCCTTTTGTCGGACTTCCAAATGGCTGGAATGACCGGGATCGAGCTGGCCACTCAAATCACCACGCAGCGAACAGGAATCAAGGTATTGCTGATGTCCGGCTATCCGGCGGGCCTGCTCGTCCTTAATGAAGGATGGCATTTCTTGCCCAAACCCTTCATTCCTTCGCAACTGCTGACGCTGATCGCCGGCCTCATCGCCCCGCCCAAACAATCCAGATTCGTGGCTTAACTTCGTCGCGTGGCGACTGCACGCTATGATGAGACAGTGGAGCAGAGGCGCCGCCCTCAATCTGGAGGACACAACCATGAGTGCAACCGATCCGCTTCTTGCCGCGATGAAAGCGGACGAACATCGCGAGATTGGCGGCGTTCAAGTCGACATAGCGAAGGCCGGCAACGTACGCGTCAAGCGCATGATCTATCCGCCGAGATTCAACTGGGACGCCAACTTAAAAACGGTGATAGGAACCGATATGTGCATGCACGCACATGTCGGCTTTATGGCTCACGGACAAATCAACGTCCAGTTCGCCGACGGGTGTGTTGTAGAGTACAAAGCTCCGCAGTTCGTCTCCGTGGAGCCCGGTCATCGAGGCTACGTGGTTGGCGACCAACCTGCCGTGTTGATCGAATTCGATTTTGAGGGCGAGACCGTCGACCGTCTCGGTATCCCCGCCCACCCGCACAGCTAGAATGTAAAGCGGGCGCTCACCTGCAGCCGCCGAGCTAGAGTGCCATCCGGGGAAGCCGCATCGCTCAGCCCCTGGTTATAAGCACTCGGCGTAAGCGTGAGGATTCCCTTGGATTCCGTGAACGCCTGGGTGGACATGCTGGTCGGCGACCAACTGTTGCTGAGGTTGAACGCCTCGAAGCTGAGGGCCAGCTTGTACCGCTCGCCGAACGGCAGGATCTTGCTGATGCGCGCATCCGACCGTACCATCGCTGGCTGATATACGCTGCTGACTGCCCAGAACGGTACGCGGCCACTCAAGCCTGATCCATTGAGGCTGAAATTGCTGAACATGCCCTGCACCGGCGTATCGTTCAAGCGGACGGTCGGGCTTCCGTAAGGCCGGCGTCCATTGACGGTGGTGATCGAGGAAAGCTGCCAGTTGTTTACCAGGTACTTCGATACAACCCCGCTGCCGTGGCTGAACGTTGGCGCCCAAATCCAGGACAACACGAAGCGGTTCGGCTGATCCTCCAGGCCAAGCCCCCTGTCGGCTTTGTAGTTCCCGTTTTGCAGCCAGCTGAAGGCGCTCGACAGAAACATATTGGCGGTGGATTGGCCGAAGCTCTGGCCGTCGTCGACTTCATGCGACCAGGTGTAGGAAAGTGATGCTTGGAAACCTTTCGAGAAGCGCTTATCGAGCTGCACCACTACCGCGTTATACGAGCTGGTCACTCCGTTTTCCGCCTGATTGACGCCGCCGTAGCGCGGGTCGGGACGCGTGCCGATCACCACGGGAGTGGTGTAGGTCGCGCCGGTCGGAACGCCGCTGGCGTCGGCGATGGTGTAGGTGAAGAGGGTCGTGGCGGTCGGCAGATTCAAGTCGCGGACACTGTAGAGCTGCACGCCGCGGCTCCAGATATAGGAGGTCGTCAGGGCGAGATTGTGAATCAGCTCACGTTCGACCGCGAACGTGCCCTGCTCGGAGTAAGGAGTCTTCCAGTTGGGATCGGCGAACTGAATATTGGACGCGGCCACGCTGACACCGGAGGGCACCGCGGCTAATATGTTCGGGAAGACCGGACCAACCGCGAGCTGCGCCGCCTGCGTTGCAGACAAGGAAACCGCCGTGGTGGTGACTCCGTTCCCCGTGAACAAATTCCCGATGGTCGACCCAGCTACCCGCGCATAGAACATTCCATAGCCCGCCCGAATCACGGTTTTATTGTTCAGGCTGTAGGCGAGCCCGATACGGGGCATCAGGTTGGTCGGCTTCGAATAGATATGGCAGGTCGCTGTATAGTCTTGATTGCACTTCGTAGGTTGCGGCAGAGCCTCGTACTCATAGCGCGCGCCGATGGTGGCCGTGAATTTCTTAAACGGACGCCACTGGTCTTCCAGATAAACACC
>Ga0157374_10005091_pt1 | contig 11023 bp, 14 predicted proteins | sample M25metaG_FD_115308 | JGI IMG/M metagenome (GOLD analysis project Ga0157374, IMG submission 115308) | Miscanthus rhizosphere microbial communities from Kellogg Biological Station, Michigan, USA - M2-5 metaG | ecosystem: Host-associated > Plants > Roots > Rhizosphere > Soil | place: USA: Michigan... | reverse complement strand
GCTGCCTTCAGATACAACCTCACGATTGCACCCTTGCATTTCGCTACACTTCACCGTTATCAGGTTGTGTGAGGACTTTCACCTCCAGTTCTCATTCATGCCTGGCGCACAGAAAACCACCGCCCGGCAAGGACAGTGGTTAGTTATTACTGTACTATAATCCAGAAAGGTTGTCTGTGTGTTTGAGCACATCCTGGCTGAAAGAGAACGTCATCGTCATCAGTTTGCTCAATTGATCGCTAAAAGACTGGCACAACTTGCGATAACTTATTCATCATCCAGACCAACAGACACCCTGGCACACGCTGAGACAGTTCAAAAGCAAAGCCAGGACCATAGGGGGTAATGTCGCCATTAAGCACCAGCGAGGCATTGACCATCGTTTGCCCAGTTCTGGAAAAGCATTATCAGGATGCTCATGCCTCGCTCTTGGCCAAGCTCAAAATGCTTCAACTGATTCAGCAGACAGACCCCATCCCCAGCCATTTTTCAGAGGCTTGGACTCATATTCAGGCTCGTTCCCAAACCGAAGCCGCCGCCATTGCTGAACTCGTGTTAGAGCTGCAAAACCTACTGGACATTTGGCATCCCTCTGAACTCTGGTAATTGTCCCTTGATAATTGCATATCACTCCTGCGCGTTCACCTTGCATTTGGCGCATGCCGGATCAAACAATGCCGGTTTAGGAGGGGCTCGAATCCAGTCATTCGAGCATTGTTTGAGTGTGAACCCACAAGAAAGAGTCAATCATGCCCAAACTGGATAGAAAGCCAGAAACCGTTGAACGTCGCATTTTCCAACCAACTATAGAACCGCCAGACTACACACTGGCTTTACCTGACAACAAGGAGAGCATAAAAAAGCGAGTGAGATCTTGGCTTTGGTTCAGCAAAGGTATCACTGGCAGATAGCCAGTTTGCAAGAGTTTTAGGGGTTACAGATCATTTCAAAGCAAACATCTTACTCTGGAAAAAGGCCAATAAAACCTAATCCGTACTTTGACAATTGATAAGCCAATCTTGCCAAGGCATGACGGGGATCGCATAATGAGTTGCCTGTGAACGGGGACAAAGCAATTTAAGCTTCCAGGCTAAGTTTGGCAGTTGGTTTAAAAGAGACGGTAAAGCATGGCACAGCGAGAAAAAGCTGAAACGATTGAGCTGCGAGAATTTGTAGCAAATTTCAAGTTTTCACGAGAGATGTTGGGTAAAAGCCAAGGCGATATTGGACGAGCTGCAAATGTCACTCAAGAATTCATTTCTCAACTTGAAAGCGCCTCTACCAGCATCGGCTTAGACACCATGAGTGAACTATCTGAGGCAGTTCAAATCCCTCTTTATCTCCTGGTAGATCCTGCATTTAAAGCAAGCTTTAATTTCAAGCAACGTGCTTCCATTTGGAAAGACTATGTAAGTCAAAGACCCTACTGTGAATTTGGGTCAAGTGAAAGAGTCATTTTTGGTAAAAACTTCAAGGAAAGACGGGAAAACATCAAATTCAGTCAACGAGACATCTACAAAAAGATGGGCTTCGCACAAGCCGACATAGTGTTTCTTGAGCAGGGCAAGATTAGTTCCAGCATTACAACATTGGCCAATCTCGCCAGAACCGTGGGGAGAAGTTTGTCTTTTTTATTAAAACCATAAATTAAACATATGAATTATATTGCATAATTAATATGTCAGTGATAGAATCTACACCTCATAAATAAATATACCAATTCGTTTTGTTTAATCGTGATTCCACTATCCATTCATAATTGGAACATAGAGTAGTGCAGGCAGAAACCATACCAGCCAATAAAGCATTTCAGCGTTTCTGGAACGAAGACCTTTCTCCATGGCTGAAAGACTTTTTTGGCAACGAAGACGACCTAGAGGCAAGCATTAACGACGATGGCTCATGCCGAATCGATAGCCTAAGCAACGGCTATCGTCAGGTGGGAACTATGAATGCCACTGAAGCCGATCTATTGGCTCGAAAAATAGCCTCTCTCACTGGATTTGCCATCAGCAACAAGAATCCGATTCTCAATACTGAAGTGGAAGATCTTAAATGCCGTATTTCTATTGTGTGCCCTCCTTGTGCCGTAGCTTCCACAATCAGTATCCGCAAACGTGCCAGCCGACTAATCACTTTGAATGAATACGTTGAATCTGGCAATTTAACCCAAGAACAGCTTTCAATAATCCAAGACTGGATTTTGCTCCGAAAAAACATCCTGGTGGTGGGTGGGACCTCTTCTGGTAAAACCACGTTTATCAACGGGTTAAGCGCTGAAATATCCAAATTGACACCGGATCACAGAATCGTCATTCTGGAAGATACTGTAGAGTTACAACGATTCGCTGAAAACATCATCCAGCTTCGTTCCGTTGAACAAGTCAGCCTCCAAGAGCTGGTTAAAACATCCCTACGTCATCGCCCAGACCGCATCATTGTGGGGGAAGTTCGAGGCAAAGAAGCCTTCGATTTGCTGACAGCATGGAGTACTGGCCATCCGGGCGGAATTGCCTCCCTGCACGCAAATAGTGCCGAAGGCGCATTCACCCGTCTTGAACAATTGCTTGAAATCGCTGTTAATAACCCGATGCAAGGACTGATCGGTGAGGCCGTGGATGCCATCATCTTTATGGCTAAAACCCCTACAGGTAGCAGAAAGATCCAGACTCTCCTGGAAGTAGAACGCTTTGACCGACAAAAACACGAGTACATAACCCAAACACGTTAGATCCAAACCTAAAAGGAAAAGAGATGAGCAAGAAACAGGTTTTATTCGCTTCAACAGCGTTATTAGCCCTAATGGCGTTTTTCGTTCTAACACCAGATGCAATGGCAGTCGCCACCACATCCGGGCTTCCGATTGATACCCCGCTGGAAAAACTGAGAAACTTTGCTACTGGTCCCTTAGCTATGACCATGATGGTCATTGGCATTGTCGGAGCTGGTTTCCAATGGTTTCGCGGAGGAGAATTCAACTCCGCCATCGCCGGTCTAGGTGGCATTGCCATCATTGGTGGCGTACTCATGAGTGTACCCACATTATTGACCGGCCTGTTCAATAACACAGCTGTTTTGCACTAGGGAAGGGAACCACGGAATGGACGATTTGAAATACACACCCGTCTCTCCTTCTATCAATCGTCCCATCTTACTGTTGGGATGTGAGAGAAACCCAATTATCACCATTGGGCTGATTCTTGCATCCCTCCTTCTCCCTGATATGTTTAACCCCATTAAATTCGCTGTTGTCATTACCTTGTGGCTTGTAGCCTTAAAAATACTTCAAACAACGGCAAAGAAAGATCCCAATTTACTCACCATTTATTTTAGACGATTGAAATACAAAGCGTTTTACCCCGCTTTCTCACGGGTTTTTTAAGTAATGCTGAAAGTTAAAGATTACCGAAGCTTCCCCGAGGGGTTGCACAAACTGATCGCACTTTATTTAATGGTTGGCAGTGGCATTATGCTCACTAAAGATCAGGCGCTCATCGCTGCATTCTTTGTCACAGGCATGGATCTCAGTAACATGACGCCTTTGGATCGCAACCGCCTGAGCGCACGCTGCAATGAAATTCTCAACCACTATTTTAAATCCGGTTGGGTCACCTATTTTGAAGTGATTCGTCAAAAAAGCCCCGGATACCCCGATAGAAGCCGCTCCGCATTCAATGACCCGATTTCCCAATTAATGGATGATGAACGCCGCGCCGATTTTGAGCAAGAAGGCAATCATTATGACAGTAAAACCGTGCTGGTCATCCGTTATAAACCGCTAGTTTTCCAAAACCAATGGTTCAAAAAGCTATTTTATAGCGGAAAACAGGAAGACGTTTTAAGCTCTTTAGAACAGGATATCCATTATTTTGAACGACATCTGCAAAGCCTTGTGGATGCCTTTACCGGCACTTTGACGTTAACACGGATGCGAGAATACAATCATCCCCTCGATCAGGGTCACACGGTCCTGCGGGATGAGCTGTTAAACTACCTCAATTTCACGATTACCTGTGAAAATAACCCCGTCAATAAGCCCACCGATCGGATTTTTACGGCAGAAGACTATCTCGGTGTGCGTGATTTTTTTCCGGGCGATATTCTCAAGATCGGAAAACAATATGTGGTTGTGTTAAGCCTCTCTGTGACTTCTAAGGCCACCTATCCCAATATGTTGGATTTGTTGAATCACCTTCCCATTGAGTATCGCTGGATCACCCGCATGATCCATTTGGATTCCAATGAGGCAGTGGCGATTGTTCAGAAAATCATGCGCGCCTGGCAACAACAGGAAAAAAATGGCATGAAGCAAATGATGCGCATGAATACGCAAGAAACAGAAAACATGAACGCCTTTCAAATGCGGATGGATGCCAGTAACGTCACTGCCAATGTCCACAGTGGAGAGGTGGGGTATGGGTACTGCACACAGAATATTGTCTTGTTCAGCGAGAAACGGTCAGATGTCCTTGAGAATGCCCGACTGGTCATTCGAGAACTCAGCCGCTTAGGGCACAGTTGCTTCGTTGAAGAACTCAATGCGGTTGAGGCATGGCTAGGAACCATACCCGGCAATGTGCAACAGAATGTCCGTAAACAGATTACCCACACGGAGCATTTGGCGAATATGCTCCCCCTCACATCGGTTTGGACGGGGCATGACCATTGCCCCAATCCGCTGATGCAGGAGAGCATGGCATGATTACAGAACCGGTTCAGGTTAAGCCACCGCCGCTCTTGTATGCCAAAACCCACGGTTCAACCCCGTTCTATTTAAATCTACATATTGGAGACGTGGGTCATACCCTGATTTTTGGCCCCACAGGGGCCGGTAAATCGGTTTTATTGGGAACCTTCGCAGCCAGCTTCCGCCGCTACCCAGGTGCCTTTATCTGTGCTTTTGACAAAGGCTTTTCGATGTGGGCCTTGGTCAATGCCTGTGGAGGACTGCATTATGACATTGGAGGCGATGACGCTGAAATTACCTTAGCCCCATTGGATGATATTGACACCCCCTCGGGGAGAGTCTGGGCGGAAGGTTACATTGCTATGTTGTATGAAATGATCAATGACCGTTCCCCAAATCCCCACCAGTTAAAAGAAATCCACAAGGCCATTTTATTGTTGGCTGCTGATAAACCCTCCGGTCAACGATCTATTAGTGACTTTCTAAGCATTCTGCAACCCAGGGACAGTCAAGATGACTTGAAAACGACTTTAGAAAGTTTTGCTTCCAACGGACGATATGGCCTGTTTTTAGACGGAAGGGCCGATACGTTGGCCGACAATTCCTTTCAGGTCTTTGAGCTGGATGAACTCATGTCTATGGAAAAGCAGATTGCCATCCCCGTGCTTTTGTATCTGTTCCGCCGTTTTGAACGTTCCCTGAAAGGCCAGCCCGCCTTGCTAATTTTGGATGAGGCTTGGGTGATGTTGGGGCATCCAGTTTTCCGGGAGAAAATACGCCAGTGGCTCAAAGAGCTGCGTAAAAAGAATTGCGCCGTCATTATGGCCACCCAGTCTCTTTCAGATGCCGTTGAAAGTAAGCTTTTCCCCGTTCTAGTAGATTCCTGTGCCACTTATATTCTACTCCCCAATGAAGGAGCTGAAAAAAGAGGAACAGCGGCACATCCCGGCCCTTACGACTTATACAAGCAAATGGGACTCAATGACACCGAAATCCGCACGATTCGAAATGCGGTTCGAAAACGGGACTATTTCTATGTTTCCCCGGAAGGGAAACGCCTGTTTAGTCTGGGTCTTGGACCAATCGCCCTGTCCTTTGTGGCAGTCTCCGATAAAAAGACCATTGCCCGACTCAAGGAATTAAAAAGCCAGCATGGCACCCAATGGCCTTATGCCTGGCTGAGAGAGAAAGGAGTTTCGTATGAAGCGCTTCGCGCTGGTTAGTAGCTTAATCATTGGAGTAGCCGTTATACCCTCCATTTTATGGACGCAGGAGCCGGAGGCTCAGGCAACCGCACCCGTGTATTGCGTCAATTGCGGTACAGAGATGACCCAATTCCTGAGCAAGCTAACCCTTGCTAAACAACTGGCTACACAGGCCCAGCAACTCCAGACTGAGTTCGATCAATACCAGAACATGCTTCTCAACAGTAAACTGCTACCGACTCAGATCTGGAATAATGCCACGCAAGATTTTCAACAACTCAGCAGTATCATGCAGCAAAGTCGGGCACTCGGATACGCCACCAAGAATCTGGCCACTCAGTTTGCCAGTCAATATGGCACCTTTTCCTCCTACAAAACTCAAAACATGAGTTTTTCCGGCTGGATGAACAAGCTTAATCAGTGGTCAAAGCAAAGTAGTGACAACGCAAAATACACCCTGCAAGGAATCGGAGTCCAAGCCTCTCAACTGCAAAATGACCAAGCGGCCCTCCAAAAAATCCAAGCCTTGGCCAACAGCAGTACAGGTCAAATGCAAGCCCTACAAGCCGCAAACCAGATGGCAGCGCAGAGCGTTGACCAAATCATGAAACTCCGCGAACTCATTATGATGCAATCCCAAATGCAGGCTAATTACCTCGCACAACAACAGGACCGACAAGCCGCTTCAGATGCGGCAGCGCAGAAGTTATTTAATTATCAACTTCCATCCTATAAAGGCGGAAAAAGTTATTAGGAGAGAAGAAAATGTTAAATCAGATTTTTCAAATTAAACTCTGGATGATTATTCTAAGCATTGTAAGCAGTATAGCGGCTTCCAGCCTGATTACCTATGTTGTGGCGTCACATAAAGTCGAGACTCACGACAATGCTCCAGTGGTGCATTATTGCCCCACTTGCCCTGTGTGCCCCATTCTTAGGAATAAACCCAACACGACCGTTTGGAAGGATACCCCGCTCCCATCTTATCGGGGAGGTAAAAGCTATTGAAAGTACTGCTTCCTAACCTATCTACTAAAAAGGCCATTGTGCCTATCTTAGTTGTATTACTCATGAGTACAACTCTTGTCTACGCACAAGTAGCAGACTCTCCATCAACAAATATTGCACGAGGTGTTTTAGATCAATTTCAAAACAACATGGCAAATTGGTATGCCCCACTTCAACAATATGCACAGCACATCTTCTGGATGTTAGTCACCATTGATATAGTCTGGACCCTCGGTCGCCTTGCACTCAGTAAAGCTGATATGGGAGATTTTCTAGCCGAGTTATTGAAACAAGCAGTCACCATAGGTATTTTTTGGGCTTTTCTGACACATTCGGCAGAGTGGTCCAGAGATATTGTCGAGAGCTTCCGCATTATGGGCAATACTGCAAGCGGTCAGGCAGGCGGCATTAGAGATTTGCAGCCTTCGGATGTATTCAACGCCGGAATTAGCATCTGTGCGACAATTTTGAAGACTTTTGCCTTTTCCTTTGATGTATCCAAATTTATGGAATCGTTAGCACTGGTTTTTGGTGGCTTTATTATTCTGATTTCTTTCGGATTGATTGCCGCCTTGGAAATTGTTGCCTTAATTGAGTCCTACGTTTTTATTTATGCAGGAGTTATTTTCCTGGGCTTTTCAGGTCACAGCTTTACATCCGACCTGGCGAAACGTTACCTCTTCAGCATACTCAACGTGGGCACAAAGCTTATGGTCATTCAGCTTCTTATCGGTCAGGGAATGAAGTTAATCCAGAGCTGGGCGGATACAATTGTACTGTCATCGGGACCACCAGATTTGGTTTTAATGCTTGCTATTGTTAGTGGCTCAGTCGTATTTTTAGCACTTACCAAAATGGTTCCGGATGTCGTAAACGGTCTGTTTTCAGGTGTTTCCAACGCTACAGGCTATCCACTGATTTCATCCAGTATGGCCGCTGGCAGTATGGCGTCTGCCGTCATGATGGGTACTGCATCTGGTATTTCCGCCGCTTTCGGCAATCCAGCCCTTGCGCAGCAGTTTGGACGTGCCGCAGTCGATCAAGGCGGGGAAGCCTACCGCCACTCAACCGGACACCACGGCACAAACATGTTAGACCGCTTCCCAGGTTACAAAGGCGAAGACGGTAAACTACCTGAAAACACTGGGTTTAGTGGGCCCAATTTCAAGCCGGAAAACTGGTACGGTGGAAGCTCCTATAACAGCATTGGCGGCTCCTCCTCTTCAGGGCCAAAATCCACCGCCAGTAACGACCAGAATTAATAGCCTGACTGAAACAGGAGTCTTACAACCATGCTCGGCAAAACACTCAATTTCCAGAACAACGCCAAGAAAAGCCCTATCGAAGGGCATGCCATTAATCAGCTGTCCAGACAACATTACCAAGAGAAATGAGCCGACCTCACCCAACAAATCGTGGCCTGGAAGCGAATCGCTATGATCACATCCGGGGCGTTGGTTCTCTGTATCATTGCCATGTACCTCATGACCACCCAACAACGGGTCGTCCCTTATCTCATCAAAGTGGATGAACTGGGGGCGGCTCAAGCTATCCGTAGAGCCGATATCCCGGAACCACCCAACGCCGCCATGTTTAAATCCCACCTTGCCCGGTGGATTGAAGACACTCGCAGCATCTATACCGATGCCGGTGCCGAGAAAGTGGCCATGAAGTTCTCCTTTGCCTCAACTCTGGAAGGCAGCACCGCCCAACAACAACTGCTCGACTATATGAGCAAAAACAACCCTTATAAACTCGCTGAAAACAAAAGCGTCACCGTCAACGTTGCCTCTGTACAACCCATCAGCGATAAAACCTGGCGCGTCGAATGGACAGAAAAAACATTCTCCCGCACCGGAAGCCCCATCGACGATGAGCAAATGCAGGCAACCATTACCGTTTCAGTCGTCCCGCCCACCGATGAAGCCACCATCCTTAATAACCCTCTGGGGATCTATATTCAAAGCTTTACTTGGTCCAGCCGTATTCAATAGGAGCTTAACACCAATGAAACGAACACTCCTCGCTTTGAGCCTTCTACTATCCGGGACAGCCTCCGCCCAAAACGTCCCCGCCATCGAAAACATCACCTATACACCAGGCAGCTACCTACCTATTTCAGCGCCTCCAAACGCACAACCCCTCCTGAATTATCAGGCCCCTCGCCTCCCGGAAGAACCCATTCCAGCCAACGCTCAGGGCCATCTACCCCAAGGCGCTACCGTTCAAGGCGATCAGTCGATTGTCTTCACTTACGGTGAAAACCTTCCCTCTGTCGTTTGTGCGCCCCTTCACGTCTGTGACGTATCGCTTCAACCCGGAGAAACCATTCAATCATTAGAAGTGGGGGATACGACCCGCTGGAGCGTGAAACTCGCCCGTGTAAAAACGCAAGACAAAGAAACCACACACTTGGTCATTAAGCCCTCTGAAGCCGGTATCGTCAGTAATCTTGTCGCCATCACCGATAAACGCAGTTATTCCATTCAACTGGTCAGCAAAAAAAGCCGCGAATGGATGCCCAAGGTTGCTTTTGCTTACCCCGATGATCAACAAGCCAATTGGAAAGCCTATTTTGCTGAAAACACCGAACGTCAAAACACAACGGAACCCGCCTCCAGCGCCCTATCAGAAACCAACGCGCAACCCCTCAACTTTGATTACAAAGTTCACGGCAAAGCCGCCTGGAAACCGGTCCGAGTCTATTCGGACCAGAATAAAACCTACATCCAATTACCCGCGACCGCTAAAAACGATGAAATTCCCGTCGTTCTCGATCTCGGCAACACCGATACCAAAAAACTGGTCAACTACCGCCTCGAAGGGAATACGTTTGTCGTGGATAAAATTCTGAAACGGGCAGTCCTGATTTCCGGCATTGGCAAAAGTCAGGAAAAAATCACCATCATCCGCGAGGGTAGCCTGTGAAAATCCTGCTGGCTCTTGCCCTAATCACACTGCCGATATCCGTGGAAGCGGCGACTGTGCATAACCATCACAAGCCGGTTCATCGGGTACAACAGCACTACTCCTTCATTCCGCCTCGTCAGGCTCCTGTTATAAAGCCTAAAACCGTTGAATCCATGCCACTTACGGGACAAGTTCAACAAATTATCCATCCGGTAGAACCCATGAAACCGCCTTCCTGCTCCCCCTTAGCAATGCCCACAGCGAATCCATCCATTCCAGTAACCCGAAAACGCGTTGCTTTCTTCTGGAAACAACACATTGTCGCAACACGGTTTCAGTCAGCGGCTATCCCCATGACGGCAAACGAAGCGGCCCAACTCAGCAGTGCGGCAACAGCCATGATTGCCAGCCTGAGCAGAACCGATACGCCCATTTTTCTCTTACCATCCCCCCAAACCGACCACCGATCGGATACCTTTACCCCCTCCCTAATGCACAATCTCCGCAATGCGGGTTATCAACTTGCTTTAGAGCCCAATGAGCACTCAATACCAGTACGTTACAGGGTTTCCCATTACCAAAACAGCTACCTGATTCACATTACGGTGAAATCAATCCAATTGGCCCGGCTTTTTAAAGTCATCGAGGGCAGTTCAATTGCCGTTTCCCCCTTATCCAGTACCCAGGAGCAACCGTAATGAGCGATGAAAACGAAAATCAAGTCATCCCGGGAGAACCGCAAAGCCCAGAGAAAACCGCTCTGGAAGTTACTCAGGAAGCGCAAAAACACCGGAATGAAACCTCTTTGAAAATCAGCCCGGACGAACAAAAACGCCTGGATGAAGCCGCCATGGAAGGAGGGCCGCCTTCCTCCGGGAATTCGCAACATCCCGATATGGCCCCTCAACTGAGAAAAGTACCCGTTGCCATTCTCGCTGGCGTGGCCATTTTGTTACTCGTAGGCATCTACTTCAACTTTGCAGGACGCAAACAGCCTCAGACCGCTTCAGCCGCCATCACCGAGCTGGAAAACAAATCCGCAAAAGAATCTCATCCGGCAGCACCGCCAAAACTGGAAAAATCAGAGCAACCCTCCGGCATCATTCCCGTAACCTCTTCGATGACCGATGGCCCTGTGGCCAGTGCAGGCAACAGCACAACACACCCGATGACGGAAACGGCTACACAGGGAGTTGACGTTCAACAACAAGCG
>Ga0157374_10005089_pt1 | contig 11026 bp, 9 predicted proteins | sample M25metaG_FD_115308 | JGI IMG/M metagenome (GOLD analysis project Ga0157374, IMG submission 115308) | Miscanthus rhizosphere microbial communities from Kellogg Biological Station, Michigan, USA - M2-5 metaG | ecosystem: Host-associated > Plants > Roots > Rhizosphere > Soil | place: USA: Michigan... | reverse complement strand
TTGTTACTGCATTCGCCGCCGTGCGCAGTCGACTGCCATCCCGTTTCCGAGAGCTCACGGAAGCGCTGGTTCGCATTATTCGTTAAAGCTGGATTAGAACAACGGTACTGAAGTAATCTGCGCTATCCAAAAACTGGACGGCGCCAAATGTGGAAGCTCAAACACTTAGCGGTCAAATTGGGGGTCTGATCAATTCTTGGACAGCGGATTGGCTACTTGTGATTGATTACTTTGGACTTGGGAGTAACCGGCGGTTTTGCAGCCAGGAAGACTGCCGTGCCGTCGCTTCGAGGTTTTCCGGTACGGCGAGTGTCATATGTGTGCCATTACGTTTGTACTAGGGTGGATTATTCGGTCTGGCGTCTAAGGCTGCGGAGGTTGCGCAAAGCGTCCTCCGGATCACGGTGTTCCTGCAAGGAATTTGTTTCCGGCAGAAGTTCATACATCCGCCTTTGGATGGCCTGGTTGGCGGCATCTATTTTTTCGGGAAGGCGCACACGATCAAATTCCATCAAGGCGCTGCGATAGAGTTTGACCCAGTCCTTTTGACCGTCAGCAGCCATAGAGAACTTGCAACCAGGAAAAAAACAAGACCCAGCGGCGAGAGCATAGCTATCCGGGTGGGGACTGTCGGTTCGATAGCGAACACCGGTTTCGGCTTCAGTTTCCGGTTCTCAGTTCGCTGGTTTTGGTTTAGCGCAGACTGAAGCGGCAGCTGATTTGTCGCATGGCGCGGTAACACTCGCAAGTGGCCTGCTCCAAGCTTTTGCGGTTGATGATTTTTACGCTGCCACGACAGTTTTCAATCATGCCGGCCCGTTGGAGAACACCAGCGGCCAAGCTTACGCTGGGGCGTCCGGTGCCCAGCATCTGGGCGACAAATTCGTGAGTGATGGGAAGGACTTTCGCTTCAACTCGATCCTGGCACATTAGCAGCCATCGGGCCAGACGCTGCTCGATTTCATGCAGACGGTTGCAGGCGGCGATTTGTGCTACGTGCAAGCCGCGCATCCAGACATAGCGATTGGTCACTAGCTGGAGATCCGGGGTATGGGACAGGATGCGCTCCAAAACTTCAGCCCGTATGCGAAAGCCGCTGCCGGGGATTTGCATGATGGCGCGGTAAGGTTCGCGGACCAGTCCTACTGCGAGGGGTGTTCCAATCATCCCTTCGCGGCCGATCATGGCGACCTCCACGCTGCGGCCATCGCCGGTGATGACCACCATGGAAACCAAGCCCCCATTCAGAAAATAGGCATAGCGGATTTTTTCGCCTGCTTCATGGAGGATTTGCCGATGGCCCAGTTCCACCGGGTCGAGGTGTGGGCACAAGCGGGCGAATTCCTCCGCGGCGACTGTCAGCAGGGGCACGTTCTTCACCGGATTCCCGGTGATGTCTATGCGGACCGCGGCGCGCTGCGTGACAGACTTGTGCCTTCTGTCAATAAGACCAGTATTGTCTTTCACTGTTTTCAATGTGGGACACTAGCCGACAGCAATCATGAACTTTCATTTATGCAGTGGGCGTAGGGTATGCGGGCGGGAAATAGGTTGTCAGTTCGACAACGAACGGAAAAAAACACAGGACTCGGGGTAGTTACTTCAGCCCGAGTCCGCCATTGAAGTGTTGAATCACGCGGTAGCACTCGCAGGCAGAGTCTTCCAGCGATTTACGGTTGATGACCCTGATGATGCCGCGGATATTTTCGATTAAGCCAGCGTGCTCGAGCATGCCTATCGCCAAGCTTACGCTGGGACGCCCTGTTCCCAGCATCTGCGCGAGAAATTCGTGGGTCAAGAACAAGCGTTCGGAATCTACGCGATCCTGGCACATCAGCAGCCAGCGGGCGAGACGCTGTTCCAGTTCATGGAGACGGTTGCAGGCAGCGACTTGTGCCATCTGCAACCCCTGCATCAACACGAAACGGGTTAGCACCAGCCAAAGACGCGGGGTGGATGACAACTGGCTCGTCAGGCGCTTGGAATCGATCATGATTCCGTTGCCGGGAATTTGGATGATTGCGTCGTAGGGCGCGAGGCGCAGACCTACCGCTAACGGCGTCCCTACCATACCTTCGCGTCCAACGATGCCTACCTCCACGCTTCGGCCATCGGATGTGCTGACGACCAGGGACACCATGCCGTCATTCGGAAAATATGCAAATTCGATTTGCTGACCCTGATCGTGAAGCATTTTGTGATGCTCCAGTTCCACATATTCGAGATAAGGACGGATCAGGTTGTATTCGCGGTCTGGGATGGAGAGTAACAGGACGTTTTTTACAGTCCGCCCGGTCGAGTCCGTGCGCGTACCCGGGCGAAGGGGAATTAGTTTGGGTTTTACACCGGTAACGACATTTGTAGTTGCCACGTACGACCTCCAGGTCGCCTTCTATGCGCAGGATTGACCCGTTGCAAAGGACGGAAGAAAAGCAGAAGGCTTGAATTCCTCGGACCTGGGTGTAGATGCAAAAGAGCGGGCGATGTGCCCGCTCTTTTTCCCTAAATCGGTAGATAAAAAGATGTATTCGCTAAGCGCGAGCAACAGCGGTGGTTGCAGGCTCAGGGGTTGAGGGGGTGGCCTTTACTTCTTTGACTTCCTCACCATTCACCTTTTGACCAGCCTTGCGAATATCAATTCCGCCCTTGAAGAAGGCACCGTCTTCGATGGAGATGCGGGCGGCCACTACGTCGCCGGTGAGAGAGCCGTCGCTGCGGATGTCTACGCGATCGCTGGCGGTGAGGTTGCCCTTCACTTTGCCGAGCACCACGATCTCGCGAGCGTTGATGTTGGCCGAAACTACTCCGTTGCGTCCAACGGTGACGCGGTTTCCGGCCAGGTTGATTGAGCCTTCTACGCGTCCGTCAATGTACAGTGATTCGGATCCGGTCACCTCGCCCTTAATGACGAGAGATTTGCCGATGGTCGCCTGGTCCGCAGTGCTGCTGGAAAGCGGACGAGGGGTTGCTGGCGGTTCGCTGACCGGAGAGGTCGTCGTGGGCATGCTGGGGCGCTCCTGTTCTGCCGGCCGAGCCGGTGGGGTGTTGGGTTGATTGGTTGGTTTCCACATGACGGATAAATCCTTTCCGGATGAAATGCTGATTAAATATTTCGGAATCTTTGCCGATTGTACTCCCGTAAATTGCGGATTTGTTGAGGAAATATTGAGATTTTTCGGGTGTTCCCCTTCGTGCAATAGGTAGGGCAGGGTGTACTTCCGTGATCTTTCTCTGGGTGGGTGCGCGGGTGTAGGCGGAACCGAGTTTCCGGCAGAGGGCAAATCTTAAAACGCAAAGATGGCTAAGAAATCTGCCCCGAGAATGCAAAGAAACCTCGGGTGGGGTGCAGTCAGGTATCCTATGACCTATCTTCCCTGAGGAACTTCTATGACGACACATTTTGTTGTTGGGCGGCCAGAGGCTTCGGAGCACTCTGTTTATTTTGGGCGCTACATTTCTTTGGTCTCGGACGCTGATATTTTGACTGTGTTGCAGACGCAGTGGAGCGAGACTGCGGCTTTGCTGCGCGGGCTTGGTGAAAAAGATGGCGGCGTTCGTTATGCGCCAGACAAGTGGAGTGTTCGCGAAGTTCTCGGCCACATGAACGATACAGAGCGGATTTTCGCTTATCGCGCTTTGCGGATTGCGCGAGCGGATAAGACTCCACTGGCGGGATTCGAGCAGGATGATTACGTGCTCGCGGGCGGATTTGAAAAACGCGCCCTGGCGGATCTGTGCGATGAGTTTGATGCGATTCGCAAATCGAGTCTGTTTTTGTTTCGCGGATTAGAAGAAGCGGCCTGGATGCGGCAAGGAACGGCCAGCGACAATGTGCTTAGCGTACGTGCGTTGGCTTACATGATTGCCGGACATGAGTTGCATCATCGGCGGATTTTGTTGGAGAAGTATTTCCCGTCTCATAAGCTGAGTGCCTAAGCTCCTCCTATGGTGTCAGACTCAGTCATTCTTAAAAAAATCGAGCGGCAGCCCAAGCACGCGGCGGGTTTTAAACAACTCGTGCGCGAGCTTGGTGTGGGTGGAGATGAGCGTAAGCAGTTGCTTTCGCGCCTGGAGCGGCTGGTTTCGAGTGGTCAGTTGTTGCAGGTGGGCGGCGGGCGGTATGCGATTCCTCAGCCTTCCGCTGGCAAGAACATGGTAATTGGGAAGTTGTCCATGCATCGGGACGGATATGGCTTTGTTACGCCTGATCCTTCGGCGATGGATGAGCGGTTGAAGGCGCGTCTGGCGGGGGATGTTTTTATCCCGCCTCCTGCTGTGGGGTCGGCGATGCACGGGGACCGGGTACTGGTGGAGGTTGGGGCGTTTCGTCCGGATGGCCGGGCTGAGGGGCGTGTACTTCGAACCGTCAATCGAGCTCATCCTACGGTTGTGGGAATTTTTCATTACGGGCGGCGGCAGAACTATGTCACGCCGATTGATCAGAAGGTTGCGCAGGAAATTGTGATTCCTCCGGGCTGGGAAAACCCGGAAAACCTTTTAACCAAGGAGGCTACGGAAAACACAAAGGAAAAACCACGGAGGAAGATCAAATCTGTTGATCGGGTGCTTGGAGAGCAAGTTGTGCGAAGGCTGGATTCTGACAATCTAGATAATGTCGTAGTCGATGTTGAGATCACTGACTGGCCCAGCGCTACGCAGAATCCTCGCGGACGGGTGACAGAAATTCTGGGGTACGAAGATGATTTTGGCGTTGATGTGGAGATGATCATTCGCAAGTTCCACTTGCCTCATCACTTCCCGGCTGAAGTTTTAGAAGAAGCGCAGAATGCTTTGGCGGTGATTCCTTCCGCGGAAATTAAGCGGCGTAGGGATTTTCGGCAGGTGCCGATTGTCACGATTGACGGTGAAACAGCACGGGATTTCGACGATGCAGTTTCTGTGCGGAAGTTAGAGAACGGGAATTATGAGTTGCAAGTGCATATCGCCGATGTCTCACACTACGTGACTGCAGGTTCGGCTCTTGATGACGAAGCGCGCCTGCGCGGAACTAGCGTTTACTTTCCTGATCGCGCTGTGCCGATGTTACCTCTGGAACTTTCTACTGACATCTGCAGCTTGCGTCCACGTGTGGACCGGCTCGTCATGTCCTCTGTGATGGAGATTGATCATCGCGGAGAGATTGTTGGGTATGACTTGTCCGAGGGCATTATTTGTTCGTCGGAGCGGATGACTTATACAGCGGTAAATGCTGTGCTTGAGGGCGATTCGGTGGCGCGGCATCGCTATAAGGATTTGGTCCTGATGTTTGAGATGATGCGCGACCTGGCTTTGATTTTGCGGCATAAGCGGGAGCGGCGTGGGTCGATTGATTTTGATCTGCCGGAAGCGGTGATTGAGTTCGATGAACAGGGGTTGATGAAGGGTGTTACCCGATCGGAGCGGAATATCGCGCATCGGCTGATTGAAGAATTCATGCTTTCGGCAAATGAGTGTGTGGCGGGATATCTGGAGAACAAGCGGGTTGCTTCGTTGTATCGCATTCACGAGAAGCCGGATGCCAAGCGCGTGTATGACTTTGAGGTGATCGCGGCTACGTTTGGGTATTCGCTGGGCGTTGGGGCTCTGCCGATTCAGCGAGTGCAGATGAAATCGGACCGGCGGGCTTCTTATGGGACTGGGAAGCGGGCTCCGGTGCTTGAGGTTCCTAAGGATGTACACATTACCCCGCGGATGTATCAGAAGCTGACCGAAAAGATTGCCGGGAAGCCGGAAGAGCGGATTCTTTCTTATTTAATGTTGCGGTCTTTGCGACAGGCGCGGTATTCGGAAATGAACGTGGGGCACTTTGCTTTGGCGGCTACCTCCTATACGCATTTCACGTCTCCAATCCGGCGGTATCCAGATTTGATTGTGCACCGGATTTTGCGAGAGGTTTTGCGCGAATCATCCGGCTCACAGAAAGCCGAGGATCAGCAGGCAGGATCTCCATGGTCGAAGCGGCGGGAGCATCATTCGCCAGAGCCGTCGGGCGGGCCGATTCCGATTGAAGATCTGCACAAGATAGCGGAGGAGTCGAGTCAATCGGAGCGGCGAGCTGATGAGGCTGAGCGCGAGTTGATGGAGTGGAAGAAAGTTAAGTTCATGCAGGACCGCATTGGCGAGGAGTTCGACGGACTGATTATCAGCGTTACCAAGTTTGGATTTTTTGTGGAGCTGACAGATTTGTTTGTGGAGGGTTTGGTCCCTCTGAATTCGCTCGAAGATGATCGGTACACGTTTCACGAAAATACTCGCGAGATCGTTGGGCAACGCGGACGGAAGATTTATTCGCTGGGGCAGAGGGTGCGGGTGTTGGTGGATCGGATTGATCCGGTGGAGAAGAAGGTTCAGTTTGCGGTAATGGAGGAAGTAGCGAAGAAACCTAGGAAGAGGAAATAGGGTGTGTTCGCCGTGCCTCAGTTAGGGGCGATTCTGAATGCAGGGCTCGCGAAACCCTGCCTAGATCTATTCCGTCAGTTGTGTTAAGTGACGTTTGCTCCAGACCACCAGCAATCCGCTGCCGATCAGAATCAGCCCGATGCACAAGCCGATCCAGATTCCCACGGCTCCCCATTGCAATTTGAAACCTAGAAGGTAGGCGATGGGAAGTCCGATGAACCAGTACGCTGCGAGATTCGCGAGCATGGGCGTGCGCGTGTCTCCGGTACCGCGTAGTGCACCGGTGGTGCAGATTTGTATGCCGTCAAATAACTGGAAGGCGGCGGCTACTAATAGCAGAGTGCTGCCGACCTCGATCACCGTGGGGTCGGGAGAAAAAATTCGCGCCAGGGTTTTGGAAAAGCTGACGAAAACTATCGCCGAGCAGGTCATGAAGCCCGCGCCAAGAATAATCGCGGACCATCCCGCGCGGCGCGCAGCTTCTGGATCACCGCGGCCGATTTCTTGTCCTACGCGGACTGCGGCGGCGGAGCTGATTCCCAGCGGAACCATGAAGGTGAGCGAGGCGCAGCTTAGCGCGATCTCGTGACCGGACAACGCCATTGGCCCAATTCGCGCGCACAGGGTGGTGGCGACGGCGAAAGCTCCGATTTCGAAAAGAATCTGCGTTGCGGCAGGAATTCCCAGACGCAAGAGATCGATCATTTTTTTGAGCTCGAGGCGAAGCGCGCCTTTCCAACTGTCCAATTTCCTTCTGGATTCAACCCAGATTAGCGTGATCAGCAAAACCAGAACGAGATAGATGCGCGCAAAACATGTCGACCATCCAGAGCCGACAATGCCCATAGCCGGAAAACCCAAGTGACCGTAAATCATCGCCCAGTCACCGACGAAGTTGATCAGATTGGCTGAAACAAATGCGAACGTGATGGGATGCACTACGTTCACTGCTTGCAGATAGCGGCGCAACGCGAAATAAATCAGCAGCGGGAGCGATCCCCAGTTGAGAGCGTGGAGAAATGGCGTCATGGGACCGACCAGCTCGAGACTGATCCCGAACTGACGCATCAGCACGGGCCATGCGAGAACAATCAGCATGAGCGCCGGCGTAATGAGCAGGGCCAGGAACACTCCACTCACTAATGTGTGGCGGGCATCTTCGAGATCTTCACGGCCGAAGGCTTGCGACACGAAAGTGTCCATACCGAGCAGTAGTCCGGCGGCAAAAATTGCGAGTGAGTTGTAGAGAGTTTCGCCGAGTCCGGTGGCACCGATGGCGATGGCGCTGTTGGGAAGGCGGCCGACCATGATGGTGTCGACGATGCCCATGCTCATCCAGCCCAGTTCAGCGAAGGCGAGCGGCAGCGCCAGGCGCAGGGTAGGGGCAAACTCCTGGCGCAGGGATTTGGCGGGCATGGTGGCAAGCTGAGACATGGATATGGAGGACTTCTATATTGTGGGCTAAGGCATAGATGATTTGGAACGACAGAAGAAACAGAATTGGCCGGGACTGGTGTAGAATTTGTAGGTAAACCCTATCCGCTAGAGTGTCCGGCGGAATCCTTCCTTGTCGGGACGTGGCTCAGCCTGGTAGAGCACTCGCTTGGGGTGCGAGGGGTCGGCAGTTCAAATCTGCCCGTCCCGACCATACAGAAAGCCGTTTGATCTGATCTTCGAACCAGCAAAAACTGAGAATTGGTTATGCAATCATTTCACTGATTGACCGTGTTTGGTGCTAACGCCTTGGTTACGTCAACTACAGCGCGTCCACACACCTGGAACGGGAGGTCTTAATCAACAGTAAACATAACGGAGGTATAATTTGTGCCCACGTCACTCGTTCCGGGACTCCCATGCTCAAAAGCTTTAAAAAAAGCTCAGTGCGAGCGATCACGAAGGTTTCAGAAGAACGTTGGTTTCAACTTCTGCTGGACGCGGCACCGGACGCAATGGTTGTAGTAGATCAGGATGGCAAGATTGTCCTCGTCAACACCCAGACTGAGAGGCTTTTCGGATATCAACGGGAGGAGATCCTTGGGCTGGATGTGGAAGTCCTGATCCCAGAGCGCCTCCGCGAGCAGCATTGCCTCCACCGAAAGGGTTTCTTTGCCCAGCCGCATGTCCGACTTATGGGAGCGGGGCTGGAATTGTTTGGCGTGCGCAAAGGAGGCGGCGAGTTTCCAGTTGAGGTCAGCCTAAGTCCGGTTGACACCGGGGAAGGCTTTTTGGTTACAAGTGCGATCCGCGATATCACGGAGCGCAAACTGGTTGAGGAGAGCCGGCTCAGGCTTGCCGCGATTGTCGAATCGTCTGACGATGCGATCATTTCCAAGAATCTGGACGCAGTCATCGTGAGTTGGAACGCTGCTGCGGAGCATATTTTTGGATATACAGAGCAGGAGGCCGTTGGACGGCCAATTACGATTCTGATTCCGTCTGAGTTGCGAGAAGAGGAGAACAAGATTCTTGAAAGGCTGAGGGCGGGCGAACGTATAGACCACTATGAGACGGTTCGAGTCACGAAGGCAGGGAAAGAAGTCAACGTGTCCCTCAGCATTTCCTCAGTTAAAGATTTAACGGGCAGGATAGTGGGTTTTTCCAAAATTGCCCGTGACATCACCCAGCGCAAGCGGACGGAAGAAGCACTGCGCGAAAGTGAAGAAAGGTTTGACTTGGCAGCTCAGGCGGGAAACGTGTATGCCTATGAGAATCACCTACCGACAGAGACGGTTGTGAGGTCCTCGGAATATGCCAAGATCCTCGGGCTGACGAAACCTGAGCGTTTTACCTATCAGCAGTTCCTTGACGGAATCCATCCAGCTGACCGCTCAGCATTCCTTGAGGCGGTTGCCGCACTGACTCCGGAGAACCCGACAAGTGAAGTTACCTACCGTTTCCTCCGTCCTATTGGCGGAGTCGTTTGGTTGAAAAGTAGCGGCCGTGGCTTCTTCGACAGCGAGCAAAAGTTGGTGCGAGTGGTTGGGATGGTGGCAGATGTCACTGAGCACAAACAGGCGGAAGAGGCAATGTCCACTGTGAGCAGCATGCTCATTCAAGCACAAGAGCGAGAACGCACTCGCATCGGGAGAGAACTTCACGACGACATCAACCAAAGACTTGCGTCGTTGGCAGTGGAACTCGAACAACTGGGGGACGATCCTCGGACGCTTCGGAACCGTGTGCAGGATCTCCGAAGCGAAGTGGTTGAGATTTCGAACGACGTCCAGGCCCTGTCTCACGAGTTGCACTCCGCGAAACTGGAGTATCTGGGCGTGGTGGCAGGCGTGAAAAGCTGGTGCAAGGAGTTTGCTAAACGCCAAAAAATGGAGGTCGACTTCAGTACTGATGTGGCTCATCCTTTACGGTTCGAAATCGGTCTTTGCCTTTTCCGAGTGCTGCAGGAAGCCCTCCACAATGCAGCCAAGCACAGTGGAGTCAAACGGGTTGATGTGCGATTGGCGGAGTCCTCAAATGAATTGCTTCTCACCATCAGCGATTTAGGCGTTGGGTTCGACCTCGAAGAGGCAAAGCAAGGCGGAGGTTTAGGCCTCACGAGCATGCAGGAGCGAGTCCGGCTGGTGAATGGAATCATTACCATCGAATCCAAACTTGGAGGAGGAACAACTATTCATGTTCATGTCCCTTTCAAGTCAGAGGACGCCTCTCTGCAGCCAGCCAGCTAACAGACCAAATTCAGCTCGGAAGTGAACATTCATTTTCGCCATCAAGTGACAAAAAGAACGATCCGCGCCAATCGGCAGCGCATGGCGAGATTATAAGCCCGTCGTAACCCGGTCAATAAGTGAAAACACCTGATTGCAGCAGTTGTCAGAAAAGGGCGTCTTCGGTCGAGGTCATCAGAAAGCAGGTACAGCCAGTTTCACTCCACACACGACGATCGACGCTGCTCGCCTCGCTGTGGATGAAATCGCCGGGATACAACGTTCTGTCATCAACCTTTAATATGCCGTGGAGAAGATGGAGTTCTTCGGTGCCCGCATGCCGGTGCGCGGGATAATCAGTTCCCGGATCAAGCCGGACCAACATACTCACGCTGTCGATTTCCGCGTTCCTGGCGAGTATTTTGACGTGGATACCTGGCGCCACTTCTTCCCACTCTGGTTTAGCCGACACTTCCAAGGGAGGCACGAACGGTTGTGTGGTCGCTTCGCTAGCGATTCGCTTCGCGAGCCGCCCCCATAGCGATTCCGCTGGGCGCAACACATCGGCGGACCAGCCGACAAAAGACCTGACAATGGGCCGCAGCGTCTCGATTTCTCGCTGGCAATCCTCGCATGACAAGATTTGAGCTTCAACGGAAGCCATCTCGCGGGCAGAAAGAGACTGCAATACAAATAGGAACACGAGATCGAGATGTTCTTGACTGTGTGTGCTGGGTATTGAGCTCATCCCGTCTCCTTTACTTTCATTCTCAACGCCTCTCGAAGTTTTTCCAGTCCGGAGCGGATTCGCGTCTTTATGGTTCCAAGCGGCTCATTCAATTTGCTTGCTGTTTGTTCATAAGTCAATTCAGAGAAAAATGCGGTTTCGATCGCCTTTCGCTCTCCTGTAGTCAGGACGTTGAGCGCATCCCGTAACAGCCGGCTTTGCTCCTCAAACAGAGCGG
>Ga0157374_10005088_pt1 | contig 11026 bp, 11 predicted proteins | sample M25metaG_FD_115308 | JGI IMG/M metagenome (GOLD analysis project Ga0157374, IMG submission 115308) | Miscanthus rhizosphere microbial communities from Kellogg Biological Station, Michigan, USA - M2-5 metaG | ecosystem: Host-associated > Plants > Roots > Rhizosphere > Soil | place: USA: Michigan... | reverse complement strand
GAGTTCTGCAGAGCCTGCGCATCAGTATTGACGGCGATAAACTCCACGCCCTCGATGCCCGCCTCGACCATGCGATTAATAGCAGCACCGCCAGCACCGCCCACGCCCACTACCTTAATGCGCGCAAACGTCTCAATTGCCGGTTCAACTGCTTGTGCCATAATGCCTAAGTTCCCTCGTTATATGTATAGATAGCAGTATACCGGCTGCACCGCCCCAGTTCAAGCCTGCCCGCATACATTTCCGAACATGGCTCCTTATGGTCGAACACTTCCCTGCACCGCCCTTCAACTCCGCCAGAAAGCCTTAAAATAACTGAATACTATTACGGTTCAATTATTACTTTTGGCCGAAAAATCAGCCCAAACTTGCCAGCCATGCGGAGTTCTATTGGCTTGACCCGCTGTAGAACTTAACAACTGTTACGATTTAAACTTTCCAAGAAGCTTCCCAAAAGCCCCCGAAATATTCCCAGCCGATAAATTATACCCACCGCCCTGCTGTTCATTTACATAGGGCGTTAAAAGAATATCGAGTAGCATCAGTCCAGCTGCCGTTGCAAACACCGGTTTATCGACCGTGTCAACTAATCCAGCTAGGCCGCGGACCTTACCAATCCGTGCCGGCAACTGCAATTTCTCGCGGGTAAACTCAGCTAGACCCGGTAATGCAGCCGTACCGCCAACGATCACGACTCCGCCTGGCAACTTGCGGCTGCGATGTGCTCGTTGCAGTTCTTTTTCAACGAATTCCAACAACTCTTCTACGCGAGCTTCCACAATCATATTCACCATACCGCCAGAGAAATTGTAATGTTCATCGTCAACGGTTACGCGCAGCGGTCTGTCTACTTCATCACCCAGCTTGGCGTGTTTTACCTTGACTGCCTCAGCAACCTCCAAATCAGTCTTAAGGCCAATCGCGAGATCGTTCGTAATATGCATGCCGCCCATCGGTATCACGGCCACGTGCTGAATCTCGCCGTCTTCAATAATGCTAAGGTTAGTAGTGCCAGCCCCGATATCGAGCACGCAGGTTCCGGCCTCTTTTTGTTTACGATCAAGCACAGCTTCGGCGGCCGCCAGCGCACTCACGGTGTGGTGCCGCGGTTGCACCTGAGCTTTTTCGAGTGACAAATCAAGATTGCGCATGTTGGGGCTTGCAGCGGTTACAATATGACAATCCACCTCCAGGCGTACCCCGTGCATACCAACTGGGTCTTTCAAGTTGTCCTGGCCGTCTAGCCGGTAGTTCTTGGCAAATACCTGTACGATTTCACGGTTGGGCGGCAGTTTGACAATTGTTGCCGCTTCTTCAACGCGTTCGCGGTCATCAACGGTAATTTCGTGATCTGGGCTGGAAATGGCAATCACGCCACGACTATTTAGGCCGGTTACATGACCGCCGTTCACATTGACAGTGGCCTGATGAATTTGGATGCCGCTGATTCGCTCGGCCTCGGTAACGGCCTGTACAATGGCTTCGGCAGCATCATCAATATGCATTACCACGCCCTTGCGCACTCCCTGGTTGGGAGACGAACCATGACCAATTACCGAAATAACAGAGGGGTCTGACAAATCACGAGTGCCAACAACACACCGAACTACCGAGGTACCGATATCAAGGCCGACATAGGTTGGAGCGGCTGATCCTTCGCGCATATCTAGGAGTATACCGCCTATGCTTCATCTTACGCAAGAAATTGTTCGTAGGTGCACTACTTCAAGGCAGCTAGGCAGGTGATTCCAGGAGAATCAGGACGAAGTGCAACCAGACTAGCGAAAGCTAGTCCACGTGGAAGTGTTCTCGTAAAATCACCTGCCTAATCGCCTTATAGCACTCTGCAATTAACAGATCAGGAATATCAAACTTGGGTCAAAATTTCGGAGCCGTCTTTGGTAACTAAAACGGTATGTTCAAACTGCGCACTGCGCGAACCATCCTGTGTCAGCAACGTCCAGCCGTCGTGCGCCTGAAAAATTCGCGGCGAGCCCAATGTGGTAATCGGCTCAATCGCAATCGTCATACCAGCCTTCAAAACCGGTCCAGTGCCAGCGCGGCCATAATTAGGAATCTCTGGGTCCTCGTGCAATTCATGCCCGACACCGTGTCCTACCAGCTCGCGCACAATGCCTAAATTGTAGCTTTCAAGCACCTTTTGAACAGCGGCAGAAATATCGCCGACCCGCGTGCCCTCACGCACTACATCAATGCCGGCATATAGTGCTTGTTCGGTACCTTTTAAAAGTCGCTGCCCAGCTGTATCAGCCTTATCCAGGCCACCGATTGACAGCGATATACCACCATCCGTCACCATATCCTTATAGGTCACACCAAAATCAAAGTTGACGATGTCGCCATCGGCAAATACGTGGTCGTTTGGGATGCTGTGTTGCACTTCGTTGTTGGTTGAAATACAAATGATGTCCGGATACGGAGTATATCCTTCAACACCCCTAAAGGTTGGCTTGCCGCCTAAACGCGCCAGTTCTTTTGCCGCCAAAATCGACACGTCTTTCGGTGTCATACCGGCGCTCACTTTGCGTTTAATCAGTTGCAAAACAGTGGCCAACATACGCCCGCTTTCGCGCATTGCAGTTATTTCGGATTCGGTTTTTGGTCGCATGATCTGTAGTAGAGTATAGAGTAACGTTGACGCTTTGTTGCTTACTTTTTTAAGGCTTGCCGCGGGCCGCTACTAAACATTATTTTATTTTTCAATTTTGAGCACTTCGGCAATGCGTTCGTGTACCTGGGCTGGCGTGCCATCGGCATCAATTGAAAAGACAGTGACGCCCTTTTTCTGCATGTAATTAAGGAGCGGTTTGGTTACCGCCTGGTAATCACTATGGCGCTGCGCAATAGCCGTGTCAGTATCATCCAACCGGCCGCGCTTTTTAAGCCGGCCGCGCACAACCTCGTTTGTCACTTCTAAATTAACCACTACCGGCAGCTCCAAACGGCCAGACTTAACCTGCTCAAGCAACCAATCAACCTGCGATTTAGTGCGAGGGAAGCCGTCCAAAATAAACTGTTCTTTGGTGTCGATAATTTCCAGCACCCGGTCAATTACATGGATAACTTCGTCGTCGCTGAGCAACTTGCCTTCCAGCATCTCGTGCCGGCGGCGACCAGTAAACAACACACGGAAAACCTCACCGCTCGAAATATACGCATAGCCGTATTCATCAGCCAGTTGGTGGCCCTGCATACTCTTGCCAGACCCGGCGGCACCCATCAGTAAGATCATTTGCTTAATCGCTCCTTTACAAGTTTAGCCACCAGACCACCGTCAGCACTAGTTCCTGTTTTCGCCTTTACTGCGCCGATTACCTTGCCCATAGCCTGCATATCTTCAGCGCCCTGTTCGCTAATCACGGTGTCAATAATTTTAGTGAGCTCTGCCTCGCTCAATTGCGCTGGCAGATACATTTCAATAATTGCCTTTTCGGCAAGCTCTTTATCAGCTCGCTCTTGTGAGCCGCCTTGCACGTACAAATCTGCGCTTTCCTGGCGCTTTTTAGTTTCTTTAGCAAATAAGGTCAGGATCTCATCGTCATCGATACCGCCTATCTCACGTTTTTTAGCAGCTACATCAGCATACAAAATAACCGTTTTTAAACCCCGTAGCGTTTCTACTTTGAGCGTGTCGCCTGACAGCATTGCAGTCTTTATATCGTCGTTCAGTTGTTGTCGCAGACTCATGGTATTCCTTCCCGATTGCGTTAACTTTTAAGATTTTAAAATCTTAAACGGTGTATTTAGAGGGAGTTCTCTAGCCCACAAAGAAGCCGTGCAAGGTGCACGGCGACTGTAGGTTTAGGAGGCTTCGTCTAAAAGGCGACCCTCACACACTGTTTTAGCGTTGGCCCAGCTTTATTTTGCGAAGCTTGAGCGCTTTGCGCTGCGTGCGGATAATTGCTTTTGCACGGCGGTCACGCTTGCTCATTGGCTTTTCGAAATACTGGCCTTGCTTTACGGTAATAACCAAACCAGATTGCTGCACGCGGCGGTTAAAGCGGCGCACCAGGTTCTCAAGTGATTCTTTACTGTCTTTGCGGGTTACTTCTATCATATGTCTGCAATTATAGCGTAACAGGGGCGACCGTGCAACAGGTAATTCTGCAATGGCTGAGCGTGCGCCAAGTAGCGACCGGGCAAGAACAAGAGGACCTTACATAGCATAGAATGCGATGAAAATATGCGGATAAATATTTAAAATAAAGCAGGAGCTTTTTTAAGAAACCTGGCGCTTTTGCTGTGTGCGCTGGCTCTTGAGTACGATGCTTTGCAGTTCTTTAAAGATCACAAACTGCTTGTTGGTGTGATAAATCTTGGTGTTGCCCTGTTTTTCACTGATCAAAAAACCAGCCTTCTCGAGCCGTTTTAGCTCACGCTGAATATTGCCAGCGTCCTCTTTGATAAGTTTAGCAAGACCACGCACGTGTGTCTTAAAATCAGGGTATTTCGCGTAGATAACGATAATCTTGCGCCGTACTCGCGATGTGATAAAAACGTCTAACATTGTTGTTCCCTAAACTTTTTCCCTGATGATTGCACTTACGTCTTTATTGTCGTTCCGACAACGTAACTGGTATGTAAGTATAGCCAGACTGGGGTCTGATTTCAAGGTTAAAAATCGTGTTTTACGTCACTTTACCTGGCTAGCTGCTCACGCCGCCCATAAACCGCACTAGCCAACAACAGATTGTATAAGGAATAATACCAGCATGCGGTACTACGAGATTTTAGTCGCAAGCATGTCATACCACGGCAGCGAAGCACTCACTTACAGCTCAGACCAAACGCTGTCAGCAGGCCAGCTGGTGCGTGTTTCTTTGCGTGAGCGCAGCGTACTTGGGATTGTACTGCGTACCGTAATCAAGCCATCATTCATCGTAAAACCATTAGGAGCAGTCGCGCCGCTGCCACCCCTGCCCCCACAGAGTTTGCAGTTGCTAACCTGGTTGCGTGCCTACTATCCAGCGCCGCTTGGCGCAGTTGTCAGGCAATTTGTACCACCCACCGAAGTATTTCCCAAAATCGCTCCTGCAGCATCAGTTGCCACGCAACCACAGCCAAAACATCAGCTGCCGCCATTAACCTCCGAACAGCAAGCAGCGATTGATACCATCACAGAACCCGGCACCTATTTACTCCACGGCATCACTGGCAGCGGTAAATCACGAGTATATGTCGAACTGGCTGCCCGCACACTTGCAACCGGCAAATCAGTGGTAGCGTTGACTCCGGAGATTGGCCTAACCGCACAACTGACGCAAACCTTCCGCAGCAGCTTTGGTGAGCAGAATGTCTATGTGTTGCACTCACGCCAAACCGCAGCCGAGCGGCGTACTATTTGGTATGAATTGCTGGCACGGACCACACCTGCCATCGTCATTGGTCCTCGCTCTGCTCTGTTTTCGCCGCTTCGCAGGTTGGGACTAATTGTGCTGGATGAATCACACGACAACGCTTACAAAAACGAATCCGCGCCCCACTATCACGCTAGTCGCGTCGCCGCTAAATTAGCTAACTTGCACGACGCCACACTGGTACTTGGCAGCGCCACGCCGAATATCGAAGACTATTATCTGGCCGGCCTCAGAAAGCGTCCGATTATCGCCATGCAAAACCTGGCTAAACAAAACAACGACCCGCTGGCAATCACCATGGTCGATATGCGTGAACCGCAAGCTTTCAGTCGCAGCAGATTACTGAGCGACACCCTGCTCGAACACATAACCACTGCCCTAGCCCAAGGTGAACAATCACTGCTCTACCTGAACCGCCGCGGCACCGCCAATGTCGTACTCTGCAATCAGTGCGGTTGGCAATCACTCTGCCCCAATTGCGACCTCAGCCTCACCTACCACGGCGACGAGCACCAGCTTCGCTGCCATGTTTGCGGCCTTACCGGTGGTCTCCCCACCAGCTGCCCAGCATGCACCAACACCGACATTCTATTTAAAAGCGTCGGCACTAAAGCCATAGTTGAGGCGCTAAGCAAGATATTCCCCATGGCCCGGATTCAGCGCTTTGATACCGACGCCAAAAAAACTGAACGGTTGGAGCAGCACGTCGACGCTCTCCAGGCCGGCAGCGCCGATATCATCGTCGGTACACAGATGGTCGGCAAGGGGCTGGACCTGCCCAAGCTGTCAGTTGTGGGCATCATAAATGCCGACTCGTCGCTGCTCATACCCGACTACACCGCTTCCGAACAAACTTATCAGCTCATCAGCCAGGTGGTGGGGCGGGTAGGACGTGGGCACCGCGCCGGCACTGTCATCGTCCAAACTTACGATCCCGAAAATACCACCCTGCAGGCCGCAGTCCATAGGGACTGGCCGCAGTTTTATAACGCTGAACTGCGTGAGCGCAAAAGCTATCATTTTCCGCCCTTTACCTATCTGCTTAAACTACGCACTTTGCGCGTCTCTTCTGCCTCTGCGCAAAAGGCAGCTACTACGTTTGCAGGCACGTTAGCCAAAGATTTTCCGAGCGTTACCATTGAAGGTCCAGCGCCTTCGTTCCGCCCACGCGTTGCTGGCAAATACAGCTGGCAGTTGCTTATTAAATCGTCTTCACGGCAAACGCTTACCGATATTATTGCCCAGCTGCCGTCTGGTTGGGGCTATGATATTGATCCAGTTAATTTGCTGTAGCGATCCCTTAAGATGTTTTTGTTGATAAGAAAATGCGCCCCTTTTCAGGAGACGCATTGAATGATTGTTTAGGAATATACTAGCCTAGACGATTTACTGTCCCGGTTTACCTACATCTACAGGTACCTCTTGGCTGGCAGCACCGGGCTGTTGGACCTTAAGATCTTTCACACCTGCACTTTTAGCATCCGCCACAGCGGCATCATATAACTCAGCTCCATATTCTTGGTAGTGCTCACGTGCTGCACCACGCGCAATAAGCTCTGCTTGGTTCTCATGGTCTGCAGCGGTTACTGCAAAATGACCAACTTCGGCTAGAGCTTGCGCCTCCCTTATCTCGCTATTGGTCTTACTTTCCCGCGCGGCTTTACTACGATCCAAATCAGGTTCAGAGTTGATAAATGCACGGGCATCCAGTGCCTCTCGTGCGTGCCCCAACGCTTTCTGCTGGGCTTGTTTTGCTTTTTCCTGTGCAAGCTCGGCTGAACTTAAATAGACGTTAGCAGCCCGAAACTGGCCAGCAGATATATCGCTTGCTTCCTGAGGAGTCATTTCCTTTTTCATATTTTTGTTTCCTTTTTGGTTTCTTGTGTTTTTCTGTTTTTACAAACCTAGAAAGCATTGTAGCATAACATTACGTTTATGTCAATTATATATCATGGATAGGCAACGAGATTGCCTGTCACATATTTTGTTCAATAGTCTAAAAACAATCACTCGACCCCAACGCTCCTGTTCGCTATACTTACACTATATGACTCAAAAATCCTTAATCACCCTGCCTAATAAACACTTGCGGCAACCGTCCAAAAAGGTTGGCTATATTAATGAGAAGATACATGAGCTAGTAAAGCGCATGGAAGCAGTTACGCTCGACTGGGAAGCAAACCGCGATCACGAAGTGGGCGTTGCTTTGGCTGCCATTCAAATTGATGAGCCATTGCGTATCGTGGTTATCCGTAATGATTTTGACAACAAAAAAGACAAAACATTCCGTACTATTATTAATCCAGTAATCACCAAGTATGAGGGCGAACTGGCAGAAGATTTTGAAGGCTGCCTGAGTGTTAAAAACTTATATGGCAAGGTGCCTCGCTATCAGAAGGTACGCGTAAAAGCGCTTGACCTTACAGGGAAAGAGGTGCGTTTTAGTGCTGAGGGTTTCTTGGCACGTGTGTTTCAACACGAGATTGACCACACTAATGGTACGCTATTTATTGACCACATCAAAGACGCGCCTGATGCATTTTTCGTTCTAAACGATGAGGGAAATTTACAACAGCTTGACTACGAAAAAGACATTAAAAACAGTAAGGTACTTTGGAGCAGCTAGTGGACGAACCGATCGTTTTTTTTGGCACTGGTCCTGTAGCGGCTGCTTCCCTGCGGCTGCTTGCTGAGCGCTTTACGATTGAAGCGGTCGTAACCAAACCGCGGCCGGAACACCATCATGGCAGTGTACCGGTTTTGGAAGTTGCCGAACAGCTAAAATTACCCGTGATTTTAGTAGCGAACAAAAAAGAGACCACCGACAAAATCACGGCAGCAAAGTTTACCAGCAGAGTTGGTGTGCTCATCGACTTTGGAATCATTGTTGAACAAAATGTTATTGACAGTTTTCCACTTGGCATCGTAAACAGCCACTTCTCGCTGTTACCACAATGGCGCGGTGCTGATCCAATCACCTTTAGCATTTTAAGTGGACAGGACAAGACTGGCGTCAGCCTAATGTTATTAGTAGAAGCTATGGATGAAGGCCCTCTGCTGGCTGTAGGCGAAGTCGATATTGATCCCGAAGTGACAACTCCAGACCTCACGCAAGAACTTATTCTACTGAGCGATGCGCTACTTAAGGATGCCCTGCCTAAGTATGCCGCCGGTAAACTGATTGGCAGTACGCAGAAAAAAATTGCTGAGACGGTGGGCTACAGCAGCACGCCAAGTTATAGCCGTAAACTGGTGAAAGAAGATGGCATTTTGGATTGGAACAAGCCCGCCGTGCAGCTGGAACGCGAAATCCGCGCTTACGCAGAATGGCCCAAAAGCCGTTGTGTACTTGGCGGGCATGCGATTATTGTTATCAAAGCCAGCGTAGCTAGCGGTGAAGATACTCCGGGAAAGCTCTGGCACGGTGATAGAACACTGGGTGTATATACTGCCAAGGGCGTACTGATACTAGAACGCGTTAAACCTGCCGGCAAAGGCGAAATGCCTATTGCTGCTTTTTTGAACGGTTACGGCAAAGATTTACGCTAGAAAAAACAATTTTTAAGCTAAACACCGCACGAAAGCGCTCTGGAAACACAACACCAAGAGCACAACGGCACTAAAAGACTCGCTGCTTATTAGTTTGGACGCTGCGGATACCCACCAGGTCCAGCTGGCGGCTGCTGTGCTGGGAACTGGTAGGCTTGACTATCCTGCTGAGGAGGCTGAGGCTGTACCGGTGGTTGCTGCAAAGCCTGCCCAAAATCTTGTCCTTGCACCGATGGCTGAGCCGTTGGAGCCGCGAAAGCCGTGGGGTCATATGCAGGCTGCGCAGCAGGTCCTGCCACTGGCTGGAATGGTGCCGGTGATTGCGGACCCTGCTGCGGCACGCCAACCGGTTGGTACGACATTGGCTGCGACACAACAGGCTGTTGGCCATAAAATTGCGTCTGTGCTGTCGTGTAATACGGGACACCTGCTGATTGATTAAACTGCTGCGGACCATACCCGCCTTGCGCAGACGTAGCCGGTTGTGGGCCTATTGGGGCGGCTGGCGGCAAAGTCGATTGTGCCACGGGCGCCTGAACTGGTTGCGCAGGTCCATTGGCTGCTAGCAGTTGGGGTGCCATCTGGCGAATCTCGACTTTTAGCTGCTCAAAGACTTCATTAACCACTTGTTTATAGTTAGGCAGATTTGCTTCCAGCCATTGTAGCGCCTGCGCCTGGTTGGCTTCGCCCTTATCGTCAATGAACTTTTCGAACTCGTCCAGTTGCTCATCAGTCATCTGATTAGCAAGGTTTGTGCCTACACGCAGCTCTAATGTCTCATAAATATACTGGAGCATGGCCTGTTTCTGATCATCGGGCAGACCGCCCAGGCCCAGTTCTTGCAGAAGGTCGTTATCGAGTTTCAACATAAAACTATTGTAACACTTGCGTAAGAATGACTACAGGGTGCGCTCCACTGTTTCGCGCGTATAAAATTCTATACGGTCACCAAGCTCCAGCTGCAAACGACCACTAACCTTCAGGTTAATGCCACCTAGTTCGCTAGTAGCTAGGTCTTTGGCATCATTTGGACCGCGCTTAAGACCGGTCAGTTCAGCTTCGCCCACCAATTCCTTACCATGATACACACGAGCAAAAGCCGGAACCTTGAGCGTGCCGCTCTTCACCTCGCCACCGGCAATGATATCAGTCTTGGTCGTTTTGAAGATACCTTTCACTTCCAGCTCACCCATCTCTTTTTCGATAATTTCGTCAGGCAAAAGCTTGCTCAGCTCGTTCTTAACATCATCGATTAGCTCATATATGACGTTGTACAAGCGAATCGACACTTGGTCGCGGCTAGCCAACCGACGAATGTTTGGCGCGGCACTGCTGTTAAAACCATAGATGATCGCACCCGAGCTGCGTGCCAAATGGATATCGTTGTCACTTACTGCGCCTACGCCGCTGCTCACGACCCGTACCGCCACTTCATCAGTCTCAACGCTCTTGAGGCTGTCAGCAACAGATGTCAGAGAGCCTTGCACATCGGCTTTAATAATAATTGGCAGCTCTTGCAGTTGATCAGAGCGCGAGATAATACGCAGCAGCTCGGAGCTGCTCATGTCGCTGCGGCCACCGCCGTTGGCGCGGTCCATGGCCACTACTTCAGCCTTAGATCGTGCTTCTTTTTCGGTAGCAACCACCGTAAATGGATCACCAAACTCCGGCAAAGTTTTAAAGCCACTAATGACTACTGGCGCCGAAGGACCGGCAGACTTGATGGGCTTCCCTGTTGTATCTTCTAGGTTACGCACCTTTGCATAAGTGCCACCAGAAACTACGAATTGGCCTGGCTTTAGCGTACCTTCTTCAATTAGAGCGTGTGCAATAGGGCCACGGCCAGTTTCCACGTGCGCCTCAATAATCAACCCCCGAGCCGGTACATTTGCATCAGCTTTCAGCTCTTCCACATCAGCAACCAGCAACAGCATATCGAGCAGCTGCGGAATCCCCTGCTTTGTCTTAGCGCTAACCGGTACAACCACCACGTCACCGCCCCACTCTTCAATCAGCAGGTTCTGTTCGGACAGCTGCTGCTTCACCAGCGCCTCGTTAGCACCTTCTTTATCAATCTTGTTGATAGCCACCACAATCCG
>Ga0157374_10005086_pt1 | contig 11027 bp, 15 predicted proteins | sample M25metaG_FD_115308 | JGI IMG/M metagenome (GOLD analysis project Ga0157374, IMG submission 115308) | Miscanthus rhizosphere microbial communities from Kellogg Biological Station, Michigan, USA - M2-5 metaG | ecosystem: Host-associated > Plants > Roots > Rhizosphere > Soil | place: USA: Michigan... | reverse complement strand
TGTGCAAAATCTGTTTGGCTAAGACCCATAATATCCAGCGCGCGTCGTAGGCGCTTGGGCGTGTTGGGCATATCGTGCAATCGTTTCATTGGATAGACCTATAGGGCATTATGCTCTAAATATCAAGAGGCATAAATATGATGCGCGAATTAGCAATACAGGTCATTTCCGGGCTCGTCGGCGGCATGGTTGCCGTGGTGTTTGCCAATTTCATGCTGCTTATGGTGCAGCATCTGAAAAACAGCAAAGACCGTGATCCGTGGGCATGGTGATCCACGAGATCCAACAGTTATTATGGCTGAATACACCCAAAGGCCAAGCTATCGCCAAGTTCATGATCGATCGCGGGCCCGAATCCGACTTGGAATGGGTCTGCATCCAGCACGATACCGGCGAGATATGGACGTGGAGCAATTGGGACGTGACGGTGCCCGATAACGTCACGCTGGGACGCGATGCCGTATAAATCGCAGGCGCAGGAACGCTATTTTAATGCCAATCGCGCCAAGTTTGAACGGCAAGGTGTCAACGTCGATGAATGGAATAGCGCCAGCAAGGGAATGAAACTGCCGGCGCGCAAGAGCAACAAAGCGCAGCACATTACGCCAGCACATTTGCTGATGGCGTTATCGAAGAAACGCTGATGCCTGATTATTCGCTTGCCGATATTCTGTTGGCGGCCGGGCGCGGTGGTGCATTCGGGACCATGACGCCACAGGAAGAGGCGGTTACGCCGGCTAATGCGCTTGATCGGCTTGTGTCTGGTGCGGGGCAAACAATCGGCAAAGCCGTGATGGCGCCTGGCAATGCATATAAGTATGGCGGCACAACCGAGGAAATGATTCAGCCGGCGGCTGATCTGGCTATGCTGATGATTGGCACTCCGGGCGGTACTGGCGGCTTGGGCTCGGGGATGCGGCCGTTATCGTTTACCGAGAAGATGGCACAGGACAAGGATTTAGCATTTCAGAGAACGCAAAAGTACGGCTCAACCGGTGATTATGGGCTCGGAACAGTTAAACGCACGGAACCTGATGCTCCGAAAGGATCGATGGAATATTCGTCCGATCGGCTGATGTCGAGCTTGCGTGATACGCAAAGGCAATTGCAGGAATACAAGAATCCAAGTCAGGGGCCATTATTGGCACCGGGCGAAAGTATGAATGACTTTTCGTTGTTCTCGGGCGGCAACGAAAAGGCCGGCGCGACGATAGCCGGCATTCGCGCCTATCACGGCAGCCCCTACGATTTCGATAAGTTTGACCTGTCCAGAATAGGCACAGGCGAGGGCGCGCAATCTTACGGGCATGGATTGTATTTTGCGGAGAATCCGGCGGTTGCTCGGGATTACAAAAAACGTCTAGCGCCTGGCAACGCGGAAAACATAACACCGGATGACGAGGCGATTTCGGCAATCAAACCAAAGTGGGATGAAGTAGTCGCAAAATTGCGGGCCGCGCGTGAAGCAAGCGGCGAGAAAATGACAGCCGAAACTGCCGCGCTGCAAAACCACCTAGATGCTTTGCATGACCATGCCGTAAGCGATACGCTTTCGCGTAAGCCTTGGCTCACGCAAGGCCGTATGTACGAAGTCAACATCAACGCTAAGCCCGAGCAATTCATAGATTGGGATAAGCCGCTATCGCAGCAACTTCCAGCGGTTCAAGACATTGCCCGCGAAATTGGATTTACTCCCGGCGCGCAGGCAGAGTTTGGGTTGCCGTGGCTCAATAAGGGACTCGGCCTGCCCGTAGAGACACGCAATCCGCTCGGCGGCGACATCTATCGCCGCATGGCACAGACAGAACCACATGAAGCATCTGCGGCTCTCAATCAAGCAGGCATCCCCGGCATTAAATATCTGGATCAGGGGTCGCGTCAAATGGTGGGACTTGCGCGACAAATGGATCGGTGGCCGCCATACAGATCACCGACCAGCAACTATGTCGTCTTCAATCCCGACCTGATCGACATTCTCCGTAAATATGCCGTTCCCGGCATGGCTACACCGGCCGGTCTATTGCAAGCATTATCACAAGAACAGCAGCAATGAACGTCATTGCCTTTGCAATCGAAGCATCAAAGCTTGCCATCATGGCAATCATTCTTTGGTATGTGTGCGAAGTCCTGGCAATGCCGATGATACCGAAGCGTGTCTGTCAAATGCTGATTGTGTTCATTGCGATTTTAGCGGCGATCGGCATGGTGTTAGCTGGTACGCCGCTGCCGCACGCTGATCGGTCAATGTCAATGGATCGGGTACCGAGCATTATCACGCCGGAAAAAAGATAAATGGCCGACTATACTAACATCCAAAGCACACCAACCGACAAGGCAACCGCCGTAGGTGACACGACATCCGAATATAAGCCGATCGAGGAATTGCGCCGTAATTATTATGATTATCTCGGGGTGAAGTCGGCGGAGATCGATGAACAGAAGCAATCACGCCGCTACTATCATGGCGCGCAATGGACCGAAAAAGAAATCAAGGCACTCAAGAGGCGCCGACAGCCGGTTATCACGTCCAACCGCATTGTGCGCAAGATCGATGCTGTTACCGGCCTGGTCGAGCGGTTGCGGCAGGATCCGAAGGCTTTCCCGCGTACCCCGGAAAATCAATCCGGTGCTGACATTGCCACGGCTGTGTTGCGGTATGCGCTCGATCACGTTGATTGGAAATCAAAGTCACCGCGTATCGCGCGATTTGCTGCGATCGATGGCATAGCCGGCATTGAGCTCGATCTGGCATTTGGTGATCACGGCGATCCTGATATCGATCTGCATATCGTTTATGCCGACACGTTCTTTTACGACCCGCGATCATTCGATGATGGTTTTACCGATTCACGATTCATGGGCGTATCGAAGTGGGTTGATGTCGATCAGGCGAAGGAATTGGTCCCTGAGAAAGCCGATGATATTGACGGATTGATCGAGTCCGGGACCGATCTGACCGCACATGCCGACCGTGAGGTAACTTGGGTTAATACATCAGCCAAGAAAGTGCGGATGGTCGATCACTGGTACGTGCATAAGGGCAAATGGTGCTGGGCGCTTTATATTTCCAACCAGATATTGATGGAAGGGAAGTCACCCTATGTTGATGAACGCGGCAAGAGTTTCAGCAAGTACCTGATGTTCTCGGCGGCGGTTGATCATGATGCCGATCGTTATGGTTTCGTGCGCAATCTGAAGGGACCGCAGGATGAAATCAATCATCGGCGATCGAAGGCTCTGCACATTCTCAATTCGCGCCGATTGATCACCGAAAAGGGTGCATTCGATGACGTGGAGAAGGCGCGGCTCGAATGGGCCAAGCCTGATGGTGTGCTGGAAACTAATCCCGGCAAGAAAGCCGTCCCCGATGATCAGAACGCGGACTTTGCCGGCCAATTATCAATGCTTCAAGAGGCCAAGAATGAGATCGAGAATTTCGGACCTAATCCGGCGCTTATCGGCCAAGGAATCGAAGGATCATCAGGACGCGCTATCCAGCTATTACAACAGGCTGGAATTGCCGAACTCGGGCCATACATCATCGCCTATCGAACTTGGAAAATCCGCGTTTACCGCGCCATCTGGAACATCATACAGCGCTATTGGACAGCAGAGCGTTGGATACGTGTCACTGACGATGCCGGCCTCGCGCAATTCATTCAACGCTATGGATTGACGCTCGATAAGTACGGACAGCCGTCGATCGCTAATGCAGTCGGCTCGCTCGATGTCGTTATCATCATGGACGAAGCGCCGGATTCTATCACCATGATTGCGGATGTGTTTGATACATTGAAACAGATTGCTCCGGCTGTTGCCACCATGCTGACGCCGGCCGAAGCTTCGGCCGCTGTGGGCCTATTGATCGAAACAGCGCCATTACCGCAAGCCGCTAAGGATAAATTCCGCAAAGCCGGGGAGCAGCCGCCAGATCCGATGGCGATACAGGCCAAGCAAATTGCGCTTGAGGGTGAAAGTGCCAAGACACAGGAAACCAAGGCCAAGACATTCCGAGATTTTGCCAGTGGCGTGAAAACGTTGCATGACGCGCATGTCGATAATCAGCAGCTCGCGCAACAGCAGGCAACCGTCCCCGGTGCGACTGCTGTTCCGAGCCAGCCGGGACCATCTCCTGTACCCGTTGGACAGGTTCCAGTGGGCGGCGGGTATGGACCGGTCCCGGCTGTGGCGCCACCATCCGGCGACATTCCGTCATTTCCGCAAGGTCAGCCGCAACAAATGACTCTACCGTTGCCGGGTCCGATTCCACCGGGCGTGTTGGCGCGTTGATACATGCCGATAACCGCATTCCCGATTGCTACCGTTCCACCAGCAGCAAATCTGATTTCAAATATTCCATTCGGCTCTGTTACCGCAACCGATGTACAGACGGCGATTAATCAGCTTGCGTCTTTGATCCCGATTATTGGTTCGGGTACTGATCCACTTTTTCTCATTAACGGCTTAAGCATTGACACCTTCAACCCCACCATTAGCGGCGATCCTAACGATAGATGGGCTACGAGGATTAGAGTTGCTACCGACTGCGCACAGAACAATCCTAATTTTTCGAACAATGAATGTCTTGAAATAGACTTCAGCGCACTTAATGGTCAGGCTACCAATGGTGGTATCACCACGGCAAAGGTCACATTCCTCGCCCTCAATATGGGTGCAACTTATAATGCCTCAGGACAGAAAAATCTAACTGGCGAGAGCGTTACTGCTTATGGAATGTCTGATACGTCTATTGGACAGCAATTCGTCCAATATGCTGGTGGCCCTGTCAATGGAGATGAAGGACAGGGTTTCCGGCTGGTAAGCCCTCTCCAACAGCAAGGCTTTCTCAACACCACCACAATCCAATCCAAGCCGACGCAGTCAGTCGTTAATACAACGACGACTCAAGCAATTGTTGCTTCCAAGAATGCACAAACCGTCACCGTAGTAAGCACTGCTGGTGCCGTTAACGGCGATTGGGTCGTTATCGAACAGCAAGTTGCCAGCGGCTCTCCTAATCTTGAAGCTGTACAGATCATCTCTTTCACTCCAACCTCGATCACCGGTATCTTCCGTTATAATCATAATAACGGAGTTACTGTCACTCCTGCTCTGGTTATCCAGTGCTTCTCAACCTTTCAAATGGGGCAGGATCGGGTGTTGGTTAACCTGTCCGCACCAAGCTACTCGACCGGCACCGTCACGGCGATTTCTGGCGGTGGCATGGACTTTAGCGGAACTGCACTTAATTCGCCGACTGGGCCGGTTGGAGGTACCGCCTTGAACATTGGCGCTATCTCCCTCACCGCCGATGACTGCACCGCAGGTCCCTTTGGCGGAGGGAATACTCTTAAAAGCTGGTATCAAATTACATCGGTTACTACTGCAACCCATCTAACTATTCATACCTTCTCCGTCGCTGGTGATGCGGCCTATCACGGCCGTGGGCCAGGACCGGCAGGATCAGGTGCAGGCGGCAGCGCTGCCTACATCATCCGTCCGTGCGCCAGAGTCCTGCGCTTCGGTGGCACTAATGGCGTGGTTGATGGCTTCCTCATTTGTGAAACCTCAAACGCAGCCTTATGGGTCGTAGGCAATTCCGTTGAACAAGCTATTTGTCCTTATGCTGACGTAACCGGATTCAACTATCGCATCAATCATTACACCCCTGGTGGTGCTGGCGTTCGTTCCTTTCTCGGTGTTGAGAACTGGGGTGCGCGGATGTGGGACACTGGCATCTTGCTGCGTGCCGGTAATGGTGGCATTGGTCAGCCAACCGGCGATACTGTTGCGATGAATACCGGAATTTTTCTGGATAATTGTAATACTGGATTAGTTATCTTTCGATGCAACACCGCTGGAATTTCGTTGACCTCGAATTTTGGTTCAGGTGCCCCTGATGTAAGCGGGTGGATATCTTATAACCCCGCTAATGCCCTAAACGGGTGCGGGATCGGGCCATATAGTCCAAATGTAGGCTTGCGTATCAATGGTGGTCTAGGTCAAGCCTCTGCCAATGGAAGAATAGACTTCATTGCCCCCGGCATTACCGGCAATCCCGATGCTGCTACAACATGTCTAGCATATTACGGAAACATCAGTTTACCAGTCGTGAATGCCAGCGGTGCGCAGCGCGGCTACATTCTCTTCGATTGGCTTACCGATCCGATCAATTTTGAACGCGGTTTCACTCGTTGGGATGTACCATCGCAGACCTTTGAAATCGGTACAGAGAAGGGCGGCGCAGGTGGCACGCACGATATGGTTCTCAAGACCAACAACACAGAGGTAGTGCGGATGCTGACTGCCGGAAACGTAAAGTTTTCTAACGCCGCTAACTTCTCGGCCAATGGAGGCGTTGCAACAGTCCTCGGCTCCATTGGTCCAGCTGGTGCCAGCACGACAGTACAGACGTGGCTCACCATCAAGGATAGTGGTGGCAATACTCGTTATATCCCATGCTTCTAGGAGTATTAAATGTTTACTCTTGAACTGTCACAGCAAACGCTAATGACGATTATGAATGCCCTGAACAATCATATATTTCGTGAAGCGGCGCCGGCAATTGCCGAAATACAAATGCAGGTTAATAAGCAGATGCCGCAGCAGGGAAATGGACACGCCGCCGCGAGCGAACAGATTGCACCCTGATGGCGATTGTTACGATCGGCACGGTATTGGCAATTCCCGGTGATGTAATTTTCTTCACCAGCAATGGGCTTGCACTTGGTACCGAGCAGACAATAACGGTCCCCGATCCGCCTATTCCGCCATTCGATAATCAGCCTGGAAAGGGCAAATATCGGCCGCTGACATGGCCGGCGCATCCGCGCCCTTGGAAGGCATAAGAATTCGTCCGTCCCTACGATATGGGACAACGCCACGCCAAGCGAGATTGGCGATACGTCCGTCCTGACGAAACAGGGCAATCCAGTGAGAGATTAAAATGGCTGACTTAGAGCAACAGGAGACTATGCCTACCGAGCACGAGCTTCTGGATCAGGCGTTCAAGGATACCCCGGCACCCGCGCCGGAACCACAACCCGCCCCGACAGAAGAAGCGCCAGTCGAAACCAAGACCGAAGAACAACCGCGCAATGAACGCGGTCAATTCGCTCCGAAGGTTGCGGCAAAAACGGAGGAAACTCCGGTAGAACCGCCAAAGACGGAAGCACCGCCACAGCCGGCAAAAACGACGGCTGAGGAAGATGCATCTATTCCGTCCTGGCGGGCGCGTGAGATCGCAGACGAGCGGCGTGCGGCGCAAGCCGAAGCGCAACAACTGCGAGCGGAATTGGCTCGAATGCAGGCGCGCATGGCGGCAGAACAGCCGCAGGCGAAACCGCAGGAAGAGATTGATCCGTTGCTCGATCCGATAGGCTACAGAGAAAACGAGAGACGAATAAGGGCAGAAGAACGCGCCCAAGATAGGCTCAACTTTAATCTTGCTTTAACTCACTATAAACATGGCGAGACTTTTGAGAAAGCCTATGAGGCTCTCGTTATTCAAGGGCAAAACGGCAATTACCAGCTTGTCCAGCATTTGGCGCGCCAAGCCAATCCCGGTGAGGCAATCGTCAATTGGTATCAAACGGGCGAATTGGTACGTGAAGTCGGGCCTGATCCCAAGGCATACCGGCAAAAGCTTAGTGATGAACTGCTGAAAGACCCCGAGCATATCAAGAAAGCGCTCGAAATTGCTCGTGCTACGGCGAACGGACAATCGCCACAGCAAAGTCAGCCAGGACAACGTCCAAACACTGTCGTTCAACTTCCTCCGTCACTGTCGCGGGCAACCGGATCATCGGCGCAATCCGATCTGATCGATGCCGACGGCAGCGATAGGGCGTTGTTCGACTCCGCATTCCGCTAATAGCCGTCACATGACGGCTGTCTAACAAGAAAGGATTGCCGTCATGGCACTCACTTCCGTTCAAGTTAACAACAAACTTATCAAGTTCAAAAAAGATATCATCCGTGAATATATCCGCGAGAATCTGTTCTCGCCGTATATGGGCACGGGTGTTAATTCGATCATTCGTGTGATGAATGATCTGAAAAGTGGTGGCGAACAGGTCAACGTCCCGATCGTCAATTCACTACGCGGCACGGCAATCGGTGTCGGTACCCTGACCGGCAACGAAGAAGCGATCGACAACTACGGTTTCAGGATGTGGATCGATTGGGCTCGTAATGCCGTCAAGACCAACCGGGCGGAAAATCAGAAGGACTCGGCGGATATCTTCGATATTGCCCGTCCACTGCTCGGCGATTGGGGAACAGCCCTGATCCGTGACGAAGTGTGCGATGGGTTCCTGTCAATTCCGTTGCAGACGGCTCCGGCCAACCTTGGCTCGGCCAACGGCCAGCGTGTCAATGGTGTCTCATGGGACAATGCGTCGGCTGCACAGCGCAATACCTGGACGGCTGACAATGTGGACCGTGTGTTGTTTGGAGCAACCATCTCCAACTACAGCGCCACATGGGCGACTGCTGCCGCCAACGTCGATAACACGACCGACAAATTGACGGCTGCGAGCCTTCGCTTGATGAAGCGCATGGCCATGAATGCTGTCCCGAAGATTCGTCCATTCAAGATCAAGAATGGATACGAATATTTCGTGACATTCTGCGATACAAATCAGTTCCGTGATCTCGGCAATGATGCAACCATCATCTCGGCCAACACGAATGCTCGTTCTCGTGAGGGTGATGGCATCAACAACAACCCGCTATTCCAGGATGGCGATCTGCTCTATGACGGCATCATCATCCGTCAGGTCCCGGAATTGCTGACCCGTATCCCGACCGTGTTCAAGACGGCCGGCACGGGCGGCACTGTACAGATCAATATCGCGCAGATGTGCGGACAATCGGCAATGGCTCAATTCTATGGCCAGATGCCGCGACCGACCCAACTCGATGTCACCGACTATGACTTCAATCGCGGCGTCGGCATCGAAATGGCTTACGGCATTGGTAAGATCGCCAAGCTGACGAGTACCGCCTTCAAGGACTGGGGCGTGTTCTCGGGCTTCTTTGCCAGCGTCAACGACACTTAATGGGACATGAGATTGTGGGCAGCGGCAATCGTGCCGTTGCCCCTTCTCTAAAATAGATGGAACACATCCATGTCTACATCAGGCAAAGCAAGAGATACCGGAATGCAGATGACTCACTTTCTGCGCAAGAGAGTGAATTTCAACGATACCGGTATTGGTACACTCAACACCGTGAAGGTCGGGACACTCCCGGCGGGCGCGCTGATCACGCTCATGGCGGCACGCGTGAATACGGTGTTCAATGCCGTTACAACCAATGTGCTGACGTTCGGCACAGACTCGGCGACCAATGCCAACTTGGCAGGGGCCGGCGACATCAACGAAGCCTCAGCTACCTACCAGAACATTACTACCGGGCTGGGGCTTGCTATTACGGCCGATACCGATGTGTTTGTGCGCTACACGCAAACCGGCACAGCGGCGACGACCGGACAAGCCGATATCGTGATCCTGTATATTCCGAATAGCGACGGCTAACCGCTAACTTGGGGCGGGCCTTAAAAAAGCTCGCCCACTTTTTGGAGGCAACATGGCCAAAATTACATGGTTGGGGGAAGATTCGGCGCACACTCGTGTCGATGGCAACGGAAATCCAGTTGCTGGCGGCGGACCTGAATTCAATACCTGGAATGGCATTCGATTTGATAGAGGCAAGCCGGTCAAAGTCGATGATCCGGGCATGATAGCCAAGGCGAGAAAAAATCAATTCTTCCGGGTCGATGATGCAATGCCGGACCTTGGCACTATCGCGCCAAACCAGAAAAAAGAGGCTGCGGCAACGGCTGAGGTTTCTGTCACGACAGATCTTGGATTGAGCAAGTCAAAACCGGGGGATTATACGACACGTGAGCCAAAGCCGCATAAGGCAAAGAAAATCCATCATCGTCGGGATGCCGGTGAATGACCACCAAGACACGCACCGATCTGATCAATAGTGCGCTCGGCCATTTGGGCGACTTGGCCGCCGGTCAGGTGCCATCGGTCGAGGATTTCGACGCGGTTGATAAGTATGTCGATCCGCTTATCGAAGAATTGGACGCGCGTCAGATCGTGACCATTGATGATGTCGAGGCCATCCCGAGCGAATTATTCATCCCGCTTGGCATTCTGCTGGCCGACTCGGCAAAATCCGAATTTGGATTGGCCAGCATTCCAGCGGCAGGGGGAATTGATCCGGTTGCTGTGGCAATCACCCGGTTGACCGAAGCGACTTATGCGCGACCGACTGGGGAACCACTACGGACGGAATATTTCTGAACAGAGTTTAACCTAAGGAGGCACAAATGGCAGTCACGACTCTCGCAAAGCCTGGGGATTTTATGGCCACGTTTCTATTCCCCAATACGACAACTCCGCACACGATTTCATATGGCATCACGCAATCTGGTAAAATATACCGCCAACGTATCTTGCATGATGCAGGGTCCGCAATTGGTGGCCCGGGAACGTATGTCGATACAGGGTTGACAATACCTGATGTGAGTACCGTTGGTGATCTATAGGAGGGAATCATGTCAATCGGTCTGATCTTTTGGGTGATCATGCTGCTGTGGCTTTTGGGATTTATCGGCAGTGTCTATGCTCCCGGTTCATATCCTTATGCGCATGCCAGTTCACTAATGCTGTTCATTCTGTTGTTCCTGCTCGGCTGGCACGCCTTCGGGTTCATTATTCACGCCTGACATGCCGCAAGCAGCAATACCGTTTCCGCTTACATCGGCACCGGGGCGGAATACGCATGATAGCGCCGGCCGTCTTATCAACGTCTATTCCGAGCCTCTGGTCAAAGGGGCGCGGGCGCAAAACGTGTGGCGGCGAGTTCCTGGCCTGACTCTATTTAAGCTTGGTACGCATAGCGGTTGGCGCGGCGGCATCGTTATCGGTGGTACCCTGCTTTATGCGGCGTTTTCCGGCAGCGGCGGCAAGATCAATACCTATACCAGCGCCGGCGCGGAGACAGTGATC
>Ga0157374_10005085_pt1 | contig 11028 bp, 8 predicted proteins | sample M25metaG_FD_115308 | JGI IMG/M metagenome (GOLD analysis project Ga0157374, IMG submission 115308) | Miscanthus rhizosphere microbial communities from Kellogg Biological Station, Michigan, USA - M2-5 metaG | ecosystem: Host-associated > Plants > Roots > Rhizosphere > Soil | place: USA: Michigan... | reverse complement strand
CTTGGGGCCGGCGGAAGGTAACTCCGCACCGCCTTGATCAGCGTTTCGGAAGTGAACGGCTTACTGATCGAGCCCTTCACATTCGGGATTTCGATCCGATCCGGCTGAAGATCGCTGCCGAAGCCCGAAACATACACCACCGGAATTCCGGCCGTGGCCGGGTCCGCCATGAGGCGGCGGCAAACTTCATCGCCCTTCATGTCGGGCAAGACGAAATCGAGCAGAATCATGTCCGGCAAGATTTCCCGGCAGAGACTCAACCCCTGCTCTCCCGTCGCCGCGGTGGAGACATGGTAACCTTCTTCATCCAGAATCTCCGTCACGAAACTGAGCAGCATCATGCTGTCATCGATGACGAGGACTTTCTGTCCGGCGTCGCGGCGGCTCGCACCGACGCTGGCGGCGACCCCGCGCGATTCGTCCATGCTGCGCACCGCATCCATGAGCAGGACCTGCCATTCGATATTGATGGTGTGCGGAGTCCCCGGCGGTACCGGCACTTCTGAAATCATCCCGCCTTTCCAGTCTACGATTTCGTTGAACGCCGCGAGCCCTTCTTTGCCCGGTGTGGTGGCGTGGCGGATCTGTCCGTTTTGGAAATAGACCCGCGCCTTTTCTCCCTTCGGACCAGTAAATTCCAGCATGGAAGTGGATCTGCTGATGCACTTGAGCTGAATGATGTCGGCGATATGCAGATCGCTTAGCGTTCCCTGAAAGCGCTCGCCCTCAGCCTCGGCGCCCGGCGCGAGTAGCGCCTCGACCAGGGTGATGAAATCATTCCGCGGGAACGGTTTCTCGAAAAAATGAATCGCGCCCAGGCCGGCGACCTGTTCGCGCTGCGCGGTGAAATGAATGGCCGTCAGGATAATCGCGCGTGCCTCGGGATGGCTCGTTCGCAGGTCGTAAATAAATTCCTGCGCGATGTCATAGCTGGCGTCGACGTCGAGCACAAACAACGCCGGCTTTTGGTCGTGCGCCAGTTGCTGCGCTTCGCTCAGGGACCGCGCTACGGCCGCCCTCGTTCCGGGCGCGCCCTGCTCCAGGGCAGAGAGAATTTCGGCGGCGATTTGCTCGTCGGGCTGCAGGATCAGAACCTGCAAACCGCGCACCGGCGGTGGGCTGGGAGAGGTGGAGATCGGTTCGTTCACGATGGCGGACACGGCCTGAGTGACAAAGCAATTTCTCCGCCACCCACCGGTCTCTCCACCAAGAAATGCCTGCTGAACGCGAAAATGAAAAGGATTTTTTCGCGTAAACCGCGTCGAGGACTGCTCTTCGGTCTTCCGTTTGGGACCGGCGAGCGCACCCAGTCGACGGGGGCGTCGCTACGTCTCCCTCAGCCGGGGGGTCCAGTGATTCCTGAAACCAACCGCCTTAGTTCGCGTGCACCCCAGTTGTCACGGCGTGGCCATCATCGGTGCGGACGGTGGTCGAGCAGCTGGAAAAAACCGCGAGCATGATGATGGCGCCAAGTGTGGAAAGTAGAATGGTTCGCATAATTTTGATCCTGGTTTACTTCTGAATCGTAAATGGCTGTGCGGGTGGGTGTGCGGCGCTGATTGTTAGCGGAAAAAAGTCAGGCGCCGAAGCGCTCGGCCAACTCGCGGCGGCTGATCTTGCCGCGCTCATTCGTCGGCAGTGTTTCCAGTAGGAAAATCCGTTTCGGCACCTGCCAGGCGCTCAGCCGCGTCCGGCAAAACTCGATCAACATCGCCTCGTCGGTCGCTTCCGTGGCGACGACACACGCGACCACTTCCTGGTGCCGCAACGATGAGGCCCGGCCAAAGACCACCGCCTGCCGGACACCCTCGAAATTCAAGAGGTGCGCTTCGACTTCGGCCGGATTCACCTTTTTCCCGGCCACGTTGATGACATCCGAAAGTCGCCCCACGATGCGCACGCCCGTCCCACCTATTGTCACCAGGTCGTCAGGCAGGAAACAACCGCTGCCCAGTTTATCCGGGTCCGCTTGTGGAAAATACCCGTCGCCAACCGCCGCACTCCGAACGCGGATTTGGGTCGCATCCGCCTCCGGAGTGAGCGGCTGCAACTCGATGCCGCGCAGCGGGGCTCCAACGAATCCCTCCCCCTCATCCGTCGCCGCGCGATCGTAGCAGATGCCGCCGCACTCGGAAGCGCCATAGAAGGAATGAATCGGTTGGCCGAATTTATCCCGAAACTTGCGCGCCACACGTCGGGTCAGCGGCGCGCCGGCCGAAATGCACAGGCGCAGCTTGGGCAGCCGTGGCAGCGGCGTCATTTCACCGAACGCCTGAAAGAAAAGTGGCATTCCCGGGAAAACCGTCGCCTCAGTCCGCGCCAAATCCTCGAGCACCGCGCGCGGCATTCGATCCTCGCTGATTGCCATCGGCACCCCGCAAGCCAGCAGCGCCGTGACCAGATTGCTGAAACCATAAGAATGCGACAACGGGATGACGGCGAAATTCAGGTCGGCTTCCGTGATTCCCATCGTATCGCAAATCTGCTCCGCATCCGCGAGCAATTGCGCGCTGCGGAAACGAATCGCGCGCGGATGCGCGGTCGTGCCGGACGTGAGCTTGAGCAGAACGGGCGGGCGTTCCCCCCAATCAATCGGGCCGCCCGCATCAAGCCGCGCTGCCAACTTTCCCGGAACTTCGATCAATCCCGCGGCGCGACACGTCTGCAACGCCGCGCGACGCTCTTGCTCGCTCATGGTGCGCTCGAGCGGCAAGACCACGATCCCACGACGCAGGCACGCCAGAAGAAGCGCTGGCCAATCCGGGTGATTCCCGATCTGGATGGCAACGATATCGCCGGCACGCAACCCCTCCAAACCAGTGTAGCGCCGGCTCCGTTCCTCGATTTCCGCGAAGCGGAAGAGCACCCGGCGGCGCGGATCGAAAATGGCCGGCGCATCTCCACGCGCGGCCAGCGTCGCTTCCCAGGCCACCAGCAACGGATCCCCGGTTTTCACCACTTGCGGGTGGCCCCTTCCGCGGCTACCGTGCCAACTCTTTTTCCACTATGAAAACGGACATTCATCCTGACTACAACGCGACCGAGATTATCTGCGCCTGCGGCGCGGTCTATCATACCCGCTCGACGCGCCGGGACATTAGGATCGGCATCTGCGCCGCCTGCCATCCGTTTTTCACCGGCGAACAGAAGTTCGTCGATACCGCGGGCCGGGTCGAGAAGTTCGCCCGCCGCTATGGCAGCACCAAGGCGACCCGCGCCGGCGCCGCCAGAAAAGCTTAGCTGATTCCGCCTAACGAACGGTGACTCCGAACGCTTTCGGAGTCGCCGTTTTTGTTTATGGATTTCCAATCCCTCATCGCGCGCAAACGGGAACGCTTCCAGCAACTGGAAAGCGAGATTGCCGATCCGCACCTTTTCGACAACCGCAAACGCGCCAGCGACACCATGCGCGAGCATTCCGTGATCAAGGGTCTGCTCGCACAATGGGAGGAACTTGCAGCCGCGCGCCAACAACTCACCGACAATCGCGAACTCGCCATTTCCACCGATGCCGACCTCGCGCAGATGGCGCAGGAAGAAATTCCCGCGCTCGAGAAGCGTGTCGCGGATCTCGAATTCGCGGTCCAGTTTGCGCTTCTCCCCCCGGACGAAAATGACAATCGCAACGCCATCGTCGAAATCCGCGCCGGCACCGGCGGGAGCGAAGCCGCCATCTTCGCGGCCGATCTCTACCGCATGTATAACCGCTATGCGGAAACGGCCGGGCTAAAAATCGAGGACCTGGAATCGAGTCCGTCGGAACTGGGCGGCTTGCGCGAAACCATTTTCAAAGTATCCGGCGAATCGGTTTTCCGGAAGCTGCGCTATGAGAGCGGCGTCCATCGCGTGCAACGCGTGCCCGCAACCGAAGCGCAGGGCCGCATCCACACTTCCACCGCCACCGTCGCAGTCTTGCCCGAAGCGGAGGAAGTCGATTTTGAAATCAAGCCGGAGGACCTCCGCATCGAAGTTTGCCGCGCCGGCGGTCCCGGCGGCCAGGGCGTGAACACGACTGATTCCGCCGTCCAGGTTATGTACATCCCGACCGGCCGAATCGTCCGATGCCAGGACGGCCGCAGCCAGCAGAAGAACAAAGAAAAAGCGCTCAGCATTCTGCGCGCGCGCCTGCTGGAGGACAAACAGCGGGAAGAAGAGGCGAAGTATTCGGCCCATCGCAAGAGCCAGATCGGTTCCGGCGGCCGCGAGGAAAAAATCCGCACCTACAACTTCCCGCAGAACCGCATCACCGATCACCGCATCGGACTCACGCTCTACAATCTCGACCGCGTCATGGAAGGCGACTTGAACGAAATGATCTCCTCCCTCCAGCACGCTGATCTCGAGCAGAGGCTCAATGAATCGGCCCTGGCCTAACGAGTGTTGACGCACGACGGATTTCTTACCGCAGAGATCGCTGAGGATAGGGTCTTACCAGTCTCCTCTGCGTCCTCTGCGGTTAATCCAGCAACATGACCGTCCTCGAAGTCCTGCAATCGACCACCGCCTATTTCCAGAAGCGCGCGATCGAGAGTCCGCGCCTTAACGCCGAGCACCTCGTCGCCTATTCCTTAGGCAAAAAACGGATCGAGCTTTATCTCGAATTCGAACGCGCTCTCGCCGAGCTAGAGCTTGCGCCCCTGCGCGAACTCGTTAGGCGCCGCGGCCAGGGCGAACCGCTGCAGCATCTGCTGGGCACGGTCGAATTCGCCGACCATGTTTTCGCAACCGACAAGCGCGCCCTTATCCCCCGCCCCGAGACCGAACAACTGGTCGAGTATCTGCGCGACCTCCCCTGGCCGCAAAAGCCGCGTCTCCTCGATGTTGGAACCGGCAGCGGCGTGATCGCACTCTCGCTCGCCAGGCGGTTTCCCGATGCGGAGTTATATGCGGTCGACCTCTCTGCGGATGCGCTCGCGCTCGCGCGCGAAAACGCGGAGCGGCTCGGAATTCCCGCTCGCATTCACTTTGAACAGGGCCATCTACTCGAACCAGTCGAAGGCGCTTTCAACCTCATCGTCGCCAATCTCCCCTACGTCGCGGCGAGCGAAGCCGCGCAGCTCGCGCCCGAGCTGCACCACGAGCCACCGATCGCGCTCTATGGTGGAGCAACGGGCGACGAATTGATTCGCGAACTCATCGCCGCCGCGCCGTCACATCTGTATCCCGGCGGCATGCTCGCCCTCGAAATTGGGCTCGAGCAGCGGGACACGCTTTGCGACTTCCTTGCGGCAAAGAATTACCACGACATTTGCTCAAAAAAGGACTATGCAGGGAACCCACGGTTCCTCTTCGCCCGGCATGGATAAGATACTCGTTCACGGCGGTCACCCGCTCTCCGGTTCGATCAAGATCAGCGGTTCGAAAAATTCCGCGCTGCCAATCATCGCCGCGACTTTACTGACGCGCGAACCCTGCGTCCTGCATCGTGTTCCCGACCTGAGCGACACGAACTACATGCTCCAGATCCTGATGCATCTCGGCGCCGAGGTGGAACGCGCCAGCGGCACCGTCACGGTCAAGGCGGAGAAGGTGGAATCGATCGCGCCCTACGAAGTGGTGCGCAAGATGCGGGCTTCGGTCTGCGTTCTGGGTCCATTGTTAGGTCGATGCAAGGAAGCGACCGTCTCGCTTCCCGGCGGTTGCGTTATCGGCGATCGCCCGATCGATTTGCACCTCAAAGGTTTCGAGGGTCTCGGCGCAGCGGTTCGAGTCGAGAATGGCAACGTCAAAGTCTTTGCGCCCAGGCTGACCGGCGCGGTCATCAACTTGCGCGGCAAGTTCGGGCCCACCGTGCTGGGCACCGACAATGTCATGATGGCGGCCGCTTTGGCCGAAGGCGTGACTGTGATCGAAGGCGCAGCGGCCGAGCCGGAAGTGTGCGACCTGGCGGATTTCCTGAACAAAATGGGCGCAAAGATTGAGGGCGCAGGCACGCGGCGCATCATCATCGAGGGGGTCAAGGAACTGCACGGGGCCGAGCATGACATTATCCCCGATCGCATTGAGACCGGCACCTTCCTGGTCGCGGGCGCGATTTGCGGCAAGGGCATCACTTTGCACCGTGTCCAACCTGAACACGTTACCTCTGTGACCGACGCCCTTACGCAATCGGGCTTCCAAATTTCCACGGCCAAGGATTCAATTTCCGTTTCGCCTAACGGCACCAGCACGAGGCCACTGGAGTTGGTGACGGAACCCTATCCCGGGTTTCCCACCGATATGCAGGCGCAGATGTGCGCCTTGCTCTCGACTACCGACGGGATCAGCGTCATCACGGAAAATGTTTTTCCGCAGCGTTATATGCACATCGCGGAATTGAAGCGAATGGGCGCACAGGTGCAGATCGAAGGCGCGACCGCGGTCATCCAGGGCGTCGAGCGTCTCACCGGGGCACCGGTCATGGCGAGTGATCTCCGCGCCTCCGCCGCACTCGTCCTGGCCGGATTAAAAGCCGACGGCGTCACGGAAATCCGGCGCGTTTATCACATTGATCGCGGTTATGAGCACCTCGACGAAAAGCTCAGTGAGCTTGGCGCGCACATCGAACGTGTGAAAGAATAGGGACATGGAAACCACGGGACCCGTCCCTGTCCACGGAACCTTGTGACGCCGCTCGACTTCACCTACCTTGACGGTCATCCCGTGCACCGCGAGCGGGCGCGCGCGATATTGGCCAAGCATCCCGAGGTGCGCCGATTGATCGGAGCCAATCCAGCCTCGGCCCTGTGGATATTCGGTCTGGTCACGGCCCAATGGCTGGCGGCGTATCTGGTGCGCGACCTGTCCTGGTTATGGGTTTTTGTGGCAGCTTATCTCTGCGGCGCCTTTATCAACCACGCCCTCTACGTGTTGATTCACGAGTGCACTCATAACCTGATTTTCCCCAAGAAAATCTACAATAACCTGCTTGGGATCTTCTCTGATTTTGCCCTCGCCTTGCCCAGCGCGATGGCGTTTCGCAAGTATCATCTGATGCATCACCAACATCTCGGCGATTACGAGATGGACCCCGACATCGTCTGTCACACCGAAGGACGCCTCGTCCGGGATTCCACCTGGCGCAAGGCGATGTGGGTGGCTCTGCTCGGGATTTCCCAGGCGCTCCGCCCGCTCAAAGTGAAGGGCGTCAAGGCCCTTGATCGCTGGATCGTCGCCAACATCCTCGTCGTCCTCGTTGTCAACATCCTGATCTATCTGCTCCTGGGACCCAAAGCACTCGCGTATCTGGCCTTGTCCACCTTCTTTGCCCTGGGACTCCACCCGGTCGGTGGCCGCTGGATCCAGGAACACTATGAAACCCGGCCAGGGCAGGAGACCTATTCCTACTACGGCCCCCTTAACAGGACCTGCTTCAACATGGGTTATCATAACGAGCATCATGACTTCGCCAGTATCCCGTGGAACAACCTGCCCACACTGAAACGGCTCGCCCCTGAGTATTACGACAGCCTCAAGTCCTACCGGTCCTGGACCGCCGTATTGCTCAAATTCATTTTCGATCCCTCGATGTCCACCTACAGCCGCGTCGTCCGGGCACGGCAAAAATATTTTCCTGCGGCATTACATGCAGGCAACGGAATTGAAGAAAACGGAAGCGCAGATAGAGATCGAGGCCAGCGCGACGCGCAACTCAGCGCGCTTGGCGCAAACCTCGAACCTGTGAAAGAGTAGAGACATGGAAACGACGCCACCACCGGCCTCGGTCGCCTCATCCAACACCCGCACCTGGGTTGTCCTTTGTCATGCCAGTGCCTTGCTCGGGCTCTTCTTTCACTTTCTCGGCCACATTTTTGGGCCGCTCATCGTCTGGCTGGCGAAGCGCGGCGAGAGCGCGGAAATCGATGCGCATGGCAAAGAGTCGCTCAACTTCCAGCTCTCGATGCTGATTTACGACGCGGTCGCCGTCATTCTCTGCTTCGTCCTCATCGGAATCCCGATTCTGATTGGCCTCTGGATTCTCAACATCATTCTCATCATCATCGCCTCGATCAAAGCGAGCGAAGGGCAGCTTTATCGTTATCCCCTAACAATTCGGTTCCTCAAGTAGCGCTGCGCAATTGGTGCTATAGACCTCTCACCCCAGGGGGCGCGAGTCTGGGGGGAATTGGAACGTCGCATTACCAAGCGACGCCAATACCTGCGTTTCGCAGAGCGAACCGTCTACAACCCGCGCAGCGTCCGCATGTTCTCGACGTCTTCGCGCAAATCCTTCCTTTTCGGGGTTTCCAGCACTTTGGGGATTTTGCGGAAACGGCGATCGCGCATAATGACGCGGAAGGCCTCCAACCCAATCTTCCCTTTCCCAATGTGCTCATGACGATCGACCCGCGAACCACGCGCGGTTTTGGAATCGTTTAGGTGCAACGCGGCCAGATATCGCAACCCGATGGTGCGATCGAATTCGCGAAACATTCTCTGCGTTCCGGCCGCACTGGTGAGATCGTGCCCGGCGGCAAAGACATGCGCTGTGTCGAGACAGACGCAGAGGCGTTCCGGTGCGCGCACGTTCCCGATGATCTCGGCCAGATGCTGAAAAGTGTGACCAAGGCTCGTGCCCTGACCCGCGGTCGTCTCCAGCGCGATGCGTGTTTTAACTTTCGGCAACCGCGCGAAAATCCGGTCGAGCGCGGCGATAATTTTCGCAAGGCCGGCTTCTTCACCCGCATTCATATGCGCGCCGGGATGGAGAACAATGAAGGGCACCCCGAGCTCATGCGCGCGTTCCAGTTCCTCGGATAAGGCGCGCACCGAGTTGGCGCGAAACTGCCGATTCGTCCCCGCACGGTTAATCAAATAATTGGCGTGCGCGAAAACCACCGCCAGTTCCGGCCGTTGCACATGCTCGCGAAAGGCTTTGATTTCCTCGCGCCGGAACGGCCGCGCAAACCACTGCATGTTGTTTTTCACGAAGATCTGCATCGCCGTGCATTCGATCGAGCACGCCCGTTCGATCGCCCGATGGACACCGCCCGCGATCGACATGTGCGCGCCCAGCAGCAATTCGGTCTTCTTCATTCCGCCTTCCGAATTTCGCGACTGCTAAAATCGCTTCGGGCGCCAAATCGGCTTCGTCAGGCTGCCTTCGCCATGATACTCAAAGAGCTTATAGAGTGGCCTGAGGACTGCGCCTGGCCCGCCGGCATCGATCCGAATATCAAAGTCGAGCTCGTCTTTGAGGAAATTGATATCGCCGTGTCCGAGCATGGCAAAGAGATTGGCCGCGACTTTCAGCCGGTCGGTGTGAATCACGCCATTCCGGATCGTAAAGGGCGCGGTCGCCTCGTGTGCGACGCTGTAACCGACGCCGTTAAACATCTTGTTCACCAAATCCGAGAGCGGCCCAAAGATGGGAATGGCAAAAACATTGCCGTCGGTCACTTCCACACTGCCCGCGCCGTGCAGCGCTTTCTTGTCCGCGGCGACGCCGCCAAAATCGAATTTGCCGCCCAGAACGCCCTGCGCGGTTTTGTATTTGAAATAGAGATCGGTCAGGCTGGGAAAGTCCACTTTCTCCACGGCCACGTTGGCCGTGTAATGCTTGTCGCCTTTGGCGAGCGAGATGTCGGCGCCGCCGGTGAGGCTCCCGTGAAAGAGAGTGCTTTTCAGCCCGAGAATTTGGAGGCGATCGTCGGTGAAAAGGAGTTGCCCGCTAATGCGCTCGAAGGGCAGGACTTTATCGATAAAGGTATAATCCATCCCCTCGGGAGCAGCGACGTCGATTTGCAGGCGGGTCTGTTTGCCGCCGCCAAACTGGACCACACCGCCGACGTTGACGTGCGGCGGACGATGAAAGCGATAAGGCGAAACGTGCTCATAATAGCGCGGTTCGACCCACATGATTGCCTCACCCGGTTTGAGCGTCGACTGCACGTTCGTTAGGCGCAACTCGTTCCGCCCGGCGTCGTAGGCGAAGGAACCGGTGCCGCTGCCCTCGTCGCGGGTGACGCGAAAATTGTCGAGCGCGAGCACGCCGCCGCCGAACTTGACGCTCGCGCTCGCGCTGTTCATCCAGACCCCCCGAAAACGGGAACGGCCGAGCGCGATCGCGCCTTCACCTTGCCAGCTTTTCGGATCGCGACTCGTCCCACGAATGCTGAGATGAATGCCGGGCGGGCGCGCCCACTCCCATTCCTGCAAGAAGGAGCGCAATTTAACCGGCGCGAGCGGAGCGAGCGCGGTCGGCACGATCGCGCTGTCGATGTTCAGCCGAAAATCGTTAGGCGCCTCGAAGAGATCGGCATTGAGCTGTCCGCTGCGCTGCCGCAACCGGATGTCGCGCACCATGGTGCGGGCGCCGTCCCAGGCGAAATCGCAGGTCAATCCTTCGAATGCAACCGCCTGGTAGGCAAATTTGTCGAGCGCAATCTTGCCGATGACTTCGAATCGCTTCTCGTCCGCTCCGATCGTGGCCGTGCCAGAAGCTTCGACCACGGGCGGAACATTGAAGGTGATGGCGTCGAGCAATGCACCGAGCTCGAGACTGCCTAACAACGGCTTAAGATCGAGACTGCTGCGCACCTGAAAATCCGCCCGCCCATTCGCCCGACTCCAGCTCGCGATCGCGGCGAAACGACCCGCGTGATCGTTCCATTCCAGCTTCGGGATGGTGAGGGTGTGATCTTTCCAGATCGTCGTGAGGTGGAAGTTGCGCGCTTCGTACGCGCCGCGCACGATCTGGCTGCCGCGCAGCGTCCCCTCTACTCGCGCGTCCTCGAGCTGGGAGAGGTCGCCGGAAAATTTCACCTGCAGTTCCGGAGCGGTGCCGGGGTAGCGAAAGCGCTGCAAGAGGGTCACGAGCGTTTGCAGCAGACGCAACCGGCGAGCTGATTCCTCAGCCGTATCCTTTGCCGAGGGCCGATAGTCCTGGCGTTTGATGAGCTGGCCGCTGGCTGAAATGCGAATCCCGCAAAAAACTCCTTCCGCCTGACTGACCTCGATCCGCTCCGGCGGAAAATAAACGTGGGCGCGAAATTTTTTCAGTTCCGCATTCGAGACCTGACCGGCAACGGGCGGAAGCGGGATGGCGAG
>Ga0157374_10005084_pt1 | contig 11031 bp, 12 predicted proteins | sample M25metaG_FD_115308 | JGI IMG/M metagenome (GOLD analysis project Ga0157374, IMG submission 115308) | Miscanthus rhizosphere microbial communities from Kellogg Biological Station, Michigan, USA - M2-5 metaG | ecosystem: Host-associated > Plants > Roots > Rhizosphere > Soil | place: USA: Michigan... | reverse complement strand
TCAGCCCGGCAACAGCACGGTGTCGATCACATGGATGACGCCGTTCGACTGCATCACGTTGCGGATGGTGACCTGGGCGGAATCGCCCTTGGCGTCCCAGATCCAGAGCTTGCCGTCCTTTTCGGCGAAGGTGAGATCGGCGCCCTCGACGGTCTTGAGCATGGCCTTGCCGTTGCCGGCCTTGATCTTTTCCATCAAGTCCTTCGCGGTCAGGCGACCAGGTACGACGTGATAAGTGAGGACGTTGCTGAGCGTCTTCTTGTTCTCGGGCTTCAGGAGGGTGTCGACCGTGCCGGCCGGCAACTTGGCGAAGGCGTCGTTTGTCGGCGCGAATACTGTGAATGGACCGGCAGATTGCAGCGTGTCGACAAGGCCAGCGGCCTTCACGGCGGCGACCAGAGTCGTGTGATCCTTCGAGTTCACCGCGTTCTGCACGATATTCTTCGATGGATACATCGGTGCGCCACCGACGGTGACGGTCTTTTCCTTCATTTCCGCGAAAGCCGGGCTTATCCCGCCCAGATTGACTGCGAGCGCCACTGCGGCAAAGCCGGCCAGTGCGATGTTGACGATGTGTTTCATGGCTTAACTCCGTTGCTCTGTATGACGTCCCCATGCCGGAGACATCGAAGCTACGGAGGCGCGGCGGTCAGGGATGCACGCTCACAGAGACGTGAGCTTTCCGGTGGCGATCACGGGTCCCGTTGGCAGACCGGTGGTCGAACCACCCGGTGGCTCGAGGGAAACGGCCAGCACCGCGTCTTTCTTCGCGAAGGCCGCAAGGTCGGTGGGTAAAGTCAGCGTTACCGTCTGGTCAGCACGCAACAAGCCTAGCGGACGCGGCTTGCCATCTGCCGGGATAAGCCACAGTTCGGGAACGCGTGTTGCGTCCGGGCTGAAGGCGGCCGGCACCACGGCGACCGTGCCGCGGCTCGCGTCAATGGTGGCCACGAAATGACGATGACCGCCGCCTTCGATGGTGGCGATGAGCGGCTGCTGTGTCAGTGTGCCCAGATAGATCAGCGCTGCGAGACAGGCCGCGGCGAGCGTGCCCGCCGCAAAACTGAATCCGCGCCAGAACGTGAGACTCTGCCACAACCCGCCGGTTTGTGTTTGCGTGGGGAGGGTGGCTGCGATCCGGTCCCATACTTGCGGCGGCGGTACCACTTCAGAAATTTCGGCACTCCATGGCGCCAGGCGCTCCTCCCAATCGGAGACCAGCCGGGCAAAGCCGTGGTCGCGCGTCACGCGCTGTTCGACCCCCGCGCGGTCCGCGCCCGAGAGCACGCCAAGCGCATACTCGGCGGCGAGCAATTCGTCCTCGGGCAGGCTGCTGTGGTCGAACGTGTCGGTCATTGCTCCAGGCATGCTTTCAGCTTGATGAGGGCCCGCCGAATCCAGCTCTTCATGGTGCCGAGCGGCACTTTCATGCGGGCGGCCAGATCTTCGTAGGTGTTGCCGTCAAAAAATGCGCCGCGAAGCGCCGCGCGCTCATGCGAAGCAAGCCCGTTGATGCAGCCGTGCAGGCGTGCGTCCGCCTGCATACTTTCCACGGCGCTGTCGGCCCCGCCAGTGACATCGGCGATCTCGGCAGCGGCTTCGATCGGGTCCATCTTGCGGCTCTGCCGCGTGGCACGCAGCCGATCGATCGAACGGTTTCGCGCGATCGCAATGAGCCAGGTCATCGGGCTTGCCCGGCCGGCATCGAAATCGGCGGCCTTGCGCCACACGGTCACGTAAACCTCCTGCAGCACGTCCTCCGCCTCGCCGCGCTCCCCCAAGATACGAAGGCAAACGCCAAAAAGCTTCGCCGAGGTGAGGCGATAGACCGTCTGCAGGGCCGCCCGGTCCCCCGCCGGAATCCGGCCGAGCGCGGCGGCGATCAAGCTGCGGTTGGCGTCGAGATCCATAGGTAGAGGCGTGTTTGTGCCGGTTCAGCGCGAACTCTAGGGCTTTGCCGGGATAGCGACAATTACTGGGCCGGACTGCCTCGAAATCAGTCGTTGAGCGGGGGAAATGCATGGCGCCCATCAGGCCCCAACGGCAGCAGGTCGACGCGCGTGACCAATGTCAGATCGAGATCACCATACAGATGGGGAAAGAGCGCGCCACCGCGCGACGGCTCCCACTTCAGACGGTTTCCCAACGTTATGGCGTCAACGCGCACCAGCAACAAATCGCCTTGCCCGGCGAAATGCTTCGCGGCGGTCTCGGCAACCTGCGCAGCGCTGGAAAAATGAATGAAACCATCTCGGCGGTCGACCTCCGAGCCGCGAAAGACACCGGTGCGTTCGGCTTCGCTCCACAATGGGGCAGGACAAATTTTGTAGAGTATCGTCACCGTGCGGAAAGCGGATCCGGACCGCACTGATTCAGTCCGGACGTGCAGCGCAGGAAACCGAGTTCGACAATCGCCAAGACCGACACCGCAAAAGACGCGCGACCGGAATCCATGACCTACGCGGCGCCTCTGAGCTCCGAGCCGCCACGGGGCGGCGGGATCGGCGAGCCGTCGGCTGCATATTCGTTGAGTTTGTTGCGCAGCGTCCGGATCGAGATGCCGAGAATATTGGCGGCATGTGTGCGGTTGCCGAGGCAATGCCGCAGCGTCTCCAGGATCAGGTCTCGCTCGACTTCGGCCACTGTACGGCCGACCAGATTGCGGGTTATCTGCTCGGCGGCCATGGCTGCCTGCGCCGCAACGTCCGTGCCGCGTGCCTGGTCGAGCCGCGCGCCATCCGGCGAAAGAATACCGTCCACCCCTATTTCGGCGCCGCTTGAGAGCAGCACCGCGCGATGCAGCGTGTTTTCCAGTTCGCGCACATTGCCCGGCCAGCGATTGGTACTGAGCGCGCGGCGTGCTTCGGCCGACAACGGGCGCAACGCCAGACCATTGACCTGCGAATATTTCTTGATGAAGTGGTGCGCCAGTTCGCCGATATCGGCCGGGCGCTCGCGCAAGGGCGGAATCTTCAGGTTGACGACGTTAAGACGGAACAGCAGATCTTCGCGAAATTTTCCTTCGCGCACCGCGTCGGTGAGATTGCGGTTCGACGTTGCGATGATGCGAATGTCGACCGGGACAGGACGGTTGCCGCCGACGCGGTCAATGACGCGTTCCTGAATGGCGCGCAACAACTTGGCTTGCAGCCGCACCTCCATCTCGGAAACTTCATCGAGCAGCAAGGTGCCGCCGTTTGCCTCTTCAAATTTGCCGATACGTCGGGCGAGGGCCCCGGTGAAGGAGCCTTTCTCGTGGCCGAACAGCTCCGACTCGAGGAGGTTTTCCGGTATCGCCGCGCAATTGACAGTGATGAATGGCCTTTTCGATCGCGTGCTGCGGCCGTGCACGAAACGCGCGAGGACCTCTTTGCCCGTACCGCTTTCGCCGGTGATGAGCACCGAAGCATCGGATCCTGCAATTTGCTGGGCAAGCTTGACGACCTTCGCCATCGCATCATCGCGATAGATCATCTCGCGGGTATCATCGGCAACGGCGGCGAGAACTGCGGCGATCAGATCGGGGTCTGGCGGCAGCGGGATGTATTCCTTCGCGCCGGCATGAATGGCGTTGACCGCTGCGCGCGCGTCGTTGGTGACGCCGCAGGCGACAATCGGCACGTAGATACGCTCGGCGTCGAGCCGCGTCACCAGGTCGCGGATGTCGAGGCTGACGTCCACCAACAGCAGGTCCGCGCCGCGGCCGGAGCGCAGGACAGCGAGCGCCTGCTCATTGCTTTCGGCATGGGTAACGCTGGCGCCCTTGTCCATCGCGAGCTTGGTTGCGGTGGTGAGCTGGCCGCCGAGCGTGCCGACGATCAGGAGTCGCATGGCTTAGCTCCGTACATTCGTGAGAAATGGCGGATCGATGAAAGCATCAGTTGTGATCCGCCTTGATGATTTCGGTCATGGTCACGCCGAGCTTGTCTTCCACAAGAACGACTTCGCCGCGTGCGACCAGTCGATTGTTGACGTAAATGTCGATTGCCTCGCCGACCTTGCGATCGAGTTCCAATACGGCGCCAGGTCCGAGCTTAAGCAGGTTGCCAACTTCCATATGGGCGCGGCCGAGCACCGCGGAGACCTGGACCGGCACGTCAAATACCGCTTCGAGGTCGGCGGCGCCCCGGTTGACGGATTCGGAATCCGAGGGCACCAGCGTGCCCGCATCGGGCACGACCTGGACGTCGCCGCCGTTTTCGAGGTCGGGGAGCGGTACCTTTGTGTCGTCGTCACTCATTGCTGCGATCTCCAGAAATCCTATGCGGCTGGCGCGTTGCGCGCCGAAATGTACCGGCCGACCATTTCGTCTATGGCCGACGCTGTCGCGGACTGATCACGGTTCACGCCGCCATCGGCCCATTCGATGCGGCAGTCGCCGGCTGCCAGTGTCTCATCGGGCGTGATGGCAAGCCGCCCTTCGAAGCCACGCGCGCGGGCAATCTCCTCGATCTTTTCCTTCGCGGTGTCATAGATGCCCGAGCCGACCCGTACGGCCACATGCGGAGCCGCGACCAGGTGGTGAAAGCAATCCGTGGCGAGGGCGGAGATCTCCACAAGCGGCTCCCGCGCCAGCAGTGCCGGTGCGAGCTTTGCCGCGACCGCCACCGCCACTTCTACCGCTTCGGTTTCAAGCCGGGTTTCGATCGCCGTGAGCGCGCCGTCCAGCCTGCCAAGCCCATCGGCGATCACGGCAAGGGCGGCTGCGATGCGTTGCGCAGCTTCCTGTTGCGCCTGTTCCTGCCCGGCGGCAAAGCCGTTGCGATAGGCCTGCGACTCGGCATCCGCGCGCCGGCGCTCGTGTTCGACCAACGTGATGGTCGGCTTTTCGCCGGAGGCGAAATCCTCATCGAACAGATATTTGGCCGTCGCTTTCATCGGGTTCTCAATAGATCAATTCGTCTTCGCCGCGGCTCTTCGAGATCAGAATTTCACCCTTTGCCGCGAGGTCCTTGGCGATGTTGACCAGGAGCGCCTGCGCCTCATCGACGTCACGCAAGCGAACCGGCCCCATGGCCTGCATGTCTTCCACCAGCATCTTGGCGGCGCGGCTGGACATATTTGTAAAGAAGAACTGCCGGACCGTTTCATTGGCGCCCTTGAGCGCCACGCCCAGTTTGTCCTTGTCGATATTGCGCATGAGCGTCTGCGCCGAGCCGGTATCGAGCTTGACCAGATCGTCGAAGGTAAACATCAGCGCCTTGATGCGCTCGGCAGCGTCGCGATTTTCCTCTTCCAGCGCCGTGAGGAAACGCGTCTCAGTCTGCCGATCGAAGTTGTTGAATATTTCTGCCATGACTTCGTGAGCGTCACGGCGGCGCGTCTGCGAAAGGTTGGACATGAATTCCGTGCGAAGCGTCTGCTCGACGCGCTCGATGACTTCTTTCTGTACTGCCTCCATCTTCAGCATGCGGTTGACGCAGTCGAGAGATAGTTCTTCCGGCAAAATAGAGAGGACGCGGGCGGCATGTTCCGGCCGCAGCTTGGAAAGCACCACGGCGACGGTCTGCGGATATTCGTTTTTGAGATAGTTCGCCAAAACCTCTTCCTGAACGTTGGCGAGCTTCTCCCACATGTTGCGGCCGGCGGGACCGCGAATCTCGTCCATGATTCCGCCGACGCGTTCGGCCGGCAGATACTGTTTCAGCAAACGTTCGGTAGCGTCGTAGTTGCCAAGCAGGGCACCTGACGCCGACATCCGGCCGACGAACTCGAGCAGCAACTGCTCAACCGATTCTGCCTCGATCGTGCCGAGCGACGACATCACGATGGATATTTCGCGCAGCTCATCGTCGTCGAGCAGGCCGAAGATCTTGGCGCCGTATTGTTCGCCGAGCGAGAGCATAAGCACCGCCGCGCGCTCCGGACCGGTCAGTTTACGGATGCGTTCCGGCGTTGTCGGGCGTTTCGAGAGTTCGGCCATCAGTCCGCCGATGTCCTCGCGGACCCCTTTTTCCTTGTCTTTCTTGGTCTCGGCGTAGGCTGACGGCATGGCTTAGGCTGCATCCTCGTGGAGCCAGTTGCGGATAATCGAAACGGCCTCGTGCGGGTTCTTGTCGGCAAGCTCGCCGACCTTCTGTACCGATTGTGCGTGGACCTGCCCCTGGACCTTGGCGATATCGATCATGGCCGACGTACGGTTGGAGATAGCGACCGCTTCGTCGCCGCCGACGATTGACACATTCGGTCCGCCGGTCGACGTGATGCTGCCGCCGACGCCAGGAATGCCCATACCGCCGGGGCTAGCCGCTTCCGATGAAGGTGAAACAACCGCAGCCGCCAGGGCCTGGCCAGGCTGCATGCCTTCAGGCGTGATGATCCGGCGTACGAGCGGACGGACCACCATGAACATCACCACCAGGCCGAGTACCGCCATGACGCCGAATTCGGCACCACGCATGATGTCGTCCTTGGTGAACTGCAGATAGCTCATCCAGCCGATCGGCTCGTTGATCGGCGAGGGAGTGGTTTCGGCAAACCTCAGATTGACGACTTCAACCTGATCGCCACGCTTGGTATCGAAGCCAATGGCCGAGCGAACCAGCGCTGCGATCCGATCGATCTCTTCTTTTGGCCGAGGCTGGTAGGCGAGCTCGCCCTTGTCGTTCTTGGCGTAGATGCCGTCGACCAGCACCGCCGCTGAAATACGGTTGACCCGTCCCGCTTCGATCACCTCGGTCTTGGTCGTGCGCGAAATTTCATAGTTGACGATTTCTTCGGTCTTCTTGCTTTGATCACCCTTGGCAGCGCCTTCGGTCTGTGGTCTGCCGCCCGGCAATTCGGTGCCGACCGATACGGTGCCCTCTTTATTGTCACTGGTGGCTGACTGCTCCTCGCGGGTCTGGCTCGATCGCACCACCCGGCCCTCGGGATCGAATTTATCCGAAGTCTGGGTGATGCGATTGACGTCGAAATCGGCATTGATCTGCACGCGCGCGTGGCCCGGGCCCACCACCGAAGACACAATAGTTTCCACCTCACCGCGCAGACGGTTCTCGTAGGCAAGCTTGCGTTCATCCGAGTTGGCGCCGCTCAGCGGATTGTCCTGTGCGGCGCCATCTGCGAGCAACTTGCCGGTTTCGTCGATGACGGAAACGCGCTCGGGCTTAAGGCCATTCACCGCGCTGGCAACAAGGTGGCGAATAGCCCTTACCTGCTGTGGCTCCAGCGTACCGCGGACCTTGAGTACGATCGAGGCCGAGGCATCGACTTTGTCGCGCGAGAACAGCGGGCGCTCTGGCAAGACGAGGTGCACGCGGGCTGCCTGCACGCGATCGATGCTGCGAATGGTCCTGGACAGTTCACCTTCCAGTGCTCGCAGGTGATTGATGTTTTGGACGAAGGTCGTCGCACCGAGTGCATCGGTCTTGTCGAAAATCTCGTAGCCGACTCCGCCGCCCTTGGGCAGTCCGGATTCGGCGAGCTTCATGCGCAGCCGGGTGACCTTGTCCTTGGGCACCATGATGATGGCGCCGTCGCTCTTGAGTTGATAGGGAACGGCCTGCCGCTCCAGATCCTTGATGATCGACGCGCTGTCGTCGACCGAGAGATCGGTAAATAACGGCACCATTTGCGGCGTCGTCATCTGGATCATCAGGAATGAAAAGAAGCCGATCAGGGTCAGCGTCACTGCGGCCATCGCCGCCATTCGTGCAGCACCCAGCGACTTCACGAAGTCGAAGAAACCTTGCACCGGTTTTTGTCCCACCCGCAGGGGCGCGAAGCGTGCGCCTTACCCGGCAAGATTTGCCCAGTTTAAGGTTAGCGCCCGGTTAATTCCCTCGGGGGATTGCGCGAAAGAAATGCACGGCTCGCAACAGCCGGCATGCATTCGGCCGGCGCCTGACGCGCCCGCGCTCAAAATGCCGGCGATGGAGGACTACTGGCGGTATTGCTGAATGCGCGTCGTACGCAGGCCGGCAAGTCCGTGCTGATCAATCGAAGCCTGCCAGGAGAGGAATTCCTCGACGGTCAGCGTGTATCGCGCACACGCTTCCTCAAGGGACAAAAGGCCGCCACGAACCGCGGCCACCACCTCTGCCTTACGGCGGATGACCCAGCGCTTTGTCGTTGGCGGCGGCAGATCCGCAATGGTCAGCGGACTGCCATCAGGCCCGATCACATATTTGACCCTCGGGCGATGGGGTTCGGTCATTGGTACACTCACAAAACAAGACTCGACTGACAGTTACTGCAGGGAAACTACAGGCCCCGGCTTAAAATTTGCCTAAGCATGGCAAATGCATCGGGCAATGTTAGCCCGGCTTCCGATAACCTTTTGGTTACGGACGGATCGCGGGGGGCCGTTCTGGCGTCACTTTGGGCAGCGCGTTAACAACTGGTATTCAGGGAGGGCCATTCTACCTGGCAACTTGCGCCGGTGAGAGGGTTCCCCCCGTTCTTGCCGCTACGTGGTAGGCCGAACGATGCGTTTGATCTTGTCGAGCGTATAGTTCTGTCCGTTGATCGTGAGCTGAGGCGGGTCTTGCGTGAGGTCGACTGAATCCACCGTCGCCTGCACTTCGGTTGAAATGGCGACCGATTGGTTGTTGGCATCCAGCGCCGTGGCGGTGAGCGTGTAGCTGCCGTCGGGCCAGATCCGGCCGTCGTTCCCGCGGCCATTCCAGGTGAAACTTGGCGCGCCCGGATTTACCGCGACTGTACCGGTAAAGGCATTTTGACCGGTGGAATCCTTGATGGTGATCGTGGCAGTCGACGGCTTCGTGACATTGAGGTTCCAGTTGGCGGTGCCGGCGGTCAACTGCGCTGTCGAGCCGTCCACCACGACCGTGGCGCCGACATAAGCGAGCGCCGTCGTCGCCGCAGCGCTCTTTTCCAGCGACACCAGGCTTGAGAGTTGATCGTTGGACTTCATCTGTTGCTCGACTTGAGCGAATTCCACCAGCTGCTGGGTGAATTGGTTGGTGTCGAGCGGATCGAGCGGATTTTGATTTTTCAGTTGCGTCGTCAGCAGTTGCAGGAACGTCGTGAAATTGCTGGCGATCTCGGTGTTATCGATCGCGTTTGGCACCGAGCTTGCGCCGGTGCCAACCGTTGAAGTGGAGGGGATCGTTGTCATGGCTGGTCCTCAGACTCGAATATCCAGACCGCCGCCCTGTCCGGCGAGACGGCCGTAGTTCTGCGGGATCACATCGGCTGGCGGCAGCATGTCGTCCTGCATTACAATCTGGGCGGTGTCAGAGCCGCCGCCTGTTTGCTGTTGGCTCATCGGCTGGTCGCGCAACGAGAATTGAAGTCCGTTACCGGCGGTTTTAAGCCCGGCATCCTGCAGGGCACGTTCAAGGCCCGCGGCGTCGCGACGCAGCAAATCGAAAGTGTCGGCACGGTCGACGGTCAGACGGGAAGTCACGTTGCCATCGCGATCGACGTCGAGCCGGACCTCGATGCGGCCGAGCTCTGGTGGATCAAGGCGGATTTCAAAACGGTTTTTGCCGGCAATTGCCCTGCCGGCGATTTCGACCGCGAGTCCTCCAAACGGGATTCCCGTCGGCAGTGCTCCAGGTTGCGCAACGGGCGCCGGGGGCGCCGTCGTAGCAGGGATTGTGCGTGCGGGCTCAGAGACCATGGTCGAAGTCGCCGAAGCATTGGCCGAGACGTTTGGGGCGGCGCCAGCGAGATAGCCGGCAAGCGTCGGTGGTGCATCCATGTTGCGATGGCTATCGCTCACACTTTCGCCGCGCGCTTGCGTGACGTGTTCCTTGTCGCTGTCGCTTGGGGCGAGCTGCGGTTTGTTCGCCGACTGCGGCATGACTTTGGCTGCCGGCTGTGAGTCGCCCGTCGTTTCGGGGGTGGACACGTCGGCAACTTGCGCTTCGACGTCGGTCTTTTTTTCAGCAGCGGCTTGTTTACCGGTGCCGGCTTTCGGATCAACAGGATCGAGCCCCTTGAGGGTAGACGCGTCATTGCCGACAGCCGCCACCAGGCCCGCCATCTGGTCAGGTTGCTTGACACCAGCAGGGTCAACCCCCGGCGTCTGGTCGGCCACCGGTGCAGGCGCATGGGCGAGGCCGACTACGGCGGCTGTACTGATGGTCTGAATATTGTCGGTCGGCGGCGTCGCGGTCGCCGGATTATCGGCTTTCGGCCCGCCGGCGGGCTTTTCGCCGTTTTCATCTGTCTTGATCGTTTCGCCGGCGGCAGTGGACACCTTGGCATTCACATCCGCTTTGCCTTCACAGACGGCTTTTCCGTCATCGCCGAGTTTGAGCGTGGCGTCATCAGCCTGATCGGATTTTGGCGCAGGGGCGTCATCGTTGGCAGCCGGCGGCTTGCACTCATTACTCCTGGCGGGCGCCTGAGAGCTGTCGGCGGGCCCCGCCTTGCTTTCGGGCGACGGAGGTGTGGTCTGGTCGGCGGATTGCGCGCTGTCATCGAGCAGGCTCTCGAAGGGTGAGGGCGCGTGGTCGGACTGCTGGGCTTGGCGGGCCATACGCGGCAGAGAATGGTTAGGGGCGTGAATTTTCGGATCGGACGCAACTTGCGGCACAGTGGCACCTCCAGAGATCTCCGGGTGCTACGTGCAATCGTCAGGCCAGCCTCCTAAAAGTCAAATTCGTGTTTTTATTCAGTCCCTTGTAGATAGTGCGCGGAGACAGGGACTCGCGTATTCCGGCAGCCGGCGGCAATTTCTGCCGGGCATTGCCCTCGCATTGCACCCCTTGGGTCGCCACCTGTAGTAAGAAGCATCATGCTCAACAGTCTCGATCTCCACCGTCGACCTCAGGACACCCGTGTCGTTGTCGCCATGTCCGGCGGCGTCGACTCCTCGGTGACTGCTGCTTTGCTCAAGGCGGAGGGCTACGATGTGGTCGGCGTGACCCTGCAGCTCTACGACCATGGTGCAGCGATCCATCGCAAGGGCGCCTGCTGTGCGGGTCAGGATATCTATGATGCCCGTGCGGTGGCGGAGCGGATCGGCATTCCGCACTACGTGCTCGATTACGAGAACCGCTTCAAGCAGGCGGTGATCGACCGTTTCGCCGAGAGCTATATTCATGGCGAGACGCCGGT
>Ga0157374_10005082_pt1 | contig 11031 bp, 7 predicted proteins | sample M25metaG_FD_115308 | JGI IMG/M metagenome (GOLD analysis project Ga0157374, IMG submission 115308) | Miscanthus rhizosphere microbial communities from Kellogg Biological Station, Michigan, USA - M2-5 metaG | ecosystem: Host-associated > Plants > Roots > Rhizosphere > Soil | place: USA: Michigan... | reverse complement strand
CATCCAGAACCTCTGCAAGGCTCCGGCTAACTGCAGCCCTATCCGCACTCCGTCCGGTGCATCCAGGCAAAAGTCCAGCACGGCGCGGAGATTGTCATGCTCGTCTTCCAGCCTCTGGAGCCACAGTACCTGTTCCGGCCCCGCGAGCTTTCGATGGCCTTCCTCTGCCAGGTTCAGGTAGTAGTCCCGATGCGCCAGGCGCCACTTTTGGCTCGTATCGCTCTCCATAAACCGGTCACGGGCATACTGCCGAATGGTTTCCAGCAGATGATAACGTGCCTGTCCTGCCTGCTCCTCATATCCGACCAGGCTCTTGTCTACCAGAGCCGTCAGCAGATCCAGCACATCCCACACTTCGATGCCTTCCCCAGCACACACCTGCTCTGCCGCGTCCAATGTCCACCCGCCGGCAAACACCCACAGGCGCAGCAGCAGGCTCTTTTCCGCGTCGGTGAGCAGATCGTAGCTCCAATCGATCAGGGCGCGCAGGGTCTGCTGACGCGGCAGCGCGGTGCGGCTGCCGCCGATAAGCAGATGGAAACGATCCTCCAGACGCACCGCGATCTGCTCTACAGAGAGCGCTCTGACCCTGGCGGCCGCGAGTTCCAACGCGAGTGGTACGCCATCCACGCGTGTGCATACTTCCGCAACCGCCCGAACATTTTGCGGATGCAGCCGGAAGGTCGGCGAAGCGAGCATGGCCCGCTCCACAAAGAGTTGGATCGCCTCGTATTGCATCATCGAGGCTACATCCCCGGATGCAACGGAGAGGCTGGATACCGACGGCAGCGCCAGCGAAGGCACTTGCCATGTCGCTTCGCCCGTGATTCCAAGGGGTTGGCGACTGGTGGTGAGAACTTGAAGAGAGGCGCAGCGTTGCAGCAGAGCATCGATCACAGCGGCGCTGGCAGCCAGCAGATGTTCGCAGTTGTCCAGGATCAGCAGCAACTGTTTCCGTTGAAGATGGTCTATAAGCGAGGCGAGTAGTGTCCTCTCGGGCTGCTCGCGCACGCCTAACACGGTGGCAATGCTCTGCGGCACCACTTTCGCATCGGATAGGGAGGAGAGATCGACGAACCACACCCCCTCCGGAAAACCTGCGCTGACCTCCTGCGCCACCTGAATCGCCAGACGAGTCTTGCCGACTCCCCCCATCCCTGTGAGTGTCAGGAGACGGGTCTCCTGTAAATGGCTCTTGAGGGTGTTGACGGCGTTTTCGCGCCCGATAAACCGGCTTACGGGACGGGGGAGATACCCTATGGCCTCAGTGGTCTGGCCGGCTTGCGTACTCAAGTCAGGAGGGCGTACCTGGCTTTGGGCCTGCTGTTGTATGCGCTTAAACAGCGCATTCGTTACCTGGGAGGGCTCGGCGTTCAGTTCGCGATGCAGTTGCTGCCGCAGATCGCGATAGTGTTGTATAGCGCTGGCGAAGTCACCGGCGTCCGCGAGAGCCTGCATCAGGCTGCAGTGTACGCTTTCGGCCAAAGGGTCCGCCGTGAGAGCGCGACGCAGATGCCGTACGGCCGCCATGGGCCTTCCCTCGGACTGCTCTCTGGCAGCCAGACGCTCCAGAAGACACAGGAAGGCCTGCTCATGCGCCTGCCGCTCCGGCAGGACCCACTCCTCGGTACAGCCTTCCAGCAGCACTCCCCGATAGGTATCGACCGCTTGTTCCCAGAGAGCAGGGTCGTCACTCTGTAGGGCTGTATCGAAGGCAAGCAGATCCATGTCCGCGCCCTTCAGATCCAGGCACAGCGTCTGCGTGGTAGGCGAGCCGAGACGGTAGGCCTGTTCTCCCAGAGCGCGCCGCAGGTCGGTCAAACTGAGCCGGAGGTTGGCGGGCGCCTGACTCTCGGTGCTTTCGGGCCATAGGGTTTCGGCCAGCCATTCGCGCGCCACAATCCGACCATGACGCAGCGCGAGGATGGCAAACAACCACTGCCCCTTGCGGGTGCGCAGGGGAGGGAGGGGCTTGTTCCCTATGCGAACACTGAAGGGACCCAGGAGCGCAATTTGAAGCGGCGGGTCCATCGCTTCGGATACGGACTGCATGATGTTATTTCCGTTCGTAGGCGCGGTGGATAGCCGGCGGCAGAGAGCCGTCCGCTCTCATCGATGACAAAATCGATCTTACAAAATCGACATTTTCGTGTCGATGCCCCCTTTTCCTCTATTTTGATAACACCGATGATAACGCCTCTCTGATAAGCTATCTCTTGAAGGAGGCATCTATGCACACTTACTGTTTCTTTTCGTCGTGCCGTCCTGTACCGCGCGACTTCTCCCGCCTTTTTACGCCACACCGCGTCGCGTATGGCCGCTCGTCGCGCGGCCTTGCCATAGTCGCGCTGGCTCTGATGTCCTTTGCGAGCACGCCCGGTCTCGCACGCGCCGAAGACATGGTGAACGTGAAAGGGTACGTCTATGCCGACGATGGCAAAACGCCCCTGGGGGATGCGGATGTGGCCATCGTCAACGACAAGAACAAGGTCGTGGCCAACGGCAAAACCGATGCGGAGGGCAGGTACTTGCTTCCCGTACCGCGTAAATACCTCCATTTTCCGGCGGGCAAAAAGAGAAGCAGTTTCCTTGGTGGCCTTGCAGAAGGACTGGTCGGAGAGGCGATAGGCTTCGTCAACCCCATTGCCGGTATGGGATACGAGACGGTCAAGGGTCTCTCCGGTATGATGAAGCATTCGGGGGCTTCTCAGGCGGACATCGCGCGTATGTCCGCTGGCCGTGTCACCCCGGAGGATGGCGCGCGACTGATTGCCGCGGGGGCGCGTAAGCAGGACGTGGAAAAGATGCTCAAGTACAGCGCCGAGAACTTCGACGGGGAAGGCAACTTCATCCCGCCCCGGAACGCACCCGGTGCGCTGAGCCTGAAGGTGGCTCTGTCCGGCCACAAGGAGGCCAACGGCGTCGGACAGATCTATTGGATGCAGACCGACAAAGTCCGCGCCGAGAATGGCCACGAGAAGCGTGAAACGAACGCCTGGCTGGATCCTCTCCTTCTGGTCCCGGACAACGCCGAAACGTCCTCGCGTTTCACGCGCAGCTACTTCACCCTGACGGACGCACATCTCGATCCAGCGACCGTGGAAGCCAGGCAGACCGTAACTCTGACGGTGACGCTGTCGGTTCCACCGGAACAGAGTTCAGCGCCCCTGGTCGTGATTGCGCGCCACAGCAAAACGCATAAGATCTATGAACTAACACCGATGGATGCAGGCGGCGTGTATCGATGCCAGATCGAAGTAGACAAGACGTTTCCCCAAAAGGATCAACTGATCAGCGTGGTGGCCTATCCTCAAAAAGCCGAAAAGCCGGGTCGCGATGCCAGGGTGGAACACGCGTTGGAAGAGGCCGGAGTCTGGAAACTGGACAAGCCCTATCTCTACAACCCGCTGTTACTCGCCAGCCGCAACCGCGCGGATGTCCTGCTCACGGTTGTGAAACCCTCGCGCAAGGATCGGACGGATGCCGGCGAATCCTATCGCGGGCGCGGCGTCTGCGGAGCGGGCCCCGATCGCATGGCCCCTATGATCCTCGGAATGCTTGGAAAGCCGGTCACCCTCGCCGTTGCGCCGCTTAACGTTCTGGCTACGGCGCTCAAACTGGATGCGGCGCAGAAAAAACGGATCGAAGCTCTCCAGAACAGGGTCGATAAGGAGATTGCCACCGCATCCAAAGAAGCAAGCCGGTCGGGGGGCTTTGCGATATTCTCCAAGATGACCGAGATTGTCGCTCAGGCCGACAAGGATATCGAAGCAGAATTGACAGCAGAACAGAAGCCGCAGTCCGTGACGCTCCTGCAAAGCCTGACGCTCCTGCGGGACGCAGGGCTTCCGCCGGACCTGTATATCGAGCTGAAGTTGACCGAGGACCAGATGAAATCACTTACCGACTCTATTCCAGATATTAAATTGGAGAACAAAGCCCGCTCGAAAGAGATGATGGCGGCGGGGCAGGCAGGCGACATGAAGAGGATGCAGGGCCTGATGAATAAATTGGGTGACAAAGTAAGCTCAATCCTGACGAAGCCACAGCGAACACTCGTGGAAAACTACCGCAAGAAGCATCCGCAACTGATGACGCCAGGCGTCGATCTAGGCGGTTTGCCCGGCGCGTAATGGATCCGCATAATGACCATGCTGCATCTCATGGCTCTCTTCTGCTCATTTGGGGTGCTACCGGAAGTTGCATCGGCATCAAATCGAGGGCCGTCCACCGAAATCGGCAGACGGCCCTCTTCTAACGGCGAATTCGTCGGACAGACTTATCGGGGAGAGGACAAGACAGCGCTCTCGACAGGCCTGCCGGAGCTGTCAGTCTCTGCTCCTAAGGTCGGCGCTTTCGCAGCTTGCGCTATTTCGTTTTGATCGCCGGTCTCCGCTGTCCCCCCCAGCACATGCAGGGCGCCATCTGTGAAGAAGAGGAGGCCATTGGCCAGGGCCAGGTTGCCGGGACGCGGCACAGCCTGGGACCAGACCTCTTTACCCTCTTTCAGATCTACGGCCACCAGGCGATTGGCCTTGGTTCTCTCCACAGACCACACCGGCTCCCGAAGTCCATTACTCGCGGTGGAGATGCAGAAGACCAGATGTTCCGGGGTGGCGACGATCGAGGTAATCACATCCTTCGGGCCGATCGGATATTTCCAGACCAGCGTCCCCCCAATCCGATTCAGCGCGACAACCGTGTGGTTTACCTCGCCATAGACATTCTCCTGTGTCACCACCAGGCCACTGTTGCTCCAGTGCTGGAAAGGACTTGTGGAGTAGGGTTGCATTACTGGGACGGGAACCATCTGCGTACTATAGCCTTTTATCTCTAGCGCAGGTATCTTCCTGCCAGTGCGCCGATCGGTAAGCATCCTGTCTGACTGACCAATAACAGGCACCTCGACGCTTTTGGGAGAAAGGATTTGCTGGTATACCTGGGGATCGGGCTCCGGATCTTTCGGCGCATACTTCCACTGGGGTTCACCGTTCTGCGCATCCAACGCCACGATGCCGCTGACGCCTCCCGGACCGCCGAACCCGGTATAGAGAAGATGCCCTCCCACCGCTGGAATGCCCAGCGAATGCGTGAGGTCCCGATGCCACTGTTGTTGTGTCTTCCCCGTGATTAACGCCAGGAAGCGATTGGTGGTCTCGTCGGCAACAACGAGGCCATTCTCGGCATAGGCGGGAGGATAACCGCCGAACCGCGCCGTCGGGCTGATGTCCCGATCAATCTCAGGCAAGGGATGGTGAATTCGCGTCATGGTCCACTTGACGTCCGGATCCCAGTGGAAGAGAAGGTCCGAAGCGGACAGTGCAAACAACGCATTGTTGACGATCAGGGGATGTCCCAGATACTCTGGGACATTCAGCATTCAAGGCGGGCACCCGGCCATCGTCGGCGGGACTGCGGCGACCTCCTGCCCGAATGGGGTCTCCAGCAGCGAGACTCGGGAAAGCACCCCGTTGGCTCCCATGGCCGCCATCGGAAAGTAAGAGCCTTCCTTACCGGTCATGGCGTCGAAGGTCCGGACGGCAAAGCAGTCAATGGCACCCAGAACCTCCGGGCACGTCAGTGAAGCTGCCTGGGAAAAGATTGCATCCGTCAGGGTTTTGATCGTCGGTTTATCCGTGATCGACACCCAGTCATAGACGAAGACTCGCCCCGATTCGGTGACCGCAGGACCGGAAATGTCTGAAACGGTGAAACTCAGACGTTCTGCCTGGAGCGGTTGCCGCCACTTTACGACTCCGGTCTTTGCGTTGGCGCAGATCAAAAAGCGCTGCTGCTTCTCGGAAGCGGTGAAGTAGATCCATCCTTTTCGGATGACGGAGTGGTAGAGCGGCCTATGTTTGTTAGGCCCCATGGTATTCCAGGTCCAGAGCTCTTTGAGTGGAAAATGCAGTTTGTCCTGGCTGACTGCCGAGTGGGTTGCATCGTGCCGGAACTGAAGCCAATCGTCCCCGCGCACAGGAGCGGGCAGTACCGTCAGAAGAGAAAGTAGAGCCAAACCTAAAGAGGCGCGAATCATACCCCCCTCACTTTCCGGAGCGATAGGGCCAGCGAAGGCTGCACCGCTCCCTGATGACAAGTATCCATCTTGAACCTATCTACTGGAATATATGACTATTCGTTTCCTTTGCAAGGTTCGCAGTCTGAAATTAAATATAACTCCTGCCCGCCTCATCTGTGACGCTCCTTGCCGATTGCCCGCTTGTGTGTGCTACGTGAACTCCGTGTTCGCTGCTCTGTTCGCCTTTCTGTCTGCCAAATCGTGCCTGTCAGGCGATACAGGTTTTGACTGCTCTCATGAGGACATAAGAGGCAGGCGAGGGGAATTGAAACATGAATCTCTTGGAAATACTCGATAAATACCTGGAAAGTCATCCGTTTTCCGGGGTCATCTCTGTGCGCCAGGCAGGCACCGTGCTCTATGAGAAGGCGATGGGTTATGCCGATCGGAGCAATGGCATCCCCAACACCCTGGATACCCGCTTTGGCATCGCATCGGGCACCAAGTTCCTCACGGCCTTAGCCATTGGGAAACTCATCGCAGCCCAAAAACTGGACTTTTCCACGAAACTACAGGACTGCCTTGCGCTGCCTTTTCCCCACTACTCTCCGGATATCACGATACAACACCTGCTCACCCACACTTCCGGCATCCCCGACTACTTCGACGAAGAGAAGATCACGGACTCCGATAACTTCCACCTTTCCATTCCCTGGTATGCATTAAAAGGCCCCAGAGACTACCTGGCCTTGTTTCCCAACGAAGACATGAAATTTCCACCAGGGGAGCGCTTCTCCTATTCCAATGGCGGCTATATTCTACTGGGTGTCGTGATTGAAGAGTTGACGGGCCAGACATATCAGGAGTTCGTGGAGCAGGCCATATTCGAGGCGATCGGCATGAAACAGTCTGGATATTTTGCCCTGAATCGACTTCCTCCCAGGACCGCACTGGGCTATGTGGAAGATAGCGCAGGATGGCGAACCAACATCTACAATCTGCCTATCGTAGGGGCTTCCGACGGCGGAGCATTTACGACTGTGGACGATATAGCCACCTTATGGGAGGCGTTCTGGGGAGGTAGGATTCTACCGAAGGTTCTGGTGGAGAGATATGCATGTCCGCAGGTCAAAGCGATCACAAAGAGCGAAAACATCTCCTATGGTCATGGGCTCTGGATCCGCGAGGACTCACACGGAAACCGACACGAGTATATCACAGGAAGTGACGCGGGGGTGTCCTTCCGCTCCAGCGCGAATCGGAACACAGCGCTACAAATTACCGTCATTTCCAATACCAGTCATGGTGTGTGGCCAGTATGGAGAGAGATTGCCACCGTATTGGAGCGTGACTTGTAAGGCCTCTCCCAGGGTCATTCCGTTTTCCCTATGCCAGCGTCTGCCGAGCACGTTGGACTAAAGTCCTTCGCTTGGGGCCTACGGCCGAAGGTCCGCCTACGCGGACTCGGATACGGCTCTTGGCAAAACTGAATGACCCTGGGCCTCTCATAGACCCGGAGGAATGCACTGTATCGTCCAGGGCGGCGAGCGCTTGGTCGCCGGAAGTACGGATTACGTTGTGACCAAGAAGTTATATTTCTGCCTGATGCGTCTCCAATAGGCTCACTGTCTTCTTCAGCCCACACTGGAAGAGAGTGGCAAGATACTCCTTGACCTCCTTGCGTGGATTGACCAACGCCTGACGATGCCGTTTCACCAGTTGGATAAACACATCAGGATCGGTCTGGTAAAGACTGACTGCAAAATCGTCTGGATGTACGGCACGGATGTGATGAATGCCGAGGACTCGCGCCGGAAAATCCTTGAGGTTAAAAGTCACAATGACAGAAGCCTCTCCTTTGATGGCCGCCGCCAACACATGGCGGTCGTCGGGATCCGGCAGAGTAAGCGTCGGGATAAGGGCTTCATAGCCACTCACCAGACAGGCGCCGGCATGACGGTTCATCAGGTCCCGAGTTCGAGTCAATTGGGCCGGTGTCAGGTCCGGACGATCCTCCAAAACATTTCGGATCCATTCCTCATGGATTTTCTCCGTCCACTTCGGCTGATAGAGATTGACCGCCAGACGCATAAAGAAATCCCGCAAAGGAGCGGGATACAACGTACACGCGTCGAGAAGTGCCGATTGCATCAGTACATTCCCAACTTCTGCGCTTCAGCAACCAGTTCGTCCAATCCTCGATGGCGCTCAGCATCTTCTTGCTCTTTGTAGCGGAGCAGATCTCCCAACAATATCCGCCGTCTCGGCCCTACAAGACGATAGGGAATTTTCCCCTCCTCCAAGAGTTTAACGATATAAGGACGCGATACCTTGAGAAATTCCGCAGCTCGCTGGGTAGTCACTTCGCTATCGGTAGCCAACACAACCACGTTTTTGCCATGTCCCAACTCTCGGAGGATAGCCGAAAGCAGAGGAAGGCTCGCATCCGGCAGTTCCAGTTCCGCTCTTTCTCCATCCGGCCGCTGAACAGTCACACGTAGCGTTGCTTTCTCTGAAGGCGGTGTTTGCGTTCCAAGTAGATGCTGGAGTGCCACACTGGTTGTTTCGGCTTGACGAACCTCTTCGGCTGAGAGAGGTAAGTTTGTGGGGTAGGGTAGGGCTTGCATAATGTTCTCCTTCCTTTATTATACGAAAAGAACGAAAAGAACGCAAGGAACAATCGGCTTGACGCACCTATAAGTTAGACCACTGGCCCACGTTTTGCGCTCAGCACCGTCTTTACAAGTAGAATCTCCCTATACTATAGCTTGCCCGGAGCTACTAATGGGTATACTTGACCAATATTCGCAACGCACTCCAAAAGATCTATGCAATCAACCTCTGACATGTTTTGACATTAGCAAGTAATTCCAAAGTCACAAAGAAGCAAACCGTACTATGTAGCCAGGGTCTGCCGAACATTCAAGGGAGCCACAATGTACGAATTGATCAAGACGCAAATTACTGCCGACTACTTCCAGCAACGATTCCCAAATGACGGCCAGCGCTTTGTGGCTTGGTATCTTCGCAATATTTTATTCCGCGATATGAATGAAACGCACGATGATATCACGGACGGTGCAGGCGATAAGCAAATCGATGCTATCATTGTGGACGATGACAAGTCTATCGTCCGCATTCTGCAAGGCAAATATGTTCAAGGCGTTGTTGATGCCGGACCACTCCGTGAAGTTCTCTCCTCGTGGATGCAAATAAAAGACCTTGCGCGGCTACAGAATGTGGGAAACGCGAAGCTACAACGCAAACTTTCCGAACTAGCGGCAGCGCTTGACGAGGACTACGAAATATCCTTCGAACTCATCACGACGGGAACATTGACGGATTCTGCCCGAAACGATCTTGAGACTTTTCAACAGGAACTGGGAAAGATCGGTGAAAACGAAGATTTCGAAGCGACCATTCATGTTATTGAAAACGACGAGCTTAAGCGCCGCTACGAGTACGCTATCGAGACCGATAACCCGAGCATCAATTACGTGCTTGATCTAAGCGGCAGCAAATTCATGCACCATGTCATCGCCGGCACCCCTATCGTAGTTGCTGCGTTACCCCTCAAGGAGTGCATCAAACTTCCTGGGATCAAGGATGGCACACTGTTCCAAAAAAATGTTCGACAAAGCCTAGGCTCCAGCAATGCGGTTAACAAAGGCATCCGCAATACCGTTATTGGGGATAAGCGGTCAGACTTCTTCTTCTTTCACAACGGCGTGACGGCATTATGCAACAAGATGGAGTTGATTGACGAGAAACTTTCTTTATGTGGATTAAGCGTTGTCAACGGCTGCCAATCGCTTAACACCATCCTCTCATGCAGCGAAACAGCCAAAAAGGTAGATGACGCTTTCATCTTATTCCGATTCTACGAGATACCCCAACGAGACCGCGCCGAGAAGATATCGATTTACACCAACTCGCAGAGTGCTGTGAAAGCGCGTGATTTACGAAGTAACGATAAGCGCGTTTTGGCCATCAAGAAGTCATATGAACTGAAATATCCGACGGGATATTTCGTTACCAAGCGGGGAGAAGCAGCGCCTGCCGACAAGAACAAAGAACACGTTGTTGACCTATCCGAGTTCGCTAAAAATCTAGTGGCTTGGCATTCGCAACGTCCCAATCTGTCCTACGGCGAAACAAAGATTTTCGACAAATACTTCGAAACGCTTTTTAGGAACAAAGACTATCCGTCTGAAAACGTCTTTGCCCTTAATACTTGGATGAACGAAGTGCAGAAAGTCTGGATCGCCACGAATCCGTTGAGTTTGAACGAAACTCTCCTGGCAATGAAAGCTTATGCGCCCTATCACCACCTTTACGCCATAGGTATGTGTTTTTCTATCACCAATAATCTCTCGGAACGCGTGCCTAGTCCATTTAAAGCATACGGAATCGCATCCTCGTTTGGAATGGTTCAGGAACTTGTGAGGGTAGCGGGCATTAGTCTCAATATGGCGCTTGAGGCAGCCGCAAATGAGATACAGCCTACCAATCGGGTCTTTAGCCCCCAAAACTGGGTTAAGAGTAAGGGTTGTCTTTCCAATATTAATGGCGCGATAAGGAACTACTTCAGCATGCTTCCCATAATGCCCGGGGGACCCGAAATAAAGAAGAAACTGAGCGATGCAACGACGATGAAACCAGACGATTTCGAATATCGCTGGTCTGCCGATTAAGTGAGGAGTGAAGCCAGAATAAATTTTACGAGTTGCGACCCCATTCTGCCTCGCACAGAATGGGGTCGCTTGATGTTGGAGTTTTTGATTCTAGCTCTTGCGTTCGGTGGGATGGGGGTTTCGGTAGGAGAATCCGGCTTGATGCCAGTAGGGATAGGGACTCGGGATGGCGCTGGCGGCGTCCAGAGCGGCGACCTGCTCTGTGGTCAGTTTCCAATCGACGGCGCCCAGGTTCTGTTTTAGCTGCTCTTCGTTGCGGGCGCCGATGATGACGTTGGCGACAGTCGGGCGCTGAAGCAGCCAGTTGAGGGCGATCTG
>Ga0157374_10005081_pt1 | contig 11033 bp, 6 predicted proteins | sample M25metaG_FD_115308 | JGI IMG/M metagenome (GOLD analysis project Ga0157374, IMG submission 115308) | Miscanthus rhizosphere microbial communities from Kellogg Biological Station, Michigan, USA - M2-5 metaG | ecosystem: Host-associated > Plants > Roots > Rhizosphere > Soil | place: USA: Michigan... | reverse complement strand
GGAATCAGGTTGAAACCAAAGGGGGGCTGCGCCACCGTTATCCCCACAGAAGCGAGAGGGGTTCCTGGTGTCGTTGGAGGATTGGTCGGGGGAGGATCGGTCGGGGGAGGAGTAGTCGGAGGAGCGGCACTTGCTGTTACATTCACAGTGATGCTGCTGCAGTTCACACCATTTAGGGTGCACGAAACCGTTCCGGTCCCTGACACATTGAGGCTTGTAACCAGACCACCGGTCGCGCCTGAGTTGATCGTGAAGACAGATGATCCGCCGTTAGACCAGGTCACCGCCTTGGTGCAGTCCGTCAAGCTCGAGTCGGAGTACTTGCAGGACGCCGTCATCTGAGCGGTCGACGGATAAGTAACAGACACCTGGCTTGCAGGTGTAACGGTGATCGACGCAAGCGTTGCCGCATTGGCCGGATCGTACGCTCCAACCGTAGTGAGGTCTGTCCTCGGAGTGAAGGGACTCATCGCCGCATCGACCGCATTGAAGCGCGGAGGATAGTAAGCAAGCTGTCCCGTCGGAGCCGATGCAACTCCGACAGCCGATGAGCTCGGTGTGGGAGCAAGCGACGCTGGATCTATCGGAAACGACGTGTACGGAATGAAGTTCGACTGGCTGAAGCCTCCGAGATTGCGGTTGATCGGGTTAAGACTCCAACCGTCAACGTAGCTGTATCCGGTGTTTACGCCGTTCTGAAATACGCCTCCGGATGACCACCCCATCGGAACAATGTTGGGAGAGACGGTGACCTGACCAGGCGCCACTAGATTGGTTTGAAAGTTGAGCAGAACGTGGCCATACAGACCAAATGGCGCGCATGTATAGGCGCAGTTCGTGTTGTTCTTCCACGGAATGATGTTGTTCTGCAAGAATCCACGCGGCCAGACAGACGGAAGATACTGTTCGTCCGGATTGTCACGCCCGCCAAGTCGGGTGTCTTCAAAGAAGAACTGTCCGCCCTGAAGTGCTGTCGGTGTGACATAGAACGTGTTGAAGCTGTAGAAGCCCTGCGACGAATTGTCGATGCCCGTCGTGTTATGCGTTGTCGCAATGCCTAGGAACTTTGACCCGGTCGAATCCGATACGTAGGCGTTACCGATTGTGAACTCGGAGTTCGAGTGCTCTTCTGTCACCGCCGCAAACCAATCCTCACCGCCATACGCACCCGCGCATCCTGGTGCGGTTGCGTACGCCGTGTTGCAGTTCGCCGCACCCTGATAGCCCCAGTACTCGTCCGGAAGAATGTAGTTGTAGGCGTCCTGAATCTCAGAGTGTCCGCCAGGTCCCGAAGCCGTATTCATACCTGGCTGAGGCACCAGACGGTTGTACATGTGGAAGCTGCGCGTCCCGCGGTCTGAGTACGCCGATGTACCCTCACCATTTGGCACCACACCGTCCTGCAGATTCAGCAGCACTGTGTCGCGGAATGCCTGCAGGTAGAACATATGCTCTGTGGACTGATGCGCGATACCGTAGCCGATCGCGTGATTACCTTCGTAGAAAGTGTCCAGTGTGCAAGCCGACCACCCGCTCTGCTGCGAGTTGCAGTCATCAAAGTAGGGCGTGGCAACATTCTCCGAGTATGTTCCGATGACCGACCAGTATTGAACGCCAAAGGGCCGAATACCCATTGAGGCGCCCCACGTTTGCGTGGCCCCGTTCTTGTCGGTGTAGTTGTACCCCAACGTGACGTTGCGAATATGAATGCCGGCGATGGTGATATGGTGAAACGGCTTAACTTGACCATTGTTAAACGTCAGGCCGCCGGCTATTCCGTTGATCGAGAGGATGCCGTACGGAGCCACTATGTACGGGCTCGTCCACGAGTTCGTGTTGGCGTTGGCACCATCGATGATCGGAAGTTCGCCAGTGGTTGGATTCGGAACTCCGCACAGCACGAATGCCGGATGCCTGTGATCCCAGCTTCCCGAAGTCGGGGTGTTCACTTGTGTCTGGTTGTGATATTCGGTCGGATGTCCTGCCGTTCCCTCGTTGTGAAGCCGGACCAGCAGCGGAGCCGCATAGCTCTGTGGAATGCTCAGAAGATCGCGGTATGACTGACTTGGCCCGATGTCCATCACCGTAGGATTCGCAGTCGTGTCGACGTCGCATGGAACCTGCTCGGCCTTGTCAGGATTCGCTGCCGGTGCGCTATTGGGAGAAACCCAGATCGCCAGCTTGTCGCAGGCGCCCGCCGAGTGGTCTACCGCAGGGCAGCCCGTAATTTCGTACTGCCCACTCACCGTGCCGGAAGAGAAGATAGGCTGCGGATAAGTTGCGAACTGAAGTGTCGCATCGCCGCCGGAAGGTTTCGCCGTAATCGTCCAGTCCATCATCTGGTTCGTGTTGCCGAACACCTGGCCAACAAGCGGAATGAAGCGATTCTTAAATACCTGGCGATATCCCGGAGAGACATGCGCCACACCCTGATAAGAGCTGCCGCCGCCATTCGCGGCAACTACGTAGTGGAAAGTGGCCGTCTTGGTGGCATCTGCTCCCAGCGTGAACTTTACGTCGAATTCAATTGTCGAGTGAATGGCAAAATTGCCGCTTGTGATCGATCCGGTAGTCGAGGTCACTCCAGGCGTGGGACCGACCACAAAGTTGACGTGGCTGGGCGCCGAGTTGAGCACGGGATGCGACACCATGCCGGTATCTTGTGAACCATCCTGCGTATACAGCCGGAACGTCTCGGTTCCGGTCGTGGTGACAATCTCCCACTTACCATCGCCGGTCCAGTTAGGTCCTTCAATCTTCTGGAGATATCCGGTCGTCTCCGTACCGGAACCTTGGGTTCCGTCACTGATCGTAAAGGCCGTCGCCGTGGCAGACACCACCCTCCAGGGCTGCTGCGAGAAATATTGTCCAGCCGAGGTCATCTTGCGAATGTTGATCACATCGCCAGCCTGGAGATGGTTATTCGCTGTAAAGGTGACAGTGTTGCCGTCCCCGCTCCACTTCGTAATAGCGTCGGTTTCGGCGATAGGAGTGACATAAGCCATACGGTCCGAGCCGGCGAGGGCCGACCATGGATAGCCGAAAGCACTCTGCTGAGGAACGATGATGGATGCGGTTTGGGCAAGAACAGCCGAGGCAAGGGAAGAAACAAACAGGGCCGAAAGAAGACGTTTTTTCATTAGCAGGTCCGCCCCGCGCCGAGAAATCCATTCGCAGAAGAACCGCTCAAATCGCTGAGCTTCCTTGATTCTTCCTTCGTTCTCTGGTTTGCTTGGCGTGGTGCGCCGGGAACCCATCCCGGCAGGGCGGAAAGCACGACTGCTAAACTATTCACAACAATCTCCTTAGGCGAGTGCTATCTTGCCTGTCTCTTGGCCATTCGTTCGGCATCTTGCAGACATTCCCCGAAGGAGAAGCGAATGCGTGACCCATAACCCGAACCGTGCCTGGGGCGGTTTTGACCTCTCAAGAAAATTCCTGCGAGGCCGTCTTGCAAACCTGAGTCGAACAAGGCTTTGGTATTGCCAATCCTTCAAAGTGCTACTGCAAAGAGAGGAGATCCTGGGTGGTCTGCTACCCTTCTCCACCGAACCAGGTGCTCGTAATGAAAGTGAGTCTAGAGACCCACATCCATCGGCTCCATCGCACGAAGGTCCGGAGAATTCCCCGAAAAGTGGCAGAGAAGCAGCACAAGAAACGCCGCAAGTCCGCATACGGACGTGCTAGCGTCCCAAACCGATCACAAGATCGAAGGAGATCGCACCAGGAACCGGATGCCCGGAAGGTAAAGGACCAAAGGATTTAACTTCTGACGCAGTGGTCCTACCACCGGACTATTGATTCAAGCCCAGCCTCTGAAACGACTTAGCGATTATGGCACTATTTGGCGCATATGGGAAATCCGGCCCACCCACCAGGAGAGGATTCCGCACAATCACTTCAAGACACAAAAAAGAGTGAGGAGAATAATTCTCCTCACTCGCGATTTGGATCTGTTCGGAGGCCGGAGCTTCGCAGGAGGGCTCCCGGCACCTCCTGCTTCAACCCAGGTTCCACTGATCACATCGAAAAACTAGGCCTTACGCATGCGACGCATCAGGGTGCCGGCAGATCCGATCAGGCCGGTTCCAAGAAGCATCAGCGTTCCAGGCTCAGGAACAGGACTCGACGTCGAGATCGAACCGTAGAAGTCCAATCCCTCATAGACGAGCTTGGTCTGCTGTACGTTGAAGGTCAGCGTGTGAACTCCCGACGACAACGCATAGTTGAGGAAGTTGTAGGTTGCCGAGACAAGGCAGTTCGGAGCTCCGTCCGCGCAGTGATTATCGAGACCGATCGTTCCAGGAGGAATCAGCTCAACGCCGTCCAGCAGAACGTTGGTTGTGTCGTCAGCCAGAGCGGTGATGCTGCCGTTGTATGAACCACCAGCGACCGTAAAGGTAGTCGTGTAGGTGTAGGTCCCGTTGGGAACAACAACGTTGCCCGTCGGTCCCGACTGGCCGTTGAACGAAACCCAGCTGGAGTTAGGGCCAGCAGGGGTCCACACACCGGCGCCGTCTGAGCCGATATTGAAGGTAGCAGCGCCAAGGTACGTGACCGCGGCGTTCTGGTTGACGCCAAGAACAGGCGCCACACCATCCTGGCCGTTAAGTGTGCCGTAGCTACCAAAGGTGACCGTATCAGCCGCGGCGAACGCGGTTCCCAGAACCAGAACCGCTCCGACGGCAGAGAGCTTCGAGAATAACTTCATAGAAAAATCCTCCTATAGCAATACCGCAAGAGCGGTTAAATCTGCTTACGCACAGTTACAACTCGTTCAAGAAGCCGGGACTCGCCTGGGACATTCTTGCTGACCCCACACTGATCGCCAGTATTTCTTGCTTGTTCTATATGCAGATAGAAGGCCATTGAGAAACATCCAAATATCAATTACTTAGCGGGAACCCCAAACGTTATGTGTGCAAACTTTTGCCCATCCGGAAGGAACTTACCCACACACAAACGCCCTGCTTATCCACAAGTAAAAGCCCCACCGTAAACGCTCCCGACGCTCTCGGTGGGGCCAAAATGCTGTTCTCCAGCAATCTTCATTCAGTTGCGAACCGATCTCGCTCTCCGCAGCAAAGCTCCGGCCGAGCCGACTAGTCCAGTTCCAAGCAGTAACAGTGAGCTCGGCTCTGGAACCGTATCGACCCTAGCCGACCAGTCGAGACCGAGATCGATGCTCGCGATCTGTTGCACTTCAAACGTCAGGGTGTGAGTGCCGGCAGTCAAGAGCGCAAGCGCTCCCGGGATGTCGGCCTGCGTTACCGTATCAACATTCAGGCAGTTTGGCAGATTATTCTGGCAGATGGCATTGCCGCCCGGAGCTGCCATGATCAATGTATTTCCACTGCTCACGCCGTCTAGATAGACGACTACGGTGTCATCCGCAAGGACGCTGAAAGTAAACCCGGTCGCCTGGGCGTCCAGCGTGAAGTTTGTAGTAAAGAAATAACTTCCGTTTGGAGCGTAGTGTCCGCCCGGTTGCGAGGCTGCTGGTGTCGTTGGCCCGGTCTGACCGAACGAGATCCAGGTAGAGTTAGGCAATGGGGCGTGCCATAAACCAGGAGCCAGGGCCACGGTACCGGTCCCAGAAATGTCTGGATCGGCTGGCGTGGCGTGATCAAACGCCATCGCCGTGTTCTGGTTTCCCATCGGCGAATTTCCCGTTGCATAGCTGCCGAACTGATACGTGGTTGCGGATGCGATAGCAGTAGAAAGCACTGCGGCCACACCCAAAGCAGACAATCTTGCGAAAGGCTTCATGAGTCCTCCTTAAGTTCCGGTCAAAGCTGAAGAACTTACGGTGAAACAAGGCCCAAAAAACCACTCAGTTGCGCGCTTCTCGCACGTCTGGGTGGTATCTGCAATAAAAAGCATGTTTAGCTCCAAACTTATCGATACTTAAGTCACCTCGTGTCAAATACTTCATAAATGCCTACTTCGGAATTACGCAGGATTTTGCATACTGTCGCGCGATGGGAGTGCTCTCGACCACTTTCGCGCGAGTATTTCCACTGAAGCGTTCCTCTCACGTACACCTCTTTCACGTCATCTGTCGTCCAAGCACAAAGCGCGAAATACCGCTCACGAGTACACTTCCGGGAGCGAGATCAGTGGCTAGCCGCCAACAAAGGAATTGAGGAATGTTTCAATCCGCCGCTCCATGGCGATTGTTTAGATCGCTCCAGCCCCGGGGTTCACTGGGTATTACCTGCGTTCTGTTGCTGATTCTCTCAGCCGTTCCGCCGTCCTTCGCCTCCGCGCTCCTCACCGGCAACCCGCTCGATGATGGCTATCGCGACATGTATAACCTGCGATTTCTCGACGCCCATATCAAATTTCAGGACTGGATAAAAGCCCATCCGGACGATCCAATGGGCCCCGTCTCCGATGCCGCCGCCTGGCTTTTCAGTGAGTTCGAGCGCCTTCACATCATCGACGTTCAGCTCTTCGCCAACCAGAGCAAGTTCGACAGCCGCCATGCCCTTAGTCCGGACTCAAACGTCCGCAAGTCCTTTGATGACAGGTTGAATCAAGCCTCGAACCTCGCCGACGCAGCTCTGAAGAGAAACGCCAAAGATGCTCGTGCGCTCTACGTCAAAACGCTGGTCAGCGGGATGCGCTCCGATTACGCCCTGATGATCGATAAAAAGGATCTCAACGCGCTGAACTACAGCAAAGAGGCGAGTGCCTGGTCGAAACAGGCCCTCGAGGCTGATCCACATATGTATGACGCCTACCTAGCTTCGGGCGTCGAGAACTACATGTTGAGCCTGAAATGGGCTCCTCTGCGCTGGTTCCTCAGCTTCACAGGGGCTGGGACCAACCGCGAAGAAGGGCTTCGGCTGCTCAACCTAACCGCCACCCAGGGCCACTACCTCGCCCCCTTCGCCCGCATGATGCTGGCCGTGGCAGCCCTCCGTGAAAATCGGCCCCAGGAGGCCCGTTCTATCCTCATCGAGCTCAAGAAGGAGTTTCCGATGAACGCCCTCTACGACCGCGAACTCGCCCTCATCCACTAACGTTCTCCTCCTCCTTCGAACTTTTCAGAGCGCAATGTCTGCAAAGCATGTAGGCTGATTGCACATCACAACTTGAGCCACAAACGGTTTCCACATCTGGACCTCGTCACTTTCTCGAAAGCAAAGGCCTCTTTAAAAGCATGCGCATCTCCTCTGTCGGCACGGCGTATCCTCCTCATCGTTATCAACAAAGCGTTATCGCCGAAGCCCTTCGCGGTCGCTGGGAACACAAGATGGAGGAGCCCCGCCTGCTCCCTCGACTCTTTGCAAACTGTGGCGTCGAATTCCGCAACATCGTGTTCCCGCTCGAGCAGTACCCTGCGCTCGATACCTTCCGCAAGACCAACGACGCCTGGATCAAGGCTGCCGTTGATCTCGGCCAACAGGCCATCTGTCGTGCACTCGACCATGCAGGCGTCGGCCCCGAGGAGATATCCGCGATATTCTTCGCTTCGGTAACCGGTATCTCGAGCCCGACCGTTGATGCACGCCTGATCAACCGCCTTCCCTTCCCGGTCAACATCAAGCGCACGCCCATCTTCGGTCTCGGTTGCGTAGCCGGAGCCGCTGGCATCGCGCGCGCCGCCGACTACGTCCGCGCCTTCCCGAATCACTACGCTCTCCTGCTCTCCGTCGAACTCTGCTCGCTTACCTGGCAGGATGACGACCAGTCGATCGCCAACCTCATCTCCTGCGGACTCTTTGGCGATGGCGCCGCTGCCGTTCTCGTCGCCGGTGCTGACACACCGCTTGGCCGCGAACAGCGCGGTCCTCGAGTCCTCGATACCCGCTCCACTTTCTACCGTCACACCGAGCGCGTCATGGGTTGGGACATCGTCGAGTCCGGATTCAAGATTGTCCTCTCGCCCGAGGTCCCCAAGGTCGTCGAAGACAACCTTCTCGGCAACGTCGAAAACTTCCTCGCCGACAACAACCTCACCCGCGATGACATCTCCACCTACATCTTTCACTCCGGCGGCCCCAAAGTTCTCGAGGCGATGCAGACGTCACTCGGCCTTCCTCCCGATGCGCTCGCACCTTCCTGGAAGAGCCTCCGTGAAGTCGGCAACTTGTCCGCCGCCTCGGTCCTCGCCGTCATGGAGGATTACCTCAAGGTGCATCCAGGCAAGCCCGGCAGCTACAGCATCTTGGCAGCCATGGGTCCAGCCTTCTGTTCTGAACTAGTGCTGCTTCAATGGTGATCGCGTCTAATTCTTAGCACTTGGACGACGAACGGTCTTACTTTTGAACGCTCCCGATCTCTTCATCGCGGGTGCCGGCCCTGCCGGCCTTTCTACAGCCATTGCAGCGGCACGCCGCGGTCTCTCCGTCGTCGTGGCAGATTCGCATCGCCCCTCCATCGACAAGGCATGCGGCGAGGGCTTGATGCCGGCGGCTGTTGAAGCTCTGGGCCGTCTAGGCGTGGACCCCACCACAACCGAACACACTTCTTTTCGTGGGATCCGCTTTCTCGACGCGACGGCCCCTTCGTCCTCTTTCCAGGGCCTGTTTCGATCCACACCTGGCATAGGCATACGGCGAACACGACTGCACCACCTCATGCTTGAACGGGCCATCAGTCTCGGAGCCCGTTTCCAGTGGCAGACCACTGTGCAGGCAATTGAGATAGCAACCACCGGCCTTCCGGTAGTCTCCACCACAACAGGCCTCTTTCATCCGCGCTATCTCGTTGGGGCTGATGGTCTGCACTCACGCATACGAAACCTTGCAGGCCTCGACCGCACCGGCTCCGGCAGCACGCGCATCGGCATCCGCCAGCACTACGCGGCAAAGCCACACACAGACCTCGTCGAGGTGTACTGGAGCAAAGTCGGACAAGCCTACGTTACCCCGATCTCCTCTTCTGAGCTTTGCGTCGCATTCGTCTATCGCACGCGTCCATCCACGCGGGACCATCTGTCTCTGTTCCCCGCCTTGAAAGCTCGCCTGAATCACGCATCACCCATCGGTGCCACCCGCGGAGCCATTACGCTCACCCGTTCGCTCCGCCACGTCACGCGAGGCAGCATCGCCCTCGTCGGCGACTCCTCCGGCTCTGTGGATGCCATCACTGGCGATGGTCTCGCACTATGCTTTCAGCAATCGCTCGCCCTCGTACAAGCGATCGAAACCGGAAGCCTCGCTCCGTATCGGCAGGCACACGCGCGAATATCGCGCCGTCCTCGCCTCATGTCACACCTTCTCCTCCTCATGGACCGGCACCCGGCACTCTTTTCTCGAGCTCTGCATGCCTTCAGCCAGCAACCCTCCCTCTTTCCTGACCTCCTCAGCATGCACGCCGGGGAGGAGCCGCTCCGCCTTCTTGGATCCGGCGGTCTTGTCGCCTCGCTACTCTGCCTTCTTGGAAGCTAAACTATCCTCGTGTCGCCTCAGCACTCCCAACAAAAATTCGGCACTCGTCCAATCTCTTACACGGGCTGCCTTTACACTGACTCAGGCATCCCTGTAACGTTGAGCCACAGTACAGAAAGGGGGAGCCACTATGGACGACATTGCCAAGCGCTCGATCGAAATCATCGCCAAGGCCAAAAACATCCCCACCGACACCATCAACCTCGACACCTCCTTTGAAGAGCTGAACATCGACTCGCTCGACAAGATCAACATCTCCTTCGAGGTCGAAGAGGCCTTTGACATCGCCATTCCCGATGATGCACTCGGCTCCCTCAAGACCGTAGGCGACGTCGTTCGCGGCGTAGAACAGCTCGTCGCAGCTAAAGCCGGTTCCGCTCCTCCAGCCGCCGCCGCCACGTCGTAAGTAAAGGAGCCCGCTTCCGACGTGAATCGTGTCGTCATCACTGGTCTTGGCTGCATCTCCCCCATCGGCTCGACCGTACCTGCCTTTCGCGAGTCGCTGTTCTCCGGCACCACCGGCATCACGCCCATCTCCGGCGTAGAGGACACCCCGCACGGCCTCCCCGGCGTTCGCTTCACACAGTCCGCAACCGTTCAGGACTTCGACCCCACACAGCATCTCGACTCCGGGGTCATCGCCGCGAGCAATCGCAACACTCAATTTGCCATCGTCGCAGCCCGCCAGGCTGCCCAGCAGTCTGAGCTCACGAAACACCATGCCCCAGGCGACATTGCCATTGTTATGGGTTGCGCCTGCGGAGGCCGCTCCTCCGAAGAGCACGAGGTCAAAGGGCTCTACACACGCGACGCCCGGGCGCATCCGCTCACCATCGTTCGCACGATGTCCTCTGCAGGAGCCAGCCAGATATCCATCGACCTCAAGATCACTGGGCCAACCTTCGACATCTCCACCGCCTGTGCCTCCGCCACGCACGCCATGGGACTCGCCTTCCACATGGTGCGCTCCGGCATGGCAACCGCAGCCCTTACCGGTGGCCATGAGGCCCCCCTAAGCTTCGGCTTCTATCGCGCCTGGGACTCTATGCGCGTTGTCTCACCCACGCGTTGTCGTCCATTCTCCGTCGACCGCGACGGCATGACCCTCGGCGAGGGCGCCGCCATCTTCGCCATTGAGACGCTCGACTCCGCACTCGCACGCAACGCAACCATCTACGGTGAGATCGTCGGCTTCGGCATGTCCGCCGACGCCAGCCACATCACCCAGCCACAGGCCGAAGGCGCGGCCACAGCTATGAGCAAAGCTCTCGTAGATGCAGGCGTCTCTCCCGACGAAGTTGGCTACATCAACGCGCACGGCACCGGAACCCAGGCCAACGACGCCACAGAATCCGCCGCCATCCATCAGGTCTTCGGTGCGCATGCCGCGCACATTCCGATCAGCTCCACCAAAGCTCTGCACGGCCACGCCATCGGGGCCAGCGGTGCCCTCGAAGCCCTCGCCACCGTACTCGGCCTTCAGGAAGGCCGCCTTCCACAAACTGCCGGCGTCACCGCTCCTGATCCCTCGCTCAACGTCGACGTCATTATCAACGAGCCACGCCCAACCGGACCAACCATCGCACTCTCAAACTCGCTCGCCTTCGGCGGCCTCAACGCCGTCATCGCGCT
>Ga0157374_10005080_pt1 | contig 11033 bp, 7 predicted proteins | sample M25metaG_FD_115308 | JGI IMG/M metagenome (GOLD analysis project Ga0157374, IMG submission 115308) | Miscanthus rhizosphere microbial communities from Kellogg Biological Station, Michigan, USA - M2-5 metaG | ecosystem: Host-associated > Plants > Roots > Rhizosphere > Soil | place: USA: Michigan... | reverse complement strand
TTTCAAAAACCATTCCCTTGCTGTGTGAGCATTCGTCATCGTTTCCTGGGTAGTGAACGTTTTTGATGCGATCAGGAAAAGAGTCCTTTCAGGTTTGACTTTCTTCAGCGTTTCTACGATGTGAGTTCCGTCCACATTCGAAACAAAATAGGTTTGAATACCCTCAATCCAGTATGGCTTTAATGCTTCCGTTACCATCAGCGGCCCCAGGTCACTGCCACCGATGCCGATGTTTACAATGTATCTTATTTTCTTGCCGGAATATCCTCTCCATTCGCCACTGTGAATTTTGTCGCAAATACTTTTCATCTGCCTAAGGACTTTTTTTACTTGGGGCATGACATCTTTTCCCTCGGAAAACATTGGCTCTTTTGAAAAGTTTCTCAACGCCACATGCAATACGGACCGGTTCTCGGTCTCGTTGATCTTGTCTCCATGAAACATGGCTTCAATCGCTTCCTTTACTTTACATTCTTCCGCCAACTTCAACAACAATCCCACCGTTTTTTCATTGATCCTGTTCTTGGAATAATCAAAAACGATGTCATCAACACGTATAGAAAATTTTGAAAAGCGATCGGCGTCTTCCCGGAACATTTGTTTCATGCTCACGCTGTTCATTTCTTGATGATGCTCTTTCAATTGCTGCCAGGCGTTCGTCTCAGTGGGATTTATTTTGGGAAACATGGGAATTTATTTATTTGCTGGTTTGAAAATTTCGCGTATCGGCGTGACGATCGCAACCAATGTTTTGCGTTTCTGCTAAATATGCTTGTCATATTTTTTCAATTGCTGCAATCGTTTTTTCAATCATGCCGTCCGTTATATCCAAATGCACAACGAATCTTACGCGATTAGGTGTGATGGCGTAGGGTATGATATCTTTTTCTTTCATTTTTTCCACAAAAGCAGGAGCGGTCATTGAGCCATCAAGCTCTATAATGATAATATTCGTTTCAACGGGTAAAAGCAGTTTTACAAAACTCTTTTTTTGCAAGGAACAACCAATTTGCTTTGAGCGGGCGTGATCATCTTTTAAACGCCCAATGTTGTTTTGCAGTGCATAGATACCGGCAGCTGCAAGAAATCCGCCTTGCCTCATTCCCCCTCCGAAGACCTTTCGCACTCTCCTTGCTTTTTTTATAAAATCTTTTTTTCCGATCAGCAAACTGCCGACAGGGCAACCGAGGCTCTTGCTGAGACAAATGGAAATACTATCAAACACTTCGCCGTATTGTTTGGGCGTTTCATTTTTTTCAATCAGTGCATTAAATAATCTTGCTCCGTCCAAATGAAATTTCAAATTATTTTCAGTACAAACTTTCTGGATATTCCTTATTTCTGCAAAATCATAACAGCTTCCTCCGCCACGATTGGAGGTGTTTTCGATGCAAACCAAACTTGTGTGTGCTTTATGGTTATCATCAGGATTAATGGAGCTCCTTACCTGGTGGGCCGATACCCTTCCCCTGTCGCCAGTTAAAAGTTTTACCGACGAACCCGAATTAAACGCAATACCTCCGGCTTCATATTGATACACATGGGCACTCTCATCACAGATCACCTCATCGCCGGGCTGGGTGTGGCATTTGATGGCAATTTGGTTAGTCATTGTCCCGGAGGGACAAAAAAGTGAAGCTTCCATTCCGAACATATTTGCTGCTAATGCTTCCAGTTCATTAATGGTGGGATCTTCCCCAAAAACATCATCGCCCACCTTTGCTTTTATCATTGCCTCCATCATTCCGGCCGTCGGTTTCGTAACAGTATCTGATCTGTAGTCGATAAGCATAGCCAAATTTGGCTGCAATTTAATCGTTCACTCCCTAAATCGCGTAGTTTGCGAACTACATTCTTATTTCCTGGGGCCTTTCTTTAACTTGGATGGTATGAAGCCCACACAGTTTGAAGTCCTGGCGGTTTTAGTCCTTTTTTCAACCCTAATGCTCGTTGCAGGCATGTACCTTCTTGCTAAAATGAACAGCTTATTCAAACGAAGTATTAAGAGCGAATTGCTACGAAAAAATATTGTCGTGTGGATGATAGCAGTTTGCATTATAACCTCCCTTGCGCCTACGACTCCTCAGTTTTATGCTGCTGCTTTCGTAAATAATAAGTTGAAGATCTTCTATCTTTTTGAATGGTTTGCCGCCACCGTTGATTCAATTTTTGTTTTTAATATTTCATGGTTGGTCGTAAAATATCTTAGCCGGGCAAATCTATCATTTCGTAAAAGAATGGGCATTATTCTGTTCGCAATAATTATTTGTTCCATACTGACCAGCATCCCCCTAAATTATCTCGGAAACAAATACCTCGGCGATGGACCTTCATTCAAAGATTTGCATGTTACCTTGTTGTTTAACTTCTATACCGGCTGTATGATCGGGTTAGTTTATGTAACAATGAGTTATGTTGATCTTGAACGGAAAAGAAAATTAAACGAAAAGGAGTTAGAGGTTACAAGGTTGCAGCAATTGAAGACGAAGGCAGAACTGGATGCATTGCATTCAAAGATCAACCCACATTTTTTGTACAACGCTCTAAATTCTATCGCAGATCTTGCAATTACCGACGGAAAGAAGGCCAGGAAGATGACCATTGCTCTGGCAGATCTTTTCAGGTACAGCATTAATTCCAGCGACCACAACTACTCAACAATAAAAGAAGAATTGGAAATGAGTGCGGTCTACCTTGAAATTGAAAAAATAAGATTCGAAGACCAGCTGAATTATTCCATTCACCTTGACAAGGATTTGAGTCATTATCTAATACCACGTTTTTTGCTACAGCCTGTCGTTGAAAATGCTGTGAAGCATGGATTAAAAGCAACAGGTAAGATGACGGAGATAGACATCACGGTGAAAAATGGCAGTGACGGACTTCAAATCATGGTCGCAGACAACGGGCCTGCATTTCCCGATGAGTTAACTCCGGGTTATGGGGTCAAAAGTATTTATGACAAACTAGACCTGTTATTTCCCGGCAACTATGAGATACATTTCAAAAATCAACCGGAAAAGAAGGTAGTAATGAACATTCACAAACTGATGAAAAATGAATCAGCTATTTAAAACAATCGTGATCGATGACGAACCTGCAGCCAGAAGATTGATGAGAAATCTCTTGCAGGAGCATTCCGATGTAGTGGAAATTATTGGCGAAGCGAGTAACGGCAAAGAAGCCATCGAGAAAATAGGAAAATTAAAACCTGACCTCGTCTTTCTTGACATACAAATGCCTGACCTGACGGGGTTCGAAGTGATCGAAAAATTAAGTGAAAAGCCCAATATCATTTTTACTACTGCATATGAGCAATATGCCATTAAAGCGTTTGAAACTTTTTCGATCGATTATCTTCTCAAACCGATCAAAGAGGAAAGACTTGCGCAGAGCATAGAGAAATTAAAAAAGTTTGGCCGGTTTAATCAATCTATCGATGTAAATGGATTGCAAGAGATCATTCGCCAATTCCAGGCACCAAAAAAAGCAACTGCATTGCCTATTAAAACCGGTGACAGAATCAATTTGATAAGGTATGAAAATATTGCTTACCTGGAAGCCCAGGATAAATATGTATGTGTCTTTACACTTGAGGGTCAAAAGTATTTGACCGATCAGTCACTAACCATCATGGAAGAAAAATTGCCTTCAAATTTTTGCAGGATCCATCGCTCCTATATCATTAATAAGGAGAAGATCCGGGAAATGCACCGCCATTTTAGTGGCCGCTACTTATTTGTTATGGACGACAAAGCTTTAACTCGCATTACCTCTGGACGTACGTACCAGGATGTTTTCCGCTCAGAATTTGGACTTTAGCCTAGTTACAAGTCGCAAGTTTTTGGTTCCCTGTGTTTGTTGTTGGGAACTAGACTTGTTTCGTCAGCCCACTAAAGACCAGAAACCATTAACAAGCGACCTCTCGCCAATCATCAATAAATATTACCGTTCGATATAAAACAATGTTCTATGCAATGCAAAGTACTTATCTTTGGCCTGTAATTAATAACGAATAGTACTTAACGCATTGAAAATGAGACAGAGATTTCTTTTTATTCTTTTCACGATCATATTTCTCCTCTTCAGAATATGTGTGAATGCCCAACGGTCGCGTGCCACTGACGGAAAGCTATACTCTGAGCTGGCAACCTTAGATAGCGTCGTTTTTGCTAATGTTTATACGTGCAACTCAGCAAAGAATCAAACTTTTTTTACGGATGATATTGAGTTTTATCATGACAAAGGCGGCCTGACAAAATCTAAAAAGACGTTGGTTGACGAACTCAGAAACAATTTTTGTGGTGAAGGCAAGACAAAGTTGAGAAGAGAGCTGGTAAAAGGAAGTATGCAGGTTTATCCCATTAGTAACTATGGAGCTGTGCAATTGGGGGATCATCGTTTTTACGTTACACAAAATGGTAAGGAAGTATTGAGCGGGGTTGCGAAATTTATTCATATCTGGAAATATGAGAATGGAGAATGGAGAATATCAAGGGTCTTTAGCTACGACCACAATGCGCCCGACGCTAAGTCCGCCTCAACTTCCGAAGAATTGTATCATGCGATTGCCGCACAAGATAGCGGGTTGTTTCGCGCTTTTAACGCGCATAACATTGAACAGCTAAAGACATTTTTTTCTCAAGACTTGGAATTTTATAACGACAAAAGTGGGTTGACTGACTATGATCAAACGGACGCGAACTTCAAAAAAATGTTTGATCAAAACAATGGGATCACAAGAGAACTTATCCCAAACAGCCTTGAAGTTTACCCCATTAAGGACTACGGTGCAATAGAAATAGGTGAGCATCAATTCTGTCATGTCGAAAACGGCAAAAATGATTGTGGCACATTCCCATTCATCATTCTTTGGCAAAACCACGGAAATAGTTGGAAAGTTTCACGAGTAATTAGTTATAACCATTAAACCTTATTCTTTGATATGGCTATTAACCCTTACTGGCTGATCATAAAAATAATTTTAAAAATAATTTATCAAATCTGTAACTGACTTTATTGATTGGTCGTCTCAGGTACAGGCTATAAAATAAAAATTGTATGAGAAAGTTTTATGTTTTGCTTTTCTTATTGTTCTTGTCTGTCTTATCACTTATAGCGCAGGCTCAAAGCAATTCTGGAAAAATAAGGGGAACCGTGATAGATGGAAACTCCAAAACAATCGAATCCTCCACGATCACATTACTTAGCAGTAAAGATTCATCAGTAATAAAAATAAGTGCTGCTGATAAAGGCGGGCATTTTGAATTTGAGAATATCCCTGAAGGAAAATACATGGTTGCTGTTTCTGCTGTGGGCCATCAAAAAGGTTATTCGGAAGTTTTTGAGGTGACTTCCGAAAAAAATTCCATTGAGCTAAAAACAATTGAGCTTATTCCGCAAACAAAAAGTCTTTCCGAAGTAACGGTTATTTCGAAAAAACCATTGATCGAACAAAAGATCGATCGCACTATTGTAAATGTTGATGCGGCCGCTTCCAATGTTGGAGCTACAGTGCTGGAAGTTCTTGAAAAATCCCCGGGCATTACCATTGATAAAGATGGCAACATCAGTTTGAAGGGGAAACAAGGTGTGCAGATCTATGTTGACGGGAGGCCCACTTATTTAAGTGGACAGGATCTGGTGAATCTTTTGAGAAATATGACCGCCAACCAGCTGGACCAGATCGAGATCATGACCAACCCTCCGGCAAAATATGATGCCGCAGGTAACAGTGGAGTCATCAACATAAAAACGAAAAAGAATAAACAGGTAGGCTTTAATGGGAGTGCCAACGCCGGTTATTCACAGGGAAAATACTGGAGAACAAATGAGGGTGTGAACATGAATTATCGCAATGGAAAGTTCAACGCATTCATGAATTACGGCTATTATAAAAATTACGGCTACCAGGAATTAACCATTCATCGTACTTTTTTGAATCCTGATGGATCACCCGACGCGATGTTTGACCAGGTGGCGTTTATGCCGCGGCATGTTGACGGTCATAATTTCAAAGTCGGAGTGGACTATTTCGCCAGCAAAAAAACAACCCTGGGTTTCGTTGCTTCGGGATTTATTGACAATGAAAATCAACTTAATTATAATACTTCTTATTTGAAGAATGCAAGCAATGAAATAGATTCAATTGTGAATTCAACGAGCGACGGAGAAAACAAATGGACCAATGGAAATTTGAACCTCAATTTCCGCCACGAATTTGATTCAACCGGTCGTGAATTAACGGCTGATCTTGATTATTCAAAGTATTCATCAACAAATAGCCAGCTGTTCACAAATGCTTCATTCAATCCCAATGGGACAAAGCGCGGACAGTCCGATTTGCTTGGAGATCTTCCGGTTGACATTAATATATATTCTGCAAAAATGGATTACACTCACCCATTGAAGAAAAACGCGAAGATTGAAGCGGGTGTAAAAAGCAGTTATGTGAATACAGACAACCAGGCAAATTACTTCAACATGATCGGAGGTGATTGGGAAACCGATTACTATAAGACAAATAGTTTTCAGTACAAAGAAAATATCAATGCAGCCTATCTGAATTTGAACAAGCAATACAAAAAGCTTGGCGTGCAGGCGGGTTTGCGTTTTGAAAACACAAATTATGAAGGCCACCAGTTAGGAAATGCGCAAAAACCGGATTCTGCTTTCAACAATAGCTATAATAGTTTATTTCCCACTGTGTTTCTTAGTTACACGGTCAATGATAAGAATCAGTTTGGATTTAATGTTGGAAGAAGGATCGATCGTCCGGCTTACCAGGACTTGAATCCATTCCTTTTCTTCCTGGACAATTATACATATGAATCAGGAAATCCATTTTTGAAACCTCAGTACTCAACGAATATTGAGTTATCGCATACTTATAAAGGATTTTTAGTTACAACACTGAACTATAGCAAAACAAAAAATTTCTTTACGGAAACATTTGAACAAGTGGATCACGCCACTATCGTTCGGAATGGAAATATTGGAGCGCGACAGAATGCAGGGGTCAGCGTAAGTGCGCAGGTACAGCCGTGGAAGTGGTGGTCGGCTTCTTTGTACGGTAATTATAATTATAACAGCTTCAAGGGCGAGCTTTATGGCGAACTCATCCATATAAATGCGTCAAATGTCTTATTCAATGTCAGCAACCAATTCAAATTCAATAAGGGTTGGAGCGCCGAATTGAGCGGCTTTTACAGGTCTAAAGGCGTCGAAGGGCAAATACAAATTGAACCAATGGGACAAATGAGTGCCGGGGTTTCAAAGCAAGTATTGAAGGGAAAAGGAAATGTTCGTCTGAATGTGAGAGATATTCTATATACAAACTGGGCTAAAGGGAAAATTAACTTCCAGAGCACGCAGGCCACATTTGAAAATAGGCGTGATTCCAGAGTAGCCAGTATTTCCTTTACTTATCGTTTCGGTAAGCCCATTAAAGGGCCACAAAATAATCGCAAAAAAGGCGGCGCGGATGATGAGCAAAACCGCGTAAAAGTAGGTGGAGCCAATTAGTCATAGCAAAGTGCAAAGGAATATTGAGCGATCAATATTCCTTTTTATCATGTGCAGCTCTTTCACATTTAGGAATTATTAAACAATTATTAAAACGTGGGTGCGGCAGGCAAGTGATAATTACCCTTCGTCACGTAAACTACGAAGTTTGTCATAATTCTATCATCAAAGTGCTTTCTTCACCCCATTTTTACATTATAAAGTAATAGCCAAACTGACGGATGAAAAAATTATTTACTCCTAGTATAGCCATTCTTTTCTCTTTTATTATTCATGCTCAGAACGGGAAAATAACCGGGAGTGTGAATGACGCTTCCATGAAAGGCATCCATTCCGCAACTGTCTCTCTTCTTAAAGCCAAAGATTCTTCGGTTACAAAATTTGTTGCCACTGGTAAGGATGGCGAATATGAGTTTTTGAGTATTGCTGATGGAAAGTATTTTGTTTCCGTAAGCAGTGTTGGGTATGCTAAGGTGGCAAGTGCGCCTTTTGAAATCTCTTCCTCTAACTCCACAATAAATGTCCCCGCACTGGTTGTAAGTGAACAGATAAAAGACATGGGTGGCGTGACAGTAACCGCAAAGAAGCCTTTCATTGAAGCGAGACCTGATAAAACGATAGTCAATGTTGATGCATCGCCGACAAGTGCCGGAGCCACAGTCTTAGAATTGCTGGAGAAATCTCCCGGGATCACAGTGGATAATGATGGCAATATTAGTTTACGCGGAAAGGCGGGAGTGATCATCATGATCGATGGGAAGCCGACTTATTTGTCGTCCACTGATCTTGCCAATTTGCTTAAAAACATGCCTGCTTCTCAGCTGGAGCAGATCGAGATCATGACCAATCCCTCTGCTAAATATGATGCTGCCGGGAATTCCGGCATAATTAATATCAAAACGAAAAAGGGAAGAGCATCGGGTTTCAACGGATCAATAATGGCAGGTATTACAACGAGCTTCTTTAAGGCAGGAGATGCTTTGTATGTAACTCCTAAATCGCAGAACAGTATCAATTTCAATTATAGGAAAAATAAGTTCAACTTCTTTGGCAACTATAACCCTAATGTTTACAATGGCCGGGGTAATTTGAATATTGAAAGGAGATTTTTTGATGATAACGGCAATATAGCTGGTTATTCAGATATCGCCACAAGATTCAAGTTTGGCAACAATAACCATAGTTTAAAAGTAGGCGTTGACTTCTTTGCCGATAAGAAAAATACGTTTGGGGTGGTAGCAAGCGGTTTCATGTTCAACGGACACCCCACTCCGGTTACCGTCAATACTCTTTCGGATGCAAATCATGAAGAGACGTCAAGCATGGTTTCGCTCACCGAAAATAAGATCGATTTCAACAATTTCAGCGGCAATTTTAATTACAGGCATGTGTTCGACACGGCAGGAACAGAATTGACCGTGGACCTGGACTATATCGGTTATCGAAATACATCCGACATGCTTCTCACGACGGAGTTTTATGATAACATGCACCAGCAAAGTTCAGATCCGTTATTATTAAAGGGGCATCTGCCATCTGACATAAATATTTATTCAATTAAATCTGACTATACGCATCCGTTTAAAGGAGGCCGTGTTGAGGCCGGAATAAAATCCAGCTATGTAAAGAACAATAATATCGTGGATTACCAAAGGCTTAATGCCGATAAATGGGTTCCCGATTCGAGATCGAATCAATTTATTTATGATGAAAATATCAATGCGGCCTATGTAACTGTAAATAAGCAGCTCAAAAAATGGACATTGCAAGGTGGACTAAGGGTAGAAAATACAATTGCAAAAGGTTACCAGGTTACTAACGATTCCACCTTTAAAAGAAATTTCACCGACCTGTTCCCGAATGCATATATAACTTATACCATAAATCAGAAAAATTCACTGACCCTTTCCTATGGCCGTCGGATAACGAGGCCAAATTACCAGGACCTGAATCCGTTTACTTACTTTCTTGATTCACTTTCTTATCGCCAGGGAAACCCCTATTTATTGCCACAATTCACAAACAATGTTGAATTGACGCACACGTTCAATGGAAAGATCATCACCACCTTAAATTATAATAATACAACCGACGTGATTTCACAGATATTCAAACAGAATTCTCAGACGAAGATCGTGTACTTTACCGCGGATAATGTGGCGAAGTTCATTAATATGGGAATCTCAATTACGGCGCCGATGACTATTACCAAATGGTGGAACACAAACTTCTTCACGAACATTTACAACAATCATTATAAAGGTATTTATAATGCCGAGCCCCTGGATATCTCTTATACATCGTTTATGGTAAATATCACCAACACTTTTACAATAAAACAGGGTTTTAGTTTGGAGTTAAGTGGTTTTTACCGTGGCAAGGGAGTTGATCAACTGACCATTAACCAGCCGATTTATCAAATGAGTATCGGCGGTCAAAAAAATATTTTGAAAAATAAAGCAACGGTTCGGTTGAATATTCGCGATCCTTTTGCATGGCAGGAATACAGAGGAGTTACAGAGTATGGGAATATCTATGCAAAGATCCATAACAAGTTCGACGCCCGCCAGGTCACGGCAACCTTCACTTACAGGTTTGGAAAAAATATTCAACAGCCACCACAACGGCGCAGAAACAGCGCTACCCAGGATGAACAGAATAGGGTAGGTGGCGCCAATTAAAAAGTTTAGTTTTCTCATGTGAATAACGTCCCTTGTTTCTACAGGGGACTTTTTGTTTTGGATTGCGGATTGGATTTTTGATTTGATATAAGGAGCTTACTACATTTGCTATGCGCCAAAATTCCAGATCGTAAATCCTTCGAAGGAGTTCCTTCGGAATAAAATCTAAAATCAATCATGCCTTCATTTGATATTGTTAGCAAAGTGGATGCCCAGACACTGGACAACGCTGTAAATGTGACTACAAAAGAGATCACCAACCGATTCGATTTTAAAGCATCACATGTTGTAATAGATCTCAATAAAAAGGAATTCAAAATTGCCATCGAAACGGAAGATGAAATGAAAATGCGTCAGCTCATTGATGTTCTCATCAGCAGGGCCCATAAACAAGGCATTGCACCCGAAGCATTTGACTTTTCAAAAGAGGGTTATCAAAGCGGGAAAGTATGGAAAAAGGAGGTGCTGGTTAAAAATGGATTGAAACAGGAAGATGCAAAAAAGATAGTAAAGAATATCAAAGACTCCGGGCTAAAAGTGCAGGCTTCAATAATGGATGACCTTGTTAGAGTAACCGGAAAAAAGATCGACGATCTGCAATCCATTATTCAAGTGGCAAAGAGTTGGAATCTTGGCATTCCTCTTCAGTATGAAAATATGCGTAGCTGATATGTTAATAACTAAGTGTATAACGAGTGTAAAACAACAAATCAAAAAATTTGGAATGGCGTATTCCTGAATGTATCTTGGACTTACAATCGTTGCACGAAATCTGGAAACAGAAAGAATGCAACAGGAGAAACAGGAATCCGTCAAAAGAGGAATGTT
>Ga0157374_10005079_pt1 | contig 11036 bp, 9 predicted proteins | sample M25metaG_FD_115308 | JGI IMG/M metagenome (GOLD analysis project Ga0157374, IMG submission 115308) | Miscanthus rhizosphere microbial communities from Kellogg Biological Station, Michigan, USA - M2-5 metaG | ecosystem: Host-associated > Plants > Roots > Rhizosphere > Soil | place: USA: Michigan... | reverse complement strand
GTTTCCAAGAAGAAGGAGTTCATTGGAAAGCGCTCCTTCCAGTTGCCTTACCTGAAGTCAACGGGGAGACCGCAGCTAGTTGGCTTGCTACCAGAGAAAGATGACGAAGTCATTCCGGAGGGAGCATACATCACCGCACTTAACGCACACGCGGACGAGCATGGCAAAACCCGCCATACCGGTTTTGTGACGAGCTCTTATTATTCGCCTATGCTTGGACGTGCGTTCGCACTGGCACTGGTGGCCGATGGCCTGAAAAGGATGGGTGAAGTGGTGGCCGTCCCCATTGGAAAAAAAGTGATGCGAGCGACCATATGCGACTCTGTATTCATTGACAAGGAAAACACCCGAAGAGACTAATTGAAAAACTAATATGATCGCTAAACAAAGTCCGCTGGAAGGAATGAACATTGGAACCGTCACTACGGTGGCGATTCGTGAATTGCCGGGATTGCACACCATCGATCTTCGTGTGGCGCCTGGAACAGAAACGCAGACAGCAGTCGCTCAGGCGCTGGGTATGGATCTGGCGGGGAAGCCAGGCCAGACTTTAGAGGCGTCAGTATCCGGTGGAGGTAAAGCCCATGCCCTGTGCCTTGCACCGGACTGGTGGCTTATTGTAGGATTCCCGGAAGCCGAGCAGAAGCTCGCACCGCTGTTGTTGAAGGACCATTTTCATTTCAGCGCGGTTGACGTCAGCGGTCAGCGAACTATCATTGAATTAGAAGGACCTAAGGTTCGTGAAGTGCTCGCCCACCTTTGGGATCAGGATCTCCGGGAAAAAAATTTCCCTGTTGCAAGTGTCACCCAGGGACTCATGGCAAAGGCACCAGTGATCGTTTGCCATATTGCTCCGTTTCTTTACCGTGTCATGGTCCGAAGCTCTTTCGCTTTGCACTTGTGGAAGGCTCTGGCAGACGCGGCAGAGGAGTGGTTGTAAGCTGGCATGGAGCAGCTTGCATACAATACTCAATTGATCGGTCAAAGTTCCGGTTATTTTTATCTCGATTGTATGCGGGTGCAGGCGGAGCAGCGGAAGTATTGAATGTTCCGCCGTCGACATTGGTTTCTTATTTATTTACGATGTACTTATTACGGAATGAATAATAAACATTTCGCCAGTTGCGGAAAGAGCGAGGCAATAAATTACATCTTATTTTCTTTAGCCTTATTCAAAAAACTGATCTAAAATCTGGTCTTCGTACTTTTTGAATGGATCCATATAAACTTATAGCCGTGGAATCGTTAATCCGCCATCTACCATAATCACCTGCCCTGTGGAATACATGAAATCACCTTTAGCAAGCGATGCCACTACTTTTCCAACATCTTCCGGTTCGCCCCACCTCTGTTGTACACATAAACCTTGTTCGATCAGTTTATCATATTTCTCTTTTACGCCGGCAGTCATATCTGTACGGATCACTCCGGGTCGTACCTCGAAAACGGGGATATTGAATTCACCAAGCCTTACCGCAAACAATGTGGTAGCCATGCTAATACCGGCTTTCGAGATACAGTATTCTCCACGATTTACTGATGCGACTGTTGCTGAAATAGAAGAAATGTTTATGATGCATCCTGTAAACTCGTGATCATTTTTCTTTTGTTCTATCATCCAGTTTGCAGCCGTTTGCATAAGGAAATAGGGTCCTTTTAAATTAGTGGAGATAACATCGTCAAAACTTTCTTCTGTTGCATCAAGAATATCTTTACGTTCCTTCGGCGCCACACCGGCATTATTAATGAGTACGTGAAGCTTTCCATAATGTTCCCTTACCTGGCGAATAATATTTTCCCTGTCAGTTGACGAAGAAATATTTCCCCGGCAATAGATAACGTCATTACCAAGATCCTTTAACCTTTGTAGTACTTCTTCTACAGAACCAGGAAGACGTGTACCGTTAATGGCCAGGTCAAAGCCATTTGCTGCCAGCTGTAGGGCAATGCCAAAACCAATACCCCTGCTTCCTCCTGTAATTAGTGCTATTCTTTTCATTTTGTTGATCGCTCATTTAAATTTCCGGAATATCCACCCAACATCTCTTCCTCCAGCTTTCTATTCCTTTCTCGGCCAGTTGCACACCTCTAACTCCTTCAAGAAGATTCCACTGAAAAGCACCGCCTTCCACAACATGTTTTAAAAACAGTTCCCACTGTACTTTGAAAGCATTATCATAATTCTCCTGGTCGGGTAGCTTGGCCCAGCCCTCAAAGAAATTGATCGGCTGTGCAATGTCAGGATTCCAAACCGGTTTTGGCGTATTTCCATAATGCTGAATGTAGCATTCACGCAAACCGGCAACTGCTGATCCTTTGGTGCCGTCTACCTGCAACGTCAACAGATCATCACGCCTCACTCTCACCGTCCATGAAGAATTGAATTGAGCAATGATGCCATCTTCCAGTTCAAATGTTGCGTATGCAGCATCATCCGCAGTGCATTTATAGCGTTTGCCTTCTTCATCAATTCTTTCAGGAATATGAGTTGCGCCAAGACAGGAAACAGCTTTTACTTTGCCAAACACATTATCGAGCAGGTACCGCCAATGGCAAAGCATATCTACAATTATCCCTCCATCATCTTCTTTCCTGTAGTTCCATGATGGTCTTTGAGCGGGAATAGAATCGCCTTCAAATACCCAATAACCAAATTCACCGCGAACTGAAAGTATTTTACCGAAAAATCCTTGTTGTATCAGGCGCTTTAATTTAATAACACCCGGAAGCCAGAGTTTATCCTGTACTACTCCGTTTTTTACTCCCGTTTTTTTGCAAAGCTCATACAATTCCATAGCCTGTTCCGTATCAACAGCAATAGGCTTTTCACAATAGATATGTTTGCCTGCCTTCACTGCTTTTTTAACTGCGTCTGCACGCCTGCCCGTTGTTTGCGAATCGAAATAAATCGTATTATAAGGATCGGCGAGAACCTGGTCCAGATCAGTGCTCATCTTTTTAATACCGGATATGGAGCAAAGTTTTTGTAATTTATGTTCATCACGACCTACAAGTACCGGGTCAGGCATAATGGTTTCACCGATACTTGTCGTTACACCGCCCTGTTTTATTATTGCTACAATGGATCGCAATAAATGTTGGTTGGTCCCCATACGCCCGGTAACACCGTTCATAATGATCCCTATTTTATGCTCTTTCATAGAATGTATTATTAGTTCATTTTTACGAATGTTCCCGATATGCTACGATGATCTTTTTTAGAAAGTCAGCCTGGTTTTCTTTCCAATGTGCTGTGGAAAAAATTTCAACCTCATTGAACCCGGTGAATCCTGCAGCTTCCACCCATGACCTGACCTGTTTTACATCAATACATCCTTCACCCATCAAAGCCCTGTCGAGCAATAGGTCTGATGTGGGCACTTTCCAGTCGCAGATGTGAAATGCCATCAGGTTTCCATTAGCTCCGCAGCGTTTTATTTCTTTATCCAGCATTGGGTCCCACCAAAGGTGATACACATCAATGGCAACACCAACCATCGGTGAATTCAATGCTTCAGCCACATCATTTGCCTGTGCCAACGTATTGATAGCCGAACGTGTGTCCGCATACATCGGGTGCAGGGGCTCGATTGCCAACCTTACTCCGGCAGCTGTTGCTTCAGGCAGAATCGCAGCAATACCATCACGAATCTGTTTCCTTGAATCTTCAAGCGGTTGAGACGGGTCGGCACCGCATACAAGTACGATCATTGAAGTTTCCAATTCGGCTGCTTCATTGATCGCCTTCTTATTATCATCAATCGCCAATTTTCTTTTTCCAGGATCTTTAGCTGGAAAAAATCCACCCCTGCAAAGTGATACAATCGTTAGATCATAATCGCGGAGCATTTTACCGGTTTGTTTGATATTTCTTCCTTCAAGTGTATCGCGCCAAACTGTTATACCCTTTACACCTGCAGCCGAAAATTTTTTTGCCGCTTCCTCAATGTTCCATGGCTTTAATGTGATCGTATGAATACACAGCCGCGAAAGATCAGTAAGTTCTTTTGGGTTCATTTGATATTGAAAAAAGTATAGTATGTTTCATTATTAATTATACGCTGCAGGTAAAGCGCTACTTCACGGCCATGGTAATCTCCCCACATGGTCGATTCACCATTGGGAATTTTACTTCCGGTGGGTATATGATCCCACCCATTCGGCCGGTGGTAAACAGAATGCAGCAACAATCCCTGGTGCTTTGGATCAGTGCTTAAATAAGGTTCATCAAAAATGGTATTTAAAATGGTAAGCCCAGCCAGCCAATAACGGTCTCCGCCTTCCGTTTCTCCATGTTGCTGCAGATATTTGCCGAATCTCATCAGTCCCTGCGCAGCAATGACCGCAGCCGAACTGTCAACCGGTTCAAAATCGTTAAATGGATCAGCGGGTTTGTTTAGGTAATCACCTAACTTATATAAACCAGGTGCGCCCATATCCCAATAGGGAACACCATCGGCAGGAGAATTATTTATATAGAAATCGCAAGTGGCTTTTGCTGCTTTTATCATCGCGGGTAAAATATTTTCTTTTTCTGCAAAACTTTTGTCTTCTTCACTTGCACAATCAAACCATTCAAGGTCTTCAGCAAATCCGCACATCGCCCAGGCAAGTCCTCTTGACCACGTGGTGAAACCTGAATATCCTTGTTGTGAATTGGGACAACGAAAACTTCCATCCTTTACATTGAAGATGCTTTCATGGGCCGTCCGTCCCCACACATCATAGGCATCACGACCTTCGCCGTAAAATATCGAATAGTTCGCGGTAGCCCTTATGTGTTGCACTGCGCGTTCTAATAAACTGACATACCGATCTCCTTCGGTCTGCAGCATATGCCCCAGGCAATGACTAAGTATAAGGGCACGGCAGGAACGGATAGTATCAACAAAAAGAGAATGGGGCCCGTTAAATGAATAAATAAACCCTCCATCCCTGATCGCTGTCCACCGGCTTGCCTGGATAGCGCCGGAAATTTTTAATGCCAATGAATAAAAATCTCTTTCCCATTCATTAAAAGGTAGTTTACCTTCTTTCATTAAACGCAAAAGATTGCCGTAAGTACTCACGTTATTAAAGCCATGATCATGCACCCCAATATGGCTTACATGTGGCGCCATTACTTCAACAGTTTTCTTTCGGCCTAGCGTCAGTATTGAATTTTCTCCAGTTATGTCATACTGCAAAATGACGGAACCGTATTGAAAACCCCGTGTCCATTCCGTCCATCCCCTCGTGGTGTAGTTGCCTTTGATGGTGAAAACCGGCGAACCTCTTGAATCATCATAATGCTTTTCAATCAGGTTGATTTTTTCTGCAGAAAGTTCCCAGAACCTTTTCAGTTTCCTGCTGAGATTCGACGGCTTTAAGTCAGGATTTATTTTGATCATTACTGAATTTTTTAACGCTGTAAGCAAACGCTAAAACCAGCAGGTCTAAAATTTAAAAAGGTTAACTTGTTGAATGATTTGTTTTGAACCTGTTTGCAGCTCGACTATTTACTCAACTGATTATTTACACGTTGAATAATTTATCTGCGCAATTAAAGTTATATATTTATAATTGTTTTAGGGAATCCGGTTACCGACTCAATTCATGTGCACATTTTTAACGAGGCAAATCGTAATTTTATAGACAATTGAATGATATGCGACCCCTATTTTTGTTTATCATATTGCTATCTTCTTTACTCATCGAAGCTCAAGGTCCAAAACAAAACTTTAAGGATAGCAGCTATTATACTCAACATGTGCAAAGCAAGAAATGGTTTCTTACTTCATACAGTAATATTGGCATTGGGTTTAATTTTTTTAATGGAAGCACTGCTACTGTAGTATCTGCACCTGTAGGTTTGCAATTAAACCGCCAATTGAATAATAACTTTTATGCATTTACCGGTGTATCACTGGCACCCACTTATATAAGCTTCAACCGTTCTTTTCTTTCATCGGGCATTAAGCCACATACCGGTAACGGTTTTAAATCTGATAACTTTGAATTGTATTCATCAGTGAATATGGGACTGATGTATGTTAACGATGCGAGAACTTTTTCTATCTCAAGTAGTATAGGTATCGCAAGAAGCAGTTATCCTATGTTACTTTATCCACCCGCAAACATGCAGCGAATAAGTACCTTTACTCCAACTCCGGCATACAGATAAAAGATTTGATGTGCTTCATTAGGGCTACTTGTTAGCACAATCCATTTCTTCCCGCTCGCGTGGAATTCCCTTATCGAGTTTAGTTTCTTGTATAGAAATTAAAAATTGTATCAAATTGTTCCCGATTTAAAATATTTTATTTGCTGAAACGTATCCTTAAAAAGAATACGAACCTCAAATATCACCCATGGTCATTTTTCTTTCAATCATCGTTCTCCTGGTCTTAGGAATATGGATTTTTATGCGGCTACCGCGATTTGGCAAATTGCCTTCCGGCGAAAGGCTGGAGCGCATAAAGAAATCACCCCATTATAAAGAAGGACAATTTCAGAATATCCATTTTACGCCGAATCTTGTTGAAGGAGTCAGCATGTTCACCGTATTGAGACAATTCCTTTTCGGTAAAAACAAAAATAGGAAGCCACCCGGCGTTGTGCCTTCAAGAAAAACTGACCTCTTAAATTCAGATCCTTATAAGAATTACCTGGTTTGGTTTGGGCATTCATCTTATTTTATCCAGGTTGATGGAAAGAAGATATTAGTTGATCCGGTTTTTAGTGGCAACGCTTCTCCCTTGCCATCCACGACAAAAAGTTACCCTGGAAGTGACGTTTATACAACGGAGGATCTTCCTGAGATAGACTATTTGTTTATAACACACGACCATTGGGATCATTTGGATTATAAAACTGTGGTCAAACTTAAATCAAAAGTTAAGCAGGTGATCACAAGTCTTGGCACGGGGGCGCATCTGGAATTTTGGAATTATGACAAAAAAAAGATCATTGAGAAAGATTGGAATCAGGAGGTAATTTTAGAGAATGGCTTCATAATAAATATTACGTCAGCCAGACATTTTTCGGGAAGAACATTTAAAAGAAATCGATCTCTTTGGCTGTCATTTATTTTGCAAACCCCATCTACAAAACTGTTTTTGGGTGGGGACAGCGGCTATGACACACATTTTGCTGAAATAGGTAATAAATATGGTCCCTTTGACCTTGCCATTTTAGAATGTGGCCAATACAGTCCGTATTGGAAGTACATACACATGATGCCTGAGGAGACAGTGCAGGCAGGTCTCGATTTAAGAGCAAAGAAAATATTACCGGTGCATTGGGGAAAATTTTCCTTATCACTAAATGACTGGGATGATTCTATCAAAAGGGTTACTGTTGAAGCATCGAAAAAGAATATGCCTTTAATTCATCCAATGATCGGAGAAGAGGTGGATTTAAATGGCCCCATGAAATTTTCAAGATGGTGGGAGAACATTAATTGATGAAAGTAATAATCGCGATCTTTTGACCTCGCCTCCGCCATTGAGAAAACAACTATTGACTGATACCCTGAATTAGCCAATGAAATTGAAACAAAGATCAGGAAATTTAAAGAATATAAGCGCGGATTCAGTCATGCCCGAAGCATCATAGAAATGGTGAATAAATAGCGAATTATTTTTTGTTGAGAGATCTAACTGTGGTTATTATTTTTGTCAAGGGTTATTCTAATTTTTTTAAAAAGCTATTTTGAGACTGGTGTACTTTCAGATCCTGGTGAGTTTTTTTGCTTAGAATTTTCGTGAAATGAAAGCAAGAGTTATAGGTTGTACAAATAATTTACGGGGTCATCCCTTTAATGTATTATGCTAAAATCGCTACTTACGCTAGTCTTTTTTTCCCTTTTTGTGTCAGCCGTGATTGCACAACCGCGCTTTCGGGCCCTCGTGCTATTTGAAAACGGCGGACATCACCTTGCATTCACAAACAGGGCGCAGCCCTGGCTCAATCAACTGGCGGCTGACAGCAATTTTATTATTCAATATATACAAAGCACCGACTCTATCAACGAGTCCTTCCTGTCCAGGTTCGATGTGTTTATTCAGCTCGATTATCCGCCCTATGGCTGGACAGCCGATGCCATTACTGCTTTTAAAGATTATATAGAAAAGGGTAAGGGCGGCTGGGTCGGCTTGCATCACGCTACCTTGCTCGGCGAATTTGATGGGTATCCTATGTGGGCATGGTTCTCCGGTTTCATGGGAGGAATCCGGTTCAAAAACTACATCCCCGATTTCGCAGCAGCCCAGGTAAAGGTGGAGGATCCGGAACATCCCTGTATGAAAAATCTTCCGCCCCAATTTACCATAGACAAGGAAGAGTGGTACACCTATGACAAGAGCCCCAGGGACCAGGTGCATGTGCTGGCCTCGGTCGATGAGTCCACTTATGTTCCTAACTCCGGGATCAAGATGGGCGACCATCCGGTGATATGGACCAATGACCATATAGCGGCAAGAAATGTATATATTTTTATGGGCCACGGTCCCGACTTATTCGATAATCCCTTTTATACAGCCCTGCTTAAGAATGCCATTTTCTGGACGGCAGGGAAGTAAGAACGATGATTTGGTGGCTTCTAAGGATTAAGAAGCAATATTGATTGCCGAATGATAAAACAGTTTTTACATCGTTTGCCTTAACCTATGCTGCGCTTCGCCAAGGCGACCGACGACTGGGAAGCAAAAGAGAGTGGAAGATATAGATGCTCTACCCGGGGAGAAATATTATTTTAAAATAAACATATATGGATTCCACCCAATCAACAATCAGGCAACACATCCGATTTTGGTTTTGCAGCATCCTGTTCGTTGTAACGGCCAACTCATTCGTATCCGGCCAGCCATACCCGCGGTTTAAGGTATTGGCCTTTTACAGCAACACGGTTGAACAAGCGCATATTGACTTCGCCAACGGAGCCATTCAATTCTTCAGGGAACTTACCGTAGGCAATGGTTTTGTTTTTGACACCACCAGTAATATGGAAGATTTAAATGATGAAAAAATAAAAGACTACCAACTACTGATGATGATCAACGATTTTCCGCACAACGAAGCGCAGCGAAAGGCATTTGAGAAATATATGGAAAATGGTGGAGGCTGGATGGGCTTTCATGTCGCCGGGTACAACGACAAAACCACTAACTGGCCCTGGTTTGTAAATTTCATGGGCGGAGCGGTTTTTTACAAGAACAACTGGCCGCCGCTCCCTGCCAAACTCGTCATCGACGACACGAGTCACCCTATTACCAAAGGTTTACCGGCAACCTTTATTTCCCCGGTTGGAGAATGGTACCAGTGGAAGCCCAGCCCGAGAGAGAATAAGAAGGTGAAGATATTGCTGAGTTTATCGCCCGAGAATTTCCCCATGGGGATCAAGCATATCATTACCGAAGGCGACATGCCGGTAGTCTGGACCAATACGAATTACCGGATGATCTACCTGAACATGGGGCACGGGCCGCATATCCTGGAGGACGCTACGCAAAACAAACTGATCATTGCCGCATTTCGCTGGGTTATTACTTCCGACAAAAGGGGAAATGTCATCGATCGGTGAACGATTTTGAAATTCCGCCGAGCGAATTTTTTGGTACCTGTTTGTTGTGAGTTTTTTGCCTATTTCTCATTTTCACCATCCTCAATGTCAGCTTAACAAAAATTGCCGAGTTACATTCAAAAATAAAAAATCGTCATTTATCCGTAAATACCTTTTCTTCTTTTTCGTATTCCCTTTTTATACCTTCCAGTATATCATTTTTCAAAATTGTTAAACTATTCCTGCTGATTGTTTGCAATGATGCAAAGTGGATAACACTGATGATGGAAGAACCGCTTAATTCATATTTATTTGCAATGACTGACAGATCTATATCTGCTGCCAGCAATGCCCTTGGAGGAACAGATGTTTTCCATATTTCATTGCGCTCATCTGCATTAGGCATTGAAAAATGGATAATAGCATTAAAGCGACGTATGAAAGCCTCGTCAATATTGCTTTTATAATTCGATGCAAGAATAATAAGTCCCGGAAAATCTTCTACGCGCTGTAACAGGTAAGAAACTTCCTGGTTGGCATATTTATCATGTGCATTTTGAACATTGGAACGTTTTCCAAACAAGGCATCTGCCTCATCAAAAAATAATATCCAGTCCTTGTGCTCAGCCTTATTAAAAATTTTTTCCAGGTTTTTTTCTGTCTCACCGATGTATTTAGACACTACCTGGGAAAGATCTATACGGTACACTTCTTTTCCAAATTGTTTTCCAAGCAAAGTTGCGGTTAATGTTTTACCGGTGCCCGGCGGACCATAGAACAAAGCCCTGTAACCCGGTTTTATCTTTTTCTCCATATCCCATTCATTCATAAAACAAGCATTATGGTCTAACCATATTTTTATATCCTGTATTTGTTGCTTTGTTTTGGGATTAAGAATTAAATCATTCCAGTCCATTTTGGTTGAAATATTTTTTGCCGGGAAGTCAGGGCCAAACATGGGCTTTGTGATTGTCCCGATGGTAAACAGATCGATATACTCCTGTTGCAAAATAATTTTTCCACTCATTCTTGGCTCCCCATCGCGCAGAGCTTCAAGCTGGAGGATATTTTCTTTGGAAAAGAAATGATCGGGAGAAAAGTAAAAAGATATCTGCATTCTGTTGAACACATCATTGCCGGCAAGAATAAATAAAGCCGTTTCCCCGGTAGGCAAAGTACTGCGATGATTATTTCCTTTTACTCCACCGATCTCAGGGAACTCACCACCATTGGGCAGATATTGCTGGATGACAGTATCTAAAAAATTGGGCTGAATGTGAGGGGCAAGGGCCAATAATAAAATGACATATTCTTCAATATTCATTTGATGCTTAACCAAAAAATGATTGAGGGGTGCACTATCCTGTTCCAGTTTGATTTCAGGATAGGCAAAGGGTTCAGTATTTTCCTTCTGAAAAAAATGTTTAAGCCTTCGGCTTATCGTTTCACCAAGGAAGGTTAGAGAATGGGTGATATTTTGCAGTTGGGTTTGCAG
>Ga0157374_10005070_pt1 | contig 11048 bp, 10 predicted proteins | sample M25metaG_FD_115308 | JGI IMG/M metagenome (GOLD analysis project Ga0157374, IMG submission 115308) | Miscanthus rhizosphere microbial communities from Kellogg Biological Station, Michigan, USA - M2-5 metaG | ecosystem: Host-associated > Plants > Roots > Rhizosphere > Soil | place: USA: Michigan... | reverse complement strand
TCCCAGTAATCGCCCTCAGTCACATCCACTCTCATCACGGCAATCTCGGGGTCGTTCTCGCCCTTTGGAAACCACGCTTTGTATAACGGGTTCCATAGCTCCTCGATCTTGCTGCGGTCATTGCTGATCGTCGCAATACCCTTCAGCGCGATGTACTTCGAATCCTTCGGCTCGGCGAACGTAAGAGTGACATCGCGGTCCGCTTCCACCTCATCCACTTTCTCTGAAGTCGATCGCGTAAGAAACCATAGAGTCCCGTTAAACGGCTTGTCTTGCACTGCCATCGGCCGCGAGCTCATCGTCCCGTCCTTCGCCACGGTGGTCATCATCGCAATCCTGATGTCCTTCACCAGCTCGGAGATCTTCTTCTGGCCCTCCGCTCCGCTTAGTTCTTTGTAGTGGCTATCCCCATCATGCTTTTCGCTCATGCTCATAACCTCAGCCCGTTGGATGCTACGGACGCGCCCGCAGCTTTCTGCTCGCCGCCTCGCCTCTGTTGCGCCGACCTCGCTCGTCTATCGACCTGTTACATAGGTCTTACACGCAAGGACAACTCAGCCGGTCTGCATGCCATCAGACCCTAATAGAACAGTTTGACGGAGCCGCTTCTTCTCGACCTCGCGGCCCGCTGACCGAAGACAATACTTCGGGAAAGGTCCCAAACAACATGATTCCGATGCGTTTGAAACATGCGGCTTCCGCCGCAGCAGTAGTCCTGTGTCTGACGGTGGCACCGCTTACCGCAACAGCACAAATGCCTGACAACTCGACCCACAACAAGAATCAGCAGCAGACAGCAGATCAACAGAGCAATGCAAAGTCTGACCGTGACACGACGGCGAAGATTCGCAAAGACATCATGGCGGATAAAAGCCTTTCCACCTATGCGCACAACATCAAGATCATCACGGTCAACGGCGCAGTGACTCTCAAGGGCCCCGTCAAATCTGACGACGAGAAGGCGAAGCTCGCTGAGATCGCAGCGAACGCCGTCTCTGCCGACAAGGTCACCAACGAAATCACAGTGAAGTAATTACCAGGCGCTGCCAAGGCAGCAAGGAGCCACCCAATGTCCAGCAAAAACACCGCAGTCTATGGCATCTATGCCACTCCCGGAACCGCAGAGGCCGCCGTCGATCACCTTCTCGCCCGCGGCTTCACCAACTCATCTATCTCCGTACTCCTCCCCGATGACGAAAGCACACGCGCCTTCGCTCATGAGAAGAGCACCAAGGCCCCCGAAGGCACAGCCACCGGAGCCACAACCGGCGGTGTCGTCGGCGGAACCCTCGGCCTTCTCGCAGGTATTGGCGCCCTCGCCATTCCCGGCGTCGGCCCCCTGATCGCCGCCGGCCCCATCATGGCAACGCTCGCCGGAGTCGGTGTCGGCGGAGCCGTGGGCGGTCTCGTTGGAGCCCTGGTCGGAATGGGCATCCCCGAGTACGAAGCCAAGCGTTACGAAGGCGCCGTCAAGGGCGGAGGCACTCTCCTCTCCGTTCACTGCGACACCTCCGAACAGGTCGACACCGCCAAGCAGTCTCTCAAGGAAACCGGAGCTAAAGACATCTCCTCCACCGGCGAAGCCGGCTCCTCTGTGAAGGCTGGGCACTCCACTTACGGCGATCTCACCCCCAACACAACAATCCGCGATCGCACCGTCGAGGAGGAGCGCCTCGAGCGCGGTCTCCCCGAGGACGATGCCGTCGTCACAACCAATCGGCGCTTCTAAATCGACACAAAGAAATATCGGGCCAGAGCAACTAAAGGCTCGCAGCGACTCCAGGCGCTGCGAGCCTTTCCCTTTCCGCCACAAATCAATAGCAATCCGCCAATCTCCGGGACTATGATGCTCAATCATCGCTATTCACAGCCGCTGAGACCTTCAGCACGCAGCGAGGTTCGGTCATGGCTTCTGCAGCTAATCCGGAGACACCGCGCCACTCCGCCCTCGTCCGCGTCACCCATTGGCTCACGCTCATCGCCTTCCTTGCCCTCCTCATCACCGGCGTTGAGATCCTCATCTCTCACCCGCGTTTCTACTGGGGCGAAACCGGCAACGTGAACACCGCTCCTCTCTTCACCATTCCCATTCCCTCCTCGCGAGACACCGTCCCCACCGGCTACAAAACCGTCCTGCCCGATCAGAACGGCTGGAGCCGCTACCTCCACTTCCAGTCCGCCTGGCTCATCGTCATTACCGGCCTCGTCTACGTCATCGCAATTCTCTGGAGCGGACATCTCCGCAAAGACCTTCTGCCCGAACACTCCCAGAGAACATGGCGCGCCTACCGTGAAGTCCTCACGAGCTATCTTCGCCGCGCGCCTCCGCAGGACTCCGAAGCGCACACCTACAACGTCGCCCAGCGCAGCGCGTACCTTTCCGTTATCTTCATCCTCTTTCCGCTCGTCATCTTGACCGGCCTGGCGCTCTCTCCAGCCTTCAACTCCGCGGTTCCGTTCGTCGTCAACGCGCTCGGCGGCCGCCAGTCCGCGCGCACACTCCACTTCTTCGTCTCCGGAGCGCTGCTACTCTTCCTCATCGTCCACGTCGCCATGGTTATCCACGCAGGATTCACCAGCCGCGTGCGCGCCATGATCACCGGCCGCGCCGTCGAATCTCATGAATCCGAGAAAGTTGAGGAGCGCACATGAAGCCCATCACGCGCCGCAATCTCATTCGTACAGGTGTCATCGCTGCAACTGGCGCAGCCGGACTAACCGCCGCCGCCCGCATCGCCCAACGTTACGGCCTCATCCCGCCTGATCACGGCGGCCTCTACGGCCCCGGCGAGACCCTCACCTACGCCTCGCAGCGCCTCCTCACCAAACACTCTCTCGCCCGCGAGTTCCCTCGCCACATGATCTCTAAGTCGCCCTTCGCCAACCCAACCATACCCCCCGGCTCCGCACCCAAACCGCATCAGGTCACCGGCTTCTCCGACTGGCGCCTCGAAGTCAACGGCATGGTTGCCCACCCCGCATCGTTCTCGCTCTCCGACCTCAAGGCACTACCCTTCCGCAGCCAGATCACCGAGGTCGCCTGCGAAGAAGGCTGGTCCTACATCGCCGAGTGGATCGGCACGCCCCTCATCGAAGTCCTCAACGCCGTCGGCGTCCTGCCGCAAGCACGCTATGTCGTCTACAACTCCATCCAGCAGGACTGGTGGGACAGCATCGACATGGCCGACGCCCTTCATCCCCAGACCTTCCTCGCCTGGGGCATGAACGATGGCGACCTCCCGCCCTCCTTCGGCGGCCCGCTCCGCATGCGCATCCCCCGCCAACTCGGCTACAAGAGCGTCAAGTTCATTACCCGCCTCACCGTCACCGACTCAATGAAGCACTTCGGCAAGGGCCTCGGCTCCGCCGCACCTGAAGGCGGCTACGCCTGGTACGCCGGCATCTGAGACGCATTCTTATACCAACGACGGGAGCCCGATACAGTGATGACGGTGAAGAAACTCAAGCCACTCGCTGCCGGATGCGTCCTCATCGCTGCATGCGTTTCACCGCTTCTGGCTCAATTCGGCAATGAGCCGCAGAAGCAACTTCCCCCACCAGCAGTTAATTGGACCCAGAACCAGGATCAACAAAACATGATGGAGCAGCTTGGCATCAAGGCCTTGCGCCCAGGAGCAAGCGGCAACGACAACGATCCCAATCATTCCAACTACGACGAGTCCAAAGCCAATCCCTGGCCCAACTATCCCGATCCGCTGACCTTGAACAACGGCCAGAAGGTGACCACGCCGGAGACGTGGTGGAAGCAGCGCCGCCCCCAGATCATCGAGGACTTTGATCGCGAGATGTATGGACGTGTGCCAGCCAAAGTTCCCACGGTTACTTGGACAGTAACGATCACCGACCATGAATTTGTTGGCCGGATACCTGTCATCGCGCGGCGCCTGGTCGGTCATGCGGACAACTCGAGTTACCCGCTCATCGACGTGAACATCGACATGGTGGTGGTGACTCCGGCCAATGCCCACAGTCCGGTTCCGGTCCTCATGATGTTTGGCCGTCCTTCTCTTCCCGCTCCCGCTCAGCCGCCTCCGGACGATCTGGAAAAGCTCAACGACGCATTGCGTGCGCTGCTGGAAAAGAGCGACCCTTCGCTAAAAGCTATCCTCGATAAGTACCCCGCGTATCAGCCGCTGGCCTCCGAACCACCGCCCTGGCCCTTCGGACCATACCGGCCGCCCGTCCCCAGCGGACCTCCTGGCGTCAATGGAACATCAAACGATCCGCCCACGACACAGCAATTGATCGCCGCCGGCTGGGGTTATGCAACCATCAATCCCGTTAGCATTCCGGCCGACAATGGCGCAGGGCTCACGCGCGGAATCATCGGACTTGTGAATAAGGGCCAGCCGCGCCATCCAGACGATTGGGGAGCGTTGCGCGCCTGGGCCTGGGGAGCCAGCAAAGCTCTGGATTACCTCGATACCGATCCCACCGTAGACGCCAAACATGTTGGCATCGAAGGCGTCTCCCGCTACGGCAAAGCAGCCCTGCTTACGGAAGCGTACGATCAGCGTTTCTACATGGGTCTCATTGGTTCTTCCGGAGAAGGAGGCGCCAAGCCCAGCCGTCGCTACTGGGGCGAACTGCTCGAAAACCTCACTGGCGGCGAGTACTACTGGATGGCCGGCAACTTCATGAAGTATGGTGCGCGCGAAGCGGCCTTCGGATCGAAGAACGCAGGCGACCTCCCGGTAGACTCCCATGAACTGATCGCGCTCTGCGCTCCACGCCTGGTCTTTATCAGCTACGGCATTCCAGAGCACGGGGATGCGAAGTGGCTCGATCACCAGGGGAGCTACATGGCCGCGGTGGCCGCGCAGCCTGTATTTCAATTGCTCGGCGCCAAGACACTCGGCGTCTCAAGCGACTACCACACTGAGAAGATGCCAGCAGTCAACGTGAGCCTGCTCGACGGTCAATTAGCCTGGCGCCAGCACGACGGCGGTCACACTGATGCGCCCAACATAAAGTACTTCATCGCATGGGCAGACAAGTTCATGGGCACACAAACCAAGGAGCGCCCGTAACTCCGCTCGGCTGCGGCGTATTACGCAGCTACAACAGGAGCCTTCGTATCCTCAGCGATCTTCTCAAACGCGCTGTTGATCGTCTCCTGCGTGTTTCTAGAAGGGATATGAATCAGCCGCGTCGTCTTCGACGCCAACTGGCACAGCCGGTACTTGTTCTCAACAGTCTCTTTGGCACGAAAAATGGCTTCCGAACGCATATATGCCTCCCGTTCCGGTACGGCGCGTCAGATTGCCTCTTTTGATCTGAAGTCGCAGGTGAACTACGAGCATCGGGGCTCAGCGATAAGGCGATCCCTGATTCTTCGAGTTTATACCCTTTCCCACCAATAAGATATGGCATTCTCCACACCCAGCAAAGGGAAATTCTCTTGTCAAGCCCTGAAAGTGCTCAAGTGAAACAAAGCAAAAGAGATATAAAGTGCCGATCAATTACCACTCGATTGCTATACTTTAATTAGTCCAGAAAAACTAATAGGCCCGAGCCAGCAGGTTTGGGGTTATCTCTTTTATTTTCTGTATTTTTGCGATTAACCCCCATGGATACAATATTTTAGCCTGCGCAAATCGCATAAACCTCTCAAAATAAGGATCTTGCTCCGAAGATATACCCGGGGGGGGAGGGTCCAGGTCCGCTACTCTTTCGCGGTGATCCGCACCGGTGGATCGCTGCAGGCGCTGACGGCCTTGTCTCCCAGGTAGTTCACATCCAGCTGCCGCCCGCTGTACGGGTCGAAGTAAGGCTCCCGCCGGATAAGGTCGATCATCTGCTGCGACTCCGGGAGTCCGCGCTTCACGTACCAGACGTTCACATTGCAGGGCGAAGGCCCCCAACGCGCAGCCAGCTCGTAGTCATGCGTCAGGGCATAGTTGCTCATCACCTTCAGCAGCTGCGTCATGTCATGCCGCGTGGGAGCCTCGCCACGCCAAACCTCGTTGAACTCAGCCATGCCGTTCTCCGGCTGAAGGTAAAACATGATGATCGCCGGCTGGTTCTTGTCCAGATATTCGTTCGTCAGCCCCCGCGGATTATGAACGATCTCTTCATCGTTCAGTCCCCAGCCGTCGATCGAGCGCCAGTGCGAGAAGTACGGAATCACGCCAGCCTCGGTAGCCACAATCGTGTAGTGCTTGTCTTCCCACTGCTGCAGTCCGGCCGCAATCTTGTATGCGCCCGAACCTGGCTCGTTCATGTCCTCGAGATAGACCGTCTTCCACCAGATCGACTCCATCGCGACGGTGCAGAGGACTAAAACAAACGCTGCTGCGTTCCACGCCGTCCGATTCGCAACCACAGGCAGCTTCCACCCGCGAGCCTCGGCCTCCTCGCTTAGCCCGCGCAGGATCAGAGGCATCGAAAGCAGGCTGATCGGAAGAACCACATACTGGAAACGCATGCCCAGGTTGTTCTCGTTCGTCAGCAGAACCCAGATCACCGTGAACCCGACCACTGGAATCAAGGAGAAGATCGTCCTTCTACGCGCCATTGGCGCAAGCAGCCCAAGAGCATACACAGGCAGCGTCGGCAGCAGCATCTTCGTCACGTTGCTCGCCGAACGCTTCAGCGAGAACGGATACAGATGCCCGCCGCCCTTTTTATAGAAAGGATTAGGAAGCAGATAACCGAAATAGTGCAGCCGCCACAGAAAGTAAGCTCCGCCCAGGACCACAAAGACCGCAGCCGTAATCAACACAATCTGCTTCGCCCGCCCGCGCAGCGCATACAACAGCGCAGCCGTCATAAAGATGGCCAGCAACACACCATCTGGACGCGTAAGGCCGGTCAGCAACGCGAATGCAGCGAAGCCGATCGATCGCTGCAGCGTCACGCCCTCAGTCACGGTCGCCAGCGCATAGCTCCACGCCAACAAAGCCATCAAACCGTAGAACGGTCCGCTGAAGCCGTTCGACGAATGAACGATGCCAGGACCAGTCGCAAAATAAAGCGCGAGCGTGGCCGCAACCGCGGGATGCACCGCGAAGATCTTCCGTGAGGCACAGTACAGAAAACCCGCGCCTGCAACATGACACGCCGTCAGCAGAAGACGCGCCGACATGATAGCGCCCAGATGAGTGATCTTGATCACCAGTGTTACGGCAATCAAAAACAGAAAATCCGTTGCCCCTTCAACCGGATGCTCTCCGACATTCCACGTAATCCCTTGGCCAGCCGCCAGGTGATTCGCATAGCGCAGCAGCATCAGCGAGTCTTCCGCGGGCAGCCCCCGCCAGATGATCTTGGTTGCCGCAAAATAGAGACAAGACAAGAGGATGGCAAGCAGGATGACGAGATCCGTCGACTCCCATTCCCGCCAGGGATTAGGGCGCGAATCGGATGAAGCAAATACAGGCATGTGGATTGACTCGGACCAGGTATCTCGAAATGGGGTAGGGCTTGACGAAAGTATATAGACAAACGCCGCCCGGTCCGGCCGCCACTGACCCATTAATGTCACCACGGGGACTTGCCCAGGCGAGGACACAAGCCTGTTCCCGCGTGGGGATGCGATACTGTGGCTACCAGCTACCTGCTATGAATTCTTCACGCATCCGCAAGATCACCCTCATCTACCTGGTACTACTTGTTCTTTGCGGTATCGGTTACGCAAAGTACGACAGCTACGGACTCGATGGCGATGCCGTCGCCTTCATGGATATCGCCGATGCTCTTCGCGCGCACGACTTCGCCCACGTCGTAAACGGCTACTGGAATCCTGCTTACGCGGCCATGCTCGCTGCAGGACAAGCCATCTCCCATCCTTCCCGCTGGAACGAGTTGCAGACCTTCTATTGGGTCAACTTCTGGATCTATCTCGGCTGCCTCGCCGCCTGCGTCTACTTCGTTCGCTCGCTCGTACTGGTTCGCGAGCGCTACGCAACCGATGCATCTGCTCCCCCTGCGTTCTCGTCAGGCGCGCTCCTGCTCGTCTCGCTTGCCCTCATGTTCGCCAGCTTCCAGCGCGAACTACACATCAGCGCTGTGCGCTCCGATTCGTTGCTCCTGATGCTGCTCATGATCGCAGCCAGCTTACTGCTCCGCCTGCAGGCTGGCGGAGGCTTCCTCTACTATCCGCTGCTCGGCCTCACGCTCGGACTCTCGTACCTCACCAAGTCCTTCGCCTTCCTGCCGTCGTTTTTCCTCCTCGGCGCAATCTTTCTCTTCGGACTCTTCCGCGGACGCAGCAACCGCAATCGCATCGTCGCCGGCTCCGTCCTCGCCGGAATCGTCTTCGTCCTTCTCGCCGGACCATACATCCTCGCGATCTCCAAGCAGCGCGGACGTCCAACCACCGGCGAATCCGCGCGCCTCAACTACGCGTTCTTCGTCGACCAGACGGACCGCTGGCACGAGTTCCACACCGGCAATCTCGGCCATGCAACCGCCAGCTTCAAGCACCCCGAGCAGCTCCTTCTCGACTCGCCGCCAGTCTACTCATACCTGCGTCATCCCTACGGAACCTATCCGATCTGGTTCGACCCGGCTTACTGGACCGACACGATTCAACCGCACGTCTATTTGAAGGGCCATCTACTGCGACTCGCGCGCTGCTCGGCGCTGCTGGTGCGCTTCATCGTCGCCCACCTCGAAGCATTCGTCGTACTTATCGTCCTGCTCGTCGCCGGAGCCTTCTTCAGCCGCAAATGGCGCGGGTGGCTTCCAGTCGCCTCCGTCGCGCTTTGGGGTCTTCTGATGCTCGGTATCTACTTCCCCGTCGACCTGCAGGATCGTTACCTCGCCGCTCCGTTCCTCTTCGTCGTCATCACCATGCTTGCTCTGCTTCGCCGACCAGCGAACAGCAACGTCGGAGACGCAGCAACCATCACGGCGCTTCTCCTCGCATTGCTCTTACTTGCTGACGCAACCGCCGACATCGCCCAGCGCCGCCGCATCCTCAGCGTCACGGGATATCCTCGCGGCGCGTACAGCACGCAAATCTATCCCGCCGCAAGCGGCCTCAACCAGCTCGGCATCACATCGGGACAAACCGTCGCCTGCTTCGGCAGCCAGGCCTGCTATGTCGACCACTACTGGGCACGTCTCGCGGGAACTCCGATCCGCGCCGAGATCGAGGTTCCAGACTTCAGCGATCCCGGAGCGTTCTGGACGAAGCAACAAAACAAGCAGCAGGCGCTCGAGCAGCTCCGCTCAACCGGCGTAACCGCAGTCGTGGGATTCTTCTCTCCCTCCGCGCACATCCCCGAAGGCTGGCAGCAACTTGGCGACAGTAACTTCTACGCCTACTTACTTCGCTAACGTGCCGGACAAACAACAGCCCTCCATCATGGAGGGCTCTTCACTTTAGTCGCCGAATCAATTTACTCGCCCTGCCATCCCGGGACCGCGAGGTAGCTCATCCGCTTGATCTCTTTGCGACCGCGAGCGACCGAATCAAGTATCAACCCGCAGGCCAGCGAAAGGAACGACAATAATGCCAGTCCCGTCGACAGAATCGCCGTCGGAAAGCGCGGCACGAGGTGCGTTCTATGGAACTCCACAAAGATCGGAACCGCGAGACCGATCGCCGTCACAAAGAGCACAAGGCCACAGCTCGCGAAGAATAATAACGGCCTTTCGTCTTTGATCAGCAAGATGATCGTCCGCAGAATCCGTATGCCGTCTGAGTAAGTTCGTAATTTGGAAGCGCTTCCTGCAGGCCGCTCTTTATATGGCGTATCCACCTCGCCCACAGGCATTCCAAGTTCCAAGGCGTGGATCGTCAGCTCCGTCTCGATCTCAAAGCCCGACGACAATGCGGGAAACGACTTCACGAACCGTTTACTAAAGACGCGATAGCCAGAAAGCAGATCTTTGATCCGGCTGCCAAAGGCTCGTCGCACCATTCCACTCAGCACTGTATTTCCCAAGCGATGCCCGCGCCGGTACGCCTCCGCAATCTCCGTCACTCGCGTACCGTTCAGCATATCCAGCCGCTCCTCCAGCAGCTTCTTCACCATGGGGCCTGCAGATGCGGCAAGATACGTATCATCGCCATCTACCAGAACATACACATCTGCTTCGATGTCGGAGAACATGCGTCGAACCACATTTCCCTTGCCCTGCATTAGCTCTGTAAATACGCGCGCGCCGGCAGCGCGAGCTAACGCGATGGTGCGGTCTGTTGAATTATTGTCGTAAACGTAAACGACTGCAGTAGGCAGCGCTGCCCGAAAGTCGCTGACAACTTTGGTAATTGCTGCCTCTTCGTTATGACAAGGAATGAGAACGGCAATCGACGGCGTAATCCTGCTCAAGCCTCTCTCCAATGAGAAAAGCCTATCAGAAGAACCTTCGATTGCCGTCTCCCTTAACTCAGGCCTGTGCCGCAGGCGTAAAGCCATCGCACCCGCTGATCGGCGTCACCTTTAGGTGCAGCGACGCATGCTTCGGATGGCCGCACTCATCCACCATGTTCAACGGAGCCTCGTGGCTCTTCAAAATGGTGACCAGCGCGGGAGCCGAATGATGACTCTCGCCGAAGTGACTACATAGTCCGCATTGACCGTTGTGGAGATGTTCCATCGCTGCCTCCTGTTTCCCCGGTTTGAGTTGATGGCGGCAGAACGCGTTGCCTGCGCCCCTGCTGTGGAAATCAATCTATTCGTTGATACCTTCGGTTGTAAATCGCGACTAGCTTAGTCCGGATGCCTGCACGGAACCTCGGAGCCCTTTTTACCGTATTCTGAACAAACAACCGGAGCATAGACCGTGAACTTCACCGATCCCATATATACCGCCGGAATGACCGATCACCAGCGCGACTGGTTTTACGCCGAGTATGAGCACGCGCGCCGTGACGAAGTCATCGGCGTCCTCCTTGCCGTCTTCCTCGGAACCTTCGGCATTCACCACTTCTACCTGCGACGCAATGGGCTGGGATTTCTCTATCTGCTCTTCTCCTGGACCGGCATCCCGTCCATCCTCGGCTTCATCGAGGCCTTCTTCATGCCAGGGCGCGTTCGCAACTACAACGCAATGCAGGCCGCCTATATCTCAGG
>Ga0157374_10005062_pt1 | contig 11056 bp, 11 predicted proteins | sample M25metaG_FD_115308 | JGI IMG/M metagenome (GOLD analysis project Ga0157374, IMG submission 115308) | Miscanthus rhizosphere microbial communities from Kellogg Biological Station, Michigan, USA - M2-5 metaG | ecosystem: Host-associated > Plants > Roots > Rhizosphere > Soil | place: USA: Michigan... | reverse complement strand
CCTCTCTTTTCTTTGAACCCTCATTTCAAACGTCTTACTCCTCTTTTTTCCCACACAAACTCGAACGAAACTGAAACAAGAGAAAAGACAGTCTTCATAGTCAAACTTCTTTATCGATTAGGAAAACACATCATTCGAATTGAAAGGGAGTCTGAGAGACAGAAATGATGAGGGAGGGAGAGAGAGATCTGCCAGAAGCAATTTCACGTGTGATTCAGCTTCTTTTCTACTCTAAAGGCACACATCCAACGCGTTTTCTAAGTTATTCCAAGGAGACAATTGTCTTGGAGTTGACACTGTAACACTTGAAGTGCATTCGAATCAATGCATACAAAATTTATCCAGTGGTTGATTTGTTTTTTTACGCCTTTGATTACACAATCAATTTTCCTTTCATGCTTCTCTTTGCAGGTAATAGTCTTGAAAAAATTATGAAAGAACTGTGTCTCCTGTGAACCAATATTTGGATGAAACGTAACACAATTAATCAAAGGAAATGCGATGACTCAGTCACTTTGTAGTCTCCTTTACTTTGTTTTTGCTTGACTTGCGGTTACATCGCAAGGGCCTTTGATTCATTGAATTTCACAGCAAAGTAGTGGTTGACAAGTAGATTTTGGTTCTCACTCAACCGTAGATCAAGAGATTTTAATGAGACTTTTGATAATGAGATGCATTACTGGATGATGTTTTCCACCCTCTTCATGTCTAGTGATGGAGATGAAAAGGACTTTGTCATCATCCTTTTTGTCTCTAGAGTTGTGATCCCTTGAATCTCACTCAGTATTCTCATCCTGGAGGTGTAATTACGTAAGAGGTTTGCCAATAGATTGAGGGGGTCTCATTGGGATGCACTTGACTACACTGACTCCATTGTCAATTAGACTGATTGTGTCAGGATTGTGTCGGGAGAAGAGAAGATATGCATCGCAAGAAGAAAAACATCTCACACACCATATACACCTGGGTTTCTATATCGAATGTCGTTGTTGTGTACTCTAAGGGAATACAAGATGGAATGTCCAGGAAATAGAAAACACTTGAGTGTGTTTGAGTGTGTAAATGCTCACTCCATGGTCATTCAAAGTGAATACTCTTGAGAAGAGCAAAGTTCGAGTGATCTCTTTGGCCAACATGTCTCGCCTCCAACAACAATCGAGTTGTGTGCGAATGTACTTTATTGTGTATCTCTCTTCTCACCTGCAATAGTATCTCACCCTCTCTCTCTTGCACTTCCCCTTCCTGTGATAATCTCGACTTCACGTCACGCAGTTCTCTAATGACTTTGGGAGGGAAAGAAGATCAAGTCAACAGAGAAATCTTACAAAGAAGAACACATAACAAAAGTGAACGTGTACATGTGTGTCCGAAAAGACGATCATCCGAAAGAGACACTTAAACCACACTCGAGGCTGTACTGCTTATTTTATTTTGCAAAAATGTCATGTCTGCATGAAGTCCAATCCTGCATGAATACACCTGACAATACAATTCGAGAGAAGATAACATCTTTACAGTCTCCAGACTGTTTGGTGACAGAAAAGAGAGAAGATCAAATGGAATGGAAAAGACCGAGAGAACGTATGATATCGAGGAGGAATAACGTTAGAGAATACGGAGACATCGTGACGAGAGATATGGACGTGAGAAGAGAGAATGAGATCATCAAAGAGACTTTTCATGCAGATCAAGCAGAGGACATGATCCAAACAGAGCAAGGGATTGAGAGATGAAGGAACCCAAATAGAATAGAACAAATGAGACTTCTCTTGAAGCAAGAAGTTCCTCTCATATACTCATCATTCGAACAGATCATGTTTGTCTTGCAATCTCGTGTTCCCACTTCAACTTCCCTTCAATCCATTTGAGTCAGAGATGTACACAACAGAAATGCAAGTGTCAGCTTCATTTTCTTTTTCTAGAGGATTTGCTTTCTTGTTCTTGGGGTTAAAGTACTCCAACTGCTTTGAGACATGCAATTTTTAATCATTTAATTGCATTCATGCATTTGTTTTTGCTTTTTCTCTTGACATTTCTCTCACATTTCTTTCTCACTTCAAGATATTTTGTCTAAAATATTGGTAAAATTCTTGTATTTATTAACTCATAACCAGATGTCGGCTCTGCATGCCATCAGCAATAGATAAAGAACAAGACCGCAATCAAAAAGAAGAATTGAAAAAGTCGTTTAAGTCTTGTATGAAAAAAGATACGGCAAGAGATCACAGAGGAAATCGAGAGGATTATGATTATTATTTTACGGGAAAGAGAGAGGGAGACCAGGATTGTTCAACAGCTTTCACTTCTTTTTGGTGAATATTATTGTTTTGTGAAAGTAAAATGTTAATTATCATAATACCCTTCTTCTTCTCCCGGTGTTCCTTGGAGTGTAAAACAATAATGGTCTGAACGAGGCAAGAGGTACACGTAACTCATGTGAGTCAGAGGTCTACTGGAATAATTTATTGGCCCAAAATTTACTTTTACTCTTCCTGTTCAGGCTCCACTCTTACTGCCTTCATGTGCAATACATGTTGTAACATGATTGTATCGAAATGTCTTTCATACTCATTTGGATTCTACAGTAAAAGAGATGAGTGAATGTTGCAGCGGAAACAACTCGAGTCAAGAAAGAACTGGACACGTCCAACATCAAGACCCATGCAAATGTCCCTCTTTTTCTCTACATTCTTTGCAATCAAATCCGAATGGAGTTACCTCCTCCTCCTTCAACCTGTCTTTATTCTCGGTCTGATCACTGGAGTGAAAAACTCGAAGATGAGATTAGTCTTAATTATCGGGACATTCAGTGCATCTTTTATGGTCGTAATGTTTAATGTTTCAAATGAGTTCCGGACTCTTATTTCATTCTTTCATTCCATCATCAGACTCAAACCTACAATAAAAGTTGTCTACGTGAAGTTTCCTTTTCTCTCAACGTCGTTTAGAAAGAGTACGTCTTTTCACGTCGACATTGCATTACATTCCTCTACATTTGCTTCACGATTTGGTTTTGTGTTGGTTGTCCTTCTTCTCAAGTCACAAGCATGTCAATCTCTTTCTCTCCACCCCTGGATCCCCTGAGGAAACTGCTGATCACTTTCTCCCCAAAGTTCTAGTCCACAAACTACTTCTTCATGATACCTTACCGTCAAGACCTTCTCCTGCTCAATCTTGCTCTCCTGTCTTGTGAACACGTTTTGCATTCAGATTCAAGCTTCTTTCTCTCCTCCTCCTCCCTTCCTCTGTCATCTTTGATTAGATGACATGAAAGGTCATTACGAGAGTTTGAGGAAGAAGTGGCAGACACGAAACACATACTGCTAACGATGATGCAAGAAAGTACGTAACGTAAAGCCAAGTACAAGGATGTCTCCTACACCGGTCTACTCTTATCAATGTCCTTCTTCAATGAATGTCTTTCGGTTCTTGAACAGGTCAATCATTTGGTACAAATACTCGAATGCAATGATAGTTATACTAAGGGGCTGGTAATCTCTTCTTCCCTGGTGTACAATGCATGGCAAAGTGAGCCATACGAGAGGGATCATGTGATCAAGAGGAATGAATCAAAGAGCTTTTCCTGACAACCTTTTCAACCAAAGGAGTCCACTCAATTGTCTCACGAAACTTCACTGATTTGTTTTGTTTGCTTCCGGAGGAGAAGTATTGTGTTTCCTTGTTATGTTATTCCCTCAACACCAACAGATGCTCTTTTAATGTCATTTCTAACCACAGATCTTGTTACACACTTTCTCTACATTTTGTCGAGAGAATCTCTCGATTGACATGTGACATCGAAATAAAGTAAAGTATCCAACTACAACTACGAAGGAGGGTCAGAAATGAATGGTTATAACTTATAGGGTATAATCTTTGTCTGAGAAATATTAGTCGAAGACACGCAAGAAGGTCTCTTGACTCCTGCTCTTCTTGTGCACGACTTGATCGAGTAAAAGAGAGGTCGGAAGGAAAAGGCGGAGGAGGAAAGACAAGGAGGTATCGAGACTATTATTTCTACTGAGGCTTCCATTCTGGTCTTATTATTTCTTACTCGATTTCAAACTTGAGAGACGTGTGGCGATATATCACTTGTTTGCCTTCTCGTTTCGTGATAACAAAATGTCAGTCAGAGAAGCGACAAAAGTCATGATGAGAAGCAACCAAGAGAACAAGACTTAGATGATGGACTTCTTGTAAGAAACATGGGTTCAACAAACGACTGCAGCTGTTTCTCGTGATGAACATGCACATCATTTCTTTTAATGTGAGTTTTCAAAACGGAATCCGATATGAATTCAGGAAAACAGAGGTTTGTAAGAGCTCTTCTCATGCTTATCATTTGTTCGTGTTTCAATATAAAAACAAATATCAATATGGCATTCATGTCATGTCATGCTTGTCACTCCTCCCTCGAAATATCCTTATCCGAACCATAAGGAAAGTGATATCTTGGTCATGTTGTCGCCTAATTTTTCTCTCTGAGTAACTCGAACCATCTTTTACACATCAGAGTAGAGGTTACTCACTCACTGTCGGTTACAAACAGGCAAGAGTTATCTCCTCCATCTAAATGATCATTAAGATGAAGTGAGAGACTAAGAGACCGAGTGACATACTCTTGAATCCAAGTCAGGAAGGAAAGAAGAAGAGGAAATGACTCAACCAAAGACATTGACGAACGAAAGTTTCCGAAGAAAAGAGAGAAAACTTGAGAGAAAAATTGGCTTCATCAGTCCAACAAGAAAACATTGTTCGCTGACTCTTGGCCTCAAGACAAGGCTCCCTTCACATCTAATTCAAGAAATCATTGCTTACCCAGAGAACAAGTAGGAGTAGGGATTGAGTCCTGTGAATCACTTGAGTGGTCAGCAGATCCCGTCAGAGAAGACGACAAAATGAAGATGAAAGAAAACAAGACAACAACAGAAGGACAGAATAAAAGAAATGATGTCGGACTGAAACAAAGAAGATGATACTGATGTTATTCCTCTTCTCAGGGAGTGATTTAGGGGATGAAGAGGAGGAGAATGTAGTCGTATTCGAGGGAAACGAGTCGGGAAAGAACTCGACTGAAAAAAGCAAGTGACTCGAGTCGATGAAGGAGAGAGAATCAAGTGATTGAGGAGCAAAGAAGAGCAAGACTCGTCAATCTTTCCTTCTGTCCAGTGAAAGGAAAACAACAGGGGAAGAGACAACAAGAGATCTCTCTGTTGAAACAAGCAAGCAATGCTCTCTCAAGTTGATCAGAGACTGTGTATCTTGTATCTCTTGCTCGGTCTTGAAACAGAATGAGCAACGTGTGAGTAGAAGAGGACAAGTAATAGAAGAAGAGATCGAGGCAAAGAAGCGATCAAAGTTGTACACACAAACTCGAGACAGGATGTGCGCAGTTCGATGACGGACTGTAGAACAAGAAAGTTCTTGCGGATCCCACTTCTCATGTTCACTCAACCATTCCTTCTCCTTCTGTTTGGGGTCTGAGAAGTGATTGAACAAAAGGTGTTGGTGTTCATGTCTGTCTCTCGTCAGCCTTAAATTTTCGTAGAAAAAGGTAGAAACAAGAGAACAAGAGAACAATCAGGATCAGTTAAGCTGTTGTGTATTCATGATGATCTAAATCTGTCTCGTGGTATCAAAAAGCATATTTGCTGTAAAGATCGTTCCTCAAAAAGTGGTTCTTTTATTCCCGAGAAGGGTGTGTGTTTTCACTTTCAAAACGTTCTTTCTTTCGAGAGGAATAGAATTGAATAAAAGGAGCAGAACAGGAAGAAGGAAGTGAGTGAATAACATCATTGATCATACAAAAAGATGACATGTAAAGAAGAAGTCGTTCAGCAGAGACTATCTTTTATCTTTTCCTGTTGTTGGTCCCGTCTTCTTGTCAAATATCCTTTGAAATTTTCTTCGAAGAATAAGAATTTCATGTCAAACGACCAGGAATGAAACGGCAACTGAATTCCCGATGACTTGACTCATGTCCTTCCTCCTCCTTAGGTTTTGGGACAGAAAACACAATCTAAGAGGGATGAGGACAGGATCAGGGAATGAATCACTAGAAGAAGGAGGAGGAGGAAGGAGATGATGCTGCATCAGAAGGAAACAGAGATTGAAAGAGAGAGGGATGCAGACTCAGCTCAACGATCTCTTTTTGAGGCAGAGATCGAAGAGAAAATCGGCTTCACCTCCTCATCCTCCCCCTCTTCTTCCTTGTTATTCCCTTCTTGTTCTTTCTTTGAAACTTGTGTTCTCTTCTTCGTCCGGAGAATCGACAGAGAAAGAGAACATCGTTTTGATTTATTGGACCAGAGTTCCGTTCGTACTCCTCCCTTCCTTTTCTTGTTTCATGTCTTCATGTTCGATCGTCGACTGCTTCTTGAACAGCTCAAGTCTTCATCATTGAAGACATCTCGTGTTGGATGCAAAAACCAAACCATTTCATCGATTCTCTTCCGACTAAAAGTACTTTTTAATGGAAGACTGACATTCGATTTATGTCTCTTCGCCTGAACGTGTTATTGGACACTCAAATTTCATTTACAACTCAAGATGCTTCTCTGGTACATTTTTTACCCATAACTGACCGTGACATGGAATCTTGAGTGTCCTCATGGGATTGACGTGACCGACCAACTACACATCTTAAGAAGTCCAAAAGCATTCCAATATAACCAATAACTCTACTCTAGAATTGACGATGGAAAATCACTCTTTAAGTTCTCGAAGATGACTCAGGAGGAGATTGAATTCCAAGGAAAAGTTGAGAAGATAAAATCAGGTCCAGATGAGAAATGGACGGAGAAGAAGAAACAGATGTTGTTGGTTAATCTCTTGACTTCCTCTCAAGTGAAGGCGCGAGAATTGAGACAGAAAGAAAGTAAAAGTGTCAGGAGTGGACAACAAAGAAGTGGCTACAACAACTGGAGAGAAAAGACTTGTGTGGTCAGAAAGGAATTGAGAAGAATGACAGGGCTCTCATATCGAGTTGATGGATCGACTATCCTAACGTTTTCTATTCTTCTGTGGTTTCTTTTCTTTTCCATCCTCTTGATACTCAAGCAAAGAATAGTCCAGTAAATTAAGATGGACAGTCCTTTATCGGGATTTCTCGTAGTATTTCTTGAAGAAGAAAGTCTCGAAAAGAAGCTGTCTCAGGAGAGAAAGTCATTCATCTGAGAAACAGAAATTGCAAGAATAAGATATCAAAACAGTTTACTTTGACAAAGTTATCCTCAATTCTAGTGACAATAATAACGATTTTGAATTTATAGCATACAAGAGAATTCAGTTAAAATTTCTATGGGAAAGAGTGACGTCCACGAGTGGTAGAGGGAGGCGACCATTAGGATTAGATGCCATTCTCATCAAAATGAAGGGACTTGCTTTGATGAGATAAAATTTTGACTTTTTAACAAATAAAACGGAGGAGTACAATGAACGCATAGCTTGAATTTTTTGGGTTACATTTACATTATTATTATGGAATGTTCCGTGGACTTTGGTCAAAAGGAATAGCAGTACAAATAAAATTAGAGTCTTATTTGAAGATGACATGGTTATTTCAAAGGTTGTTGGTTCAAAAGGACACATAAAGTTACTCCAACACTTTTATACCACACATTAAGAGTCTGAGAATCTACTGAAAGAATCTTATTTGTTCTTAAATATAGCAGGGTCACCCTAAATCTCATAATCCTTTGCCCTCAACCTAAATCGAATTTTTTCTTTCTTGAATGACCACAAGAAATGAGATGAGAGAGGGTCGCCTGAAGACAAAAACGAAAGCAAAACCGAGAGTCAATTGCAGGGGCAGACATGGACAGGAATAAGTAAAGATGATAAGGGCAGTCGAGCAACTTTCTTGCCAAAATGAGGTCACGTCTTGTTTGGCTGATGATTTTAAGAGAAATCATTCTTGTTCTTAGTTGTCAGTCCACGTCTCAATGAGACAACATCTGTGGGTAAAGAAACATTATCAATTTGGGAGGAGAAGATGCTGCTCCAAATAATCAGACTCGAAAATATAATGTTTTATCTCGACTTCTTGTGAACAATAAGACACGATTCTAAGTAATAATTCATTATATTACACAGAAATTGAATTAGATTCCAAACAAAGGAGTTCTTGAGGGTCATGTCAGTACAATAATCTTTAGTCACATCAATAATAAATACATTTACTTTATCCCGAAGACAATCAGTTTGATGTTTACAGTCTATTTAAAGTTGTTAACTCTACACGATAACCTTGACAGACCATCATCCAAAAGTGATCTGTAGTCCTCCATCAGGTCCTGTCGATAATTTCACTCCTGGTTTTTCGGTTGTTGTCCGCTTCCGCTTGACTACCCTCCTCGTTTTTGGTTGTTCAGTTGTAGTAGTTTCCTCTTCCTCTTGTTCTTCAATGTTATCTTTCTCAGTCGATTCCTGTCCCTTGAGATCCCTTCGATCATCATCCCTTTGAATTGTCTCATACTTGTCTACAGGAAAATCGAACTCGTATTTTCCTCCGATTTTTATCTTCTTTTGTTTTCTCTTTCGCTTCACAGTTTTCTTCTTCTTCAGTGACCCATCTGTTCCATCTTCCCTGTGATGATGGTGGTGATCATAATCGTGTCTAAAACTCTTTGTTAAGGAAAGAACTTTTGGAATGATTATTGGAATGGGAAGTGGAAGTGGAAGAGGAAGAGGGAGTGGTTTAGGAATTGGAAGGGGAATTGGAACTGGAACAGGTACCTTGTATTTTCCAAAGATCTTTTTGACAGTCAATGCAGTTGCCTTGTTTATTATTGTGGCACCAACTGCACCTACACCTGTTCCTGCCAGGGCTCCAGCAGTTGCCCCACCCACAGTCCCCAAACCCATGCCAATCTTAAATGACAGGGCTTCATCAAGAAGAGCTCTCTTTTCAACCTCAAACTTGTGTCTGACGTTAAATGAAAATTTCTTGAGTCTGGGAAGATTGAGTTTTGGAAGTTCAATTTTTGGCAGTTCAATGTTTTGAATGACAGGAGTTGCAATGATGGGTACGACATGGTGATGGTGGTGGTGAACGTTGACCACTTCAGGAGGAGTTACGATGACATCCGGGCCTGATTGAACATGAGTGATGTGGGTGACGTGTGTGACATCGACAGGAGGAGAGTAAACGGAAGGATCTGTGTCCACAGGAGGAGGCAGATAATGTCCAGTCGGCAAAGATTGATCTGTAGGTATCGATGGATACAAAGATGATGAAAGACATCCCAGTGGAAGTAAGAGCATCCATAAATGCTTAAAAAAATGAGACTTCATGTTGGATGGAAATGAAAGAGAGACCAAACGGAAGATGAAGGCATGAGGCAACTGGAACAGGACGAGTTCCTGTTATGTAATTGTTAGTGGACCACGAGATCAAGAAAGAAAGTGAAATGAATAAAGATGTTTGACGAGGTCTTCTTGTCTGAAAAGTTTGTTTATCACGTTTCTCATGACTTTAGGGCAAAATATTTTAATCTTAATTTCATTTGACTTGATAACATAACCTGTTTAGAGAATGATTGAACTCTCAGTTTCATTTGCGACGGTTCATCTTGATTTTTTCATCAACTTTTTTTGCAAACTAATTGACCATTGGATAGGACTAAAAGGATTTAAGATCCAAAAATGAGAGTGAATTTTTATTTTTACGGAATTCATGAGGACAACGACACCATCCAACTTGTGTTTCGACATCTAGTCATCTTAGTAGCTGTAAATGACAAAATAAAATTAGAAATGATAACTTTATAATTAACTTAAACCTACCCATTTCCATACGAAGGTTCATAAGAAGGAGCCTCGTAACTTGATGCTCCATAAGATGATCCATAGGATGATCCATAGGATGGCTCATAAGTTGGTTCGTAAGTGGGTTTGTAGTAAACAGGGACCTTGTAGTACACGGGGTATCTGACGACGTGCGGGATGGTCTTAACGATGGTAAGCTTGGGAAGAGACAGAGAGAGTTTGGGGAGGAGATCGTGATGCAACAGGCTTGGTTTGTGGATACTGATGCTGAAGATGCAGCTTCCAATGGCTACCATGGAAAGAATGGTCAGGACTGAGAAGAATACCTTCATGATGGCGATGGTTGTGGATGTGGGTGTTAATCAAATGATGTATCAAAATCAAATGAAGCCGTAAACATGAACACTTTTACTTTTATACTAAAAATCATTATCACGATCAGCATGAAATTATCTTTTCAAGAACAAGTCTACTGAAGGAAACTCGCCTTGAGATGGACGATGTCTGAGAGAACTAGTTGACGAGGAAAACCGATCGAGGGGATCATAACTGGATGATGATGATGATGTCTGTCTGAAAGAAGGCATGTCAGGGGCGAAGAATGCAAACAAAACGAAGGATCAAATGAAAAGGAGGAGAATAAAAGGAAAATGACCCACTTGATATACACTATAATCTTATGTCGATCCTTTTTTCTTTCTTTTCCTTCGTCTTCGTCCCCAACAACTTCTCACACGAACTTCCAAATGAATTAAAATCAAGTCATTTCCTTCAGTATTTACTCCTCCTGAGCTCGTTTTGTATTCAAACACGAACATGATCACGTTTTGATCCCGAAAAGGTATCGCTGCACGTCATTAATTTGATCCTACTTCTCCAGGAAAATCATGTAAATAACGATAATCTGATCCGGGAATTTTATCCTTATCCTTGTCCTTGTCATGAAAACTTTTGATTCTCTTTAGAATCAAATGTTCATCTTAAGAACTTGATCGCGTGAGACTTTGCTTATCAGACATGTGTCAATGAAAGACAGGAAAAATCTGTAAGAATTTCGAGACTTCTTTATTGATACTGTTTTTTTTTGTTTCTTTAGTCCGCTCTGTTCTAATAACACTGTTTCGATTTTATTACATTTTAGCATGAAAAGAAGAAAAAGGCGATAAGACACTTGTAAAAGTGTTATTTCAAGTGTTATTTTAAGGTGACAAAAGTATGATGGAACATCATGAATGAATGAACAGTCCCTGGAATACAACACCTGGTCTTACATGCCGTCTTGAATGGT
>Ga0157374_10005061_pt1 | contig 11056 bp, 11 predicted proteins | sample M25metaG_FD_115308 | JGI IMG/M metagenome (GOLD analysis project Ga0157374, IMG submission 115308) | Miscanthus rhizosphere microbial communities from Kellogg Biological Station, Michigan, USA - M2-5 metaG | ecosystem: Host-associated > Plants > Roots > Rhizosphere > Soil | place: USA: Michigan... | reverse complement strand
GATTGGATCGAATTCGAAAAGTCAGGAAAATGCCTGGGTTTCTGGCTCGGCTGAAAGCCATTCTCTGCGCCTACAACCTCGTCACCGTCTTGCAGATCCCTATCTAGCCATTCGAGTAAATTAATCTTGAAGCCGTGAAACTAGGAACGCTTCATGTAGAGGTAATCGCGAACATAGTCGGTGGAAAGATCGGGCAGTTTGGACCAGAAGATGGTCAACAACTCCTCATCCGGCAACTCTTTCACGATATCCAACACCAGGGTTTTCACATCCAGGGTTCTCAGCAATTCCTCGCCATCCAGCAATGAGGTCAATTCGTCTTTATTCATAAGGCCTTCATCTCTATTGAACCGTGGCTAGAACACCAATATAATGCGCTTCCAAACCGTCTAACCAGTGCCACGATACTCAAACTGATATCTTATTATAGCAAGTTGAGCCCAAGTTGCATCATGATACGGCTCATCCAATTGAATGAGCATAGCTCAGTATTTCCGATGGGGAACGCTTGTCCAGACTGAATCCGAATAGGGCGTAATCGTATTTCACCGGGTCTTCCGGGCAGAGCATGCGAAATACGTCCGTAATCTCCCGCGCGGTTTGCCAGGAGCCGTCCGTTCTGGCGGAAAGCCGCAACTCCCGGTTCATTTTCATCACATGCGTATCTAACGGCACCAGCAAATCCGCCGGACTGAGCGCCTGCCGCCACAAACCGAAGTCCACCTTGCCGGATGGCTCCGTATCCTGCCGGACCATCCAGCGCAGGAACATATTGAATCGCTTGCAGGCCCCGCCTTTATCCGGATGGGCAAACAGGAACTTCAGCCCATAGGAACGAGCCTCATGATTGCCCAGCAAGGCATCGGTACAACCCGCAATGCCGGATTTTAAATTGTCCGCCCCCAAGGCATCTTTAGGGATACTGGCCATAAACAGGTTTTCCAGGGATTCATACTCGCGGTAGGCCCATTGCAGGCGTTCCCACAGCACCACCAGATCCGGTCCCTTGTTGAAACGGTAGACAAAATGCTGGAAGAGCTTGGCGTCCCGCTTGGGATTGAAGTTTTCCAGAAAACCGACCGGGTCGTTTTCCGTGATTTGGAACAGTTGACTGATGGTGCCGATAATCAAATCCCGACGCCCGTAGCTGAAAAGCGCCGTAATAAACGCCGATAGCTCGCAAGCTTTGGGGTCATGCGCAAACCGATACGGGATTTGAATGGGATCGCTTTGCACATAGCTGGGAATTTTATACTGTTCTACCAGCGCGTCCATCACCGGAGCCAAAGCCAGCCACTCCTCAGGGGAACGCGGCTCGGTTTTCGTCCTGCCCACTTTGGGAATAGAGGGCGCTTTCAACTTGGTTTTCGGCTTGGCTGAACCTTTCCCAACTGTTTTAGGGGATTTGGCAGTCACGGTAGATTGAGTCGGCTTAGCGCTTTTTGACGTGCCAACTTTGTCCCGTTCAATTTTTGAGGACTTGGGTTTGCTCGGGCTTTTCATAAACGCTTAGACGAGCGCAGTTTGATGAGTTTCCAACATGTTTCTGCCGCGCTGCTCAGGAGACTCCAAACCCAGCCAGGCCAGCGTGGTTTTGCCGATATCCGCGAAAGATTCCCGAATGCCTAGGTCACGGGCGGGCATTTTGGGGCTGTACATTAAGATAGGCACATACTCACGCGTGTGATCCGAACCGGGCGCGGTGGGATCGCAACCATGATCGGCGGAAATCATCAGCAGATCATCCTCGGTCATGGCATCCAGAATCTCACCCAAACCGGCATCAAACTGCTCCAAGGCGCGGGCATAGCCGTTCACGTCCCGACGATGACCGTAATTGCTGTCCGTTTCCACCAGGTTCACGAAGATAAACTGTTTATCCGCGTTCGCATACTCGTTGAGCTTTTTATTTTCCAGGCTCAAGGCATCCAAATCCTGAACGCCTTGGGCGATTTTCTGGGTCACAGCAATGCCATCCGGATTGCTTCCGGTATGGATGGAGTGAGTGAGGCCCGAGAAACAAAAAATATCCTCAATTTTGCCCACACCCAACACCACGCCGCCTTCCGCTTTAATGCGGTTCAACACGGTGTTTTCCGGCGGTAAAACGGCATAGTCCCGACGATCCTTGCCCACGCGTTTGAAAGTTTCAGGGCTGTTGCCTTCAAAAGGACGAGCGATCACGCGGGACACCTTATGCGGGCCGTCCAGGATTTCACGCGCCTTTTCGCACCACATGTAGAGGGTCTTCAGGTCCACTCTGCTTTCCGGTCCAACATGCGCCGCAATCTGAAATACGCTGTCGGCGCTGGTATAAACGATGGGATCGCCGGTTTCCAGATGCTGCATGCCCAGCTCTTTCAGGATTTCCGTACCGCTGGCCGGTTTATTGCCCAGCACGTTGTTCACGCCGGTTTCCTGCTTAAAACGGTCAATAATCTCCGGCGGGAAGCCGTCCGGGTAGGTGGGGAATGGGATTTCTAGGTAGATTCCGGCCATTTCCCAGTGGCCGGTGGTGGTATCCTTGCCCCGAGAGAATTCGGACATTTTACCGAAACTGGCCAAGGGTTGCGCCTGCGATTTGATCCGGGTCAGGGGCAAGATATTGCCCAGGCCCATACGCTCCAGATTCGGCAGACTCAAGCTATCCGCGACACGGTCGATATTGCCCATCGTGTTAAAGTCCAGCCGATCGCCGTACTCCGGCGCATCAGGCAAGGCGCCCACGCCCCAAGCGTCGATCACGATCACAAAAACACGTTTTGCGGACATATCCGTCTCCTTTAGATTTTGTTTTGCTTAAGGCCCATAGTGATATAAAGCGTTGCGAATCTCCCGATTGCCTACCGACGACTTAGGATGAGAGCAGTCATCGACTATTTATGTCAGACGGGGTGGAGCGGTCGGCGTTCACCTGATAGAATAAGGGTCAGCCCGAGTCCGATTGGACTTTTGAGATCATCCCGTGCATGGAGTCGCTCACACATGGTAGCTCAGCCTAACCCAATTACCAAGCCCCTCGCCCCAATTTTATCCGGTCAATTTTCTTTTCGTTCCTTTCAACTTTGGACCGCTTCCGTTCTGACGGTCCTGCTCACGCTGGCTGTCCCCGGATCCGCCCATGCATGGATTAAGCCGGATCCACCCCATAGCGTGAACGCCGCGCTGGTGTACGGCATGAAAAACCAGCGGCTTAGCCTTTCCAATCTACTGGGAGACAACTGGATCGAAGGGGGAAATGGCTCACTCCTCAATGTATATTCCCCCTTCATGATGCTGGCCACCAAGGCAGCCAAAGCCGGATTATCTTCAAACCCAAGCAAAAGCGATTTGGAAGAGGCGCGCAAGCGTTTCGCCCGCGACGTGAAGTATTATTCCGATACCCAAAATCGCTTTTTAGTGAAGTTTTCAGTCGCTTTTTACGGAGATACGCCCGATTTCGCCAAGACTTACTACGCTAAAATTTCGGGCGTTGGCCGGGGAAAAGTCGCTACCCTGAAACCGGAAAAGCAAAACCTGGACCAGATTGCCGATCCGGTGGACAATGGCCCCAGCGGCGCGCATTATGAAGCGATTAACGCTTACTACTTTCTATTGTCGGATTTAATGAACCTGGACGAATTCAAACTGCAACTGGAAAGCCCGACCGGCCAACCGGTGGAATTCAGCATGAAAAGCGAACGGCTGTATTAAACTTTTTCCGTTTCAGACCCAAAAGAATCCGTAAAACAATTAATTACGAATACTTGTCCTACGGACTGCGGCGGCAAACCACGTGATAGTTGGCCTTGGCAACCGGTACGCCATCCAGGATGTACTCCGCGGATAATTCGCCTTCCAGCGTCTGATCGTCCACGTAGGAAACCATCAGGCTCTCATTTCGCTTCCAGAGGTTGTTAGTTTCGTAATTATAAGTGGTGTTGATAATGGTCATGCTGCCGTAAATCCGCTCCGGGACTTCGGAAATACGGAACAGACGCACCCGTTCGGATTCGATATTGATACCAAAGTTGTCATACAGCACTTCAACCAGACTGCCGGTTTCCATCCAGTCCCCGCGAAATTTGGCCGCGTCAAACGGTGTGGTCAACGAGGCGATCCGTTCTTCCATCTGGAGAACATGGTGTTTCATCGTTTCGTTGCGCCGCTTTTCCTGCTGAACCTCTTCCTGTTTGGCTTGGATGACGCGCTCGCTGTCCAGCAGTTGCTTGTGCAGCTTCGATTTTTCATCCAAGAGTTTCAGCTTTTCATTCTCATTCTGATTTTTGCGTAACTCCGTAATTTGTCCCGCCATTTCCCGCACCTTGTTGTGGAACAGGCTGTTGGCACTGTACAAATGAGAATTTAACTTTTCCGTTTCCAGTAATTTTTTATAAAGCTGATCCTTTTCCCGGTTCAGGCGGTTGACCAGATTAATTACATGGGCCGCGCCATCCGCAGCCCCTTCCCGACCGCGAACATTCGGACGTTTAGGAGCAGTGGCGTAAGGACTTTTTTGGATCGCTTTCGCGTTGGCTGACGGAGCCTGCCCCTCTTCACCGGCATGTTCTCCGGTTCTGGCCACCGAGGTTCCAGAGGGATGCTGCGCCAACTGGCGGGAAGAACCCGATGAGGCTCCAACCTGTTCCGGATGCCGGGCAGCCTGCGGCTTGGAGGCTTCTATGGGAGGCAGGTTGATAATTTCCTGAATTTCCGAAATGGTGCGCCCCAAAGCCAGGTGCTTTTTAATATTCTTGAATAAATTGACGTGGTGGGGGCTATACTGTTTACGCCCATATTCATCAACGGGGATTTCCAAGTGCAGCGCCTTTTCCCAGGCCAACAAATCCGATTCTTGGATATCGTATTTTTTTAAGGCTTCCAGGGCGGTTTCAACGGTATACAATGGCGTGCTCCCCATATAATGCTGTACTCCCACTCATCCTATTATAAATGAATTCGCCACACTGTAAATGTTACAGGCGTCATATACTCCATTCAGTGGAGGCGCTTCATTGCAATGAGGAAGATGGGCAATCTATTTAATTGGGTTGATAAAGGTGTTGTTGATGTCATTGACCAGGATAAAGGCAATCAGGGCCAGCATACCCAAAAAGCCAAACTGGGTGACTTTTTCCCGGAACTCCTGATTCACCGGGGAACCTTTAAGCGCCTCAATCAGCAGGAAGAAGACATGGCCTCCGTCCAGGGCGGGAATAGGCAGCAGGTTCATCACGGCTAAAATCACGCTGATGATGGCGGTCAACATCAGACCGGTTTGCACCCCGTTCTGGTTAATAAGGGTTGCACCCTGATCCACGATGCGAATAGGGCCAGCCAGTTCTTTCAGGGGCATTTTCCCGGTAAACAGTTTCCCAAAGGCGTCAAACTGCTTGCCAATCACATCACCCAAAAAGGTAGACGTTTTGCTGGCGCCCACCAACGGATCGGAGACGGCTTCGTACTTTTGAACGGCGGCCAGTTGGACGCCCACTTTGCCTTCAGAGTTGGGGGTAATTTGCAGCGTGGTCAGATGACCATGACGCAGCACCACCATTGGAATGGTCTGGCTACTGTGAGACTTCAGCAGATCCTTCACCTGGGTCATCATGGCGACATAATCCTTGCCACTGATGGACACGTTGTCCACCTGCTTGATCTCATCGCCCTTTTCCACGCCTGCCTTGGCAGCGGGAACGGATTGACTAAGCACACCGCCGACCAGCACCTTTTTCTCAGCATCGCCAGTCGGGTAGCCCCAGTTCATAAAGACGAAAAACATCAGCAGCCAGCCCAGAATAGCGTTCACCGTCACGCCAGCCAGCATGACAGCCAAACGGGCACCGATGGGTTGATTCTCAAAACGTTCGGGAGAGTCTTTCGGGAGTGGATTCTCCGGGTCATCATCCGGGAACGCCACATAGCCGCCAAACAAGCAGGCATGGATGCAATATTCCACGTCCCCGATTTTTTTGGACCAGAGCGTCGGTCCAAACGGCAAACCGAAACCAAAGCGCTCCACCTTGATACCGCAACGGCGGGCTACCAGAAAGTGTCCCATCTCGTGGGCGATAATCAGTACGCTGATAAAGATCAGCATTTCCAAGATGGAGCCAATCCGGGAGAGATCAGGCAAGGCCATCATTTCATAAAACATGGTTTGGGTGCCTCATTTTCAAATGGATGGGGGTGAAGGCCATGACGCAAAAACAGGATGCAAAACATGGTACGGAACCAAACACCATCTTTATTCTAGCAAAGCTATCGGTTTGGCCCAAGCCATTCATACAGATGCTTTTTCCTTTTCCCCGGTGTAAGCAGGCATAAAGCAGACAGGGAGGCAATTCCGGCTCATCAGACTTTGCCGCTCAGTAAAACTTCCAATAGCCAACCGATTAGCCAAACGCCCAACAGGAAGGTGACTGCCATATGAATCAGGCCAGACCCCAGAATGCGCTGCCATAAAGTAGGGTAGGGATGAGGACAAGCCTGATAGTGCTCCAAAAGCTCACGCCCCGCTTTAAGCCCGCTAGCCAACTGCGCATCCGTCGGGTCTTTCGTCGTAAAATGCCGTTGCAGCCAAAGTCCCACCGGCTGCCAGTAATTAAACACCAATATCAAACCCAGGATTACATAGAGAAGCTTTCCCAACGGGTTCAACTCAGGCCAACTACCGTACAAAAACAGGGCAATCAGCTCTATTCCACCAATCAGCACCATCAGGTTCGTGCCGCACCGACGATGCTCCCGAGGTTGGCTGCGCACATATAGTGGCAGCAAGGGCAGATCGTTTTCTATGGCGTTAATGGTCATATGTTCTGCCGCATGCAGGCCGGATATGGGCAGCAGGCGGATTAAAACCAGGAAACTGCACAGGGCCAGACTGGTTTCCAGCAGGGAATGCATGCCGGGACTGAAATGGCCAATCACCGGAAATACCGCAATCAAAGCGCTAGACAGCAATAGAATCCAATAATCCAGCACATGGGCCAACACTGCAAACAATAGCCCTGTCGCAATCAAGCCTTTCCAACCCGCACCGGAAGCATACAACCCCGATGTCATGTACACGCCCAGCGGAGTAGCCAAGCCTCCCATGCGAACCGGTCGGGCACAGCCCGCCAGCAAGTCATGCAGTCGTTTTCGGCTGGCGCTCAGCCCGGTATACCGCCCTTGCGCATCCACCAGCGGAATATGGCTCCACTGTCCCAATCCAAACATCACTTGCGCTTGGGAAATGGGAGCCGTATCAGGCAGTTTGGGAAAATCCAGGGATAGTTCATCCTTGAAGAAGATATCAGGGGTAAGCGCCTCAAACGCATCCGGCTCATCCGCCGGATGCTCCTCCAGAGGATAAGCGCCATCCCACTCGGACAATCGCGCCAAACCCAGCTTTGTTTTTCTCTGGCGGAGCGCGATCAACTGTTTTTTGTCATTCACAATCGGCAGGACAGAAGATGCCACTTCGCAAGATTTCAATTCGTCTGGCTTCAGGTGATCTTTAACGCGTAAAGCAGGCAAAGGCTCCGCAATGACCGTAACAGGCAGCGTGGCATATCGGCTGATATCTTCAGTGGACTGGATTGGTTGACTCATTTTTGGTTTGGCTCTGGCTATCATTATTATAGAGCGTTTTAACAGACCGCTCTATCCATAAAAAGTTGATTTTTAACGCCATAAAACCGAACGTTTTGTCGTGTTAAAAGTTCAGCATCAAGCTTTTTACGAATAGTCAAAAAACAAAGGCGCCAGACTATGTAGTCTGTCGCCTTTGCAAATGGCTTGGGTCGGTTAACTGACTTTCAAATTGGCGTCAGCAATGAGGCGATTAAAATAGCTCATGTGCCTGGGAGGGCCTTCCACACGGATATTGAATGCCTCAATCTCGTGGTTTTCGGCATAGACCGGATCAATCGAGCTGATCGCCACCTTTTTGACCTTTTGGACATACTTGTTCAAAAGCCCAATTTTGGGGCTGACCCGTAAATTCTCGGTCACAAAATGATCTTGGGTCGTCAATTCCATTCGACACACACCTATCACGTTTTTAGGTCACACTGCGTATATCGTCATTGCGCTTTTCATCGCTGAAGGAACTCAGTAACGTCTACTCGTCCTCAGAAGCTCGTTTCAAAGCGTTTGTCAGTTTTCGTCTTACGTAAAATGGAGAAATAGCTCAGCGATTGGGGTCGCTAAACAGAGTTCTGCTACTAAGCATAGCAGCGCCTTCCTCTCAGTACTATTATACCGATAGAGGATTTTTTGCGTTTATCTGTTTACAAAACTAAACGCAAATTTACATATCTTTGTACAGGGACAAAGACTGCTTTCAACAGGTTATGTGTGCCGTAATAATCCCGGCCCGGCAGCGCCATTAGGGCTACATGGGCACACTAGAGGAACGCAGTTCCCGCTAGCACAAACTCTAACTCAGGTTTATGGGTTAAACTCCTTCGACTAAACCGCAATAGTAGCGTTTAACTTATCCCAGTCCGCTTTAAAGGCAGCCATGCCTTTCTCGGTCAGCGGATGATCGTACATTTGCTTCAGCACTTTGAACGGAATCGTGGAGATATCCGCGCCAGCAGCCGCTGCCTGGGTCACATGCAACGGATGACGAATGCTCGCCGCCAGAATTTTACTGTCATAGCCGTGAATCCGCATCAGGTCAACCGATTCGGAAATGATCTGCATGCCATCGAAGCCAATATCATCCAAGCGACCCACAAAGGAGCTGATTAATGTCGCCCCGGCGTTAGCCGCCAGCAGAACCTGGTTGGTGGAGAACACCAGGGTCACGTTGGTATGGATGCCCGCCTGATGAAACCATTTAACGGCCTTCAAACCTTCCACGCAAAAAGGCACCTTAACATACACGTTGGGAGCCCAAGTGGCGAATTCCTTGCCTTCGGCAATCATACCCTCGGCGGTTTCGCTGACCACTTCCATACTCACCGGGCCATCCGGCACCAGGTTGCAAATCTCGCGGATCACGCTTTTGACATCGCCGCTTCCGTTCTTGGCCAGCAAGGTCGGGTTGGTGGTCACACCGGAAATCACCCCCCATGAAGCAGCCTCTTGGATTTCTTTCAAATCGGCTGTATCGACGAAAAGTTGCATGCGCAGAATCCTATTCTTTCTTTGGCCCAGATAGGCATGAAGCGTTCATGTTCTGGCCTGTTTAAAGCTTCTAACCTGTAATCAATTGATGGTTTTACCGGCGGCATGATTTCCCATAACGGCTGGCATCATGCTGACAAAAGGGAATTTTTTCTATTATAGCCGTAACAGATACGCAGTACCAGACATGGATTCCCTTAAAGCCCTTCCACACCAAGTGTCACTAATCCTATCAAAAAAACGAACTGCGACAAAAATACCATTTATGACAAACAACCTTTACATATAACGGTAATACGAATAGCATGATCCACCTGGATATTCAGTGTAAGTATTCGCCAACAAGCCAGTTAGTGGGCAGTTTTACCTCAATGTAGTCAGTTTCGACAATAAAAAGTAGAAACAAATCCCAAACAGTCATTTCCCTAAGCGGAGTCTGAAGGATAAAGGACTTTGAGATGCATGTATAGCTCCTGCCCCTTCCACTCAGCCTGGATCACCTCGGTTCGAGGGGCATCCGCTATACTGAAGCCTGGCCCGGTAACCAGCGATGAGTCACTTTGACCGCCCAGAAACAATGGACAGAGGGTCAGGTAAAATTCATCCAAGGCTTTGGCTTGCAAAAACAGATTGACAATATGGCCGCCCCCTTCCACGCTCAAGGTTTCTATCCCCTTTTGAGCAAGTAGCTCCATAATGACGGGGACGGGATTGTCCGCACCGGTCACCAACCATTCCACATGATCGGGATACTGCGCTTTGATATGCGGCGGCGCCGGCTGGGGAGAAACAATCAAAATAGGCACAGCGGGCGTGTAGGTGACACTCTTTCGGAAAAGGCCCGCCTCCGGGGATAAGTCGAATTTTCGGGTCATAATAATCTGCAGGGGCGGCACTGTCTGCACGTTTCCCTTGCGGATGCCCATGTGCTGCCTGAATGTTTCGCCGCCGCATAAAATCGCATCCGCTTGATTTCTGACGGCCAGCAGGTGAGTTAAGTCCTCGCTGGACCCAAAGCGGGCCCGCAGATTTTGAGCTGAGGCAATCTTCCCATCCAGCGTGGCAGCCAAACATGCAATCGTTCTCATCCCCTTATCCTAACATTGGCCTGGCAACTTGTCTCTCCACGACAAAATGATGGAACGCATTACAGTAAGCTCATATTTTCCCGGAAACTTTGCAGTAAAATCGAGTAAAAAGCTGGAGGCTGATCTTATGAAAATCCGTGTAGCCACCCTCACGTTCGTTCTAATGAGTATTTCCGCTATTCCCACGCTGGCAGCCACACCGGCTAAGCCGCCTCAAAAGATCATTCAGACTTGGAAGCAAAAGATGGCTTCCTATAAACCGTTATGGCAAAAAATGAAGCGCCATGACACCAATGGGCAATATCACTTTCCGGAAAGCCCGTCATCGGCCAGTATGTTGATCACGTTTCCCCAAAACACCAGCGCCAATAATTTTCAATAGATCACTGCTAAAGTATCTAAAGTTGGGTAGTATTTAAATAATTTTAATTTATTAAAACAACTATATTAACCCTGTAAATCTCTCTTCCATAGGCTTGGAAGAGTTACCATAAGTCTGAAGTCAATTAATCAAAGGGTTTTTCCGACCTTATCCAGGCAATTTCTCAGACAACACTGTTTTAGAAAGCAGAGTAATAGGAAACGGTCTTTTTAGTTACTTATTGGAGAACTTTGGGTAATATTTTGTAGATATTCACTATACCCAGGCAAGGGCTGAAGTTTATCGCATCATTATATATGTTCACTCGCGCACCTTTAGCCTATGGACAATGCCAAGACACAAGAACTTTCAATATACTCTTTTAGGATTACCACGAGCACTCTTAGGATTTCATTATGAATCTAAGAGATAGTTTGAAAAGGGTCATGTAGCCCCAGAAAATCGCAGGAGACGGTGTAGGGAGGCTGCGTACATATCTGCCTCACTG
>Ga0157374_10005059_pt1 | contig 11056 bp, 6 predicted proteins | sample M25metaG_FD_115308 | JGI IMG/M metagenome (GOLD analysis project Ga0157374, IMG submission 115308) | Miscanthus rhizosphere microbial communities from Kellogg Biological Station, Michigan, USA - M2-5 metaG | ecosystem: Host-associated > Plants > Roots > Rhizosphere > Soil | place: USA: Michigan... | reverse complement strand
GGCCGCCGCGAGGATGTAGGCCGCGTGAAGGAACCCGTTCCATCGGCGGTTCGCGCCGAAGGCAAAGGCCGGGAGCACCGAGGCGACAGTGACGGCGGGCAGCAGGAATCGCGAATCGGCGTTGTCCGGAAGCACGAGCCAGAACAGCGGGCACATCAGCGCCGGAACAAGGGCGACAAAGCCGGCTGGCCACCATCGACGACGGGCGGCGAGCGATGCGAGGCCGAGCAGGGCGCCTGGCAGCCAGACGAGGGCGTAGGCGGCTCCGAATCCGTGGGCGGTGATCGCCGGAAACAAGCGGAGGCTCGTGACGTGGAAAACGGAGTTGTTCATGGCCTCGCGCGAGAACGCGCCAGGTGCGACGACAAAACCCAGCACGCCGAGCGACGACGGATAGAGCGGGCTGCCGGCGACGACCCAGTTCCTGATGTACCAGGGCAGGCCGAAGAGCGCGAGTCCCGGAAGCGCCCAGACAGCCTTGCGTCGCATGCCGTGGACCAGCGGCAACAGAAGCAGTACGCCGAGATAGACAAGCGCGAGGTACTTGCTGCCCGCGTATAAACCCAGGGCCACACCCCAGAGCGCCCAGTCGCTCGTGCGATCGGAATCGACCGCCACGATCCCGAGATAGAGCGACGTCACGAACATCGCCGCGCACACGAGATCCACGTCCGCGCCGACCGCCTGCTCGACAATCGGACGCGCGAGGAACAGGAACATCGGCGCGTAGGCCGCGTGCTGCGGTGCGGCGCCGCTCCGGCGGGCGATCGCAAAGAGCGCGATGCCCGCAAGCAGGAGGAAGGGCAGTTGTCCGATGCGTGCGAGGAGATCGCCGTGAAACGGCAGCATCAGCCAGAGGAAGAACAGTTCGCCGTTCCCGGGCTGATAGGCCTGCGCCGGGTCGCTGAACGGAGTCTGAATGATCGACAGGGCCGAGTCCTGCAGCCATCGCGCCGGAAACACCAGGTGATAGCTCAGACCGTCGTAGAGCGTCAGCGGGGAACGAAGCACGCCGACGGCGACGACGAACGCGACCAGGGGGACAAGAACGACGACAACCGGAATCGGTGCGAGTGTCGGCGGTTCGGCGGGAACGTCGTTGACCTCGAGGAATCTCGACGCGATGGCGGCCGCGGCGAACAAACAGAGATACGCCAGTGTTCCGATGAGATGAAGTCCGCCGAGGGTCAGGCCCGCGAACGCGATGGCCGCGAAGGACAGGACGGCCGTCCGGATGCCGCGATCCAGCACGCTGCTCGATGGAGTGAGGTAGCGCGCCAGCCTCCACGCGGGCAGTCCGGCGAGCGCGAAAAAGATCCAGGAAATCAGGTATGCCGACGGCGAGTGAAAGCCGAGCCGCCACCCGAGTGCGAGATGCGTGGCGGCCAGCACCGCACACACCAGCGCGGCGACAGGAGACATTGGTGAGAGATGTTAGGACAAAGGCAGCTCGACGGGCTTTCTTCTGGAACGGAGGTGCTTTATAGTTTCTTAACTAATCTCCAGAAGGAGCCCATGACGCTGAAAACATTAGGTGTTTTGAGCACGGCCGTGCTGCTCGCCGTCACAACCGCCTGCACCAGAACCAGCCCGACTCGGCCGTCCGATGCCTCGAGCACCAGCCAGGGGAGCTCGATTACCGATGCCGTCACCGGCGTCACGCTGACCACGCCTTCGCTGGTCACGCCGACCGTCAATCAGCAGTTCAAGAACGTCGACCAGCCCGTGACGCTGACGATCAAGAACGCGGTCACGTCGGGCACCACCCCGCTGACCTACACCTTCGAGGTGGCCTCAGACTCCGGGTTCGCGACCAAGGTGTATTCGAAAGATGGCGTCGCGGCGGGAAACGGCACGACGTCATTGAAAATCGACAAGCTGACCGCGAACAAGAGCTACTTCTGGCGCGCGCGCGCGCAGAGCGGCTCGCTGGCGGGTCCCTACAGCGAGGGGCGAGGCTTCGGGATCGGGCCCGAGGTGATTCTCGCGCAGCCGGTACACGTCGATCCGCAGCCGAACGCCACCGTGGGGGAGCAGCCCACGCTCAACGTCAACAACGTCGGGCGGAGCGGACCGAACGGGCCGATCTTCTATCGCTTCGAGATCTCCGACACGGCCGCCTTCGGCACGCTGGTCTACAGCGCAACCGTCGCCGAGCGCACCGACCGGCCGTCGACCAGCCACGACGTGTCGATCAAGCTTGCGGAGAAGACCTATTACTGGCGCGTGATCGCGACCGATCCAGCCAATGCCGTGACGAGCGTCGCGTCCGCGCCGAGCGCGATCGCGGTCCAGCCGTTCAGCCTGCTCCAGGCGACGATCCTGGACTCGCCCGACAACTTCGCGTTCTTTGCGGAGACGGCAAAGAGCACGACGCTCGTAATGGGCCCCACCGGCATCAACGTCGACTTCACGAAGAAGAACGGTCCTGACCGCTGGCCCGATATCTACCCGCCCGGGTTCGCCGGTCCGATTCAGTACTGCCTGGGGATGGCGTGGAAGATCGACGGCCACTGGTACGCGTCGGCGCCGATCGAGATGTGGAACGAGCGTCCCGAAGGCGGCGGACCGCCGGGTGAGTACGCGCTGAACTGGTTCTATAACCCGGCGCGATGGGCGCCGATGACGTTCCACCAGCCGGTGCCCGGAGAGACGATCGGCTTCTTCGTGGTTGCCGGCGACGTTCGCGGGTTCAACAGCAACCAGAAGTATCAGGAACGTTCGAACGTCGTTCTCGTTCCGATGCCCGACGGCGGCGGCGCGACGTATACGTTCGGCGCGAGCGGTTTCACCTCGAGCCGGAAGCGCTAGACAGAACGCTTTCTTGCGTGCCGATCCGTGCACTCGCGGATCGGCGCGCACGTCGCGTCGCACTTGACCCTCTCACGACGGTCACGCTAACGTGGCTTCGTGTGTAGAAGGGGAGTTCTTCGCGCCCTTGCGGTGGCGGGCGCGATGATGCCGGCCGCATGTGGAGGGCCGACGACGCCGACAACCGTTCCCACCCCGGTCCCCGTCACACCCGATCCTCCCAAGATTACGTGCCCGGCTTCCCAGACCGCACAGTCCGTCGACGGCGGGCCGACACTGGTGACCTTCAGTTCTCCATCAGTGGTGAACGGTCAGGCGCCCGTCACCACGACGTGCACGCCGGCGGCCGGAACGTCGTTTTCCATCGGGCAGAAAACCGTCACGTGCGAGGTGACCGACGCGTTGAAACGCACCGACACGTGTGCGTTCCTCGTCACCGTTCTCGCCCCGCCGAAGCTGTCGACGACGTCGTTCATGTCTTTCGGCGACAGCATCACGGCGGGAGAGGACGGCCAGAACTCGGTGGCGTCGGACCGGAGCATCATGAGCGCACGGATCCATCCCATGGTGCTGTTTCCATTCGACCAGCGGTACCCGCAGGAGCTCCAGCAGGAACTTGCCGATCGCTACAAGACCCAGTCGCCGACGGTCAGCAATCAGGGGAACCCGGGAGAGGCGGCGTCGGATCCCGCGACCTTACGAAGATTCACGTCGCTGACATCGACCGGACGCTATTCTGTCGCGCTGATTCTGGAAGGCACCAACGACCTGTACGATCGCGACGACCGGATCGTGCCCGCTGCGATCAACGGCCTGCGACAGATGATTCGGGACGCAAAGGGGAAGGGGATCCGTCCGTACCTCGCGACGATTCCACCGATGAATCCTTCCGCATGTGTCCCGGTGTGCCGCGGACTGGCGTGGAGTCTCGTGGCCGGCTTCAACGACAACGTCCGCGCGCTGGCGATGTCCGAAAACGTCCCGCTCGTCGACGTCTATCAGGGGTTCAACGGGAATCTCGGACTGCTCGGGCCAGACGGCCTCCATCCCTCCGCGGAGGGATACGTGAAGATCGCCGATTTGTTTTTCTCGGCGATCAAGCAGACGCTGGAAGTGCCGTCGGCCACGACCGTCCAGACCACCTACCGCAGGCCGCCTGCGATCCACTAGTGGCTCGCCGTGTACGCATCCTCTGCGTCTGGTCCGGCGTCGCGGTCGCGATCTGGCTCCTCCCGGCCTCCATCCATATCGTCAACTGGACCGCGGACGGTCCCGTCCGCGTCGCGCTGCTCCCGCCGCTTTGGCATCTTCTACCAGCAGTTATCGTCGCCTCGATCGCAGGGGTCGCCTTCTCCGTCCTGAGTGTCAGTCAGTCGGCGCCGGACTCTGGTGTCCGCTACGAGGACGCCCTGGGCCCGCTGGCGCTGATGTGGCTGTGGGCGATCCCCTACCTGCCGTGGATTCCCGATCGCGCGCCGGCGCTGCTCGTCCTCGCCGGACCGCTGCGTTGGTGCGTGCCGCTCCTGGCCGCGCTCGGCTTTGCGGTCGCGTTTCTGTTCCCACGGATCCATTGGCCGCTCACTCGTCTTCCGGGCCGGCGAACGGTTCTGACGGTCAGTCTCGCGCTGTACCTTGGATTCGGTCTCTGGTCGGCGGAGGCCGTCGGTCCCGGCGCGGACGAACCGCACTATCTCGTGATCACGCAGAGCCTCCTGCGCGATCGCGATCTGGCGATCGAGAACAACCACGCGCGCGGCGACTACCGCGAGTACTTCGGCGGCGACCTGCGTCCGGATTTTCTGCGCCGTGGGCTGAACGACGTCATCTACTCGATTCACGCGCCCGGTCTGCCCGCGCTGCTGGTGCCGGCGTATGCGATCGCCGGTTACCGCGGCGCGGTCGTAATGGTCTGCGTGTTTGGCGCCCTGGCGGCGCTGGCGATCTTCGATCTGGCGATGCTCCTGAGCGGACCGGGAACCGCGTGGCTCACGTGGGCCGCCGTTTGCCTCACGGTTCCGTTCGTCCCTCACAGCTGGCTCATTTTTCCGGAGATGCCCGGCGCACTCCTCGTCGCCTGGGCGGCGCTGTGGCTGTACGCGCCAAAACCAGTTCGCGATCGCACATGGTCGTGGCGCGGGGCCGCGCTCGCGATCCTTCCATGGCTCCACACCAAGTTCGTGATTCTGCTGGCCGCCGCCGTCGGGGCGCTGTGCCTTCGCCTGTGGCGACGGCCGCGAGCGGCCGCCGCGCTCGTGGTGCCGTGCATCGTTTCTGTCCTGCTGTGGCTCGGTTCGTTCTACGCCTTGTATGGCGTCTTCGATCCCCAGATTCCCTACGGCGACTTTCCGAAACTCTACGTCCTCGCCGCGAACATTCCGCGAGGCGTCCTGGGCCTGCTCTTCGATCAGAAATTCGGATTGTTGATGTACGCGCCCGTTTACGCTGTCGCGATCGCCGGCTGCTGGCTGATGCTGCGGCGGTCGGACGCGCGCCTGTTCGCCTTCGCTCTGATCGCGAGCGTCGTGGCGTTCGTGGCGAGCTCGACGCGCATGTACATGTGGTGGGGCGGATCGAGCGCTCCGGCGCGTTTCCTGGTGCCGATTCTCCCGCTGTTCGCGCCGATGATCGCGGTCGCGTTCCAGGCGCTCCGCTCAACGAGCGCCCGTGTGATGGCTGCGATGCTGTTGATCGTGAGCCTCGCGATCGCCGCGGCGGGTGTCGTCTCGCCGCGGCGGTTCATGCTGTTCAGTGCGCCTCACGGCCTGGCGAACATGGTCGTGGCGGGGGAGGGGCCGGCGCCTCTCGCCTACTTGCTGCCCACGTTCACCGAGGATGTGATTCGCTCACCCCTCACCCTGCTCGCGCCATGGGTAGTGGCCGCGGTCATCGCAGCGCTCGTCATCGTCGTGACCGCGCGTGCGAAGAATCGCAACGGCTCGTTGACGGCGGCCGCCATCGGCCTCACCGTATTCATCGTGTCGGGCGCCGTTCTCGCCGGCTCACCATCGCCAATCGGGCGGCAGGAGACCGCGCGACGCGGACGCCTCGATCTGATGCGCGCGTACGATGGTCCGGCCTTACACGCGTACGACTATGCGCGTGGGATCACGATTCAGGAACCCGAGCTGTTTGCGATGAGCGCCATCCGCCTGTCGCGTGCGGGTGGCGACATGACGAAGGACGGAGCGCGGTTCGCTGGACCGTTCGACCTGCCCGCAGGGCGCTTCACTGCCCGGGTCACGGCACGGGACGAAACGGCCGGCGATGGCGGGGGAGTGTCGGTTTTGCTCGGTAACGAAGTCGTGATTGCTCAGGGTCGTGCCGGCAAAAACAGGCCGATCGCATTCGACCTGCCGATCGATGCCGGCGTATCGCTCCTGTCGTCGGACGCGGCGACGGCATCGCTGGCGCAGGAGGTCGAGATCGCCGCCGAGTCGATTGTCCCGAGACGTTCGAGGCTCCTCGTCCAGCCGCGCGCGATTGAAGCGATCCGTGCGCGGCCCGGTGCCTTCATCGCGTATGCAGACGACGAATCGTATCCGGAAGGCGGCGTGTTCTGGACCCAGGGGACCCATGAGAGCGAGGTGTACGTCGCAGCCGCCGGCGCGTCGACGCTTGCGCTCACGCTGCATGTTGGTCCCGTGGATGGCACCGTTCGCGTGTTGGTCGACGGCGCGGATCATTCTGTGACGCTGTCGCACGATCAGACGCGACGCCTCGAGATTCCGCTTGCGCCACGTCGAGGGCTCGTGTCCCTCGTCGTCCGGGCGCCGGGGAGTTTCCGTCCCTCCGATCACGAGCCGGGATCCACCGATCGCCGGTGGCTCGGCTGCCAGGTGCGCGTCGAGCTGCAATGAAGACCCTCGTCGCCTGCACGACGCTCGTTGTCGCCCTTCTCGCCTGCGCCGACTGGCTCAATCCCGTGCGTGAAGGGCTGAACGCCAGGTACTTCACCAACGCGACCTGGTCGGATCCGCCGGCGCTCTCGACGGTCGATCCGGTGCCATCGAACGATCGCCTGCTCGACGCCTTCCACGGTTCGCCGCCGCACGCGTTCAGCACGACGTGGGCGGGTTCCTTTCTCGCGATGCACGACGGCGTCTACGCGCTGGCGACGATCTCGGACGACGACTCGGCGGTGTTTGTCGACGGTCAAGCCGTGGTCGACAACGCCGGCCGTCGAGTATGGCCGCGCGGCGCGACCGGTCTTGTCACGCTTCGGCGGGGCGTGCACTCGATGTACGTGCGGTACGCGCAGGACGGCGGCCCGTTCCACATGGAGTTGCTCTGGGCGCGAGCGGGGGAGCCGCTCGAGCGGATCCCGGCGTGGGCGCTTACACCTCGTCGCGTGGGTTTCTGGACGTTCGCGATCAGCGCCGGGCTGAAACGGACGCTCGCTGCGGCGGAATGGGTCTGGGTCGCGTCGCTCGTGGTGTGGACGTTGATCATCGGGTGGAGATGGATTGCGAGAGGCAAGGCCAGGCTTGCGCACGAGGAGGTCTGGCCCGCGCTCAAATGGGTGCTCGCCACCTCGCTGATTCTCAACGCCGTTGGGATCTGGTGGGGTTTGCCCGGAGGCAGCTGGCCGCCCGACGAGTTGACGCCGACGCTCGTTCTCGGCGCCGCGGCCCGTTGGTTCACCAACGGATGGTTCGATCGCTATCCGCCGTTCCATTTCTACGTGCTGACCGCGGCGTTCAGCCCCTTCATGCTGCTCGAGCATCTCGGGCGTCTGGATCTCAGCACGGCGATGCCCTATGCCGCGCTGGCGTTGATCAGCAGGCTCGTCAGCCTGGCGGCGGGGGTCGGAACACTCGTCGCGGTGTACTTGAGTGGCGCGCAGGCGTTTGGCCGTCGCGCGGGCGTGCTTGCGGCCGCCATGTTCGCGCTGGTGACGCCGTTCGTCTACTACGCGAAGACCGCGAATCTCGACGTGCCGTATCTGTTCTGGTTCGGCCTCTCGCTGGTCTTCTATCTGCGTGCCCTCGACCGGTTGGCATTGCGCGATTTCATCAGCCTCGCCGTATGCGCGACGCTCGCGATCTGCACGAAGGATCAGGCCTACGGACTTTTCCTCCTGATGCCTCTCGCCATCGTCGAGCGGCTGTGGCGTGCCCACCGCAACGCCGGCCGGCGGTCACCGTTGATCGGCGCGCTGTTCGATCGGCGTGTCGTGTGGGCGGCAGTTGTGGCGATCGGACTCTTCGTCGTGCTGCACAATCTGGTGTTCAACTCGACCGGCTTCAAGGACCACGTCCAGTTGATCACCGGTCCGGCGAGCGAGACCTACCGCGACTTCGAGCCGACGCTTGCCGGAAGACTGGCGCTATTGCGACTGAGCGCGTACATCGTTCAGCAGGCGTGGGGCTGGCCGATGTGCCTTGTGAGCGCCGCCGGCCTCGCGCTCGCGATTGGAAGCCCGACGCAGCGTCGTATCGCGATGTGGCTCGCAGTGCCGGTCGTGTCGTACTACGCGACCTTCATCAACGTCGTGCTCTACAACTATGACCGGTTCATGCTGCCCGTGTGCCTTGTCCTGTCGCTGTTCGGTGGCTTCGCATTCGACCGGCTTCTTTCTGCGACCGCGGCATCGACGTGGCGCCGGGCTGTCGCGTACGGCGCCTTTGCGTGCACTCTGCTGTACGCCGCGACGGTGGATGTCGTGATGCTGCGGGACTCGAGATATACGGTGGAGCGCTGGCTGACCGCGCACGTGACCGCGGGCGACGTCGTCGGTTATGTGTTTCCTCAGCAGTATTACCCGCGACTCGAGTCGTTCAACACGACCACGATCTCGTCGGCCGCGGAGCTTCAACAGCAACACCCGATGTACTACGTGCTGAACGCCGACTACGCTCGAGCTGAGCCGGCGGATAGCCCGATAGGGCAGCTGATTGCCGGACTTCAGGGCGGCCGGCTTGGATATCGTCTGGCCTTCCGCTATCGGCATCCATCACCCTGGCCGTGGCTCCCCGGCGCTCCCCGCGATCTCGTTGGCGATCGCACCGAGGAACCGATTACGTCGGTCCTCCGCCAGATCAACCCGTTGTACGAGGTGTTTCAAAGAGTTAACTAGGCCGCCCGCGTCTAAAGTCCCGAAATCCCGCCTCCGATACCGTAATTGCGCATGATGTCCCGAGACTTCGCAGCCCTGGGCTGTGTAATCGCGGTGTTCTCATTGACCGCCTGCGAAGCGAGCAAGAGTTCCACCCCGCTGAGCCCCAGCGTCGCCGGACCGATCCCCGGTGTGCAGATCTCAGCGCCGAAAATGCTCGAACCGCAGACGGGCAGCAAGATCGCCATCGACAAACAGCCCGTGACGATGCTGATCGAGAATGCCGGGAGCACGGGGCCGCGTCCGCTCACGTATACGTTCGAGATCGCCACCGACACCGGATTCAGCAACAAGGTCTTCACGCGCGACGGTATCGCGCAGGGCGACGGCGGCCGCACCAGCCTGCGCATGAGCGACGCCCTTGCGACCGGGCACACCTACTATTGGCGCGTTCGCGCCGAGGACGGTGCGAACACCGGTCCGTACGCCACACCGGCGTCGTTCGATATTTTCACGCCGATCGTCATCGACGTGCCCGGGCTCACGGCTCCAGCCCCGAACTCGACTGTTTTGACGGTGCGCCCGACATTCACGCTGACGAACTCGGCGCGATCCGGACCGGTCGGTCCGATCACGTACCTGATCGAGCTCGCCGACAATGATTCGTACGCGAACAAGGTAGCGACCTGGACGGCGGCAGAGACGCCAGGTCAAACGCACCTCGTCTCGCCGGTCGATCTGGCCTACGGCAAGGTGTACTACTGGCACGCTCGTGCCTACGATCCGACGACGCCTGGGCCATGGTCGGTGACTCAGGCGTTTCAGATGCTGGCCGCGCCGGCACCGGTCTACACACCCGGACCGTCCGTGCCAAGCGGACCTGCGCCCAACGACGCCATCAACATGAACACCGTCATCATCCACAACTCGCCGACGGATGTGCCGGGTTGGGCGGTGACGACAAAGATTTCGCGGCTCGATCTGATGCCGAGCGGCGCGCACGTCGAGTTCGACAAGCAGAGCTCGTGGCCCGAAGTGACGCCACGGGGCTGGGCGGGCGGCATTCAATACACGCTCTGGATCGTCCTCAACATCAACGGTCAGTGGCATGCTTCGGGCTGCATCGAGTACTGGCGCGGTCTCTACGAGAGCGGCGGGCCCGTGAGCGACTACGCGATGAACTGGTACTTCGATCCCATCCGCTGGGCACCGATGTCGGGTCATCAGCCGTCCCCAGGTGAACAGGTCGGCTTCCTCGTGACCGCGGGTGATCAACGCAACAACGGACCCAACAGCGTAAGAGAACGCTCAAATGTCGTGATGGTGTCGTTCCCATCCGCCGCCGGCCGAAGTTTTGTGTTTTAAACTACAACCATGTTGAAAGTGCGTTCATGTTTTGCGGCAACGGCCGCCGTCTGTATCGTCGGCGCAGCGTGCTCGAAAAGCAGCAACCCTACACAACCTTCGACGACGGCCGCTGCAAGCGCTGACGGCGCCGCAGCGACCGCGTCGGTGACTGTTCCGCGCGCGGTATCGCCCGCAGCCGGCGTGACCATCCGCAACACCGATCAGCCTGTGACGCTCGTGGTCGCCAACGCGGTGGTCACGCAATCGGCCGCTGCCACGTATACGTTCGAGGTGTCGACCGACTCGGCGTTTTCGTCGAAGGCCTACTCGAAAACAGGTGTGGCCGCTGGCGCGAGCGGGCAGACAAGCCTGACGATCGACAAGATTCCGGCCGGGACGAATTACTACTGGCATGCGCGTGCGGAGGGCGGCGGCACGGTCGGACCGTTCAGCGCGGCACGTCCGTTCACGATTGGCCCCGCCATCGTGATCGATTCGGCGACGCTCGTGAGCCCGATCAGCGGAGCCGGTACCGGCGCCCGGCCGACTTTCACTGTGACCAACGCGATCCACTCGGGTCCAGCCGGCCCGATCACCTACAAGTTCGAGATCGCGTCGAGCTCCGCGTTCAGCCCGGTCGTGGTCACCGGTACCGTCAACGAAGGCGTGTCGCGGACGACGTACACGCCGAACACCGACTTGCCACCAGAAACGACGTTGTACTGGCGCGTGACCGCCAGCGACGTGGCCAACGGCGTCCCCGGTCCCACGACGCTGCCGGCGACGTTCGTGACGGGCTTTGCGATCGACTGAAAAAAGTCGTGTACTTGAACAGCCCCGACG
>Ga0157374_10005056_pt1 | contig 11060 bp, 11 predicted proteins | sample M25metaG_FD_115308 | JGI IMG/M metagenome (GOLD analysis project Ga0157374, IMG submission 115308) | Miscanthus rhizosphere microbial communities from Kellogg Biological Station, Michigan, USA - M2-5 metaG | ecosystem: Host-associated > Plants > Roots > Rhizosphere > Soil | place: USA: Michigan... | reverse complement strand
TGGTGCGGGTAAAGGGACTCTAACCCTTGGCCTCGTCCTTGGCAAGGACGCGCTCTAAACAACTGAGCTACACCCGCTTGGTAATGACATCCGGCTTCCTTGCAGGAGGCCGGGTTTCTCATCGCGCCGGCAAAATGGAATACATTTTGTCGGGCTGCTCTTTTCCCCTAGCTAGTCTGCCGCAGCTAAGTACTGATTTATCTTAGCAAAACAGCGGTGAAAAGCAAAGAGCACAGCACGTGGCTGCGCTCTTATAGCTTGGGCTATTTGTATTATCTGTTTTGAGCTGGCGTGCCGTTGCCGTTCACGTTGTGCTGCACCCAGCTGACACAGTCACCCTGATTCTTAAAGGCTGGGCTGTTAAACGTTTTCCAACCGTTGTTCTTACATTGGTCTGCGCTAGTTGGTGAAGTACTGGCCGCAGTGATGCGGAAGGCTGGCTGGTAACCAGACCAGCAGCCACTGTCCAAGCGGAACGTGCCCGTACCACTGACACCATTGTCACAATATGCACCTGCCCACGTTGAATTTAAGTAAGCGTCGCTAGGATTTGGCACTGTACCGGCGGTTGGTGGATAGTTCAGGCCTACATTAAGTGAGTCATACCCGCAGCCTCCGCTGCTTCCAAAGCAAGCCGTGCTTTCACCGTATGGAGTTGCACCATAGTGAGTGGTGTTGTATGCCACGCTTACGATGGCGTTGTTAGGCCATGTAGTGCTGGTGTTAAATGTAATTGGTGTAGCAAAACCGTTGTAGCAGGTTGTACCATCTGACCACTTTCCAGCATCTGCGCCCGTACAACTGGGGCTCGCCGATGGACGATATGGAATGTTAAACGTTTGGGTAGTAGTGTATAACAAGCTACCCACCGTATTGCCTGCACCGACAGCATGCACATTAAGCGTTATTGGTTCAGAGAACGTTGCGCCCGGTGTAGTTACGCAATTGTTGCCAAACCAGGAACCAGATTGACAGCCCCAGCTACTCATAAGTACGGTGGCTTGTAAGTTTTGTCGATCGGTACCGGCAAGTTGCACCTGACCACCAAATTCAGATGTGGATGTCGCTTCGAACGCTTGACTGGAGACATTGCCGGGCTGGGGTGTCGGGATATTATCGTACACTACCGCTGGGGCTGCACCAACTGGCGAAAGCAGAGTCATCACGCTAACCACTAATGCAGAGATGCCTGCTGCACCGCCCGTAATGAGTGCTCGCCATTTTGCTCGAATTTTGCGAACTCCAGTTAGGTTGCTATAAACATATCGCATAAGACACCTCCTTTATTAACCTTCCTTAGCATACACCCGTCACGACCAAGCCAAGCGGCATGACCGCAAGGAAACTTACTCTTGACAAAATTCTTACCCAAGTAAAAACCCGACATCATGGTCAGGTTTTTACTTGGTGGCTCCTCCCAAAATATAGCTTCTCGCTGGTTTGTCTTTTTATCCCCCAGGCAGCGGCCTACGGCCTTTTCCGCTGCGGCGTGCTCGATGCTAGCATCTGCGCGCGTCCTCACTTCACCGAACTAGTGGTTCGCTTTCGCTCTCGCATCCAGTTCAAGTCTGGTGCCCTCCAGCCAAAGAAAATACCCCAGCTTCCGCTTGGGGTATTTTCTTTGGTGGCTCCTCCCAGACTCGAACTGGGGACACAAGGCTCTTCAAGCCTCTGCTCTACCAACTGAGCTAAAGAGCCTCGTCCTCACGTACGCCACTGCCTCGTTTTACCGATCCGGTAAAAGCTTCGGCTCCTGGCTACGATCCTCCTCTCAAAATTACATTCAGTCGCATATGCTCCTTGGATTGTAATTTTGTAAAGGGACAAGTGCTTGTGTTATTTTACAGATTATATCTGTTTTTTTCAACTAGCTGGCCAAATTTGATCTACGAAATCTACTATACCGGCATCAGACGAGTCCCAATCAAGTGCCGTAAATTCAGCTGGCGTCACAAATTTGGTGCCAATAATATCATCACCGGGCGTAAAGTCGTAGGAGTCTGGTTGCACCCGCATCACAAAGCGAACCGCATGGACGCCGCGCTTGGCGCTGACACCCCGAAACACAAACAGTACTGGCGAGATTGTACGAATCAGAACTCCAATTTCTTCCTGCAATTCCCGTTGCATACCAGCTTCGATATCCAGATCATCGTACTCCCAGCCACCGCCCGGTAATTCAGCCAGATTATCCTCATTGATCGCTATCAGCAGGCGATTTTGGTCGTCGAATATCAGCGCCTTAAGGGCTACGCGGTAATATGGGCTTGGTAAATTCTGGAGCCGCATAGATACCAGTAAGCTACTTGTGGTCGTCGCTATCCAGGCGACTTATTTCCCAGTTTCCGGTATAGATACGCATTTCTTTCAGTTTATGGTCATAGCCAGCGCCGGCCCACTTGCCTACCATGCTTGTCTTGTCTGGACTTATTACCAATTGGCCGGCACCGCTGTACTGAGCCCCTTTGTATGGTCCGTTGATAGCTGCCGACTCGTTCCAGGTACCGGTAGCAATGGCATCTTCAATGGTAAGCCGGACAAACATGTACGAGCCGTCTTCCTGGGGCAAACTTTCAAAAATAATGTCTTTGCCCTCGGCGTGAACCCGCATCTCGTGCTCATCGAAGTCGTCACCAAGGTGTTCATTGCTGGGATACCAGTGGGTACAACGCCAGATACCCGAAAATCCGTCACCCATAATTGACCTCCTCTCTAAATCTGCTCTTTGCCCATGAAGTCTTTGATACTTTTGACAGTATCCATAAACTGCGCCGGGAAGACGATGGTACTGTTCTTCTCAACGGCAATGTCACTTAGTACCTGCAGATTACGCAGCTGCAAAGCAATCGGATGCTTGGCAATAATATCAGCGGCTTCACCTAATTTAGCAGCACTGAGCTGTTCACCCTCGGCAGCGATAACTTTAGCCCGCTTTTCGCGCTCGGCTTCAGCCTGCTTGGCCATGGCCCGCTGCATGCTGTCGGGCAGCTGAATATCTTTAACTTCAACCGTACTGACCAGAATCCCCCATTTTTCGGTGGAGGCTTCCAAAACGTCTTTAATTTTGGCGTTGATAGCGGTGGTTTCGCTTAACACTTCATCAAGTGAGCTTTGGCCCACAATATTACGGACCGTGGTTTGCGCAATTTGATAAGTAGCCGACACCACATTCTGAATTTCTACTACGGCTTTAATGGGATCAGTTACCTGATAATACGCAACTGCTGAAACATCAATAGACACGTTATCTTTGGTGATAATTTTTTGTGATTCGATCGGCAGCGTTACAATTTGCATGCTAACCTTACGCATTTGGTCAACAATGGGGATAATCACCCGCAAGCCCGGCTGCTTAACGTCACCCCTGACTTTACCAAGCCGCAGCACAACGCCCCGCTCATACTGATTAATAATTCGTACACCATTAGCAATGACGATTAATAAAACTACCGCCACCACAATTACAGCAACTAGCATGACACTCTCCCTGTTATATTTCTATTGTATGCTTCATGTGTCATCTTTCGCAAGTTTCGCATGCGGCAGATTGAGTTTTGGCTCCGCCTCTGTTATACTCACTCAAGTTCATCATCTCTTTAGCGCAACTTACAGCTAAGGGAAAAGAGCAGACCGAGCAGGTTTCATGTATGACGCTTCGCTCGCGTCTACAAAAAGTGCTGCCCAGCACTTTTTGGGGCTGTAGCTCAGTTGGCTAGAGCGCTTCCATGGCATGGAAGAGGTCCAGGGTTCGAGTCCCTGTAGCTCCACCAAGATTTTCATAGTTTCACTTATGACGCTTCGCTCGCGTCTACAAAACAGTTCACTGAACTGTTTAGCCTGTAGCTCCACCAGACTTATTTTAGTTTCGCTCATAACATCTTGCGGCAGATCCACCACGATTCACTGCCAAGGTGCAGTCTTTTTAATGCATGTGGTGGTATTTGTGGGCCAAGGCATGCCCCTTGCCCTGGCCAATCAGATAGCGATTGACAGGCACAGTTACCAGAAAGGCGACAAATAGCGACAAAGCTAGCGACCACCAGAACAGAAAAGTAGATAAACTAGCCGCCAAAGCGCCAGGAATAATTATTTCCAGTGCGTTGTCTACAATTTCCATACTGGTAATCGAGATAGTGTCAGAGGCCAGGGCGATCTTCAACGCTTTTTTAAATGGAACGCCAGCTTTTACAATTGGATGTAAACTTAAACTGTACCCAAATAAGAACGACAGTGCTATTGACACGGCTACAGTAACAACATTATTCCAATGTAACACTGTGGAGATTATCATACCCAAGACCTCACCAATGCCGCAGCCGGTTAGGCAGTGCAGGGTGGCTTTAACAGCGGTTTTAGTGGACACATCCATAAGACTTAAGTTTAAAGATTTTAGCACCCACTGCAAAGTAAAAAACACCCTGCATAGGTGTCTCTTACTGATTCATGCGCGCCCACCCGTGGCGCGGGCGCAAGCTTTTTGTTTTGAATGTTTGTGTTCGCGCCAGATGCGCACGAATTACCTTAAGCATAACAAGTTAACATTTTTTGTCAAGGCTCTACTTCTAAGATGTGAGCCAGAGTTTAAATTTAACAAAATATTAATAATTATTTGACAGCAATTATTCCATGTACTTAAATACACACTATTAAGTTTAAGTGAGGGATAAGGTATAAGGTTATGATTAGTAAACTGTTACGATCAACTAAAACTATAAAAGTACCAAGAATCACAAAAGCCTCTTTAGGGTGGACGATACCAGTGCTATTTTTGTTAGTTTTCGTGGGAAATACTATGCTCGTACCAAAAAGTTATGCCGATGTAATTGATGGCAGCTGTCCCACTCAAGTAGTCTGGAACTGGCAAGCCACTCATTATTACGGTCTGGGTGACAAGTTTTGTGTCAATGATCCTAGCGGTAGCGGTCTTCATTTAACCTGGCAAAGTGATGGCAATTTAGCGGCCTATTCTCGTTACGGAAAGATATTATGGGCATCGGGGACCCCCTATTCTCCTGGCTACGAGTACTACAGTGGTGTCAAGCTAGAACTAACTGCATCTGGCACCATGGCCGTTCTTAATTATAAAGGCGTCGCCATCTGGACAAACAACGCCTACAAACAAATATTCGCCTATGGAACCTACCAGCTTACCATTCACGTAGGGGACGGCGGCGGGTACGGGTACCTGAACGAACAAGAGAGTAATACTGATAACACCGTGCAGAAGGACATCTGGAGACAAGCCTTTTCGCTATAGCGTCATATCTAAAAAAATAGCAACAGATCCCTACGTAGTTTAATCGAGCAGTCTTAGAAATTCGGTTTCGGTGAGTTGCTGGGTGCCGAATTTGGCGGCCTTTTTGAGCTTGCTGGCACCGACGTTTTTACCAACTACCAAATAATCGGTATCGTTGCCGACCGAGCTTTGAAAGGTCCCACCAAGTGCGCGGATGCGTTCGCCGGCAATGTCGCGGCCCATGGTTTCCAGCGTGCCGGTAACCACGAAATTTTTGCCGTGCAAGGGGCCTTCGGCCCGTGATTGATAAACCGGTTTAACGCCCAGTGCTTTGAATTTGTCTAGCAGTTTTTGGTTGTCTTCGTCAGCAAACCAAGCCAGGATTGATTCAGCGACAACTTCACCAACGCCATCAATAGCCATAACATCATCAAGTGTTGCCTGCGCTAGCTTTTCCAGCGAACCGAAAGTTTCAGCCAGATCAATTGCCGTTTGTGAACCGGCATGGCGAATACCCAAGCCATAGATAAAGCGGGGCAACTCGGGGGATTTAACGGCAGCAATGGCCTGGATTAAATTGTTGGTGGATACTTCGGCAAAACGGTCCAACGCAATCACCTGGTCATGGGTCAAAGTATAGATATCGGCCATATCGTGTACTAAGCCAGCGTCTACTAGCGCTGCGACGTTTTTTTCGCCCAGTCCCTCAATATCCAAGGCAGCTTTGCTGGCAAAATGCTCCAGCGCCTTTTTGAGTAACACTTTGCCACTGGCACCTTTAATACGATAGACGGCTTCGCCAGCAGGACGGACAAATTGTAGTTCCGGATATTGCCGTTTTAGTTCGGCCTCCATGTTGAAGGCTTTGGTCTTTTTAGGACGCAATTCAGGCAGCACCTTCAGCACTTGCGGGATAATATCACCGGCTTTGAAGATGACAACAGTATCGCCGACCCTGATATCTTTACGGGCAATCTCGTCGGCATTGTGCAAGCTGGCATGTTGCACAGTACTACCTGCTACTACAACTGGATCAAACACCGCTACTGGTGTTGCAGCCCCCGTGCGGCCGATGCTGATGACGATATCCTTGACAATGGTAGTTGCTTCTTCGGCAGCATATTTATAGGCGATGGCACCACGCGGGGCTTTACCGACAAAACCAAGGCTGGCATACAGCCGGCGATCATTCAGTTTTACGACCAGACCATCGGTATTAAAGGGTAAATCATGCCGCTTGACGTCCCACGCATCGGCAAACTTCATAATCTCGTCGACTTTGGTCATAAGGGTAGCTTGCAGGTTGGCGGCTACTCCTAGCTGGCGCAAAGCTTCATAGGCAAAGCTGTTGGTGGGTACCTCGTTGGGATCTTTCCGTAATAAATCATAGGCCCGAAACCGCAGTGGTCGCTCGGCCGCCAGTTTAGGATCAAGCTGCCGGATGGTGCCCGCCGCCAAGTTACGCGGGTTGGCAAACAACGGCTTGTCTTCGGCCCCCCGTTGTTTATTCAAGGCATTGAAGTCTGATTTGTACATGATAATTTCGCCGCGAATTTCGGTACGACCGCGCCGGAATTGCTCGTAGCCTGGGGATATTCGGAGTTGCAGCGGCACACTGTCGATAGTTCGGACATTCATGGTGACATCTTCGCCGACCAGGCCATCGCCGCGCGTAATGGCTTGTGTGAAGACGCCATCTACGTAGACTAAGGCGCAAGCCAAACCGTCCATTTTGACATCAACCAGGAACTCCAACTGCCGGTTGGGCGCTAACTTTTCGGTCCGCTCAATCCAGGCCACAACCTCATCACGATTAAAGGCATCGTTGAGGCTGAGCATGCGCTGCGAATGAGTTACCTGCGAAAAACCCGGTAGTGGCGTACCGGCAACTTGCTGGGTGGGTGAATCCGGCGTAATCAGCTCTGGATATTCAGCTTCCAATTGGGCCAGTTCGTGCTTCAGGCTGTCGGCCGCGGCTTCACTCATGGTCGACTCATCCAGTACGTGGTAATGATAGCGATAATCAATGATTAGACCGCGCAGCTTCTCGATTCGGTCTTTAGCCTGAGCTTTATTCATTCAAGCAAACTCCTATACAGGATATACATGTAGCCATGGACAGCGGCAATTGCCAACATGGTTAGGGCAAAGAACGCCCACTGGGCAATTGGCGTCACGAACAGTATAAACGGCACCATTATTACTGCTGCTACTAGCAGGAGGAATAATGGCAAGAAAAGCAACTTGCGGATAATCGAAAACCGCCGATAACGCACTAAGCCGCGGGCCGAGCGTAAAGCCTTGAGGGGCGTCATGTTTGGCAGCGTCACAATATACAGCGCAAACAGTGACGAGCAGACTAAATACAGACTAATACAAATGGTGATAAGCAGTAGAATAATCCAGATTAGCTTCTCCGGCCCAGTGGTGGCGATGCCGCCTTGGCTGACAATGCCATATAACGTAGCACCAATCAGGACCGGAATCATTTGTAAGCTAATAACAAACAACACCAGAATTACCGGAATCAGCGGATACATACCCTGGTAAAAACCGTCACGAATCCGTAGTTTTTTGGTCTGATCGGCCAATAATTGCCGAAAGGTCCAGACGATTGCCAAGCTCACCACAATAATCAAAAATGTTTGATAAGCACTGGCTACATCGCTCGCAGTTGTGCCAGACGAAGTTAACAGCAGTCCGAACACGGTAAGACCACCGACCAAATGTCCCCAGCTGCCATGAAATATTTGGTTGACGTCTTGCTTGAGCGACGTGACATTAGTACCGCCATTCAAACCGTGTACCAATATAATCGTCAGTACTCCATAGACTAGTACCATGCCCCCAATCAGCTTCCAATGAGCAATTAGAAGCGTATAAGCTTGTTTGGTAATTTTGAAACTACTTGGTAATGGAGCCACCGCGGGCCGGAACCGTTTATCACGCCATTTCAGGACGGTTCGCCTAGGTGGTTTAACGCGTCGCGGTTCATTTAATGAGCTCGTGGAGACCGCAGCTGGCTTTTTCGGCGCCTTAGGAGTGGCCCTGGAGGCTTTAGGTTTTGGTCGTGAAGTCTTCTTAGTCACCATGGGTACTTCGTATTATACAAGGATTAGCGACTGTTTCCGGCATTGTTTAGGCGTGAGCACCCATTTCTTGCAATCGGGCAATCCGATCTGCCAGCGGCGGATGGGTACTGAACAAGTTTGATACGCTATGAGCTTTCAAGGGATTGGCAAAAAACAGATGGGCGGTGGCGGTATTTTGCTTTTTAGTCACACTGCCGGTTTGCTGAAGTTTCTGTAGGGCGCTAATGAGTCCTTCGGGATAGCGGGTGGTCAGCGCACCAGTCGCATCGGCCAGATATTCGCGGTTGCGCGACACGGCCAATTGAATCAAGGTAGCGACAATGGGCGCTAAGATAGCAGCTACAATTGCCAGCAGCATAATCGCCTGATTATTGTTTTCGCGGTCATCATTCCTAAACCACGTCATGCGGATAATAATATCGGCAATCAGCGAAATAACCGCTGTCAGTGCAAAAGCAATCATCGATACCCGAATATCATAATTTTTAACATGTCCCAGTTCATGTGCAAAAACCCCTTGCAATTCACTATCGTCCATCAGATCAAGGAGACCGCTGGTGGCACACACGGCCGAATGATTAGGGTCGCGGCCCGTCGCAAAAGCATTGGGTGCCGGATCATTCATAATAAATACTCGGGGCATTGGTAGACCATCTGTTATGGCCAAGTTTTCAATAATGCGCCACAGCCGCGGATTGTCACTTTTCTGGATTTCCTGCGCCCCATTCACCGCCAGCGCCATGCGGCTGCCGGCGTAATAAGTAATAACTGCATACACTAGGGACCCAACCAATACTCCATAGAAAATCGTTGGGCTGCCGCCTACGAAGGCTTTGAACAGCCAGTCAATCGCAGCAATCAAGAGCAAAAATACCGCCATAACAAAGATGGTTTTTCGTTTATTGGCGGCTATTTGGCTATACATGTGTTTATGAAAATCCTATTATGTAGTACTTAAAATAAGCTGAGCTACTGCTCAAGCAGCGTTTTAATGGGTTCAAAGTAATATTCTTGCCAATCAGCAATGTCCTTTTGCTCATCTAAAATATCACCGCTATAGTCCATATGAACTTTTGTTTTATCACCGTCAGTACTAAAGCTAAACCGCACGGCATATTTCCAGGTTGGATTATCGTGACCATACCAATCTTGCTCTAACAACTCTTCAGGTACAATCTTTGTAAACACACCGTGAATGTCGCCGTCCCAAAGACTCCATTCACCGCCCTTTCGTAAGTCAGCACGAGCTGGGCCAGCGCCCCATTGCTCCATAACTGTAGCGTCAGTTAGAGCTTGCCAAACCTTAGCGAGAGGTGCCGCAATTTCATAGTCCTGTTGAATTGTTTTCATTCTGCGACCTCTAGAATTTAACTTCGACAGGGTTTTGGATCGACGCTAACTGTGCTTCGTCGACGTCGAAGAATTCTTTGTCGGTTTTGAAGCCCAGCATACTGGCAAAGATGCTGGTCGGGAAGACTTTGCGCTTGGTATTGAAATCGCGAACCACACCGTTGTAAAAGCGGCGCGAAGCTTGGATTTTGTCTTCGGTGTCGGTTAGTTCCGCCTGTAATTCCTGAAAGTTTTGCGATGCCTTTAGGTCAGGATAGGCTTCGGCAACGGCGAATAAGCTTTTTAGCGTTTGCTGAAACTGATTTTCGGCTTTGGCAGCTTCAGCCGGACCAGTGGCGCTGAGGGTTTGAGCCCGCGCGGCGGTAACATCTTCGAAGACGCTTTTCTCATGAGTGGCATAGCCTTTGACAGTATTGACAAGGTTTGGGATCAGATCGGCCCGACGTTTTAGTTGAACAGTGATATCGCTCCAGGCTTCGCTAGCTCGAACATTTAGACGCACTAAGCCGTTATACATGGTGGCCAAGATAAGGCCGAGAACAACGATAACAATTATGATAATAAGCAAGCTCATGGCAGTAAAACCTCCTTTATAGGTAGCTGTACTTATTAGTATACAGCACAGCGCTAGAGGTTGTATTATGGAAGTAAAATGATAAAACGCACACGGCCCCATAAGAGAGCAGTCCTCAGTGTATTACTAGTACTGGTAGTTGGCAGCTATGTGACTGCCGCCTATATAAAGCCGCTGCCACCTGTTACTAACAACCCGAAAAGTTTGCCCGGGCAGACCGCAACGGCTGTTGATCTACCGTGGCCGAGCTACGGCGAGACAGCAGTTGGTGCGGTGGATTACGGTGTACTCACTAGTCACGGCGACCAAACCGCACTGCCAACAGCTAGTATTGCCAAGGTCATGACAGCACTGGCGGTACTACATCAAAAACCATTGAATCTCGGTGACCAAGGTCCGACCATAACTATGACGCAAGCCGATGTTGACTCATACAACAAATATGTAGCCGAGGACGGCTCGGTGGTAAAAGTAGCCGTCGGCGACCAACTGAGTGAATATCAAGCGCTGCAAGCATTGCTGTTGCCATCGGCCAATAACATTGCCGAAACCCTGGCGCGCTGGGCATTTGGTTCGATTGATGCCTACAATGCTTACGCCAACCAGTACGCCCAAGCCCAGCACTTAACGACTGTTCATATTACGGACCCCAGCGGTTTCCTGCCTACTACAGTGGCGTCGGCACACGATCTGACACTGTTAGGCATCACCGCCATGCAAAACCCCGTACTTGCCGACATCGTCGGTCAATCAACGGCTACCTTGCCGACTGCCGGGCTGATCAGCAATGTCAACGTATTGCTTGGCC